>ERZ779624.129-NODE-129-length-31385-cov-9.037759_pt1 | contig 31385 bp, 20 predicted proteins | sample MGYA00514190_ERZ779624 | MGnify/ENA primary metagenome ERZ779624 (study PRJEB29562, sample SAMEA4376706) | mouse gut metagenome | isolation source: Cecum | study: EMG produced TPA metagenomics assembly of the A DSS colitis mouse model was used to assess the... | reverse complement strand
CGCGGAGCCATCATACACTTTGTTAATCAGCTCGTTCGTTTCCGCCTCCTGCACAGATTGAAAAGCTAAAACAGATTGTCGGTGACCTGGAGTGAGGTGGTGAAAATGAGTCTATTGCAAATGAGTTTTGCGGGGGCTGTGATGATTTTGGCAATTATCGTTATACGCGCCCTGGCAGTTAATCTGTTGCCCCAAAAGACTTTTTTAGCACTCTGGGGAATAGCGATTGCGCGGCTGTTGCTCCCGTTCTCCCTCCCATCCATGTTCAGCGTGTATTCGCTGATAGGCAATCATACTTCCGGGATTGCAACAACAAAAGTCCCACAGATTGACAAGGTATTGCCGATTGAAATGATAGGGCAAATGGCTGCTATGCCCGGCGATATTGAGAATACCACAAGTACCGTTTCTGTTTGGGGAGTTGTTTGGGCCGTTGGTATGCTGGTATGTGCTATGGTTTTTGCAGCGGCATACTGGAAGTGCCGACAGGAATTTCAAACCTCCTTGCCAGTGGAAAATGACTTTATCAAAAGCTGGCTGAACACTCATCAGCAGAAACGCCCGATTTCCATTCGGCAGTCCAGCCGGTTTTCCGCCCCGCTGACTTACGGCGTATTCCGTCCTGTGATTTTAATGCCCATATCCACCGATTGGGAAAATACTAATGGATTGCAATATGTTTTGGCGCATGAATATGTGCATATCCGGCGTTTTGACAGCATCACAAAATTGGTGTTGATTGCGGCGTTGTGTGTGCATTGGTTTAACCCTTTTGTTTGGGTGATGTATGTTCTTGCCAACCGGGACATTGAGCTGTCCTGTGACGAAGCGGTTGTCCGCCTTTTTGGGGAAACGAATAAGGCGGCCTATGCGCGGACGCTGATTAGCATGGAAGAAACACGAAGCAACTTTGCTCCACTGTGTAACAATTTCAGCAAAAATGCGATAGAAGAAAGGATCACAGCAATTATGAAAATCAAAAAAACCTCGCTATTTACCTTACTGCTTGCAGTCATATTGGTTGCAGGGTTTACAACCACTCTTGCTACTTCGGCGGCGACAAAAAATAACAATTCGATTTCCGTCCCCTCAATCATTCACGAAGATGATGCTGCAAACAAAACATCTGACCCTGCTTTAGGGGCCGAGGACGGTTATCAATCATTGCTAGCGTTAAAATCAGCAGACTACTTCAACCAGACTGTTGCCGATTTTGACAAGGCTCTTTTGGATTGGGGAAATCAACATTCAGAGGAACATGAGGATATTATCCAGAACGATATTGCAACATATAACTTCCCCGCATACCTCACAACGGAGGAGAAGAACTTTTTAGCTTTAACCATAAGAGCGTCAAATATTGAAAACGCACTATTAGTAAGGAGCTATTATGGCAGTCCGGTGATTGATCCCGATTTGAGCTTTGAACTTGCAAGAGAAAGCCAGGAAACTGACCCTCCCACATGGGTAAGTTTGATGTATGGCATTTCTTATCACCTTGATCCTCAAGTAGTTACAGTCGGAGAACGGGACACGGCACTCGCAAATGCAATCAATGACATTCAAGCTTTTTGGTATGATACTGACCTCGAAACTCTTGCTGAAATGTCGTCTGACGAGGTGCTTTTCAAACTAAATACAATCGCAGATAACAATAGCACAAATGCTATACAGTTTTTGATTGTGGAAAATTATTATATATTCCAAGCATCCTCCATGTTTGAATAACCAATAAACAACAAAGCCGCATGCAACGGAAAATAAAAAAACCGTTGCTGCGGCTGAGTGCCTGTGTGACGAAACAAAATACAGTAGCCTAACAGCGGTTTTGATAAAAATCAAAGCCGCCGTTTTCCTTTGAAGAGGATTTACGAAGGGCGTGATAGGGTCGCCCTTTTTTAAGGATACGGTGATATCTGAGGAGGTATCGCCGTGTCTGTTTTTGCTTTACACAATACCTATGGATTATAACTTTGGGGTTCCTATTCCGCATGCAAAAAGGGTTTGCGGTGCCGGATGTCTAAAAAGATATTGGCAAGCTGGCCCTGATAGCAATAATCTTTGCCGTCTATGCTGTTGGAGACGGTAGCAACGGCCGAGTTGCGGAAAAGTGGTGGCGCGCAACCGCGGTTGCGGGTAAGATACAGATATGTGAAGTGCTGAAATAGATCAAAATTATTACAGGAGGTTTGTTTGGAATGATGACGTTAGGAGAAGAAATCAAGCAGGCAAGAGAGGAAAAGAATCTGTCTCAGGAAGATCTGGCAGAACAGTTGGGGGTCAGCAGACAGGCGGTATCCAAGTGGGAGAACGGGATTGCATTTCCCCAGGGAATTAACAGGGACATGCTGAACAAAATTCTGGAACTGAAAATGCAGGAAACGGAAGAGACAGAAGGATTTCCGGAAAGCAGGAAAGGATCTGCGGCGTGGAGAGTTGGCTGGGTGCTGGCGGCAGTATTGCTGGTTGCCGCGCTGGTCTGTGGAGTGATCTTTGTCGGTATGATAAGGAAGCAGACAGGAAATTCGGAGGCCCCGGCGGCTGAAGGTTCCCCGGCATTGAAAACGGTGCGGTTCTATGACAAGGCTCAGAACATTGTGGACGCTGAAGCTCTGTGGTACAACGCCGCCCGGATAGAGATCATTCTGCTTCACTGGGAGGGAGGCACTCCAGCAAATGTGAGAATTTTCCGAATTCCGGCCGGCTCGGAGACAATGGAGCAGATGGAACTGCTTTTGACGAAAAGCATCCCGGATGGAGACGAATTTGTTCTTTTGGATGCGGAAATCCTAAAAAATATAGGGATGAGTAATCATCTTTTCTTTGAGCTAGACTTCGGCACGGAGATTGTGACATCTGAGGAGTATAATATTTTGTATGATGAAAATGAATGAGAAAAGGTAGAGAACGGCAGTTCGTGACCCATGAAATCCTGTAGGAAAAGAAATTTGATAGCTTATTGAAATGTAAAAGCCCTGATATCCGCAGCAAAATGCGGAGTGTCAGGGCTTGCTGTTAACCAAAATCTGAATACAGCGTCACCGTGCCGGCATCTGGAAATCTGCAAGTGCCCTGTTCAGATAATCGTTAAAGGGTTTCATCGTGCGGAAAATCCCGGCTGCCTTTGCGAGAAACGCTTCGGCATTCTGCAGCTCTTCATCTTTGAAGGGATATTCCAGATACCAGCTTTTAAACTTTAAGTATTCCGCCTGCGGGTGGTTTTTGTCATATCCTGCGGGGACGTTTTTCAGCGCCGATCCCTGCACCGTAAAATGGCGCTGAAAGTCAGGTTCATTGACAATGGCTTCCAACTCTTTTCCGTTTTGAACGATATAGTCCCGCACCATGGTGGTTGCGTCCTTGAACAGATCCGCAAACAGACCGCCGCCCAAGAAGGACTGGTTGCCGGGTTTTATCATCAGATAATAGCCCACGGGAACCGGCAGCTTTCCCTGAGAAGAAATATGTGCGCGGAATGCCGGGTTATACGGCGATTTATCATGGCTGAACCGGGTGTCTCTCACCAGCTTGAAGGTAAGGTTTTTCGGCTCATTCTGCAGTATGCTGCTGTCGAACTCACCGATGCGGAGGATCAGCGCCCCGACCAGCTCCTCAAACGCTGCGTTTGCCGTTTTGTTTTCGGCTTTATGCGCGTGATACCATTCCCGATTATTGTTCTCGCTTAAATCAGCAAGATATTGTAAGATAAGCTGTGTATCCATTTGTATGACCTCCTTATGCATTTCCCACAATGGAGAAAGAAGTGCTGTCTAAAAATTTCTGAATAAATTCCTTCAGGCTTTCCGGGGACTGATAGGATTTGCAGAATGAGAACATCTGCGAAAGATCGTCAATGTCCTCCATGGCCTCTTTTACTTCCAGCATTGTCTCCGCGGGCGCAGCGGCGCTGAAGGTTAACTGATTGGGGCTGATTCTGTGATTCTGGATGGCATAATTTACCCTGTCTGCGCAGCGGCATGTGCCGTTGCCGTATGCGCCGCAGTATTCCCTTAAGAAATCCGCCATTTTTCTGCGGATTCTTGAGAGCCGCTGGCGATAGGCCTCCGGGGTGATCCCCAGAATATCGCCTGCAATCCGGCTGTCTGCCTTGAACATGGTCCCCAGAATAAAGATGCATCTGCTTTCCGAATCAAGGCACTGAAGCATGACATTCGTGCAGGACAGCTTGAGCTCTTCCGCCAAAATGGTCTTTTCTACATTTTGGGTCAGATCCGGCACGTCGTCAATTTTTCCGTTTTGAATGTCGTCCCCGTAATATTCAAAGCTGAGGGGAAATTTTGCGAACATATGCTTTTGATAGTTTTTCAGATGGTTTGTGGCAATGCGGAATACCCAGGTGGAAAAGGCGCTTTCCCCCCTGAACGAGGACAGATGGGTAATGATCTTCAACAGAATATCCTGTGCGGCATCCTCTGCGTCAGGGAAAGTGCCAAGCATACGAAGAGATAGATTAAAAACCAGATCCTGTACGCTGAGAATTACGGTTTCCAGAGATTCCTTATCTCCCGCAACCGCTTTTTCAATCAAAGCCAACAATTCTTCATTTGCAGTTTTTTTCATGACTTTTTACCTCCTATAGTTCATTAGACAACCGGGAGACGGCGGTGTGACAGGTATTATGGAAATTATATCACTCGGGCAAATCGTTTTCTATTCTTTTCCGGCTTCTTCTTTCTGGAAATTAATTTGTTTTGAACTTTCGGGCGGGATATAGTAAAATGTTGGATGATTCTGAGATATGAAAACGCAGTATTCCCGATGGTATTGACGGAGGGATCCTTCGGATTTGCGGCAATGGCGGTCTCTCAGGTGGAAAGTAAGATATATCAAACTGCGCCGGAAAAGTGTAGTCAAATACCGTCCGACGAAGAGGAGGAACACAGGCAATGAAGCGGAAGATATTGATTGTAGACGATGAAACAATGATGACAGAGCTTCTTTCCGATCATCTGGGGGATGAGGGCTATGAGACCATGACGGCGAACAGTGCCTGGGCGGCCATAGAACAGCTGCCCGGGAATCCGGATCTGATTATCCTGGATGTCAACATGCCGGGTCTGGACGGGCTGGAGCTCTGCCGGAACATCAGGAGCCATGTGACCTGCCCCATTCTCTTTGTCACCGCCAGGGTCGCGGAGCAGGACAGGATCATGGGTCTGGAGTATGGCGGGGACGACTACATAACGAAGCCCTTCAGTCTGCGGGAGTTGTCGGCCAGGGTTGCGGCCCATCTGCGCAGGGACGAGCGTTCCCGCAGGAGTGTTTCCGTGCTGACTTCCGGGGAGCTGATTGTCAATCTTTCGGAGAGAAGGGTCTTTTTCCGCGGCAGAGAGCTTTTGTTTTCCCGGAGAGAGTTTGACCTGATCGAGTTTTTGCTGGCCAATGCGGGGCAGGTGTTTGACAGAGAACGGATTTATGAGCTGGTCTGGGGATGTGACGGGGCCGGAAGCGCGGATGTGATCAAGGAACATATCAGGAAAATACGGGCAAAGCTTCAGGAGGCTTCGGGTCAGGAGTTTATCGAGACAGTCTGGGGAGTGGGGTACAAATGGAATCGTTGAAGAACAGATGGCATAATCTGCCGCTGAGGCGTTTTTTTATGCTGACAGTACTGTTTACGGCCGGGGCAGTTGCGCTTTTGTCCGGGCTTGTGATCTGGGGGTGTGTGCTCCTGCGGCAGTATCTTCTGCCGGAGGCTGACGCCGTCTGGCTTACAGTAGAGAGGCAATGGGAGGACGGAACCCTGTCGCAGGAAGGATATCGCATAAAATATGGAGAACAGATGCAGGTTTCGCAGGTCTTGATTATGGAGGACGGAGTTATCGTTGAGCGGGAAGGCGAAGAGTTCCGATATGCCGTACAGAGGATTGAGAACAGTGTGGATTTGCTTTCGCCCAGGCGAAAGGCGGTTTATCAGCTCTGCGGCGTGGTCATGGCGGCTGCGCCCGCGGCATTTGCCTTTGCGGGTATTTTTCTGTGCAGCGTATATTTTTACAGGCGGAAGCTGAGGGCTCCGCTTTTGCTGCTGTCCGGGGCCGCAGGGAATATCGCGGGACAGAACCTGGACTTTGTCCTGGAGTATGAATGTAAGGATGAGTTGGGGGCCCTGTGTTCCACCTTTGAGAACATGCGCCGGGCATTATATGAGAACAATAAGGCCATGTGGAGAATGCTGGAGGAGAGAAAGCTTCTGCAGGCATCGGTGGCCCATGATCTGCGCAATCCCATCGCCATTATCGGAGGGTATACGGAGTATCTGAAAAACGGGCTGACAGCCGGAGAGATGGGCAGAGAGAAAATACTGCACATTGCAGAGAATCTGGAGATGGCGTCAAAGCGCCTTGCCCGGTATACGGAGTCGGTGGGAGTGCTGAATCAGTCGGAGGAGGCTGCAATGGAAAAGGAGCGGCTCCCGGCGTCCTGTCTGCCGGGACAGCTGACGGAGGATATCCGTATGCTGGCAGAGCAAAGGGGAATTGCCGTGAGAGTTACGGGGGAGCTTCCGGAGGAAGAAATCAAGGCGGACGGGAGCCTGCTGCACCGGGTGCTGGAAAATGTTGCGGGAAATGCCCTGCGCTATGCAAAAAGGGAAATATGGTTTGACTTTTCCCTTTCGGAGGGCTTTCTTATGGTGACAGTCAGCGACGACGGGGAAGGTTTTCCGGAGGAGGTGCTGCGGAAGAAGGATAACTTTTTTGTGACGCCGGGGGAGGACGGACATATGGGAATCGGGCTTGCCGTCAGCCGTCTGCTGTGCGGAAAGCACGGAGGAGGGCTGACGTTGGAAAATACCCCGGAGGGCGCACGGGTGACGGTGCGGATTGCCGTGGAGCGGGAGGAACGGAAACCTTAATTTATTTTTGACCGGGAATTGACTTTTGTCAGGTAAGATCTCTTTGTAGAAAAACAAGGAGGTCTTTTTTTATGAAAAAAGAAAAATGCAATGTTTTATCTTTTGGGAAAGTTTGCCTTTCGGGGAGTAAAATTCTGGGGGCAATTGCGGCTGCGTCTCTTGCGCTTTCTCTCTGCGCCTGCAGCGGCATCGGAGGAGATGGTTCGGGTGTGGGAGACGGAGTCGGAACAATAGACGGAATCGGGACAATAGACGGAACCGGAACGGCAGACGGAGTGGGAACAATAGACGGAGCCGGAACGACGGATGGCACCGGAGCGGGAGACGGAACCGGAGCGACAGACGGAACCGGATCGGCAGAAGCTTCAGGCAGGGAAAGAGAATCCGGGGCTGCGGGAGAGGCGGCAGCAGCGGTACAGGCTGGCGGCATTCAGTTACTTACCGATCTTACCGCAAACGCTGCCTGCAGCACGGAGGAGGGCTATTACTATCTGACGGAGGAGGCGATAAAGCTTCGGGACGGAGGATGGGGCAGTCGGCTGATGTATATGGATTATGCTTCGGCGCGTGAAATCTTCCTGTGCAGCACGGCCGGATGCAGTCATGACTCTGTGGACTGTCCGGCAGTGTTTCCAAGGGATGAGTTTCCGGCATATTCCACACAACTGTTTGTGTGGGGAGGCGGACTTTATATCCTGAGAGGAGGATACAACAGTGACGAAGTGACGGTTTCGTATTTCGGTTCAAATGGGGCGGTGGAACCGGAGAGCAGGCCCGCCGTATTGTATCGGGCAAATCTTGACGGCACGGAGCGCAGAAAGGTATACACTTTTGAAGCCGGACTGAAGCTGGAGGGAGTGGTATTTGGAGATGACAGTGGGATTTATGTGATCACAAAGAAGCTGGCTGCAGACGCCGGTGGGGATACCGGCTTTTCCGACTTCACCGGGAAAAGGCTGATGCGTCTGAATCTGAAGGATGGAAAGCTTGCGGAAGTGTGTTCGCTGGATTTCGGGGACTCCGTCTCCCGGAAGATCATCGGCTGCTACGGGGATAAATTGCTGTTGGGCAGTATTGATTTCGGGCGGGAGGTGACTTCGGAAGAACTGTGGGACGACGATATTCATAAGGAACTGTTTGACAATTCATGGGATGTCTGTGAGCTGCTGGATATAAAAACCGGAAAGCGGAAAGAGGTCTGCCGCATTTCCAACAGAGAGAGACATTCCCTGAAGGTGTTGGGGAACAGGGTTTATGTGTCCTATGCGGGAACCGGGGAGATCAAAAGCATCGTCCCTGAAACCGGGGAGGAGAAGACCATAGCCAGATTTCCTCAGAGTCAGATTATGGAGGGTTTTGGAAATCTGCTCTGCTGCAGGGATTTTGATTTGGCGGATTCCACCTGGTATTTTGTAAATACGGATACGGGGGAGATCAGTCACAGTACCTTGGTCAGCCTTTCCGGCGGGAGCCTGGAGTTTAAGGCTGTGACGGGAAAAGATGTGCTTGTGATCAATGATTATGATTCCGGGGATATGTATGATTTCATTCAGTATCACTATGCGCTGATATCCTTGGAGGATTTGATGGCGGGGAGGGCAAACTGGCGCAGGATAGAAATGATCGGTTCGGGACAGTGAGGACGTGCCGGCGGCATCGGGCCGGGTTCGGAAAAGTCCGGTGTGCGGAAAACAGTACAAGGCGGAGGCTCAGGTCATGCTTACATTGGAAAATATAACAAAAAGCTATCGGGGAAGGACTGTCCTGCGGGAGGTGTCGCTGGAGCTGCCCTGCGGCATATATGGTCTTCTGGGGCCAAACGGTGCGGGAAAGTCTACCCTGATGAATATTATCACGGGAAATCTGGTTCCGGAGAAGGGGCGTGTCCTCTGGGACGGAGAAGATATCCGCAGTCTTGGGGCGCGCTTTCGGAGCCTGATCGGCTATGCGCCCCAGCAGCAGGGGCTGTATGAGACCTTTACGGGTCGGCGTTTTCTCGCCTATCTGGCGGCGCTGAAGGGGATTTCCGGCAGGGAAGTGGGCCGGGAGATTGAGCGGGTGCTGGCCATGGTGAATCTGGAGGATGCGGCGGATCGTCCCCTGAGAACCTATTCCGGAGGGATGAAGCAGCGCATTCTGATTGCCCAGGCCGTGCTGGGAGATCCCAGGCTGCTGGTGCTGGATGAGCCCACGGCGGGACTTGACCCCGGGGAGCGGGTGCGGGTGCGGGAGCGGATCAGGGCGCTTTCCGGCAACAGGGTGGTGCTGATTTCCACACATGTGGTATCTGATATTGCACCCATTGCCGGGGAGATTCTGCTGATCCGTTCCGGAAGCATTCTTGACAGAGGCACGGTGGAGGGGCTGTGCCGCAGTCGGGAGGGCTGCGGGAATCTGGAAGAGGTCTATCTGAGGATTTTTGGAGAGGAGGAGCGCCATGCTGCGGCTGATTTGCTTTGAATGGGAGAAAATCTGGAGGAAGCGAAGCTTTTTTCTGGCTGCCTGTATTTTGTTTGCCATACATGGCTTCTTTCTCTGGTATACTTTGCCGTCCGGGGAGGGGCTTGTGCCTCTCTCCGCGTACAGATCGCTGCAGAGGGAATTGGCCGGGATGAGCGAGGAGGAGAAAGCTGCCTGCCTGACGGAATGGAACCAGACGGCGGAAGGGGTATCCTTTGTGGAAAGTGTTCTGATCCTGCAGCGGTTCGAGAATGAGCAGACGCAGATGCTGGCTGCACAGGAACTGAAAAATCATCCGGGTGTTTTTGAGGCATATTATGGGCTGTATGAGTCCGGGGAGTGGATCCGGTTTACGGATTCACCGGAGCAGGAGAAGACGCTGATCGAAGAGGTGTATGGGGAACTGGAGAGGACGCGGGGGTATGGGGAGTGGCTTCGGAGCGTCCCGGAGAATGGGGAACGGCTGGGCGGAATATCCATATTTGGAGGCGGAGAGGAGAATGGGTTCAGCGGACGGAATTTGCGCAGGAGCGCGGCGGATTATGTAAGACTGGATGAAGAGGGGATTTGCTTTACGCCCTCCGCAGGCCTTGTCCGCGCCATGGAAAGCCCGCGGACAGATCTCTTTTTATATCTTTCCATACTGTTTTTTTCGGGGAGTCTGACGGCGGAGGAGAAGGAAAAGAGGCTTTTTTATATCACCCGCAGCACCGGAAGGGGTGTTCTGCACTGCATGAGTGCGAAGCTGACGGCACTTTTTTTTCATTGCGTATCCATGACGGTTGTCTTTTACGGCGGGAGTCTGGTCTTTTATGGAGGTGCGGCGGGGCTGCCTGATTTTGGGAGCAGGCTGCAGTCTCTGGCTCCTTATCTGGAGAGTCCCCTTTCGATCAGCGTGGGAGGTTATGTGTTCCTGTCCTTGCTGACCAAGGCGTTTGTGCTGTTCGGGATGGGAGCCCTGGCTGCCTGCTGTGGGATCCGGTATGAGCTGACCCTGGCTCCCTGGCTGTTCGGAGTATCCGTGGCCGGAGCGGGCGCGGTGCTGTATGCGCTGATTCCAGGAGGCACTGTGCTTGCACCTTTGAAGATTCTGAATCCGGTGGGGCTGATGCGGACGGAGGCGCTGTACGGCGGCTATTTAAACCATAATCTGTTTGGATATCCGGCGCCAAGGCTGTATCTGGCGTTGGGAATGACGGCTGTGCTTGTGGGCGCAGGGGTTATATGCAGTCTGGTTCTCTTTGCCCGGATGCGCCGTTTGGATGGCAGGAGGCTGCGGCTTCCCTTTGTGCTTCCCTTCCGGCCTCATGCAGGTCTGCTGCGATATGAGGCATATAAGATCCTGATCGTGGAGCAGGGGCTGGTCATCTGGCTGCTGTCGGCGGTGCTGATCGGTTGGAGAAACCTTGACCAGAGTTATCATCCCACTGCGGGGGAGCGGTATTACAGAGAGCTTATGCTGGGGCTGGAGGGAGAATTGACGGCGGAGAAGGAGCAGTTGATTCTGGCACAGCAGGAGCGGTTTGAGGAGGCGCTTCGTGTGATTGAGGAGATTGAGCGGCACTATGAGGAGGGGGAGATCAGCAGGGAAGCTGCGGACGCTATGGAGTCGGAAGCGCGGATAACGCTGTATTTTTATCCTTCCTTTCAGCGGGTGCAGGAACAATATCTGCATTGTAAGGAGCAGGGGGGAAGCTTTGTCTATGATACGGGCTGGCTTTACTTTTTCGGAGTGTGGGACGATCCGTCTGCCGGGAATCTGCTGATTCAGTCCATTGGAATGATTCTGGCCGTCAGCGGCGCCTTTTGCGTAGAGTATGAGACGGGGGCAATTCTGCTGCTGCGCTGTGTCCAAACAGGGCTGCGCAGAACTGCCGGACGGAAAATTCTGATCTGCCTGGGGATGGGGATTGCCCTGGCGGCAGTGGCTCCTCTGTGCAGGGCAATCCGGATTTCCTCCGTATATCCCATGGGAAGTATCCTGGCAGACCTGCGGAATATTCCTTATTTTTCCGGGCTTGGCTTTTCCATGCCGGTTTTGCTTGCCGCGGTGCTTTTGGTGCTGGGATGGATGGGAATGGCGGCGGTTACCTCCTGTGTGACGCTGCTTTTGTCCGAGAGGGGCAGAAGCAGACTGCAGACGGTGTTTCTTGCTCTGTTGCTCGGGGCGGCAGCAGGACTGCTTTATTCTTTGTTGTAAGCTTTATGAAACTGCATGAAAAAACCACGCCGTTTTCTGAAGCGGTGTGGTTTTTTCGTGGAAAGCCGTGTCAGGGCGTTTCCTTTACCATGGCGATTGCCTGCTCGATGATATTCTGGAAGATCTCAATCAGCACGCCCTTTTTGCTGTCGTCAAAATCCATTTTATCGATGATGTCGCTGTAGATACCTGCGGTTCCGGCAAGGGAATCCTGAACGGTCTTTACATAGGCGCGGTTTCGTTCCACCGCTCCTGTAATTGCCTCCCGAACCTCGGCAGTACCCGTAGCGGATTTCTTTACGTCCTCAAAATATTTGTCGGTCTGTTCGATGCTTCTGATATTACAGAGCATTGCCTCGTCGGATGCCTGAATAAACTTGTTCAGTTCATTGTTCTGGGACTCTACTTCCAGAATGTTTGCATGAATACCCTCAACCATGTCCCGGCTCATCTTTGCCAGCTTGCCTACTTCCTCGGCCACAACCGCAAAGCCTCTTCCCTGTTCCCCGGCTCTGGCCGCCTCAATGCTTGCGTTCAGCGCCAGAAGGTTTGTCTGGTCGGCAACCGCGCTGATGCCTGTCAGACTGTTCCTGATTTTATCCAATGCGTTTTGCAGCATCTCAAATGTTTTGGACATGTTCTTAAAGTTTTCCTGCAGGGAATTGGAATCCTGTTTCAGCTGTTCCATCTGCCGCTGTGCCTCCGAGACAGATTCGTCGATCTCTGCCTCCACAACGTTGAAGTGGTCTGCTGCCTCGGTGATGTCATGAAAACCATCTTCCAGGGCATTCACCTCGCCCTGGGGACCGATCATATCATTTTTCAGCTCAGAGAGACGCTCCGTTGCGTACCGCATTTTCTGGGTCGTCAAAAAAACATCCTCCGCCAGTTCGTTCACAACCCGGTATGCGCTGGTCAATGCATAATCCAAAGGATGCTTGTCAAAATCCGCCTGTCTTTTCACCGGCATGACGGATACGGCGTTCTTCTCTGTGTCTTTGTTTCCGTTTCCAAATAATCTGAACACGACTTTCCCCTCCTACTCAAATGCCAGACAGCACATTGTCTGATTGACAAACTGTGTATTGTAATGTTCACCGACACCGACCATACCTGCATGTGAGAAGCTGCGGCTCATCTCCGCAAGGTAACTCTCCCAGTAGTGATCATCGTTGAACATAATGTACCGGAACAGACAGTTGACGGACAGCACTGCAGAGGCCTTGCCAAGGTCATGCTGAATCCTTGAAATGGTATCCTGTACCACCTCCCGGTAGTTTCCCATGCTCAGTATCGTAAGAAAGTCCATCCTGTTTGCAGGGCGGAATGTGGTGATGCTGCCGTCTGCCTCAACCCCCTTGATGGAGACGATATAGGTGTCGGAATCGCAGACATGGCCAAAGGGATTCTTGAAGGTCTGTGTTGTGATCTTGTCTCGGGTGATGCCCAGCTCGGAAGTATAGATCTTTTCTGCGGAGGTGTTCTCCAGAGTGCGGATTCTGTACTCTCTGGGATCCGCTTCCGTCACCATGAACTGCTTTGCATTTTCGTGTGGATGTATGTAGATATTTTCCTTATAGGATTTTATTTTTCCGTTCAGGTTCTTAAAGATGAAAAAGGCACAGGCATCTTTATAGACTCTTCCGTTGCAGGCAATCGCAGCCGAATTGCTTGTACCGCCTGCAAGGTCATATCCCAGACGGCAGAGATAATCGGACAGTGTTGTGACGGCGCGGACATCTGCGCCGGCGGAACAAATATCAAAACACGCCGTTTTTCCGCGTTCGCCGCCTACTGCCCTCACTGCGTTTTCAAGCCGTCTGATATATTTGACCGGCATGACAGAAGCCTGCTCAAGTACATCGGCCACCACCTTAATGTTTTCCTTCATGGCGATGACGGTAAGGCCTGTGTCAAAAAACTGTTTGTCAATGTATGCCTGGCCGACTCCACCTATGGATGCAACACCGGGAAAGCGCTTTGTGATTTCCCGTGCTGTCTGCTCAAGCATTTCCTCCTTCGCAACGGAAAAAAGCAGCGCCGCCGGCTCTGTAATGTGTTTTAATGCCTCTGACACATCACCTGTTTTACTGCTGCCGTATGCAATCTTCATGTCCGCGTCCCCCATTCATGCAATTTTGTTTTGAAATTTAATCGCGACTATTATATCATACAGATTGCTTTTTTCCTACTGGAAATTATGCAAAAAACGCCAATTTTTTAAAAAATTGGAAAGATTCTACATGGGCGGGATGATATATTCCATGAACCTTTTTTTTACATGCTCGGAGCAGGCTCTTGCCACCGGGAGCTCCACACCCGTGGAGGTGGTCAGGCTGCCTGAGGTCAGTTTCCCCACAAAGCGCAGATTGACTGCGAAGGAACGGTGGATTTTTACAAAGCTTTCGTTCTGCAGAAGCGGTTCTATAAAGCTGTCAAAGGACGCGCGGAGGTACTGACTGTGGAGGCAGGAACCGTCCGCCAGATAGAAGTGGCAGACATGAGCCAGCAATTCCACATAGACAATTTTCCGGGAAGGTATGGGGATGATGCCCTCCGCTGTTTTCAGGGAAAAAATATTCTGCCGGTTCTTTTCGCAGCGGATGGCCGCCTTATCCAGCGTCTCGAAGAGGCGGCTGCGTTCCAGGGGCTTACAGATGTACTGAAAGGCGTAGAGGCGGAAGGCGTCGGCGTAGTAGTCTCTGCTTGTGGTCAGGTAGATCAGCAGGGGTTCGGGGCAGAGTGCCTGCAGCCGTTCGCCCAGCGTGATGCCTGTCATGGAGGGCAGAATGATATCAAGCAGAAAGATATCGAAGGATTCTCCGTTTGCGACCGCGTCCAACAGTGCGTAGGGCGAGTCAAAGGCCCGCAGCGTAATTTCCCGGTCGGATTGTGTCTCGCTCCACTCCCGCAGTATTTCCACTATCTCGGCCCGTTCCGTATGATCGTCGTCGCAAAGTGCCAACTTCAACATATAATATCCACATCCTGTTCTTATTTTTTAATTCTGCTTCCTATTGTAATGGAAAGAAGTCCTTGTGGCAAGCCGGGGGACGGGGGAAAGCAAAATCTGCAACTTAGATGCAAAAAATGTCGAATTGGTGCAAAACGGATTTCCGTTTGAAAAGGCAGTTATAATTATGGCAGGATAAGCAGGAGGAGTTGGGTGCCATTATGTATCAGATCGCAGTCTGCGACGATGATGAAAAAGAACTTGATATTGCGGAAAAGCTGCTGAAAGAGTACCGTCCGGCAGGAGAGGAGCGGAGGGAGCTGTTTCTGGTAGAACGCTTCACCTCCGCCGGGGAGCTGTACTTCCGGATCAGTGAGGGAAGCTATCTTCCGGATCTGTTGATTCTGGATATTTACATGCCGGGACAGGACGGGATGGATACGGCCCGGCAGCTGCGGGAAAGCGGTTATAAAGGGGCGATTATCTTTGTTTCCTTCTCCAGGGAGCATGCGCTGAATGCCTTTGGGGTCAGCGCCTCCATGTATCTGGTGAAGCCGCTGCAGAGGGAGCCCTTTTATGCCGCCCTGGATAAGGTGTTCGGGGAGGTGGAGAGGGAGCGGCAGAAATATCTGATCCTGAGACTGGGAGGAATGCTCTCCCGTGTGTCTATAGACAGCATTGTATTCTGCGAGGCCCAGGGAAATTATCAGTGTCTGCATTTCAGGGACGGAACCAGGCAGAGGATCCGTATGACCATGACGGAGTTTTACAGCCTTGTCAGCGGTTATGAGGAGTTTACCCGGGTTGGAGTGGCTTATACCATTAATCTTGCCCATGCGGTAAGCATCAATGCCAGGGAAGTACGCTTCAGCAGCGGTGAAATGATTCATCTGCCCAGGGGAGTGTATCCGAAGCTGAAGGAGAGTTATTTTACCTATTATTTCGGCGGATAGGGCAAAGGTTTGCGTGGGTGGAATGGTGTATAGGTGCAGAATTTGCCTGTAAAATGCATATTTTGCCATTTGACTTGCGGACGGAGCCGGTTTTCGGGTATAATGGGTAGAAACGGAAGAAAACCATCAGCAAAAAAGTGCATTGTATCCCAGAAGCCCCTCTCAGGAGGGGCTTTTGTTATAAGATAAAGGGGAGACGAAAGAGACGAAGGCCCGGCATGGAAATGCTTGGGAAGGCGGATGGCGTTTTGAATATGAAGATAGCGGTTTATACGGATGACGAAAAATTTTATGATACAGTAGTGACGGTGCTTGAGAATCTGGGAGGTAACTCGGATATTTCCTTTGGGTGCAGGCGGGTATTTAATCTGAAGCAGACGACGGAGCTTCTGGCAGGCGCGGCGCTGAATATGGCGCTGATCGACCTGGAGACACCCATGGGAAAGGAGGCCGCAGAGTTTCTGTACCTGAATGATTCGGGCTGTTCCTGTTATCTGTTGGATAAGGACGAGACCCAGGGGCTGTTCGGATATCAGGTGGGAGCCAGAGATTTTCTGCTGAAGCCGGTGGAAAATAACAGGCTGTTAAAGATTGTCAGCGACGAGGCCAGGCGGCATCAGGCAGACAGCCTCCGGGAGATCAAGATCAGGATTGACGGGCTCTGGAGAGCGGTTCCTCCGTCCAGCATCCTGTATGTGGAGAGTATGGGGCATAATCTGACCTTTCATATGGTGGACGGGAGAAAGGTTCGTTTTGTGGCCACCTTCAAGGAATATTATCCCGTACTGAATACCTTCCCCAGGTTTTTGAGGTGCCACCAGAGTTACATAATCAATCTGGACTATGCGGAGGATATGAAAAGCGACGTATTCCGCATGGCAAGCGGAGAGGAGATCAATATTTCCAGGCAGTACAGAAAGGAAAGCAAGAAGTATTTTATTGACTATATGCTGAAAAAATATTATGAGAGCCCGGAGAAAAAGCAGTGAGGAAAATGCTTTTTCTCCGGGCTCTATCTGGTGGGTTCTCTTTTTTCTTTCTGCAGTGCCGACTTCAGCACTTTGGGGTCGGAATAATGTTCACACAGCTCCTTGTGCTTTCTGTCCGGCACAGGGAGCATTTTTTCCGCTTCCTGGACGGGGATTTGTCTGCGGGCGTGATAGGCATCCATGAAAAAGGGATGCTCCAGGACGTCGGAGCAGAAGCTCCGGAGTCCCGGAGAGATCTCCGTTTCCCGCAGGCCCGCCATGTGCTCCACGGCCGTGAGAGACTTGTGGTATTCCTTCAGCACGGGCCGTTCCAGAAGCTGCCTTTTCATGGATTGATATTCCCGGGAATCCGAAAGACCGTACAGGATTCCGGCCAGCTCCGTGACCCGCAGCATGGAGGCGGTCTGCCTCATTTCATATTTCCGGGGATCGGCCGCAGAGAGAAGTCTTTGCGCTTCCAGGGCCGTTCCCTCCGGCTGCTTCCGGCACGCCGCTTCTATGAGCAGCGTGCGGTAGGTAAAAGCCGTGTCGATAATGCTGTGGCAGCCCCATAGATCCATCTGGGGATATTTTTCGGCGCAGTCTTTGGTGAGCGGGCAGACAGGAAGCGTCATATTCAGTTCGAGAGCCTGTTCCAGAGCTTTTTTCATGGAAATCATCAACGCTTCCTCCTGTCCGTGGTGCGTTTATTCTGAGGTCAGTTTTCCGCAGCGGGGTCGTTTCCGCTGACAGTGGGCTCCGAAGAGGGGCCCTGCACGGGTTCGTCCGGGGTGGGCTCTGTGGGCTGGTCTGTCCCGGGCTGCTGGGGCTGCTGCATATTGATCTGTTCCATGGCGCTGAGCGCCTTCAGGTCGATGACGGTGGTTCCGTCTGCGGAGACAATGGCTCCGGCTCCGCTTCTGGCCTCATAGGTGCCGTCAGGCAGCTTGCGCCGCACGGCCACCTCGGCCAGGGTCCAGGGATCGTTATCATCGCTGTCCATGGTCAGCTTCAGTGCCAGCGGCTCGCCCGTGTTGTACAGGTAGGCTGTAAAGGTGTCGGTTCTGCCCGCCTGGAATACATCCACATAATCCTGGTTGCTTCTGGAGAAATAATCCCGGATGTTGCCCAGGGAGATCTCTACGGTGCGGTTCCCGTCGTTGGGATCCTTGCATACCAGCGTCCCGTAGACGTTGGAGTGGGTTCCGGTGACGGGCACCAGGGCGGTATCCTCGGCCGTCTTCAGGGTAAAGATTACCGGCATGACGGTGGAAGGATTCTGCTGGGTGGTGTTGTAGTATTCCGCGTGGTTAATGTTGCCGGTCTGGGAATTGATGGTCAGCGGGTCGCTGATTCCCGTGGCGTACAGCAGTTCGTCGTGCTGGTTGTAATTGCAGACATACACGGTGTCGGTAGCCAGGTTGACATTGCCGGTGGCAATGATGCTGACGCCGATGATTTCGCCCACATTGTGCTCATACAGGGTAGCTGTCACGGGTTCTCCCATGGAGAGACTGTTTTTGGCCTGCTCTGACAGATACACATAGTCCGACAGGTATTCCACCGAGCCGTCGATGGAGCTGCGGTAGCGGAGCGCCACGCCGATATCGTTTGTCTTCGACAGCCGGATGGGATCCAGCTGCCTGGTGGTGATGGTGACAGTCTGCTTCATCTCATCCAGTCCTTCCTCGCTGTCTGCATAGGCCTGTACCGGTGAGATCAGGTAGTAATCAGCAAAGTCGATAAAGTAGGTCTTTTCTTTCCTTTTATTATTGACTCTTTCAATGATCACATGACTTACGGAAGGGTTTCTGTTGTCGTCGCTTGACAGGGTCAGCGAGGTAATGGATCCCAGGTTGTTTATCTTGACGTCCCGCAGAACCATGACTCCGTCTATCATATTGGAGGGTTCGAAGGTCAGTGACTTCTGCATATATCCGCTGCTGTAGGTTCCCGTATACCGCAGTGCGCCCATTAGTTTTGCCCGGAAGGTAGTGTTGGTGCCGGGGAACACATAGATATTCAGGGTTTCCGACACGTTTGTCTGGGTGGTGGCGCCCGAGGTAAAGCTGGTGGTTCCGTCGCTGTCCGTCTGGAAAGTGACGTTCATATTCTGGTTGGTGGCCAGATTGATTATCCCGGCGTTTGCAATATCCACGGAAATAGGGGTATCCATGGCTCCATAAGTGATGGGAGTCAGGTCTCCTTCCCGGTTGTAGCGCCCGAAGGCGTCCAGATAGACATCGCCGGCATTGGATACACGGTATATCTTAAGGTTTTTTAATCTGAATTTTTCGGTTCTGTCTGTCTGAAACCGGATCTGGGAGATGGATGCAACATCGTTCAGACTCATGTAAAACCGTGACATCTGTCCCGGGAGGTAAGCGGCCCAGGGAACGCCGTTAAAGTCGTCCACCAGTTCGTTGACGTTCAGTGAAATTGTGGAGTTCGCGCCGGTTGTCTGACGGTAGGAAACCAATGCCGTCAGGTTGGGATCCCCGATCTCCGTATCGCGGCACACCTCGAATTCCACCATGAAATCCATGGCGGCTGCATTTTTGGTGACGTAATACTCCCTGCATACGCTGGTAAAATTAGCGCCTCCGGAAGACTCGGAGTTCATCTGCGTGGTCAGCCCGGAAATATCTTCCTCCGTATAATTTATATCGATCCATCCGATGTTTTCGATAACCCAGGAAGTGGAAAGACCGATTCCGCTCTGGCGGATAATGTTGATGCTGTCGATCTTGAGCTTGTCAAAGGAGGTGGTGTCCTCCGTGTTGGAGCTGTGGGTGTAGATTCGGATTCCCTTGGGCGCTCCATAGTACTGGTTGGTCATGATGGAGAAGGAGGCCGTCTCACCTGTCCGGAAGGCATCTCCGGCAATCTGGTCGTTGGCAAGTACCACGCCGCTGGTGCCGTTCTCGAACACAAGCTGGAAGAAAAAGTAGTTGCCGCTGCCGGCATCCGCCACAGGGGACACGTTCACCTGAATCTCATAGGTACTTCTGGCCAGGGCAAGCTTCAGATCCTGATTGATCTCGTCGTATGCCATCTGGTTTTTGATGGAGGTAAGCCCCTGGTTGGAGGAAGGCGCCTGATCCATGGGCTCTCCGGTGCTGTAGTCGATGAAGTTCAGGGTCTTGCTGGTAGAGGAGTTGGCCAGGTAGGTGGTCTTTGTCACCTTGGCCATCAGGTCGCCTCTGTCCGTGTATCGATCCAGGTAGACCAGGTCGAAGGTCTCCGGCCCTATGTTGGTTGAGCTCAGCTGGGCAAACTGCCCGATTTTGAAGAAGGAATATACCTGATTATCCACATCCTTTACCTTATAAATACTCACGGTGTCAAACTGGAACTTTTCATTGATATTTTTCATGGTTATTGTCACCGACTGAAAGGTGCGCACGTCGTTTAGGTTCATCAGGAACTGGATCTCCCGGTGCATGTTCTGGGGGAGATAAGTTCCCTTGAGAACATAATTCCTCTTGCCGTAAAATTCCTCCAGCTTGCCGCCAAGCTGATAGGTGGTGTTTTGCTTCAGCCCCCGGTTATCCAGATAACTGACCGTGATCTCCAGGTCGGAAGAGGTGTTTGTCCCGGCTACCGCCGAGGGCTGTATGACAAACAGATAGGTATTGCTGTAGTTGATGCAGGGCTCATAGGGGTGGTAGAGATTGTTGCCATCGTTCAGGTATCCGGTCAGGTTTTCGCCGGGCTTTATAAGCTGCTGCCGGTCTCCCGAACGCATGACCAGACTGTCTCCCTTGAGGAGCCGGATGCCGCCCGCAGGCGCATAGTAGAGCTTGGGATATTCCCGGAAGGCGATATCCGCGTGAAGGGCATTATAGTTATCACCGCCGTTGGTCAGGTTGTTTATGGTATCCGCGTTGGTTATGGCAGGTTCTCCCTCATAAATGGCGAAGGAATTCAGCTCCCAGGAGGAGTCGATGCCCTTGTTGGTCAGTGTGACGCTGATGATATCGTCCGCGGTGCCTGTGGCCATATCCAACAGGGTGATGGGCAGATAATCCGACTGTCCTTTGCTGAACAGCGTATTGTAGGCGTAGGTGGCATTGATTCCCCGCCTGCTCAGGGCCTGCCAGGCGCCTTCTGCCAGGTAGTACCGCATGGTGCGCGTAGAGGAAAAGATATCGCCGTGCTCCTTTATGAAGGACGAATCCAAGCTGGGCTGCTTTGTCTTATAGGTAATATCCAGATAAACGTCGGTGAACTGGGAATTGGAGCTTCCCAGGTCTTTTGAGGTGTCGGTCACGGGATTCAGCCCCAATCCCGAATCCAGCATATCCCGGGTCTGGAACAGCATGTAATAATTGTTGGAAGTGCGATACAAAGAGTAGGCATTGGAATTCGAAAGGGTGTGCAGCGTACAGCCAGGCTGTTCCATGCCGTCCTTGCGAAGCTCTGTCAGAGAGCCGGAGTTGAATGCCACATTGTCATCGTTTTTCCAGAAGGCCAAGATTCTCCACCAGCTATTTTTATAGAAATTGGGCATGGAGGGGGTGGCGTGGGCGACCGTATAGTCTACCGCAGAGCCGCCGCTTTCCTCGCCGAAAACGACGATGGAATCGGGGTACCAGCTGGTGCCGGCTTTGCCCAGAGGCTGAACCACGACTCTGGTAATACGGGAATTATTGGTAAGTATTCCGCTGCGAAAGGGGATCTCCAGGATGCTGTTTCCATACAGGTCATGGGCAAGGGATGTCTTTCCCTGGGCGATGGCGGCGGAATCCAGGTCGATGGTAGCGGCGACCTCATCAACTGCCATCTCCCTGGATTTCGCATAAATGAAGATCCGCAGGTTGCCGTCAAAATCTCCTTCTTCCCGGGTGGTCAGCCGGAGAAAATAAGAGCGCTGATTCATCAGCAGATCGGACGAGGTGGAGGCTTTGGTGACGGGAATGATCACTTCCCCCGGGTTTGTGCTGCCGGCCAGGGCGTTCAGCGCTGTGTCGGCCTGGGTGGTGCTGTTGTATGCGCGATGGCTGTAGTAGCAGATGGGATTGAGTCTGCCGAAGGTACGGTACAGGTTCCCGCCGGTATCACGGGTCAGGTCGCCGATGGAACCGCTGTCCATTCGGAAGACCTTCAGATAATCGATCCGCAGGTTGTCATAGGCCTGATTTTTTGCCGTGTCAATGGAAATATGAATGTTGTCTATGCTGGTGACCTCTTTGGGAACCTGGAATACCAGATAGTAGGTGTGGGCGGGTTCGATGCCGGTGAGGGCATAGGTAAAGTTTTTGCCGCCCGTGTGGTTGCTGTAAAAATTGCTGATGCCGGTGGAGATCACCTGGCCATCGGCCTTTTTCTGGTAAGGGTTTCCCTTCTTGTCGTAGGCGGTGTAAAAAAGCTGCATATAGGCGGACTGTGCCGTGCCGGAGTCCGGGGCGCCGCTGGTCCGCATCTCCACGATCCAGGGGACACGATTCTTGTCAGCCTCCCGAAAAATCAGGCTTTTTTCCTCTCTGGCCTGGGCGCTGCTTCCCGGGAAAAGTGCCAGAAAACAGCACAGAACCGCGGTGAAGGACAGCAGACAAAATTTCCTGATAGTCTCTTTACATGTGGACATACTTGAAAACCTCCTGTTCAAAAATGACAGCTTCACAGCAAATTTGGCGCTATGAATGAAAAATCACTCGTGCTAAGATAATGACAAAAATATAGCATAGGGGATTTTATGATTTCAACAGGACTGCAAGATTGACGGGTTTCAGACATAATTGGAAGACAGGGAAGAAGGGATTATCCCCGAATGTGCGCCGGGCGCGGATGGGAGTGGAATATGGAAGAGGATAAGAGGAAAAAAACAGGGAAAGTGATCATGCTGGGCATCCTGTGCCTGGCGGGGGTGGCAGCCGGAGCTTTTGTCTTTGGAAGCCTTGCTCTGAGAGTGGAGAAGTTTCAGACGGGGGAGCCGCTTTTTTCGGCGGAGGTCATGAGGGAGCCCATAGCGTATGTGTACGGGCTGGTCTTTCCGGCGCTTCTGCTGCTTGTGTACTTTGCGCTGGCAGGACGGAAGGTGTCGGCAAAGAAGCTCATGTCCGGAAAGGCGAAGGGACTGTTCAGCCCCCTGGAAAATTCCCGTTTCCTGACGGATAAGGAGCGGGACAAATATTTTCCCCACTTCCGGTTCAGCGGAGCCTCCGAGGTGAGTAAGGACGGTGTGCCGGTGAGGGCCGTGCTGGACTCCAGGGGGAAGGAACTGGAGGTCAATGTCTGCCCGGGAGCTCACAGCCTGGTCATCGGCGCCACCGGCTCCGGTAAGACCACTACCTTTATCAATCCCATGATACAGATCATTGCGGAGACCAGCTCCGGCTCCTCCATGATTATGACGGATCCCAAGGGAGAGCTCTTCTCCCTCCACAGCAAGAAGCTGAAGCTTCAGGGCTATGACGTAAAGGTGCTGGATTTAAGAGACACTTATTCCTCCTACCGCTGGAATCCTCTGGAGAGCATCTGGAATATGTATCAGGATTATGTGGAGGCGGGCAAGGGCATCAAGGTACATAAGGATTCCATACGGAATTATCCGAAGCTGGAGAAGCAGGATGACGAGGAGCTGTACGGACAGGAGGACGGGCAGTGGTACGAGTACCGCGGGCTGGCTTACGCCCGGCGGGAGGACTGCGGCAACGATGTGTCTGTGGCAAGGCAGAAGATTTACGACGAGATGTACGAGGATTTAAACGACCTGGTGTCCGTGATCTGTCCCATTGAGTCCAAGGACGATCCCGTCTGGGAGAAGGGAGCCAGATCCATTATCATGGCAACCCTGTTGGCCATGCTGGAGGACAGCGAGAATCCTGAGCTCAACATGACCAAGGAAAAATACAATTTCTATAATCTGAACAAGATCATCGCGAACTCCGAGAACGAGTTTGAGGAGCTGAAGAAATACTTTGAGGGCAGGAGCAACCTGTCGTCCGCAGTCACGCTGTCAAGGCAGGTGCTCAGTGCGGCGGACTCCACTCTATCCAGCTATATGTCGATTGCTTTCGACAAGCTTTCCATGTTTAACGATAAGGGCCTGTGCGGCCTGACCTCCGCCACGGACATCGACGCCGGCGGCCTGGCGGAGTATCCCACGGCGCTCTTCCTGAAGATACCGGACGAGAAGGACACAAGACATGCCCTTGCGTCGGTGTTTATCCTGTGCATGTACAAGGCGCTGATCAAAAAGGCGTCCTCCAGGGAGGATCTGTCCCTGCCCAGGAATGTGTATTTTATCCTGGATGAGTTCGGAAACATGCCGAAGATCGAAAAGTTTGACAAGATGATCACAGTAGGCCGTTCTAGAAAAATCTGGTTCAACATGGTGGTGCAGTCCTATGCGCAGCTGAACGCCGTGTACGGAGATCAGGTGGCGGACATTGTGAAGAGTAACTGCGGCGTGAAGATGTTTATCGGTTCCAACGACATAGACACCTGCAAGGAGTTCTCGGAGCTGTGCGGTAATGTGACGGTTTCCACCAACAGTGTGTCCAGTAACTCTCAGGACAAGGACGGCCAGTTCTCCGTGTCCTCCCAGATGCAGACCAGGCCGTTAATCTATCCCTCGGAGCTGCAGAAGCTGAACAATAAGGAGAGTACCGGAAACGCCATTATCGTCACCTTCGGAAACTATCCGCTGAAGACGAAGTTTACGCCCAGCTATCAGTGCAAGTACTACAGTATGGGACAGATGGATCTGACGGAGGTGCGCAAAAATATCTTTATCGCGGACAGAGTATTTTACGATGTTGCGCGCAGGAACCGGATGCTTCTGGGGGAAGAGGATGAGTAAGGCGAAGATGAGCGGGATGATGGGGAAGAGAAAGAAAAGAGAACATTGCCGGATGGGGGCTGCGGTTCTGGCTGCGGTTCTGGGACTGGGAATGTCTGTTCCGGCAGCGCAGGCCCTGGCGGCGGAGGTGCCGGACGGAGGCTTTTTTGACGATTATGTGGGGGAGCAGCAGGGTAATGTGACCTATCTGCCGGAGGACTATGACATGTCCTATGACGGAGCGCTTGACCAGCATACCGGCGGGGGATTGGAGAATGCGGATACGCAGGGAGAACTGCCGGAGGGTTTGGAGTCGGTGATCATGATCACGCAGGACATGGGGTATGACACCAGTCTGCAGATGTATGTGAACTATGTGCGGGGGGATGTGAACAAGCGCTATTACAGCTCCCTGCCCAGGGATGTGATCACCAACGGGAATATTTCCTTCAATATGGGCACCCGGAGCCAGTATGTGCTGTACCGGGACGGGGAGCGGGTGTCGGACGCGGATGTGTCCAATATCACCCAGGAGGGAGCCTATGTCCTGGAAAACTTCGGGCAGGGCAGTTCCGACGCGGAGCGGTTTGAGTTTACCATCGTTCAGTCCACCACCAATACCATGGAGCAGTTCCAGATTCCCGAAGGATTTTCTTATTCCAGAGTGACAGTGAACGGCGAGGAGGCGGCTGCGCCTGCGGGAGCCGTCTATCAGATGCCCAGCGACGGCGTCTATGGATTTCAGTTCAGAAATGAGGAGCTGGGGATTTCTTATTACACGGAGATTAACAAGGACACGGTAGCGCCCATGCTGGAATTTGTGGGGCTGGTGGACGGGAAGGCCCACGGCCCGGTACAAATGCTTCCCGTGGGGGAGGAGGAGACCGTGATCCGGGTGAGCAGGGACGGGACGGAGATTAATGTCCCTTTTGACCGGGTTCTGGATGACTACGGGAGCTATGTGGTGACGGTCAGCGATCTGGCGGGCAACAGCATGGAATACCGTTTTGTGATACAGGTGTATTTTACCATGACCTCCATGCTGGTATTTTTGCTTCTGGCCATGATAGCGGCCGGTCTCTTCGGCTACTACAGGTATGTGAAGAGCCACCTGAGGATCCGGTAGGCGCGGTGCAGACCGCATTTGAATTGGAACGGGCCTGCCAGCTTTTTGGCGACAATGAGACAGACAAAGGAGACGGAACATGTCAAAGTGGCTTACAAGACTTTTATTCGACTGGGTTTTTGTCCTGCTGTACAAACTGCTGAGAGCACTTCTGGGGCTGGTGGATTTCATGGAGGGTATCTTCGATGTGTTTGCCGGGCTTTCCAAGGTGTCCTACAACGGACAGAAGGATTATCTGGTCAATGTGTTTTTCGGGCAGAACATCATAGCGGTGATCTTCTGGGGAATGACTGCCATCAGCCTGGTGCTGTGCTTTGTCTTTACCGTGGTTGCGGTGACCCGTAAGATTCTGGATATCGGCGGCGGAGTGAAGCAGTCTCTGGGGCAGATTCTGAACGGAGCGCTGCGCTCCTGTGTCAGCTTTCTCTTTGTGTCCGTCATCTGTATTGCCAGCGTCAACCTGGCCAACATCTGCCTGATACAGATCAATTATCTGATGAAAAATGCGTCCACGCTGATGTACGACGGAGATAATGAGAGAACTTTTTCGGGGGAAGAGAATGCGGCCATGACCCGGATTATGAACACCATAGCCAACTATTCCCTGAACAGTTCCACGGATAACCGCTACAACGTCAACATGTGCTTCAACAGCATTCGGGAGGATATGCTGTATCTGCAGCAGCGGCAGTTTTTCAGTTACGAGTATCCCATGGTAAACGGTCATCACACCTGGCAGTCGGCAATAGCCCTGATTGCAAGCTCAGGTGACATCGGAAATGATCTGGAGCTTGAGGTGGTGGATTCCTCCGTTGCGGAGGCGCTGGCCATCGTGATGGATGAGATCAAGTACAATCCCAATTTCCGGCCGGTGGAGACGGCCATAAGGCCGGAGCAGGGCGACACTTCCGTGGCTACCACCATCTTTCTGGTGAGTTCCATGACGGCGCCCAACAGCTCCGTGTATCGGGAGAATCCCACCTTTGACGACGCTCTGCGGAGAAACTATCTGAACGGCACGCGGTCGTATGAGAACATCGATCAGGTGAGGAAGGATTTTGACATCTGGGAGATCCGGTATGATGTGGGGTATATCACCAGCATTGTGTTTATCGTAATCATGACTCAGTGTGTGTTCCTGTTCATCTTAAGGCTGTTCGACCTGCTGCTTTTGTATCTGGCGGCGCCGGCCTTTGCCTCCACCATACCGCTGGACGATGGGGCCAGGTTCCAGACCTGGCGGCAGTCCTTTACCATCAAGATCATCAGCGGCTTTGGCTCGGTTATGGCCATGCGGCTGTATCTGGTGTTGATCCAGATCATTATGGACGGCAAGCTGAGATTCTTTGAGGACAATGCCACCAATTATCTCTGCCAGCTTCTGTTTATTCTGGGCGGAGCCTATGCGGTGCTGAAGGCATCTCCCATGCTGACGCAGGTAGTGGCCGGAAACAGTTCGGCTGCGGCCAATTCCGAGGCGCTCAGTGCGGCCATGGGCGGTATTCTGGGCGGCAAGATGGTTCAGGCGGCCGGAATGGGTCTGAAGGCTACCGCAACCATAGCCAAGGCGCCCGGCGCGATCTATCGTGGCATTCAGAGAAAGGTTCATGCGCACCGCAGTGCAAAGATGGCTCATAAGATGACGGACGATGGTCTGGGGTTGTCCGGAAAATCCAAGGGCGAGGGTAAGAGCGAGAGCAATGCGGCACAGCTCTCCGACGGCGGTAATCCTGCCAGGGCTGCAGCCGTGAGCGGCAGTTCCGGGGACGGCGGCAGTTCCGGCGGATCCGGGAGTTCCGGCGGAAGCGGCAGTTCCGGTGGAGGCGGCGGAGCGGAGTCCGGAGACGGCGGAAATGCGGCGCAGATTCCGGCTCCCCAGAAGAGAACCGAAGAACAGGGTAAGGCGGATGAATGATGAGAAAACCGGCGTGACAGGAAGGGACGGAATATGAGGATCATACCCAAGAAGACAAACGTATCCATGGAGTTTTTCAACGGCTTTACGGCCGGGGATGTGGCCGTGGGTTTTATAGGGGCGGTGGTGGAGGTAGCCATATTGGTTTCCAACCTGCCCGGCAAGTATTATATTATGGCAGGAGTCCTGGTGGCTGTGGCACTTTTGCTGCTCAAAATGGACGACGAGAGGAATTACATATTTCTGCTGAATATTCTCAGACATTATGCCTACCGCAAGAAGTATGCAAAGACTGTGCCGGAGAAGACCAAAAAGCATGCCAAGCAGAGCGTGGAGGACGTCAGGAAGGTGATCGCCTGGACGGGGATCGGAGAGGGCTTCATCCACTATGATAAAAAGTACTATGGCGCGGTTCTGGAGCTGCCCAGCGTGGAGTTTCGTTTTTTCAGCGAGTTCCGCCAGAATAACGCCATAGAGAAAGCATTGGGCGGTGTGCTGCGGAATGTGAATCCCAATTACGCTGCGAACCTGGTGAAGCTGGAGCGTCCGGTGCTCTATGACGAGTTTGTGCAGGCGGAATATGACAAGCTGGAGAGCCTGAAGGACGCCTGCCGGCACAGGATTCTTTCCGAGGAGGAGCTGAAAAGGCGCATCGAGGTGATTTATGACAGGATTAACTATCTGAACCATCTGTCCTTTGAGAACAAGGTGGTGCTGCCATTTTTTTACCTGGTGCTCTTTGACAGCGACAAAAATCTGCTGAACAACCAGGTACAGACGGCGCTGGAACTTCTGCAAAGCGGAGAGATTCAGGCCCGCAGGCTGGATGATAAGGAGCTGGCGGTGTTCCTGAAGTACAGCCAGACTCTGGACTTTGACGAGCGGGATATCGAAAAGCTGGATCCGGAGGAGTACTTTGATTTTTCACTCCCGGAGAATCTGGAGATTTATGCAAAGAACATGGTGGTAAACAATGTGCTGACCCACAATTTCCGGGTGGTCAGCTATCCCATGACAGTGACCAACGCCTGGGGAGCCTTTGTGTTTGACACTCCGGCCACCAAGGTTGTCATGAAGATGAAGCCCATGGACCGGACGAAGTCCATCCGTGCCATAGACCGCTCCATCGACGAGCTGCGCTCCCAGGAGAACAGCACGGGGAAAGCCAGCAAGCTGATTGATATTTCCACTCACATCGAGACGCTCTCGGAGCTGCTGGTCATGCTGCAGAGCGACAGCGAGATCCTGATGGATGTGAACATCTATGTGTCGGGCTATGACCTGGAGGGCAGCATGGCTGACCCCAGGGTGACGGTGAAACCGGAAAACAGCTCCCTGCCCAACATCTCTCACTTGAAAAAGGATATCCGGCGTATTTACAATGACACTAATATGAAGCTGAACGATATGCTGTTTCTGCAGATGGATGCCTGGGTGGCCGGACAGGTGTCAGGCTACGATCCCAGGGAAGGGAAAGGGCGTTCCATCCATTCCAGCTCTGCTTCGGCGGTATTTCCCTTTGTCTATACCTACACGGCGGACCGGGGCGGCATCAATCTGGGCCGGAAGAACAATATTCCCGTGTTCATTGACTTTTTCCGCAGAGACAATGAGCGTGTCAACAGCAATATGGCTATCATCGGAAAGTCCGGAAGCGGAAAATCCTATGCTACCAAGACTCTGTTGACCAATCTGGCGGCGGAGAACAGCAAGATCTTTGTCCTGGATCCGGAGAACGAGTATCTGGAGCTGGCACAGAATCTGGGCGGTAAGGTTATCAATGTGGGAAATGCCACCCACGGGCGTATGAATCCCTTCCAGATCATCACCAACCTGGAGGATGACGAGGAGGGCGAACAGCAGGCGTCCGGGGTCAGCTTCCATCAGCACCTGCAGTTTCTGGAGGAGTTTTTCAAGCAGATTCTGCCGGACATCGAGCCGGATGCCCTGGAGTATCTGAACAATCTGATTATCAGGATCTACAACATGAAGGGGATCGAAGAGCACACGGATCTCTCCAGGCTGTCTCCGGAGGATTACCCCATATTCGACGATCTGTACGACGCGATCCTGGAAGAGTTCCAGTCTACGAAGAGCGATTATCTGAGGAGCAATCTTCAGATTCTGATCAACTATATTGCGAAGTTTTCCTCCGGAGGGCGTAACTCCGTGCTTTGGAACGGTTATTCCAGCATTGATACCCGGGAGAATTTCATTGTGTTTAACTTCCAGTCCCTTCTGGCCAACCGCAACAATCTGATTGCCAATGCGCAGATGCTGCTGGTGCTGAAATGGCTGGATAACGAGATCATCAAGAATCGGGATTACAACAAGAAATATCATGCGAGCCGCAAAATTGTGGTGGTGATAGACGAGGCCCATGTGTTCATTGATACCAAGTATCCCCTGGCCCTGGACTTTATGTTTCAGCTGGCTAAGCGTATCCGTAAGTACAACGGTATGCAGATCGTTATCACCCAGAACATCAAGGACTTTGTGGGAAGTGAGGAGATCGCCCGCAAGTCTACGGCCATTATCAACGCCTGTCAGTATTCCCTGATCTTTGCCCTGGCGCCCAACGATATGCATGATCTATGCCGGCTGTATGAGAAGGCGGGCCAGATCAACGAGCAGGAGCAGGAGGAGATTATCAACGCGGCCAGGGGCCAGGCATTTGTGATTACATCGCCCACCAACCGTTCGTCCCTGCAGGTGGAGGCAAATCGAAATGTACAAAGTCTGTTCGGTGACAGTGAATTTGTCTCTCCCTATTTCTCCGGGGAGGAAGGAGAGGCCAGATGGCGGGAGATATTGGAGGAGCTTGACAGCAAACGGGAAGCAGAGGAACTGGAACAGCTGCGGGAGATGCTGGAGCAGGAGGCGGATGCATTGATCCTGGAGGAGACTCCGAAGAGCACCCGGTCCCGTGTGAAGATTGTGGAGATTTCGGAGGAGGATATTGCCCCGCCGCCCAAGGAGCCGGAGCAGGATGCTGTGCCCACGGGGGCAGGAATGCCTATGGGGACAGGAATGCCCATGGGAGCGGTCCCTATGGGGGCAGGAATGCCTATGGGAGCAGTCCCAATGGGTACAGTCCCCATGGGATTTGGCGCACCGATGGACGAAGGAGCACAGGGGATTTCCATGCCTGCGGGGAATGGGATGCCCGCAGGAGCGGTTCCTCCCGGGGTCATTCCCTTTCCCTGGCAGGGGTATTACCAGGGACAGGCGGGAGGAGAAGGAGCTGTTTCTCAGCCCTTTGACCCTCAGAAGATAATTGCGGAGCTTCGGGAGAGCCTGCGAAAGGAACTGATGGAGGAGCTGCAGGCCAATCTGAACGCCCAGACCAGCGCGTTGGCTGCAGGTCTGGCTCTGGGGAGCGGGGTTTTCGCAAAGCAGGAGCAGGCCGGAACGGTTCCCGTCGCTGCAGCGCCGGACGTGGCCGGGGATGCGGTGCAGACAGAAAGCGCAGCTGCCGGGCAGCAGTCGGAACAGGATATTCGGGAGAGTGCCCGGGAGGACTGGGCCGTCCTGGAGGAAGAAACCGCCCTGTCGGAGGAGTCTGCTGCGGCAGAGCTTACCGCGGAGGAGCAGGAAGTCCGACGGATGGAAGAAGAGTTTTATCAAATGTTCGGCATAATGGAGGAGGATCAGGAATCCGGCCTGTTGTCGGAGTCGCCTGAGGAACTGGAACAGAGGTATCTGAGGGAACTGGATGAGGAAGAAGGTACAGAGCCTGAAAATCTGGAAGACTTCGAAAATGATCTGTTTGACGAGATCAGCGATATCCTTGGTGAGGAGGAAGACGGAGAGAGCAGCGGCGAGACCGGCGATGTTCTTGTCTGGGAAATCTCATACGAGGAGCTGATGAAGAGCGCATAACGAACCGGAAACCGATATGGAGGCTGATATGGGTATAAACGAAGAAACGGGTCAGGAAGAGAAGGAAACAACAGCGCAGCAGTCTCAGGGGGAGACGGAGAAGCGCCCGGAGGATGCAGTGCGGACGGAAGGAACGACGGAGAAGACTTCGGGTGAGGATACCGGAAAAAAAGGAACTCAGCCAGAGGAGACGAAGAAGCCGGAAGAGAAAGCACAGGAGAAGACTGTGCAGGAAGCTGGCGGGCCGGAAAAGGACGAGGAAAAGAAG
>ERZ779624.127-NODE-127-length-31550-cov-8.780600_pt1 | contig 31550 bp, 21 predicted proteins | sample MGYA00514190_ERZ779624 | MGnify/ENA primary metagenome ERZ779624 (study PRJEB29562, sample SAMEA4376706) | mouse gut metagenome | isolation source: Cecum | study: EMG produced TPA metagenomics assembly of the A DSS colitis mouse model was used to assess the... | reverse complement strand
CAGGGTGGTCAGCGTCCCGGAGGAGCAAGGCCTGCGGGAGCAGTATCCGGAGGCGGCCAGGGCGGTCAGCGTCCCATGGGAGCCAGACCTGCGGGGACACGGCCTGTGGAAAGCGGTCAGCGCCCCATGGGAGCCAGACCTGCGGAGGCAGGTCAGGGAAGCGGCCAACGCCCTGGGGGAACACGGCCTGCAGGGGGAGCTCAGCGCTCCGGAAATGCAGAACAGAGCTGGCAGTCCAGAAACTTTATGGCGGATGACGATGATGAGTTCGAGTTTGAATTTCTGAATTATGATGGCGATGAGGAATGACATGCAGGAGAAGGGAGGCTCTCGTGAGCGTCCCTTTCCCTTTGCATATTATCCGGTTGACATGGGAAGTATCCCTGTTATAATATGGGTATAACAAGGAGGCAGATTTGGATGTTCATTGAGATAGATTTCAACAGCGATGAGGCACTGTATCTGCAGCTTCGCAATCAGATTATTATGGGGATTGCCGCCGACCGGTTTCGGGAGGGGGACTCCCTTCCCAGCGTGCGGCAGCTTGCGGATACCATAGGAATTAACATGCATACGGTGAACAAGGCATATACTGTCCTGAAGCAGGAGGGATATGTCAAGGTGGACCGGAGGAGAGGGGCGGTCATTGCCATAGACATTGACAGAATGCGAACCCTGGAGGAATTAAAAAAGGAATTGCAGGTTATCCTTGCTAAGAGTACCTGTAAGAATATCTCAAAAGAAGAAATTCATGGACTGATCGAGGAAATATATGAGGATTATAGATGACGGAGGACGTTGAGTATGGAGTCTCGGTTTACGGATAATGCGCAGGCTGCCCTGAAGGCAGCCGCCCGCTGTGCTTCCAGCCTGAAGCAGGGGTATGTGGGTACGGAACACATTCTGGCAGGACTTTTGAAGGAACAGGAGGGGGTGGCGCACAGAACCCTCACGGACAACGGGGTGGAGATTTCCCGTGTCCTGGATATGATTCAGGAATCCATCGCCTTTGAGGGAGGCGTGGGACTTCGGGAAAGGGAAGGGTATTCGCCCAGAGCCAGGAAGGTTCTGGAGGAGGCCCACAGGCAGGCGGCGCGCTTTGGGCAGCGCCGGACGGGAACGGAGCATATTCTGCTGGCGTTGATTAAGGAGGGGGAAAATGTGGCGGTGCGGCTGCTGAATACCCTGGGGGCCAATGTGCAGAAAATTTATGTGGATACGCTGATTGCCATGGGACAGGACGGCAATCTTTACAAGGAAGATCTGGGGAGAAGGCAGGGAAAAAGCAAGGGTGGAGCGCTGGCACAGTACAGCAGGGATCTGACAGCCATGGCGAGAGAGGGAAAGCTGGATCCCGTCATCGGCAGGGAGGATGAGATCCGCCGGCTGATTCAGATCCTCAGCAGGCGTACCAAGAACAATCCCTGTCTCATCGGAGAGCCGGGAGTGGGTAAGACCGCTGTGGTGGAAGGGCTTGCGCTGCGGATTGTGGAAGGCAAGGTGCCGTTCACGGTGAAGGATAAAAGGGTACTCACACTGGATCTGTCCGGCATGGTGGCAGGCAGCAAATACCGCGGTGAGTTTGAGGAGCGAATTAAGAAGGTCATTCACGAAGTGATTGACGACGGGAATGTAATCCTGTTTCTGGACGAGCTGCATACCATCATCGGAGCCGGAGGGGCGGAGGGGGCCATCGACGCCTCTAATATTCTAAAGCCGTCCCTGGCCAGGGGAGAGCTGCAGATGATCGGCGCTACGACCATAGCCGAGTACCGCAAGTATATCGAGAAGGACGCGGCTCTGGAGCGGCGTTTTCAGCCTGTGAATGTGGAGGAGCCCACAGAGGCCGAGGCCATTCGCATTCTGGAAGGGATCAAGGGAAAATACGAGGAGCATCACCGTGTGATCATCACGCCGGAGGCAGTGGAGGCGGCCGTAAGGCTGTCGGCCCGCTATATCAATGACAGAAACCTTCCCGACAAGGCCATCGATCTGATCGACGAGGCGTCGGCGGGGGCCAGACTGCGCACGTCGGATGTGCCGGATAAGCTGAAGGAAACGGCGGAGCAGATCAGAAAGATGGATCTGCAGATAGAGCGCTCCATCCGCATGGAGGCCTTTTCCCAGGCGGCTGAGATCAAGAAGAACCAGGATGAGCTGGTGAAAAAATATGAGCGGGCAAAGAAGAGGCTGGAGAACGGAAACCAGGGAAAGCAGATTGTCATCGGAGAAAACGACATTGCGGATGTGGTGGCCATGTGGACGCGGATTCCGGTGCAGAAGCTGGCACAGAAGGAGAGCGAGAGACTGCTGAAGCTGGAGGGGATACTGCACAAGCGTGTCATCGGTCAGGAGGAGGCGGTTACGGCGGTGGCAAAGGCCATGCGCCGGGGGCGCGTGGGCCTGAAGGATCCCAGACGTCCCATTGGTTCCTTCCTGTTCCTGGGGCCCACCGGCGTGGGAAAGACAGAGCTGTCCAAGGCGCTTGCGGAAGCCATGTTCGGCGCGGAGGATGCCATTATCCGGGTGGATATGTCGGAGTATATGGAGGGACATTCCGTCTCCAAGATGATCGGTTCGCCGCCTGGCTATGTAGGCTTTGAGGAGGGCGGCCAGCTCAGCGAGAAGGTACGCCGGAATCCTTATTCCGTGGTGCTCTTTGACGAGATCGAGAAGGCGCACCCCGATGTGTTCAATATTCTGCTTCAGGTGCTGGATGACGGACACATCACGGACTCCAAGGGCAGAAAGGTCAGCTTTAAGAATACTATTTTGATTATGACCTCCAATGCGGGAGCACAGCGGATTGTAGATCCGAAGAATCTGGGCTTTGCCGCCGGGGCGGACGCGAAGCGGGATTATGAGAGAATGAAATCCGGTGTCATGGAGGAGGTAAAGAGGAGCTTCAAGCCGGAGTTTATCAACAGGATCGACGACATTATTGTGTTCCATCAGCTTGGCGGCGAGGATATGAAGGCCATTGTGAATCTGCTGGCCGCCGGTCTCTACAGGCGCTGTGAGGAGCAGATGGGGATCCGGCTTTCCATGACAGCTGCCTTGAAGGAGCATCTGGTGACTGCCTATTCGGACAACAAAATGGGCGCAAGACCCCTGAAGAGAGCGCTTCAGTCCGTGGTGGAAGACGCGTTGGCAGAGGAGATTCTGATGAAAAAGGTGCAGCCGGGGGATGCCGTGACAGCCGGGTTTAAAAACGGAAAAGTCTGCTTTACAACAAAAGGCGAATCGAATATACTGTAGATAGCTGTCAATGAACTACAAAGGAACAGGAGGATACACAGATGGCAGTTGTAGAAGAGCTGCTCCGCAGCGAACAGAGCGGGGCAATCAGTTTCGGAAATCATCAGCTGGAGCAGAAGGCGAAGGTAGAGGACTTTGAGCATGCAGGAGATCTTTTGAAGGTAAAGACCTTTCGGGAGATGACCAAGCTGGAGAAGAACGGTATGTTCCTCTATGAATCGGTGCCGGGGACGAGTGTTCTTGATTTTACAGAGAAGGAAAACGGAGTGGAATTTGTGGTAGAGGGTGACGAGGATGCCCAGATCACCGTGGGCCTGGACGATGACACCCAGTACGAGGTATTTGTGGACGGAAAGAGCATGGGTTCCATGACCACAGGGTTGGGAGGAAAGCTTTCCCTGAGCGTGGAACTGGCATCAGCGGGTGAAGTGCCTGTCAGGATCGAGAGAGCGTAGTCTATGGCAAAGGGAAAGACCGCGACAGTGTTTTTCTGTCAGAACTGCGGGTATGAGTCCTCCAAGTGGATGGGGCAGTGTCCCGGGTGCAGGGAGTGGAATTCCTTTGTGGAGGAGACGGTGAGCAAGACGCCTCATGCGGGTGTGGCTGCCGCTTCCTTGGGAAAGCGTGGAGGTGCTGCCGCACCCAGTGTACTGTCTGAGATCTCCATCCGGGAGGAGGATAAGCTCTCCACGGGTATCGGGGAGCTGGATCGGGTGCTGGGCGGCGGCATCGTCCAGGGTTCGCTGACGTTGGTGGGCGGAGACCCGGGAATCGGAAAATCCACATTGCTTCTGCAGGTCTGCCGCCGTCTTTCCTGCGGCGGACATAAGGTGCTTTACATATCGGGAGAGGAATCCCAGACGCAGATCAAGATGCGCGCCGACAGGCTGGGGGCTTTTACGCCCCAGATGCTGCTGCTGTGTGAGACCAGGCTGGACGGGATCACGGAGGTAATACGGGAGCAGAAGCCGGAGGTGGTGGTCATCGACTCCATCCAGACCATGTACAATGAGAATGTGTCCGCTGCGCCGGGAAGCGTTTCCCAGGTGAGAGAATCCACGGGCATTCTGCTGCAGCTGGCAAAGGGCTTTGGCGTTTCGGTGTTCATCGTGGGACATGTGACAAAGGAGGGGACGGTGGCGGGACCCCGGGTGCTGGAGCATATGGTGGATACCGTGCTGTATTTCGAGGGGGATCGCCATGCCTCCTACCGCATTCTCAGGGGCGTCAAGAATCGATTTGGCTCTACCAATGAGATCGGTGTGTTTGAGATGCGGGAGCAGGGACTTGCGGAGGTGCAGAATGCTTCCGAGTATATGCTGAACGGCAGGCCGGAAAATGCCAGCGGTTCCGTGGTGGCGTGTACCATGGAAGGGACCAGACCGCTTCTGGTGGAGATCCAGGCGTTGGTATGCCAGAGCAGTTTCGGCATTCCCAGAAGGCAGACCACGGGAACGGATTTCAACCGGGTAAATCTGCTGATGGCGGTGCTGGAGAAGCGCTCGGGGATTCAGCTTGCATCCTGTGACGCTTATGTGAATATTACGGGCGGCATCAAAATCCTGGAGCCGGCCATCGACCTGGGGATTGTTCTTGCCATTCTGTCAGGGTTTAAAAACAGGGCGCTGCCTCCTAAGCTGATCGCTTTTGGTGAGGTGGGCCTGAGCGGTGAGGTTCGGGCGGTGAGCATGGCCAGACAGCGGGTGGCAGAGGCGGAAAAACTGGGCTTTGAGACTTGTATCGTGCCCTTTGTCTGTGTGGAGGACTGCCGCAGAAACAGCGGCATCGAGATAGTCGGCGTCAGAACGGTGCAGGATGTGATCGACAGATGTTTCGGCTGAGCTGTTAGTTTCAGTTTCTCAAAGAAATGCAAAAAATGACTTGCAAAGCAGTCGGTTTCTGTGTTATAATATCATTCGTTGGTGGTTCTCTCACTGATGTGATTGCACCGACGAAGAATAGGGGAATAGTACAGTGGTAGTGCGGCGGTCTCCAAAACCGTTAACGGGAGTTCGAGCCTCTCTTCCCCTGCTTGAAGGGATCCTGAATTGCGTAAGCCGTTCAGGGTCTTTTGTATTCTCAAAAAAGAGGATTGTAATGGAAATATCCGCTGCTGTGCGGGGACGGGAGGAAGTATGGAGCAGGAGGAAAGACTGGAGCGGGCGCTTGATACGCTGCGGAGCTATGTGCTGAAGCTGGCGGCGGGGGCCGGCGAAACGGAACGGTACGGCGAGGAGCTGTGGCAGGGAATTCGTCAGTCGCCGGGACTGCTGCAGGAGCTTGCCTGGTATCACGACAAGGGCAGCTTTCTGTGCAGATACGCAGTGGAGGGATACACATTGGCGGATGTGCTGGTGTGGCAGGTGGATCATTTTAAGCTGTACATGGACCGGCCGGAGGAGATGAACCGGTACAGACAGGAGAGATTGCTGCTTGCCGCTTTTGAAGCAATGCTTACGCTGGAGCGGGATCCGCAGCCGCTGGTAAAAAAGATGACGGACGAATCCGGACAGGATGCGGCCAATCAATAAGAAAAATGCAAAAACAAGAGCACCCGGTCCATATGCCGCGGTGCTCTCGTCGTAAAGGGGAATTCTTCTACAGTATACTATATAATTCTGAAAATGTCTATATCTTTCCGGCAGTAAAATTAATTTCTTTTTCCAGGGAAGCGGGAATGGGGATATTTCCGTTCTTCAGCTTCTGTCTCAGCATATCCAGGCGGTGGATTCTCTGGCCGCTCAGAACCTTCTGACGGGACATCAGCTCCGTGTAAATGGGGTTCTGTTCCATCGTGGCCGCCAGGGAAGCAGGGAAGGGACAGTAGGTGAAGAGAATCTTTCTGGCCACCTTATTCAGTCTGGGTGAACCGGTTCCCTCAAACATAACCCATATGATATAGTCGCGGACAAACATTTCCTTGAAGCTGTTCTTTGCCCGCTGCAGGCTGTTGCGGATCCGTTCCTTCGCCTCTGCGCTGAGTTCATGGTTCTTTCTGTAAAACTGTACATAATCAAAGTATTCGCTGGTGAGAGAGCGCTCGGAAACGTCGTTCCAGCGGGTGCCCTGGATTCGCTTGCACATCTCCCAGCGGAACTCGCCGGTGAGTCTGACCAGGGTGGTGTTGACGTCCTCCATGTGGAAGATGGAGAAGAACATTCTGCCCGGACTGTTGCGCTTCTTTCCGTCGATCTCCTGCCACATGACACCGCGGATTCCCACGTTGGGCATCAGGATGATGTCGGGCAGGAATTCCAGATGGATGGTTTCCTTGCCCATGGTCTCCGCGTTCTCCAGATCCAGGCTCTCCCGGTAGTAGGCGGAAAAGTCGATGGAGCGTATGGTTGCGAAGGCCTTGCTGATCTGCGCGGTAGTGACAAACGCGGTGTTCAGATCCTTCAGCACGTTGTCGGCGGAGAAGAGCGGGCAGAAGGTGGAGATACGGCCGCAGGTCATCTTGTTGACCTGTGGGAACAGGTTTTCCATCTCGAAAGTCACCCGGGCCATGGGATCGCCCTCCATGTCAATCATCTGGGCGGTGGTGATGTTTCCGCTCTGCTTCTGCTTGTGAATATAGTCCAGGAAATCTTCGTCGAACTCGTTGCGGCTGGGGTTCTTGTCGCCGTTGTAGATGGCAAGCAGCCAGTGGTACAGAGTATAAACGCCAAACTGGCTCTGATCCTCCACGCCGCAGGCCAGATTGTAGAGCTTGACACAGTTGGCGGAACCGGCCAGTTCCTCATCCGCATAGCCGAAGAAGAGGAACATCTTCACAGGGATGGGAAGGTAGGGAGTGGTGATGGATTTCTCAAAACAATGGGCGTATACCTTGTAGAATTCATCCGTCAGCTGCCGGCGCAGGCGGTTGCATTTGTCTTCCATTGCGTTGCGGTCCTCCAGTTCCTTGAACTCCTGGATGTGATCGCGGAAGGAGGCGGCACACTCGGGATCGACGTCGGCATATTCCAGGATGGCGCTCAGGGAATCCTTCAGATCCTGCAGAATGGTTGCGCTCATGCCGTCCTCTTTTTGCACTTCCGCCTGCTCCACGGGAGCGCTCTGCTTTGCGCAGCTGCTGCGGAAGCCTGCTATTCTGGCGGAGACCTTTGTCTTGTCCAGAGAGGGGTCGTTTTCGAACTGCTCGATGATTCTGTTCAGATCCCGGTACAGTCCCTCCGCATCCTCATTGTTCTGTCCGAGACGGAGGTACAGTGAGGAGAACAGCTCAAAGAGATCGCTGCCGGAGGCATTAAAGTAATGGCCTGCAACGGTGGAGCGGTAGCGGGAGTGCTCCTCCAGCACCGAGAAGGTGGCGCGGTAGTCCTGGCTGCCCTTGTAGAGCAGACCCAGGGAAAGGCCCGGCTCCCGCAGCATGGTTTTTGTGGTTTCCCCTGCGGCGGAATAGAGATGGCGCAGTCCGATATAATAGGCGTTCAGCCACTCGTCCGGAGCATCCTCGCTGAGAAAGGCCCCCAGTTCCTCCAGATTGTTGGGGGTACAGGGAGGAAGGCGGTAGAGGCTGCAGAGGGAATTGTATTTTTCATAGTCCTCCATCAGATTCTGGTGGAGACTGGTTGAATTCATTTCGGACAGTGTGCTCTGCTCCTGCAGAAGGCCGATCTGCCGGAACAGGGAAAGCAGAAAGAGCCTTGCCACGTCGGGGTGCTTTAACAGCAGATCCGCCAGAGCTTCGGCGTTGTTTATGGGATAGGTCAGTATGACGGTTTCCTCCGTTGTAATGTAGCCCAGAAAGTGAACCTCGGAGCAAAGCTCGCAGACCCCGATGATGTCTCCCTTTCCCAGCTGATAGACGCCTCCGGGGTGCTCCACGGAGACCTTGCCCTTTGTGATCATGTGCAGGGCGGTCATGGGCTGTCCCACGGTGTAGATGCGTTTGTCTTTTTCCAATGTTATTCCGGCCATGTTTTTTACCTCTTAAATTTTTTTCGATGAGTCGGATCAGGTCTTCTGCGACATGTTATATTATACAACAAACTATGTAGAATTTTCTACTGTACTTTTAATAAAAATGTGATAAAATAAAAATACATATGTGTCACTTTTTGTTTATAATGGAAAAAAAGGGGCAGGGGGTAGGAATATGGACAAGGATACGGAATACAGGGAACGGCTTCTGGCGGAGTACAAGCAGGCGGTGCTGCCGCTTCTGCGTTACCTTCCCTGGTTTGAGCAGAATGCCGGGCAGGCCGGCAGCACGTTTTACCAGGGACCGGAATTTACGGAGAATTCCATGAGTATTCCGGTGTACGATTCCACGCTGATGAGCTTTGTGAAGGAGGCGTCGGTGTCTGCACTGATGGACCGGAATTACAGCTACATATATACCAGGAACCGAATCAGGACACACGATGATGAGAGAAGGATGATTGCTGCCGCAGAGCTGAGGGACTGGGGGATCCTGCAGGGGATTCTGTCAAAATATGTGATGGGCGGCAGGACGAAGAGCACGCTGTGGGCGCAGGGGGTCAGGGAAAATATTTTTCTGCTTGTGCTCCGGCAGATGCAGGGCATCATCGAGTACTGGGATAAGCCTGTGGATCCAAGATAAGGCAGGACAGAGATTGCGCAGAAAGGCATGAGCGTCGGCATGGGAGAGAAATCGGCACAGAAGAGAAAATTCATACTGGAGACGGCCAGGAAGGTCTTTGTGGAAAAGGGCTTCAAGAAGGTCACCATGAAGGATATCGTGGAGGCATGTGAGATCAGCCGGGGCGGTCTGTATCTGTATTTTGAAAGCACGGGGCAGATCTTCCTTGAGGTGATGAAGCTGGAGAGCGAGGAGACGGACGACGTCTTTTCCGACAAGATCACGGAGGACGCCACGGCGGCGGATATTCTTGTGCTTTTCCTGCAGGAGCAGAAGAAGGAGCTGCTGCGCAGGAAGGATACGCTGACCCAGGCCATCTATGAATATTATTTTGAAAACCAGCCGGGGAAAAAGGACAATATTCTGAAAAAGCAGTTTGACTCGGCGGTGAAGATCATGGAAAAGCTCATTGAAACCGGCGTGGGAAACGGGGAGCTGTACTGTGAGGACTGCCAGGGAACGGCGCGGAATATCATGTTCGTGCTGGAGGGGCTGAAGATATCCGCTCAGACCATCGGCATCACGGCGGAGACGGTGGACCGGGAGATCCGATTTATTCTGGGCTCTCTTGGCGTGGAAATGGAATAAAGGGAAAAATAGTTTAGGGAGGAACATTATGGGAACAGTCAGACGGATCTATGTGGAGAAAAAGGCGCCCTTTGCCGTAAAGGCCAGGGAGCTGCACGAGGAGCTGAAAAACTATCTGGGCGTCAGCGTGGAGGGCGTCCGGATATTTATACGCTATGATGTGGAAAATATCTCCGACCAGGTGTTTGAAAGGGCGTGCAGAACGGTGTTTTCCGAGCCGCCGGTGGATGATTTGTACCTGGAGGAAATAGAGCTGCCGGAGAATGCCAGGGTGTTTTCCGTGGAGTTTCTGCCCGGACAGTTTGATCAGAGGGCCGATTCCGCCGTGCAGTGCGTGCGTTTTCTGCGGGAGGACGAGGAACCGGTGATCCGCACGGCTGTCACCTATATGATTCTGGGAGACATCACGGAGGAGGATTTTGCAAGGATCAGGGCATACTGTGTCAACCCGGTGGATTCCAGAGAGACCGGAATGGTAAAGCCCAAGACCCTGATTACGGAATATGACGAGCCGGAAGATATTCAGATGCTTCAGGGCTTTTCCGGGATGGAGGAGGCGCAGCTGCACGGGCTGTATGAGTCTCTTTCCCTGGCCATGACCTTCCGGGATTTTCAGCATATACAGAATTATTTCCGGGATGACGAGAAGAGGGATCCGTCCATGACGGAGATTCGCGTGCTGGATACCTACTGGTCCGATCACTGCCGCCATACCACCTTTTCCACGGAGCTCACAGATGTGGAGTTTGGCGAGGGCTTTTACCGTACGCCCATGGAGACGGCATGGCAGAGTTATCTGGATACCAGAGAGGAGATATTCGGAGACCGGAAGGATAAGTTTGTCTGTCTGATGGATCTGGCGCTGATGGCCATGCGGAAGCTGAAGAGAGACGGGCTGCTTGCGGATATGGAGGAGTCGGACGAGATCAATGCCTGTTCCGTTGTGGTTCCGGTGGAGATGGACTATGGGGATCACAGGGAGACGGAGGAGTGGCTGGTCTTTTTCAAGAACGAGACGCACAATCATCCCACGGAGATCGAGCCTTTCGGAGGAGCTGCCACCTGTCTGGGCGGCGCGATCCGGGATCCGCTTTCCGGCAGAGGATATGTTTATCAGGCCATGCGTGTCACAGGGGCGGCGGATCCCACGGTTCCCGTTGCGGATACCCTGAAGGGAAAGCTGTCGCAGAAAAAGCTGGTTCGCGGTGCTGCGGACGGATATTCCTCCTATGGCAACCAGATCGGTCTGGCCACCGGCTTTGTAAAAGAGATTTATCATCCTGATTATGTGGCCAAGAGAATGGAGATCGGGGCGGTTATGGGTGCGGCGCCCCGGCGCAATGTCATCCGTGAGACCTCCGACCCCGGCGATGTCATCATTCTGCTGGGCGGGCGCACGGGCCGGGACGGCTGCGGCGGCGCAACAGGTTCCTCCAAGGTACATACGGAGAGTTCCATCGAGACCTGCGGAGCGGAGGTACAGAAGGGCAATGCGCCCACGGAACGGAAGATTCAGAGATTGTTCCGCCGGGAGGAAGTGAGCCGGATTATCAAAAAGTGCAATGATTTCGGTGCGGGCGGGGTGTCCGTGGCCATCGGGGAGCTTGCGGACGGTCTGGTGGTGGATCTGGATAAGGTGCCCAAGAAGTACGCGGGTCTGGACGGCACGGAGCTTGCCATCTCGGAATCCCAGGAGCGTATGGCCGTGGTGGTGGATCCGGCGGACGTTGAAAAGTTTCTGGGGTATGCGGCCCAGGAGAACCTGGAGGCCGTGGCGGTTGCTGTGGTCACGGAGGAGCCCAGGCTGGTGCTGAACTGGAGAAGAAAGAAGATCGTGGATCTGAAGCGTGCTTTCCTGGATACCAACGGCGCGCATCAGGAGACCTCCGTGAAGGTGGATATTCCGGATGAAAAGGAAAATTATTTTAAAAAGTGGGCGGTGCCTGCGGTGGGTGAGAGGCTGGAGGCCGGCGATGTGAAGGGCGCCTGGCTGACGCTGCTCGGGGATCTGAACGTGTGCTCCCAGAAGGGTCTGGTGGAGATGTTTGACTCCTCTATCGGCGCAGGCAGTGTGCTGATGCCCTACGGCGGTGTTCATCAGCTGACGGAGACGCAGACCATGGTGGCCAAGCTTCCCGTGCTCAAGGGCAGGACGGATACCGTCACCATGATGAGTTACGGCTTTGACCCGTACCTGTCCTCCTGGAGCCCTTACCACGGCGCAGTGTACGCGGTGGTGGAGTCCATGGCGAAGATCGTGGCCTCCGGCGGCGATTTCTCCGGGATCCGGTTTACCTTCCAGGAGTATTTCCGCAGGATGACGGAGGAGCCGGAGCGCTGGAGTCAGCCCTTTGCCGCGCTGCTGGGCGCATATGACGCACAGATCGGATTTGGACTGCCTTCCATCGGGGGAAAGGACAGTATGTCCGGCACCTTCAACGATATCGACGTTCCGCCCACGCTGGTTTCTTTTGCGGTGGATATTGCAAAGCAGAACCGGATTGTCACACCGGAGCTGAAGACACCCGGAAGCAGACTGGTTCGGTTTTCCATAGAAAAGGATGCGTTCCATATCCCAATGTATGACGCGGTGGCCAAGCTGTACGGAGATATTCACGAGCTGATACTGGACGGCACGGTGGTATCCGCTTATGCCCTGGATGCGAAGGGCGTTGCGGCTGCTGTCTGCAAGATGGCCTTCGGAAACGGCCTGGGTGTGGAGATCGACGCGGAAGTGGATCGGGAGGAGCTGTTTGGAAACGGTCTGGGCGATATTCTGGCGGAGGTTCCCGAGGACAGAATGAAGGCGCTGGAGGAAAAGGGCATCGACTGTACGGTGGTAGGTACGGTATTGCAGGAGCCTGTATTTATCTGCAGGGAGACGCGGATCGAAGGAAAAGAGGCGCTGGACGCATGGCGTTCGGGGCTGGAAAAGGTATTTTCCACCAGGGCCACGGAAGACGTCACGCCGGTGGAAAGTCCGGTTTACCGGACGGACAGCGTCTATGTATGCAAAAACAGGGTGGCGAAGCCCAGGGTGTTCATTCCCGTGTTCCCCGGCACCAACTGTGAGTATGACAGCACGAAGGCCTTCGAGCGGGCGGGTGCCGATGTGGTGACGAAGGTGTTCCGAAATCTGAGCGCACAGGATATCCGGGAATCGGTGGAGGAGTTTGAGAAGGCGATCTCCCAGGCGCAGATCATCATGTTCCCCGGGGGATTTTCCGCGGGGGACGAGCCGGACGGAAGCGCGAAGTTTTTTGCCACGGCTTTTCAGAATGAAAAGCTGAAGGAGGCCGTGGGCAGGCTGTTAAATGAGCGGGACGGCCTTGCGCTGGGCATCTGCAACGGTTTCCAGGCACTGATCAAGCTGGGGCTGGTTCCCTGCGGTGAGATTGTGGGACAGAGGGAGGATTCTCCCACGCTGACCTTCAACACCATCAATCGCCATATCTCCAAGATGGTTTACACCCGGGTGGTGTCCAATAAATCCCCCTGGCTGCGGGGGGCGGAGCCGGGCGCGGTCTACTGTAATCCGGCTTCTCACGGCGAAGGACGCTTTGTGGCTCCCAGGGAATGGATCGACAGGCTGTTTGCAAACGGTCAGGTGGCCACACAGTACTCTGACCAGAACGGTAATGTATCCATGGATGAAGAGTATAATATCAACGGTTCCTACAGTGCCATCGAGGGCATTACCTCTCCGGACGGACGTGTTTTGGGTAAGATGGCTCACTCCGAGAGAAGGGGTGAGGGAGTTGCCATTAATATTTACGGAAGGCAGGACATCAGAATTTTTGAGTCCGGTGTGGAGTATTTTAAATAAAGAGGATGCAGAAAGGGCGGCAGCAGGGCTGCCGTGTGGGTAATACAAATATGTTAATGGCATTGATACCGCTTTTTGACGACAAAATGGCAGTGAGGGCATATTCCATCTTTTCCCAGAAGGATAATGTTTTTCTGAACCCGTCGCTGCTGGGCACCGGTAAGAACGACGGAGCGGCTGTTGTGGAGGGGCTGGAACTCATTGAGCGGATGGGAATCGAGACGCTTTCCGAGGACAGGGAGATCTTTGTGCCGGTGAGTAATATTTCCATCTTTTCGGATGTGGAGAGCCAGTGCAGCGCGCCCCACAACAGGATTGTGTTTCTCATCGACCATACCGTTCCGCCGGTGGATGTCTATGTCAACCGTCTGCGGGAGCTGAAGCAGAAAGGATATAAGCTTGCGGTGCGTAAGCTTTCCGTGGCGGACTACGAGAGCTGGCGGGAAATTTTCAAGCTCACGGACTATATGTTCCTGAATAACAGGAAGGTTGCCATCGACAAGGCGAAAACCTATTTCAAAAAGCTGTATCCCCAGATCAGGCTCTGTGCCGGCGGCATCGATTCCATGTATACCTATGAGTATCTGCGGGATGTGGAAAAGTTTGAGCTGTATGAGGGCGAGTTTTACAGAGTGCCGGTGACCCGGGGAAAACATGAGGTTGCGCCCCTGAAGGTAAACTATATCGAGCTGCTGAATGTAGTCAACAATGAAAATTTTGAACTGACTGCAGCGGCTGATGTCATCGGACGGGATACGGCGCTGACGATTTCTCTCCTGAAGATGGTAAACCGGATGACCGTGAACTCCGGCATCACCACCATTCGTCATGCTGCCGCTATGCTGGGACAGAAGGAACTGAAAAGGTGGATCAACACTGCAGTGGTGAATCAGCTTTACGCGGATAAACCCAGTGAGATTACCCGGCTTTCCCTGATCCGTGCAAAGTTTGCGGAAAATCTTGCGCCGCTGTTCCAGTTACAGAACAAGACGGAGGAGCTGTTCCTGATGGGACTTTTTTCCGTGCTGGATGTGATTCTGGAGCTGCCCATGAAGCAGGCGCTGGATATGGTCATGGTGACGGGCGAGGTGAGCAGCGCCCTGATCGAGGATACAGGCAAGCTTGCTCCTGTCTATGATATGATGAAGCATTACGAGATGGCGGACTGGCAGGAGGTATCCCGCCTGCTGCTTCTTGCCAATATGGATGTGAAGCAGGTCAGCGGGGCTTATTTGAAGGCGCTGAGCTGGTATAAGAACCTGATGACAGAAAAATAAAATTACCTATTTACGAATCGGAGGTTTTCCGCTATAATATTCTGAAATGTATATCTGAGAGAGGAACAGGTACGGCGGTGAGAGCAGAAGGCATGACGACAATTCAGAACAGTACGACGAAAATGCCTGGGCGTTTTGTTTCTTTTTCTCATTGTTGCATTAATTCCAAATTGTTTTCCAAAAAGTCAGTAAATTATTTACTGGCTTTTTTAATATTTTGAACACAGGAGGATGGTATGAGTAAAAGAGAGGACATCAAAAAAGTATTGATTATCGGTTCCGGCCCGATTATTATCGGCCAGGCCTGCGAGTTTGACTATTCGGGAACGCAGGCGTGCAAGGCCCTGAGAAAGCTGGGGTACAAAATTGTGCTGGTGAACTCCAACCCTGCCACGATTATGACTGACCCGGAGATCGCAGATGTGACCTACATCGAGCCCCTGAACGTGAAGCGGCTGGAGCAGATCATTGCGAAGGAGCGCCCCGACGCCATCCTGCCGAACCTGGGCGGACAGTCCGGGCTGAATTTGTGCTCGGAGCTGGCGGCTGCGGGGGTTCTGGAAAAATACGGCGTAAAGGTTATCGGTGTGCAGGTGGATGCCATCGAGCGAGGGGAGGACCGCATCGAGTTTAAGAAGACCATGAACAGGCTTGGGATCGAGATGGCCCGCAGCGAGGTGGCCTACACGTTGGAGGAGGCCCAGGCCATTGCGGACAGGCTGGGTTATCCGGTGGTGCTTCGCCCTGCTTACACCATGGGCGGTGCAGGAGGCGGACTGGTATATGATGTGGAGGAGCTGAAGACGGTATGCTCCCGGGGCCTGCAGGCTTCCCTGGTGGGACAGGTGCTGGTGGAGGAGTCTATCCTGGGCTGGGAGGAGCTGGAGCTGGAGGTAGTGCGTGACGCCAAAGGAAACATGATTACCGTGTGCTTCATTGAGAACATCGATCCGCTGGGCGTACACACCGGGGATTCCTTCTGCTCCGCTCCCATGCTGACCATCAGCCGGGAAGTACAGGAGCGTCTGCAGGAGCAGGCCTATAAGATCGTGGAGGAAGTACAGGTTATCGGCGGCACCAATGTGCAGTTTGCCCATGACCCGGTGAGCGACCGCATCGTGGTGATCGAGATCAATCCCAGAACCTCCCGCTCCTCGGCGCTGGCAAGTAAGGCCACGGGTTTTCCCATCGCGCTGGTGTCGGCTATGCTGGCGGCGGGGCTGACGCTGGACGAGATTCCCTGCGGCGTGTGCGGCACTCTGGATCAGTATGTGCCAGGAGGGGATTATGTGGTGATCAAGTTCGCCAGATGGGCCTTTGAAAAGTTCAAGGATTCCCAGGACAGGCTTGGTACCCAGATGCGGGCAGTGGGTGAGGTCATGAGCATCGGAAAGACCTACAAGGAGGCGTTTCAAAAGGCGGTACGCAGTCTGGAGATCGGCCGTTACGGCCTGGGGTTTGCCAGAGATTACCACGAGAGAAGTAAGGAAGAGCTGCTGGCACTTTTGGCTTATCCCACCAGCGAGCGGCAGTTTATCATGTATGAGGCGCTGAGGAAGGGCGCCTCCGTGGAGGAACTGTATGAGCTGACAAAGATCAAGCACTATTTCATCGAGCAGATGAAGGAGCTGGTGGAGGAAGAGGAGCAGCTGATTGCGGAAAAGGGAAGGGTTCCTGCAAAGAAGGTGCTGGAGCAGGCCAAGAAGGACGGTTTTGCGGATCGTTATCTGAGCAAAATTCTGGAGGTGCCAGAGGAGGAGATCCGCAGGACAAGGATCGGGTATGGCATCACAGAGAGCTGGGAGCCGGTGCACGTCAGCGGAACCAGCGACAATGCCTACTATTATTCCACCTACAATGCGCCGGACAAAACCACTGTGTCCGACAGAAAGAAGATCATGATCCTGGGAGGCGGCCCCAACCGTATCGGCCAGGGAATCGAGTTTGATTACTGCTGCGTGCATGCGGCGTTTGCCTTAAAGGAGCTGGGTTTTGAGACCATTATCGTCAACTGCAACCCTGAGACGGTTTCCACGGACTATGACACCTCGGACAAGCTGTATTTTGAGCCACTGACCCTGGAGGATGTGCTGAGCATTTATGAGAAGGAAAAGCCGGTTGGAGTCATCGCTCAGTTCGGCGGACAGACGCCCTTGAACCTGGCGGCGGATTTGAAGAAAAACGGGGTAAAGATCCTGGGAACCTCCCCGGAGGTCATCGACCTGGCGGAGGACAGAGATTTGTTCCGGGGAATGATGGAAAAGCTGAATATTCCCATGCCGGAGGCGGGGATGGCGGTGAATGTGGAAGAGGCGCTGGAGATTGCGGACAGAATCGGCTATCCCGTCATGGTGAGGCCCTCCTATGTGCTGGGTGGACGCGGCATGGAGGTGGTGAGCGAACCCGAGAGCCTGAAGCAATATATGGCGGCGGCAGTGGGGGTTACTCCGGATCGTCCGATTCTGATCGACCGGTTCCTGCGTCATGCCACCGAGTGTGAGGCGGATGCCATCGCTGACGGAAAGCATGCCTTTGTACCTGCGGTGATGGAGCACATCGAGCTGGCCGGGGTACATTCCGGGGATTCCGCCTGCATTCTGCCCTCAAAAAATATTCCGGAGGAGCTGGTGGAGACCATCCGGGAGTACACCAGAAGAATTGCGGAGGAGATGGGTGTCTGCGGCCTGATGAACATGCAGTATGCCATCGAGAATGGCAGGGTGTATGTGCTGGAGGCAAATCCCAGGGCTTCCCGCACCGTGCCGCTGGTATCCAAGGTATGTAATGTAAAGATGGTGAAGCTGGCCACACAGATCATGACGGCAGAGCTGACAGGACAGCCCTCTTCCATCCAGGGGCTGAAGGAGGTAAGGCCTGCCTACTACGGTGTGAAGGAGGCGGTGTTCCCCTTCAACATGTTCCAGGAGGTAGACCCGGTGCTGGGGCCGGAAATGCGTTCCACAGGAGAGGTGCTGGGACTTGCGGCCAATGTGGGGGAAGCGTTCTTCAAGGCCCAGGAGGCCACCCAGACCAAGCTGCCCATCTCGGGAACGGTGCTGTTTTCCGTCAGCAGCAAGGATAAGCCGGAGGTAGTGGAGACAGCAAAGGTATTTGAAGAATGTGGCTTCCATATTATGGCCACGGGAACCACCCATGAGCTGCTGGTGAAGAACGGTATTCCGGCGGAGCGTGTCAACAAGATGCAGGAGGGCAGGCCCAACATTGTGGATGAGGTGATGAACGGCAGGATACAGCTGATCGTCAACACTCCGGCCGCAAAGGAAGAGAAGCTGTTTGACGACAGCTATATCCGCAAGACGGCCATCAAGGCAAAGGTGCCCTATATGACCACCATGGCGGCGGCAAAGGCCACGGCGGAGGGAATCCGAGTGGTTATCCGGGAGGGGGAGATCGGCGTCATGTCCCTTCAGGAGATTCACGCGGCAATTCGCTAGAACCGTTGCCCGCAGAACATTTCAAAGCCTCCGGGGGAGTTGCCCCGGAGGCGGTTTTGGGAGATGACGGCAGGAAACCGGTTCAGACAGGAGGAGCAGGCAGATGAAGGCTTTTTTGATATTGGAGGACGGAACCGTATTTGAGGGAACACATATCGGCGCCGTGAAAGAGGTGGTCAGTGAAATTGTGTTCAACACATCCATGGCGGGTTATCCGGAGGTGCTGACAGATCCTTCCTACGCGGGGCAGGCAGTGTGTATGACCTATCCCCTGATCGGCAATTACGGGATTTGCAGAGAGGATCTGGAATCCGGGAAGCTCTGGCCCGACGCTTTGATAGTCAGAGAGCTTTCCCGCACCTGCAGCAATTTTCGCAGTGACTGCACCATTCAGCAGTTCCTGGAGGAAAACGGGACGCCCGGGGTAGCCGGAATCGATACCAGGGCGCTGACCAGGCTGCTCAGAGAGAAGGGCACCATGAACGGCATGATTACCACGGACGAGGAAAAAGCGCAGCATTTCGATGACATTCAGCCCGGACTGCAGGCTTATACCACGGGAAAGGTGGTAGAAAGGGTAAGCTGCCGGGAAAAGTATGTGGTGGATCCTGTGCTTGAGCTTAGTCAGAACGGTCCGCTCTCCGGCACAGCCCGGTTTGACAGTGAGGCTTATGAGAGAGGGGTGCGGGAGCCAAGACCATCTCTTGTGAAGGAACTGACAGGGGCAGGGCTCAGGGTGGCGCTGATGGATTTCGGCGCAAAGGCAAACATCGTCCGCTCTCTGGCGGAGCGGGGCTGTCAGGTTACGGTATTTCCGGCCCGGACCAGGGCGGAGGAGATCATGGCCATGGAGCCTGACGGCATCATGCTCAGCAACGGTCCGGGGGATCCCAAGGAATGCGCTTCCGTGATAGAAGAGATCCGGAAACTGTATGAGACGGACATTCCCATCTTTGCCATTTGTCTGGGGCATCAGCTTATGGCTCTGGCTGCAGGCTGTGACACCTATAAGCTGAAGTACGGCCACCGGGGAGGCAATCATCCGGTGAAGGATCTGTCCACCGGGCGGGTGTATCTGTCGTCCCAGAATCACGGTTATGTGGTGGACACATCCGGGCTTGACCCGAAAATCGCGGTGCCTGCATTTGTCAATGTGAACGACGGAACCAACGAGGGGCTTGCCTATACGGGAAAGAATATTTTTACGGTGCAGTTTCACCCCGAGGCATGTCCCGGGCCCCAGGATTCCCGCTGCCTGTTTGACCGATTCTTCCGGATGATCCGGGAGAGTCGGGCAGAGGGAGGACCTTGCGGCAATCAGAGGAAAGGAGGCGGGCAGGATGCCTAAGAATCCGAATGTAAATCGTGTGTTGGTGATCGGTTCCGGCCCCATCGTCATCGGCCAGGCGGCAGAATTTGACTATGCGGGAACCCAGGCCTGCCGCTCTCTGAAGGAAGAGGGCGTGGAGGTTATTCTGGTGAATTCCAACCCGGCAACCATCATGACGGACAGAGATATTGCGGACAAGGTTTTTATTGAGCCTTTGACGGTAAAGGTATTGGAGCAGCTTATCGAAGAGGAAAAGCCGGACAGCATTCTTCCCACTCTGGGGGGACAGGCCGGGCTGAATCTGGGTATGGAGCTGGAGGAGTCCGGCTTTCTGGCGGCTCACGGCGTGAGACTGTTGGGAACTTGCGCCGCCACCATCCGAAACGCGGAGGGAAGGCAGGAATTCAAGGATCTGATGGAGCGCATCGGAGAGCCCTGCGCCGCCTCCGAAGTGGTGGAAACCGTGCAGGACGGCATTTTGTTTTCAGAAAGCATAGGCTATCCAGTGGTGCTGCGGCCTGCTTATACCCTGGGCGGTTCCGGGGGCGGTATCGCCCACAACAGAGCGGAACTGGAGGAGATTCTGGAGAACGGACTGCGTCTGTCCCGGGTGGGGCAGGTGCTGGTGGAGCGTTGTATCGCAGGCTGGAAGGAGATCGAGTACGAGGTGATGCGGGACGGGACAGGGAACTGCATCACCGTGTGCAACATGGAAAACCTTGATCCCGTGGGCGTACACACGGGGGACAGCATTGTGGTTGCACCCTCCCAGACACTGAGCGACAAGGAATATCAGATGCTGCGTACCTCTGCGCTGAACATCATAAGCGAACTGGAGATCACGGGGGGCTGTAATGTGCAGTTTGCCCTGCATCCCACCAGCTTTGAGTACTGCGTCATAGAGGTGAATCCAAGAGTCAGCCGTTCCTCGGCGCTGGCCAGCAAGGCCACCGGCTATCCCATTGCGAAGGTTGCCGCCAAAATTGCCCTGGGCTATACCCTGGACGAGATCAAAAACGCCGTCACGGGGAAGACTTACGCCAGTTTTGAGCCGGCGCTGGACTACTGTGTGGTAAAGATTCCCAGGCTGCCCTTTGACAAGTTTCTCACCGCAAAGCGGACATTGACTACCCAGATGAAGGCCACCGGGGAGGTCATGAGTATCTGCGACAGCTTTGAGGGGGCTCTGATGAAAGCCATTCGCTCGCTGGAGCAGCATGTGGACTGTCTGCTTGGCTATGATTTTTCCGGTCTGTCCAAGGAGGAGCTGAAGGAAAAACTGAAGGTTGTGGACGACAGAAGAATCTGGATGATCGCGGAGGCTGTGCGTCGGGGGATAAGCTATGAGGAGATTCATGCCGCTACCATGATTGATGTGTGGTTTATCGACAAGATTGCCATACTCACGGAGATGGAGCAGGCGCTGCGGACACAGGAGCTGACGCCTGTCCTGCTGAGGGAGGCAAAGAGGCTTCAGTTTCCCGATTCGGTGATTGCCGGGCTCACCGGAAGAGACGTGGAGGAAGTCCGGCGGCTGCGGGAGGACAACGGCATCCGGGCTGTCTACAGAATGGTGGATACCTGCGCCGCGGAGTTTGCCGCATCCACGCCTTATTATTATTCCGTCTACGGCGGGGCATGTGAGGCAAGGGAGACCGTGGGGCGCAAAAAGGTGCTGGTGCTGGGCTCCGGCCCCATCCGCATCGGGCAGGGTATCGAGTTTGACTATTGTTCGGTTCACGCCACCTGGGCCTTTTCCAAAGCGGGCTATGAGACCATTATTGTCAACAATAATCCGGAGACGGTGAGCACGGATTTTGACATTGCGGACAAGCTGTATTTTGAACCGTTGACGGCGGAGGATGTGGAGTCCATCGTGCGGATCGAGCATCCGGACGGGGCTGTGGTGCAGTTCGGCGGACAGACCGCCATCAAGCTGACGGAGAGCCTGATGAAGATGGGGGTTCCCATTCTGGGCACCCAGGCGGAGGACGTGGACGCAGCGGAGGACAGGGAGCGCTTCGACAGGATTCTGGAGGAGACGCAGATTCCCCGGGCGGCGGGAGGTACCGTCTATACCGCAGAAGAGGCGAAGGAGGTGGCCAACCGGCTGGGCTATCCTGTGCTGGTGCGTCCCTCCTATGTGCTGGGGGGACAGGGGATGCAGATCGCCATCTCCGACCGGGAGATCGAAGAATTCATGGAGATCATCAACCGCATTGCCCAGGATCATCCCATTCTGGTGGACAAGTACCTACAGGGCAAGGAGATTGAGGTGGACGCGGTGTGCGACGGGAAGGATATTCTGATCCCCGGCATCATGGAACACATAGAGAGAACGGGGGTGCATTCCGGGGACAGTATTTCGGTGTACCCCGCGCACACCATCGGTAAGCTGGTGAAGGACAAGATTGCAGAGTACACCAGGCGTCTGGCTAAGGCGCTCCATGTGAAGGGGCTTATCAATATCCAGTTTATCGCCATCGGGGAGGATGTGTATGTGATCGAGGTGAATCCCCGCTCTTCCCGCACGGTTCCCTATATCAGCAAGGTGACGGGGATTCCAATCGTGGATCTTGCCGTGGAGGTTATCCTGGGAAAGACCATCGCAGAGCTGGGGTACAGACCGGGACTGCAGCCGGAGGCGGAGCATTACGCCATCAAGATGCCGGTCTTTTCCTTTGAAAAGATCAGGGGTGCGGAGATCAGTCTGGGGCCGGAGATGAAGTCCACGGGAGAATGTCTGGGAGTGTCCGGAACCTTCAACGAGGCGCTGTATAAGGCATTTCTGGGCGCCGGCGTGAATCTGCCCAGATACAAGAATCTGATCATGACCGTGAAGGATGCGGACAAGGGAGAGGCCATTGAGATCGGCCGACGGTTTGAGAGACTGGGCTACACCATCTACGCCACCCGAAGCACGGCGGCGGCCCTGAACGAGGCCGGGGTGAAAGCCAGGAAGGTGAACAAGATTTCCCAGGAGTCCCCCACCGTCATGGATCTGATTCTGGGGCACAGGATTGATCTTGTGATCGACACCCCCACCCAGGGGCGGGACAAGACCAGGGACGGCTTCCTGATCCGCCGTACCGCCATCGAGACAGGCGTAAATGTGATCACCGCCATGGATACCGCCAGAGCCCTTGTGAGCAGTCTGGAGAACAAGGCCGCGGACGAGAGACTGTCGCTGGTAAATATTGCGAAGCTTTAGAAAATTTCTTTTTACAACTATGATACAAGTGGGGTATATACTGTTTCAGTTAAAATCAGGGCACAGCAGCAGTGAGGGCGCGTATAGGCGGCCTTGTTGACAATTCTTATAAAACGGCTTAAAATAGGATAGTCAAATTGGGGACTGCGATTTGTCATGAGAAAGGTGTAAAAGGGAAATAGATTTCAGTCATGAGTAGGCGAAAGAGAAGAAGAAAAAAAACGAGGCGTTTCCTGCGCTTCCTTGTCATATTGTTCCTGGGCGCCATGGCAGGGGGATATTTTTATATAGACAGCCTTGCTTATAAGGTGTGCAGAGTGGAGGCCGGGGTGGAGGTAAAGCCCTCGGACTTTCTGAAGCAGGCGGACGAGAACGCATATTTTACGGAGAAAAGCGATTCTTTTTCCGTCTATGAGCCGGGGGAGTACCGGATTTGGGTGAAAAGCGGATGGTTTCTTCACAGGGCGACGCTGATTGTGGAGGATACAATTGCGCCTCAGGCGACGCTCCATCCGGTGAACCTGGAGTACGGAGAAGTGTGCACGGCGGGGGATTTTGTGGAACAGATCCAGGATGCCACCTCCGTTGCGGTGAGCTTTAACGAGCTGCCGGATTTTGGCTTGTTGGGCAGGCAGCAGGTAAAGGTGCGGCTGACGGACGCTGGGGGGAACAGCACGGTTCTGGAGACGGAGCTTTGTGTGTTTCCGGTGCGCACGGAGATCAGCTGTGAGGTGGGCGGAAATCCTCCCACGCTGGCGGATTTCCTGACCGGGGATGTATCCGCGGTGCTTCGGACGAACTTGGAGACTTTAAGCCTGGAGTATGTGACCGATCACCAGGTAGTCATTGAGGTGGACGGGGAAAATTATGAATGTGTGCTGCATGTGGTGGATACCGTGCCGCCGGTGCTGACCCTGAAAAACGTATCGGGTTACACCATGGTTCCCAGAACCGCAGAGGAATTTGTGACCGGAATTGAAGATATGACAAATGTGACCGTCTCCTTTGCGCAGGAGCCGGATCTGACGTTTGCGGGAGAGCAGCAGGTGCAGATTGTGGCAAAGGACGAGGGAGGCAATGAGACCGTGGGACAGGCAGTGCTGACCCTGCAGGCGGACACGGAGCCGCCGAAGATTGTCGGAGCAAAGGATATCACGGTTTATGTGGGAAGCACGGTGTCTTACCGAAAGGATGTGGAGGTGACGGACAACTGTCCCGAAGGGTTGAACCTGGAGGTTGACAACAGTCGGGTAAACCTGAATGAGGCGGGAACCTATCCGGTGGTTTACCGCGCTACGGACTTTGCGGGGAATGTGACGGAGCAGGCTGTCACGGTGACGGTAAAGGCAAGTCTCTATACCCAGGAACAGATCGACGAGCTGGCGGATGCGGTGCTGGCGAAAATCATTACGGAAGATATGACTTCCATGGAAAAGGTACAGGCCATCTTCAACTATATCAGAGGACATGTGGGATATATCAACCATTCCGAGAAGGATGACTGGATCAGGGCGGCTTATGAAGGGCTAGCGGAGGGGCAGGGAGACTGCTATGTGTTTGCGTGTACCTCCAAGCAGCTGCTGACCAGGGCCGGTATCACCAATATGGATATTGCGAAAATTCCCGCGAAGACCTCCCATTACTGGAATCTGGTGGATATCGGGGACGGCTGGTATCATTTTGACACAACGCCCAGAAAGGATCATCCCACCATATTCATGTGGACGGATGAGCAGATGATGGAGTACTCTGTGGCGCACAATAATTCACACAACTATGACCATGAAGCTTATCCCGAGGTGAACTGAGGGCGGTGAGCCGTGGGCGGAAGCCGGCGGCGAAATGGTTTACGCAGGTTGGGGAATGATTGGCATGTGCGCTGAAGCGCACGGGAAGGATAAGGATGAAAAAGCTGGGTGTAATTGGCGGGCTGGGTCCTATGGCTACCGTATATTTTCTCCAGCTGCTGACCTGTATGACGCAGGCGGAAACGGATCAGCAGCATTTGGAAATACTGGTGCACAGCAGGCCGCAGATACCGGACAGGACAGATTTCATTCTGGGGAAAAGCAGCAGAGATCCGTTTCCGGAGATGACAGAGGTAGGGAGAGGGCTGGCGCGGCAGGGAGCCCAACTGTTGGCAATGCCCTGCATCACCGCACATTATTTTCAGAGTCGGCTGGAGGAGGCCATCGGAGTTCCGGTGATCAATGCCATTGAGGAGACGGCGGCCTGTCTCAGGGAGCACCAAATATCCCGGGCGGGTATTCTGGCTACCGACGGCACCATAGAGAGCGGATTGTTTCAGGAGAAATTCAGGGAATACGGTATCGAAGCGGTGATTCCGGGAGAAGAGAGCCAGACTAAGGTGATGCATCTCATTTACAGAAATGTGAAAGCGGGCAGGGAGGTGGAGATTCCTCTGTTTGAGCAGGTTTCCCGGGAGCTGTTCAGGGGGGGAGCCCAGGTGATTTTGCTGGGGTGTACGGAGCTCTCTCTGATCAAGCGGGATTACCCGCTGAGGTCGGGATATCTGGACGTGATGGAGGTGCTGGCCAGGAAGGCTGTGCTTTCCTGCGGTGTCCTGAAGGAAAAGTACCATGAATTGATAACCTGAGGAGTATGCTATGCAGAATCATGTGTTGGACTATTTAAATAAAATTGTAAAAGAAAAGCCGGATAAAGTTGCTTTTGCCGATGACAGCGAGGCGCTGACCTTTGAGCAGGTGTACCGTCAGAGCAGGGCGGTGGGAAGCTTTCTCCACGGCAGGGGAATCTATGGGAAGCCGGTGGTTGTCTTTATGAACAAGCAGCCCCGGGAGATTGCCGCCTTTTTCGGAGTGATTACCGGAGGAGACTTTTATGTGCCCATTGATGAGGAGATGCCCCGGTTCCGGATTGAACTGATTCTGGAAAATGTGCAGTCGCCGTTGCTGATCTGTGACAGACAGACGGAAGAGATGGCCCGGGAATTTGATTTCGGGGGAGAAATCGTTCTGTATGATGACATTGTGCAGACCCTCGTGGAGGATGAGGCGCTGCAGGAGATCTATGACAGGGCCATCGACACGGATCCCATCTATATTGTGTTTACATCTGGCTCTACCGGGGTGCCCAAGGGTGTGGCAGCCTGCCACCGCTCCGTGATTGATTACATCGAGCAGCTGTCGGAGACGCTGGGATTTGACGAAAATACGGTTTTCGGAAACCAGACGCCGCTGTATTTTGACGCCTGCCTGAAGGAGCTGTATCCCACGCTGAAGTTTGGCGCCACCACTTATCTGATCCCCAGGAACCTGTTTCTGTTTCCTGTAAAGCTGGTGGAATATCTGAATGAGCATCGGATCAATACCATCTGCTGGGTGGTATCGGCCCTGACCATGATCTCCGCTTTTGGCACTTTCCGGACGGTAAAGCCGGAGTATCTGAAGAACATTGCCTTTGGAAGCGAGGTGTTTCCCATCCGGCAGTTCCGGCTCTGGCGGGAGGCGCTGCCTGAGGCGAGGTTTACCAATCTGTACGGCCCCACCGAGGGAACGGGCATGTGCTGTTACTACAGAGTGGAGCGCGACTTTGAAGAGAATGAGGCCATTCCGGTGGGAAGACCCTTCAAAAATACGGAGATCATTCTGCTGACGGAGGACAACCGGCGGGCGGCGGAAGGGGAGACGGGCGAAATCTGTATCCGGGGTACTTCTCTGACCCTTGGCTATTACAATAATTTTGAGAAGACCGGGGAGGTGTTTGTGCAGAATCCCCTGAACACGGCATACCCCGAGCTGATTTACAGGACGGGAGACCTGGGCCGCATTAACGAACGGGGAGAGTTGGTTTTTGTCTCCCGAAAGGATTATCAGATCAAGCACATGGGGCATCGCATTGAGCTGGGTGAGATCGAGGCAAATGTGAGCCTGCTGGATGAGGTAAAGATTGCGGCCTGCGTCTATGATGAGAGGAAGAACAGGATTGTGCTGTATTATGTGGGGGATGTGGGGGAAGGAGAGCTTGCAGGTATGCTGAAGAGCAGACTTCCCAGATATATGATCCCCAACAGTATTATCCGGCTGGAGGAGATGCTGTTTACGGCAAACGGGAAGATTGACAGGAAGGCGCTGAAGGCAGAATACCAAAAGTAGGTTTCCCGAATGCGAAGCGGCGGGAGGGATGGGGCAAAGCCCGGAAGAGAGTATGCCAAAACAACAGAAACAACAGCAGATAAAGAAAGAGCAACAGATAAAGAAAGAACGAAAAAACAGATAAGAGAAAGGAAGAAGAACATGGAAGAATTACTGGAAATTTTGAGAGATCTGCACCCGGAGGTTGACTTTGAAACCTGTGAAAATCTGATTGACGCAGGAATCCTGGATTCCTTTGACATTGTGTCTGTCATAGCGGAGATCGGAGAGCGGTTTGATGTGACGATTTCGGCAGAGAAAATTGTGCCGGAAAACTTTAATTCCGCGAAGGCGCTCTACCATCTGATCCAGGAACTGGAAGATGAGGACTGATCGCCATGCTTTTTACATCCTATGAGTTTTTGGGATTTCTGGCAGTGCTGCTTCTGCTGTATTATCTGGTGCCGAAGCGGTTTCAGTGGCAGCTTTTGCTGGCGGCCAGTTATCTCTTTTACTTTTTGACGGGTCCGTCCAATTTGATCTACATTCTGGCAGCCACGGTGACTACCTATCTGGCGGGATGGCAGATTGCCAGGATCGGGGAACGGCAGAGCGCATACTTAAAGGAGCACAAGGCAGAGCTGGATAAAGAGGCAAAGAAGGCTTACAAGGCGGGCATGAAGCATAAGCAGTGGCTCTGTCTGCTGTTTTGTCTGCTGTTCAACATCGGCGTGCTGGCGGTGGTGAAGTACACCAACTTTGTCATCGGCAATGTCAATGCGGTGTTTCAGGCGGTTGGCAGCGGCAGCAGGATGGATTTTTTGGATATTGCCCTTCCCATGGGAATTTCCTTTTTTACCTTCCAGGCAATGGGGTATTTGATCGATGTGTACCGGGGCGTGGTGCCGGCGGAGCGAAATCCCTTTAAGCTGGCGCTGTTTGTATCCTTCTTTCCCCAGCTGGTACAGGGACCCATCAGCCGTTTCGGAGATTTGGCCGTAAGCCTGTTTGAGCAGCATCGGTTCGACGGCAGGACGGTGTCCTTCGGGCTGCAGCGGGTTCTGTGGGGCTTCTTTAAGAAGCTGGTGATTGCGGACAGAATGCTGGTGGGGGTCAATGCCATCGTCAGAAATCCGGAGAGCTACAGCGGCGCCTATGTGTTCCTGGGGATGCTGTTTTATGCGCTGGAGCTGTATGCGGACTTCACGGGAGGGATAGACATTACCATCGGTGTGGCGGAGACGCTGGGCATCCGGGTGACGGAAAACTTTATCCGCCCTTATTTTTCCAAGTCCATCAAGGAATACTGGCGCAGATGGCACATTACCATGGGAACCTGGTTTACGGATTATATTTTTTATCCCATATCCGTCTGTAAGCCCATGCTGAAGTTTTCCCGGTTTTCCAGAGCGCATTTCGGGGAACAGATCGGCAAGAGAATGCCGGTCTATCTCTCGTCCTTTGCCGTATGGTTTGCCACGGGCATCTGGCATGGGGCAAGCTGGAATTTTATTGTGTGGGGGCTGGCAAACTGGGTGGTGATTATGGTTTCTCAGGAGTTTGAGCCGCTGTACGAGCGTTTTCACAACAGATTTGCAGTGAGGGGAAAAATGTCCTTCCGGCTGTTCCAGGTGGTGCGTACCGTGCTGCTTATGAGCGCTCTGCGAACCTTTGACTGTTATCGGGATGTGCCGTTGACCTTCCGGATGTTCGGAAGCATCTTCACGGAGTTTAACTGGCATGTGCTGTGGGACGGTTCTCTGCTGGGGCTGGGCCTGTCTCTGACGGATTTTGCGATCCTTTTGTGCGGGGCGCTTGTGCTGATCGCGGTGAGCCTGTGGCAGAGGTCGGGGAGCGTCAGGGAAAAGCTTGCGGCAAAGCCTTATCCGCTTCGGTTTGCAGTCTGGTATGGTCTGTTTTTGGTGACGCTTCTGATGGGGGCGTACGGAGTCGGGTATGACGCCAGCCAGTTTATTTATAATCAGTTTTAGAAAGTGCGGGTTGACATGAAGAAAAAAAAGTGGGTCAGATGGGCCGTGTCCGCAGGGATCGTGCTGGGAAGCCTGTATCTGCTTCAGCGGCTGCTGCTTCCCAAATATGCGGCGGACGTGATAGAGGGCGCGCTGATCGCAGAATATTATGATGAGGAGAAGGATCACGATGTGGTCTTTATCGGGGACTGCGAAGTGTATGAAAATTTCTCTCCGCAGGTGCTCTGGGATGAATACGGCATCAACAGCTACATCAGAGGCAGCGCCCAGCAGCTGATCTGGCAGTCCTATTATCTGCTGGAGGACACGCTGCGGTACGAAAAGCCGGATGTGGTGATTTTTAACGTACTGTCCTTAAAATATAACGAGCCTCAGAAGGAAGCCTATAACCGGATGACCCTGGAGGGCATGGAGTGGTCTCTGTCAAAGGTAAACGCCATCCGCGCTTCCATGACGGAGGAGGAAAATTTCCTGGACTATGTCTTTCCGATCCTGCGGTATCATTCCAGGTGGAGCGAGCTTTCCGGGGCGGATCTGGACTATCTTTTCGATACGCCCAAGGTCTCACACAACGGCTATTATATGCGGGTGGATGTAAAGCCCGCGGAAAATGTACCGCCGGGAAGGGTGCTGGGAGATTACGAATTCGGGGAGAACGCCCGGTCTTATCTGGATAAAATGGCGCAGCTTTGCAGGGAAAACGATATTGAGCTGGTTCTGATAAAGGCGCCCAGCCTGTATCCCTACTGGTATGACGAGTGGGAGGAACAGGTGGAGCGGTTTGCGGAGGAAAACGGACTGCGTTATTTGAATTTTCTGGAGCTGGTGGAGGAGACAGACCTTGATTTCAGCACCGATACCTACGATGCCGGTCTGCATCTGAATCTGTCCGGGGCGGAGAAAGTAACCCGGTATCTGGGTCAGTTTTTGAGAGAGCAATGCGGGCTGGAAGACAGGCGGGGCGAGGAACATCTGGCCAGACGCTGGGAGGAAAAGGGAACGGCCTACAGCCGTGACAGAGACGAGCAGTATCGGGCTCTGGAGCTGAAAGCGGGGACAGATCAGTCAGAGAAGCAGGAGGACAGCTGACCTTGAGAAATGCTGTGTGGAAACAGAAGGAACCCGGATGTTACATTCGGATTTTGAATAAAGATGCGTTGAAACGCACAAGGAGGATGTATATGAAAAGATTAAAAATTGCAGTGATCGTGACAGCTGCCATGCTTCTGATGGCAGGATGCGGAGACAGTGAGCGGGTGATCTCGGGGGACGAAAATCAGTCTTCCGGCGGAACCGTGACAGGGGAAGGCAGTGCGGCCAGTGCTGCCGCAAAGGGATATACCTTTGTATCCCAGGGAGTGACTGTGGGGATTGACATGGACGCTGCTCCCATTGTGGAGGGGCTGGGAGAGCCGGTTTCCTATTATGAGGCGGCCAGCTGCGCCTTTGAGGGATTGGATAAGATCTTCACCTACAGCAGCTTTGTGATAGAGACCTATCCTGACAACGAGAAGGATCTGGTTTCCAGAGTGATTCTGATGGACGACTCCGTATCTACTCCCGAGGGTGTGACCATCGGCGATACCAGAGCCAGGGTGGAAGAGGTGTACGGGACGGAGGGCGCTGAGGAGAGCGGCAGAGTTGTGTACAGCAAGGACGGGATGAAGCTTTGCTTTATCTTTAACGAGGAGGACGACAGCGTTATTTCCATTGAGTATATGACCACGGTGCTTGATTAATTAATTGGAACAGGCGAAAAAAGCAGGAATAATATGAAAAGGTTTGCATAGAATAATCATGACTATGTAAACCTTTTTCTTTCGGAGGACTCCGGCGGAGTCCCCGGACAAGTTTTGATGGGAGAGTTGATTATATGAAAGCGGAAACGTATCCATTTGTTGTTCGTCCCCTGCCATATGAATATGACGCGTTGGTTCCCGTATTGGATGAAGAGACGCTGCATTTTCACCATGACAAGCATTACAAGACCTATGTGGATAATTTGAACAATGCGCTGTCGGATTATCCGGAGCTTCAGCGTCTCAGTCTGGAAGAACTTCTGAGCAGCATGAATTCCCTGCCTGCGCAGGTACAGACGCCGATTCGCAATAACGGCGGCGGAGTTTACAACCATGAGTTGTACTTTGACTCCATGAAAAATCCTGTGGGACAGGAGCCGGACGGGATTCTGGCGGAGGCCATAGACAGAGATTTCGGCTCTTACAAGCAGTGGAAGGAGCAGATGAAGCAGGCGGCTGTGAGCAAATTCGGTTCCGGCTGGGCCTGGCTGGTGACGGATGAAAACGGTAAACTTTCCATTGTTCAGACGGCAAATCAGGATGTGCCGGATCTGAAAAAATATACGCCGCTGCTTCTGGTAGACATCTGGGAGCACGCCTATTATCTGCAGTATCAGAACAGGAGAGCCGATTATGTGGAGGGCTGGTTTGACCTGATCAACTGGCGCAAGGCAGGAAAGAGATATGAAGACGCAACAGGGCGGGAGAAGGGCTGATTTCTCCTCCGGAGCGGCTCGGAAAACAGGAGAGGAAAGGCTCCTGTTTTTTTGTAGACTTTTCCAAAAAAACTTGCCTGTTTTTTTGAAATATGGTATCATCAGCACAAAGCATAACAATCTCTGTTTCATATAGTTCATCTAACAATTCATTGAAAATGTCAGAAAGTCTATGCTTTTAAATTCACATTACAATTTTAAAAGCAGGAGATTTTCGGAAGTGCCATCCCAGGGAAGTGCCTTCCCAGAAAGTACCTTCCCAGGAGGTTCCTTTCCGGGAAGTGTTGTTTCAGGGAAATGTCTTCCCGGGGAAATACTGTCCCAGGGAAATGTTATCCCATAGAAAAGCCTCCTGTATGCAAAGGAGGAAAGGTTT
>ERZ779624.126-NODE-126-length-31707-cov-5.775433_pt1 | contig 31707 bp, 24 predicted proteins | sample MGYA00514190_ERZ779624 | MGnify/ENA primary metagenome ERZ779624 (study PRJEB29562, sample SAMEA4376706) | mouse gut metagenome | isolation source: Cecum | study: EMG produced TPA metagenomics assembly of the A DSS colitis mouse model was used to assess the... | reverse complement strand
AATAATTCTCTTGGAATTTTCAGGGTTGCATTACTGTTTATTTGTCAAAGAACAATTTGTTGACGTTTTATCGAACTCAACGACAGCTTATTTACAATAGCACATCTTTATTCATCTGTCAACAACTTTTTTGAAGTTTTTTTACTTCTTTTTTTGTTGCCCTGTGTTCCTCAGCAACGAAATTGAGTATATCACTCCCATATCCACTTGTCAACACTAAATTTGGATTTTTTTGTAATTTTTTGCACAATTAGCCAAAACAGCCTGAAATGCTGATTTTTCAGGCATTCCAGGCTGTTTACCGCTTTATTGCATTAAACATTTCACTGTATATTGCATCAAAAAAGTCGAATTGTGCAGACATTTGAATCACTTTTCAATTTCAGACTGACAGTTGAAATTTCTGTCCCATCCTCCACCTCGATCAACAGCACCGCCGATGCGCTCCCCTCCGCAGGAATCACGCCCTGAAAGGTTGCCAGATCATCCAGCAGCCAGGTTGTCATCGCCCGCCTGCTGACCGTTTCGTTTACAACAATCTGAAAAGCTGCTTCACTTGAGAGTATATTTACCTCCTGCTCCTGCCCCGAACCGTTGTACAGGGAGAAGCGAAGCACTAACAGCTTCTTCCCCTCTACTGCCGGCACGGAAAAAAAGCTGTCCTCCTGATTAGCCGGATAGGCATCACAGAGCTCATACTCCTGATAATCCATCCGGATGCCTTCGGGCAATCCCAGCACTTCCTCCGCCGAAAGGGAATCGCCTGCCACCGGGGTATCCTCCGTGGGCCTCATACCCTCAGACTGATCCGGTTCTCCCGACTGCCCGGGTTCATCCGACGGCACGGAGGGCTCCGGCTGTACCGGATCCGGCGTCGGTTCCGGCGGAAGCTCCACCAGACGACTTCTGTTGCCCGCATCATATTTCATCCAAGTAATGGCTGCATATTCTCCGATCTGCTGGAGCTGATCCCCCGTCATCTCAGGTATCTGATTGTTTCCGCAGCCGGACAGCGCAAGGCAAAGCACCGCCGCCGTCAAAACTCCCGTAACACGCTTTCTCATTTTTATACCCCCATGCGCGCTTCAAGAGGGGTACTCACACACCCTCCTGCGCATTCAAGTCTATTTGTCCCTCTGGCTATTTTACAATACAATCCGTTTGGATACAAGCCCCAAGTCTTAAAAAGCATATGCCGCATATTTTTCCGCATCATTTTTGTGGCAGCTGACCTTCAGGCGGACTCCCTCTTCCAGATACTCCTGCTCTAAAACCGTAGCATTTTCCATAAAATACGACATAACGGCGCCTTTGTCATAGGGGAAGAGAAATTCTGTTTCCAACCTGTCTGCATAGACAGCCTCCTGAATCATCTCTACCAGCTCCTGCAGACCCACACCCAGGGAGGCAGACAGATAAATCTGAGCGCCGCATTTTCTGGGAATCCTTTCCGGCTGGCAAAGATCAGCCTTATTGTACACGACGATGCGGGGAATATCTCCGGCTCCCAGCTCCTTCAGTGTCTCCTCTGTCACCTCAATCTGCTGCTTGTAATATTCATCCGAAAAATCCACCACATGCACCAGAAGGTCAGCATACCTGATCTCCTCCAGCGTAGAGTGAAACGACTTTACCAGCCCATGCGGCAGCTTGTGGATAAATCCTACCGTATCCGTCAGGAAAAACGGCCTGTTATCCTCCGTGCGAATGCTGCGCACCGAGGTATCCAGTGTGGCAAACAGCATATCCTTCTCCAACACCGTCTTTTCCCGGCCTTCTCCGTATCGTTCCACCAGTTTATTCAGAATTGTGGACTTTCCGGCGTTGGTATAGCCCACCAGAGCAACCTGCGGCGTCCTGGACTCCTCGCGTTTTTTTCGCATGGTTCTCCTGTTTCCCGCCACCTCCGTCAGTTCCTTTTTCAGCTCGCTGATACGATGCTCTATCTTTCTTCGATCCAACTCCAGCTTTGTCTCGCCTGCTCCCTTATTGCTCATACTTCCACCCGTACCGCCCTGACGACTCAGATTCTCGCGCATTCCCACAAGTCTCGGAAGCATATATTGCAATCTCGCCGTCTCCACCTGCATCTTGGCCTCTCTGGTCTTTGCGCGTATGGCAAAGATATCCAAAATCAAATTTGTGCGGTCCAGGATGGGCAATTCCAATTCATCTCCCAGATTCCGGATCTGGGAGGGCGAGAGCGCATTGTCAAACACAATCTCTTCTGCCTCCGTCAGTGCAGCATACTCCTTTACCTCCGCCACCTTGCCTGTTCCGATATACAAGGCTTTGTTTATGGCTTCCATGCGCTGCACAATGACGCCAACGACCTGCTTTCCCGCTGCCTCCGCCAGACTGGCAAGCTCTTTCATGGAATGGTCAAAGTCCTGCTCCTCTCCCGTATCCGCACCTACCAGAAGCACCTTCGTCAATTCTGTTTCTTCCTGTCTCATAGTATCTATTCCCCATATCTTTCCAGCTCAAACCAGAAGAACACGCCATCCTCCCTGTTTTCCACACCATAGTGTCTGTTCATGGATTCCATGACGGCCTTCACAATGGAAAGCCCCACACCGCTGCCGCCATATTCTCTTGTCCTGGCCTTATCCACTTTATAAAATTTTTCCCACAGATGCGGCAGTGCTTCCACGGGTATGGGCTGGCCCGTGTTGTACACACCCACCCGCACCACTTCCTCCTTCGGTTCCAGCGTCACCACGATCCGCCTTTCTCCTCCGCAGTGATTGACCGCATTGGAAAAGTAATTCATAAAGACTTCTTCCGTCTTAAACTCATCTCCCCAGACATACATGGGCGGATAGTCTTCCATACAGACCTGTATTCCATCCTGTTTTGTCAGGATATCCGCCGACTGCAGATAGTTGCGGATCAGGGCCGCGATGTCAAAACGCTCCATGGAAACCACATCGTTTCCGAATTCCAGTTGATTCAGAGTCAGCAATTTCTGCACCATGGTATTCATCCTGCCGGCCTCATCCATGATAACCTCACAGTAAAAACCCCTGCTCTCCGGATCATCGTTGACGCTCTCCAGAAGCCCCTCCGCATAGCCCTGTATCAATGCAATGGGCGTCTTCAGCTCATGGGATACATTTGCCAGAAACTCCCTGCGCATCTCATCAATTTCTTCCTTCCGCTCAATGTCCCGCTGCAGTGCATTGTTTGCCGTTTTCAACTCCGAGATAGAACGCTCCAGCGACTCAGACAGCTTGTTGATATTCGCACCCAGCATTCCGATCTCGTTCCTCTCCCTTCCCTCATACTTTGATTCAAAGTCAAGGTGCACCATGCTTTCGGAAATATGATTGAGCTTCATGATGGGCTTTGTAATCCTGTCGGAAACAAACCAGATAATGATTCCCCCTGCCAGCGTGCCCAGAATTCCCACATAAGCAAGAAAACGATTGGCCACCTTTGCACTCTCCCGAATACTTTCAATGGGCGTGCGCATGATAAAGGAAATTCCCGTGTTCAGCCTTCCATACATTTCCAGATATTCATTTTCTCCTGTCACTTTCTGCAGCACATAGTCCTCGCCCTCCTCTATCACCTTCACCGCATCCATATAAAAGCCGAATACATATCCTACCAGCTGGGCCTCCAGCTCTCTTCCGCCGTTCTTGGAACTGTATTTTGTCTGAGAATTGGCATCCATCACACAGACGGTAATATTGTAGCTTCTGCAGATCGTATCCAACTCTCCCCGGAACTCCTCCGTGTTGTAGGTGTTGCTGTTTGCGGCCCGGCCAATGGTCACATACGCCTCCTGGATCACATCTATCTTGCTCCTGATATAGTAATCCTCCAGGAAAACATTGTTGATGATCCAGCAAAGAAGGATCGTACCTGCCATCAATCCAATAAAGATCAATGCGAACTGCCGCCTGATTGAGTGCTTCATCAAACGTTCCGTCATCCCTTATCCTCTTCCAGCTTATAGCCCATACCATGGTATGAGTCTATCATTACCTGTCTACTTCCAATTTGTAGCCCATACCATGGGGTATGGATCTGTCATTACTTGTCTACTTCCAGTTTGTAACCCATACCATGGGGTATGGATCTGTCATTACTTGTCTACTTCCAATTTGTAGCCCATACCCCAGATCGTTTTGATCAGTTCCCCCTTCTCCCCCATTTTGCTGCGCAGCTTTTTCACATGGGTGTCAATGGTTCTCGCGTCCCCAAAATAATCATAATTCCAGACATGATTCAGAATCTTCTCCCTGGAGAGGGCAATCCCTCTGTTCTCCACAAAGTAGGTCAGCAATTCGAACTCCTTGTAGCTCAAGTCTATCGGCTGACCGTCTATAAAGACCTGGTGCGCCGCCTTGTCTATCTCGATGCCGCCGCACTTCAGCGTGCTTTCCTCATTCTGTCTGCTGCTTCGCCGCAGAATGGCTTCAATCCGCGCCACGAGAATCTTGGGGCTGAAAGGTTTCACAATGTACTCATCCACCCCCAGCTGAAAACCCTGCAATTCATCCTGCTCGTCTCCCCTGGCCGTCAGCATGATGACTGGCACGGCGGAATAAGCTCTCACCTCCCGGCAGACCTGCCAGCCGTCCATCCTGGGCATCATCACATCCAAAACGATCAGCGCAATATCCTTTTGCTTAAAAAAAATCTCCAGTGCCTCTTCCCCGTCCCCGGCCTCCAGCACATCATATCCCGCCTTTGTCAGGAAATCCCTGACCAGCTTGCGCATCCTGCTCTCGTCATCGACCACCAGAACCTTCAATCTCTCCATTTTCATCCTCCATGCCCGAGCCGCAAAACAACATGTAAAAACATACGATGTATTATCGCAACCTGCGAATCCAAACCTCTGGCCAATACTCTATGGCTCCATGCGCCAAACTCACTGCTCCAGCCTCAGTTCCTTCTCTTTCTCCCGGATCTTCTGCTCTCTCTCCGTAAGCTCCTGCTCCCACGCGGCGTATCTGTTGGTGATCGCCCTCTCATAATTTAATATATTGGGATTATTGCTCCGCAGCGCAATGGAAAACATGGCTGCCACAGCCATCACCAGAAGGACATTCAAAATAACCGAAAACAGGAAACGCGTCTTTTCTCTCTTTCCGTCCCCTCCCATACCCCCTACGGCCTCCAGACGATTTTTCTCCGGCATGTTCTGCTTTCCCGTCTCGGTGGAAAAAGTAATGAACAGCGGTATCTCCGGCACATCCTCCGGCTTGATCTCCGGCTGTTTCAGCAGAAAATCCCGCAGACCGTTCAGATACCGAAAGCCAACCGGCGTCTGAAAAATTCTTTCATGGATGGTCTTCACATAGACAAGCAAAACGCTTTCCGGCCTGGAATAGTCGATGCGTGCCTCCAGATACTCCATTTTCTTCAATTCCACCGCAGCGAGCTGCGCATCCCGTTCCGTGTAAAAAAGAAAACCCCCTACAGACAGTTTTTCATTGTCCGCCATATACATTCCTCCTGAAAAAGTATATTACCTGATTTATTTTTAATATGCAAAACGCGCAGAAAGCCCCAAGCCTGTCTGCGCGTCCTTGTAAAAATGGAGTAGACGGGAGTCGAACCCGTGTCCAAAAGCCCATTCCCTGTCCTTCTACTATCATAGTTCGTTTTTACAGGCGGGCCGCACCCGCCCTGTTCCCTGCCACCACAGATAACGAACAATCTGCAGTTTGAGGTAGCTTCATATTACGCCCGCGCGCGCAAAGCTTAACGCGTGTCGTTTCTCACATCGTCGACGCCCGGATTCCGGAGTGTGAGTGCCCCGGAGCGGACGAGCGCCAAAAGGCGCGTCACCTGCAGCGGTTAGGCTGCAAGTGCTAACTGAGTATTATCTTCAGCGTTTAGTTTAGTTGTGCGATTAACGTGTCGCAACGGATAGCTTCTCCAGCTGCAAGACCCCTGTCGAAACCTTGACTACCCCGGATATCTGTTAGTATAGCGAATGAAGTCTCCTCTGTCAATCCCTTTTCAGGCACACAGACTCATTATAAATTTTTTACCTTAAATTCTCTCTCGGTCTCTCTTCTGGCATCCTTTTTTGCGATGTCCTCCCTCTTGTCATAGAGCTTTTTACCCCGGGCCAGCCCAATCTGCACCTTGGCTCTGCCCTCCTTAAAGTATACCTGCAGCGGCACCAGCGTAAAACCTTTCTCTGCAATTTTGCCGGCCAGCTTATTAATCTCAACTTTATGCATCAGAAGCTTTTTCACACGCATGGGATCCTTGTTAAAAATATTTCCCTTCTCGTAAGGACTCACATGCATCCCATACACAAACATCTCACCGTTCTCTATGCGGATAAAGGACTCCTTGATACTGCACTTTCCCATGCGCAGAGATTTTACCTCCGTGCCGTGCAGCGCGATTCCGGCCTCGTAGGACTCGTCGATAAAATAATCGTGATAAGCCTTTTTATTGTTTGCAATCAGCTTCTGCGTCTCCTTCTGCTTTGCCATCTCATTCCCCTCCTTCCTCGTCCTCTGCCAGTTCCATAGCTATGGTCCGGTTAAAACGATCACAGTCCGAAATGATCACCCGGACAGGCATCCCCAGTTTATAGACCCGGCCGGTAGCTTCTCCCACCATTTCACAGGCCTTCTCATTATAATAAAAATAATCCCCCGGAAGCCTGGATACATGCACCAGTCCCTCCACTGTGTTTGGAAGTTCCACATAAATCCCCCAGCCGGTAACACCGGAAACCACACCGTCAAAGCATTCGCCCACATGGCCTTCCATATATTCCACCTTTTTCAGCTTCTCGGTCTCGCGCTCCGCCTCGTCGGCACGCCGTTCCGTCTCCGAGGAATGCTTTGCCACCTCGGGCAGAATTTCCCTGTAATGGGCAATGCGCTCCTCTCCCAGCCTGCCCCGCAGCTGCTCCTTGATGATCCTGTGGATCTGCAGATCGGGATAACGGCGAATCGGAGAAGTAAAATGACAATAGAAGGGACATGCCAGTCCGAAATGCCCCGTACACTCCACACTGTACCTTGCCTGCCGCATGCTGCGCAGCGCAAGCCGGCTGATCATGGCCTCCTCCGGGGTTCCCGCAATATTTGCCAGCAGTTTTTGTATTTCCTTGGGATGTATTTCTTCGGTGCTTACCTTTGCTCCCTTTCTTCCCACGGACTTCATATAGTAGCCGAAATTGTTGATGATGGCGGACAGCTTCCGGATCCTATCCCCATCCGGCACATCGTGGGTCCGATACACAAAGGGCAATTCCAGCCAGTAAAAATGCTGAGCCACTGTCTCGTTTGCCGCCAGCATAAAATCCTCGATGATATCCGTGGCCACATTTCTCTCATAAGGTCTGATCTCCGTAGGATGTCCCTCCGAATCCAGACAGATCTTGCACTCGGGAAAATCAAAGTCAATGGATCCTCTTTTCCCGCGCTTTTTCCGCAGAATAGCCGCCAACTCCTCCATCAGCCGGAACATGGGAAGCAATTCTGTGTACTGACGGTAGTCTTCTTCCTTCCCTTCCGGCTCACGCTCTGTCAGACCTTCCTCCTCCAGAAGCGCTCTTACCACAGTATATGACATTCTGCGGTCTACCTTGATAACAGACTCGCAGATTTCATAGTCCGTGATCTCTCCCTTCCGGTTTATCTTCATAAGACAGCTCAACGCCAGCCTGTCCTCGCCCTGATTCAGAGAGCAAATCCCGTTGGAAAGCGCATGGGGCAGCATGGGAATCACACGATCTACCAGATAAACACTGGTTCCCCGCACCAGTGCTTCCCTGTCAAGAGCGGAGTTTTCCTGTACATAATTGGTCACATCGGCTATGTGTACCCCCAGATGATAGCTCTCTCCGTCGAAGGAAACGCTGACCGCATCGTCCAGATCCTTTGCATCCTCGCCGTCTATGGTCACCATCACCACATCCCGCAGATCCCGTCTTCCGGCTCTGTCCGCCTGGGATACCTCCTGAGATACCCGCTCCACCTGATTCATAATTTTCTCCGAAAACTCCACAGGCAGCTCAAATCCTTTGACAATGGACATGATATCTACCCCGGGATCATTGCTGTGTCCCAGAATTTCCGTTATTTTACCCTCGGGCTTTTTTCCCTCTCCGCCGTAGTCCGTAATCTCCGCCACCACCTTGTGGCCGTCTACAGCGCCCTTTGCATGTTCTCCGGGCACAAATATGTCCTGATGAAGCTTTACGTTGTCCGGGATGACAAAACCGTAGTTCTCCCTGGAACGTCGAAAAGTACCTACCACCTGGGTAATCCCTCTCGCCAGGACACGCAGCACCCGGGCCTCTCTCCGCTTGCCCGTTCCCTCCGGAAGCAGCGCAATCTGTACCATATCCCTGTGGAAAGCGCCGTTCACCTTATCCTCCGGAATATACAAATCCTCTTCCCTGCCCTCCACCTCCACAAAACCAAAGCCCCTGGCATTGCTGATGAAGGTTCCCGTCAAAATACTGCCATCCGACAGCGCGTATTTCCCCTTCGCCGTGAGCATGAGTTTTCCTTCTGTCAAAAGCTCCTGCAATATACTGCGAAGCTCTTCTCTTTCCTCTCTTGCCACCTGAAGCAGGACAGCCAGTTCCTTCTCCTTCATGGGCACATAAGCCGGATCCTGTGCCAGGTCACAAATCATTCTTTTTCGTTTTTCCCTGTTATTCTGTTCCATCCATTCTCCTTCGCGCCGGAATCCTAAGCAGGCCTTGCACTTTGTCCTATTCGCGCACAACATAAAACACTCCTGTGTGGTCACAGGAGTGTTTTAAACGGCTGCTTAAAATACATTCAGATTCAGTATAATCGCAATCACCATGAAAAATACGGCAAGCCATTTGGTAATCTTCACCAGACGTCCCTCCATGGAACGTCCTTTATTCCTTCCCCAATAGGTCTCAGCAGCCCCGCTGATAGAGCCCAGACCAGCCGACTTACCTTCCTGCATCAGTACCAGCACAATCAATGCCACACAGATCAGTATAAAAAATATTGTCAGAGCAATTCTCAAAGCGCCCATTTCACACCTCCTGATATCAAACGTACATTATCTTAACATATTGTCCGGATTATTTCAATATCTTTTTACAAAATCTGCCGTATTTGAAAATGTTACAGCTGATACCACACTGCCGTCAGCAAAATACTGACCAACAGAAAGCCCGCTCCTACAAGAAAAGTGGATTTCTCGCCTCTGTCTTTCTTCTTCCGCGTATCTTCCTTTTCCAGCCTGTATTCGTAATATCCTCCCAGACTGTCATGCACCAGTCCGGGAAGCAGCGCATGTGCGCCCTTCCTGACCGCATAGGAGAAAATGTCAAAAAAACCTGTGGTGGCTATCCAGGCCAGCGCGCCCACCGAAAGGAACAGCAGCGCCGTCACCGTAAAACCGTCGCAGACAATCATCACCCTGTCTGCGGCGCTCCCCTCGGCAAACAATCCCCGGGAAGCCATCACGGCAACGGAAAGCAACAGTCCAATCAATGCCTGTACCCAATATCTGATATACTTCATAAGTGACTCCCGCACGTCAGGCTTACCCTGTGCCCTGCAGCTACTCCTTCACAATCTCCTGATATTTCTCAAATTCCGCCTGATTGCAGTGTACAAAATGCCCGGGCAGAACCTCTCTCAGCGTAGGCTGTTCCTGACTGTAATCATGATCCCTCAGCGGAACATAAGTAATTCTCTTTCTCTGCTTCTCATATTCCGGATCCGGCATGGGAATGGCGGACAAAAGGGATTTCGTATAGGGATGAAGCGGATGCAGGAACAACTCGTCGCTGCTTGCAAGCTCCACCAGCTTACCGTAATACATCACGCCGATCCTGTCGGAAAAATATTTCACCACGGAGAGATCATGGGCAACGAAAAGAACAGTCAGTCCCATCTGTCTGCGCAGATCGTCCAGCAGATTGATAACCTGAGCCTGAATGGAAACATCCAGGGCGCTGACCGGCTCATCGGCAATGATCAGCTCCGGCTCCATGACCACGGCTCTGGCAACACCGATACGCTGCCTCTGGCCGCCGGAAAACTCGTGGGGATAACGGCCCGCATGCTCACGCACCAGTCCAACCATCTCAAGAGCCTCGTAGACCTTCTTCTCGATCACCGACTTGTCCTTTTCCCCGTTGATAACAAGTCCCTCTGCAATAATCTGCTTTACTGTCATTCTGGGATCCAGCGACGCGATGGGATCCTGGAAGATCATCTGGATATCCGTATAAAATTTACGCTTCCTGTGATCTTTCTTTGCCGCCCGGATCTCCTCCTGCTGTTCCTGGATATACTTCTCCAGCTCTGCCTTCTTTGCACTGTCGGTTTCCGCCTTCAGACGCTTTCTGGCATCGCTGATATTCTTCTTATAGGAAAGCGTTCCGGCCGCAATCCTCTCCCCCTTGAAATAAATATTTCCCGAGGTGATATCGTAGAGCTTGATAATGGAACGGCCCGTGGTGGTCTTTCCGCAGCCGGACTCTCCCACCAGCCCGAACACCTCGCCCTTCTTAATCTCAAAGCTGACGTCGTCCACTGCCTTATTGCTTTTGAAATACTGGCAGAGATGCTCCACCCTCAATAAAGTTTCGCCCTCTTTCACACTTGCTTTACCGCTCATGATCCGCACCTCCTTTCGCCTTCATCCTGGCAATCCTGTCCGTTATGGCCCTGGGTATCTCTACCTTGGGCGCATCCGGGTGCAGCAGCCAGGTTGCCGCCTGATGGGTCTCACTGATCTGGAACATGGGCGGCTGCATCTCAAAATCAATCTTAAGCGCATACTTATTTCTGTCCGCAAAGGCATCTCCCACAGGGGGATAAACCATATTGGGTGGAGTGCCCGGAATGGCCTCCAGTCTCTCGTTGGTCTCCACATCCGGCATGGCCGAAAGCAGCGCCCAGGTATACGGGTGGGCAGGAGAATAGAAAACATCCTCGCTGGTGCCCATCTCCACAATTTTTCCCGCATACATAACGGCAATCCGATCCGCCATGTTAGCCACAACACCCAGGTCATGAGTGATAAAGATAATGGAAAGATGTCTGCTCTCCTTCAGGCTGTTGATCAGCTCCAGGATCTGGGCCTGAATGGTTACGTCCAATGCGGTGGTAGGCTCGTCACAGATCAGAATATCCGGATCCGCAGCCAGCGCGATGGCAATGACGATACGCTGACGCATACCGCCGGAAAACTCAAAGGGGTACTGGCGGTAACGCTTTCTGGTATCGGAGATTCCCACCTCCTCCATCAGCTTTAAAGCCCTGTATTTCGCCATGGTCTTCGTAACCTTCAGCACCACACCGGAAGCATTCTCCTTGAAGAACGTGATCAGCTGTCTGGTCTCCCTGTCATAATCTCTCTCTCTGCCATGCTCCAACAACTCTTTATAGTGATCAATCACACGGTCAACGCATGCCAGAATCGTCGCCTTTGCCAGCTCCAAATCCACGGCAGTAGAGGGCGGAACCTTCCAGGAAGGCTTTTTCCCCTTCTGCACCAGCCGGTCATATTTCTTCTGCTGCTTTTCATGTACGGCAGCTGCCTTTTTATTTTTCCCGATACCGTTAAAATAAATCTGCAGATTGCTCCTCAAGCTGACGCCAAAGGTATACGCTATACTGTCCTTCTGAATTTCCAGTCTGTCAATGGACTTCTCCACCGCCTGAGTCAATTCCCTGGCCGTCTCAAAGCATGCTGCCCTGTCAAGCTCCTCCTTGTCAAAGACTTCTCTCTTCTCCTTCAGAAGCTTCAGAGCCTCCTTCTTCAACCCGTCATGCTCTGCCGCGCTGTAAGTCAGAGCCTCCGCCGCACAGCTGCGGAACTCCTCCATAAAATGTTCATCCGTATATTTGCGCAGAAACTCATTCAGCTCGGGAACGGGCATCTCGGGCAGGGCCTCCCCCGCGAAGGTAACATAATAGCCCATATTGAAGAAATCCGGCTCTTCCTTTTCAAGAGCCCTGCCCGCAATCTCCCGCAGGCTGGTCAGAATACGCACCGTTTCCGGATACTCCTTCTTCCGGATTTCTCCGCCGGAAACCTTCTGAAGCTCGGAAAGAAGCTGCTTTACTTTCTCAATCTCCTCCCCGCAGACCAGATAGTCGTTAAACATTTGACCTGACAGACGAATAATTTCCTTGATGGTATATTTTTCATCCTCAAAGGCATTTTTTTCAATGTGGAAAAGCGTGTCCTTGATGGCATCCACAGCCTCGACAGCCGCCTCACGGGCAGTCATATACGCCTGCTCCAGCTCGATGTGCTTAAACTCAAATTTATCAAAATTCCTGCACATGGTTTTCAACTGCTCGGCTCTGGCGGCATCCCCCTTTGCGGATGACTCCACCATAGCCTTTTCAAACAGTGCCAGAGTGCTGTTAAAGGCCTGTCTGCTGGATTTCTGTCTGGCTTTTCCCTTTAAGAGCATGGCCTCCGTCAGCTGCTTTCCGATCCGCATGATCGGATTCAGGCTGGAAAGAGGATCCTGGAAAATCATGGCTATTTTATCTCCGCGGATATGGTAAAAGTCATCCTCTGACACCTTCAGCAGATCCATGCCGTCATAGATGATGGAACCGCCCTCCACGATGGAGTTGCCGGCCAGGATACCCAATATTGCCTTGCTGGTAACGGATTTTCCGGAACCGGACTCTCCCACTATGGCCAAAGTTTCTCCCTTGTTCAGGTCAAAGCTGATATTCCGCACCGCCTGTACTTTTCAGGCCCGAGTACGGAAGGAAACCACCAGATTATTAACAGATAATTTTTTTTCCATGGCTTTAGTCCTCCGTTCCACGAAGTGAAGGGTTAAACGCGTCTCTCAAACCGTTTCCGAACAGATTGAAGGAAATCATCATCAGCGAGATCAACAGCGCCGGAAACAGGATCATATGCGGATAGCTTGCCAGCATGGGCTGACCGGCCGAAAGCATACTTCCGATGGAGGAAAGCGTAGCGGAATCCAGGTTGATAATGCCCAGGTAAGACAGATTGGACTCGGAATATACCACGCTGGGGATCATCAGCGCACAGCTGGTGATCAACGTACCCAGTGCATTGGGAAAAATATGCCGGAACATCAGCCTTGCATCGCTGGCTCCCAGGGTTCTGGCCGCCAGAATATATTCCTGATTCTTATACCTGTAAAACTGCATACGCACCCTGGATGCCATGCCCAGCCAACCGGTGAGCACAAAGGCAAACAAAAGCGCCGTCACCACTCCCACCTTCTTTGACAGGTGCAGCTGGAACAGAGTCGATACCACGATAAAGGGCACATAATTCAGGATATCGGAGATACGCTCCATGATCAAATCAATCGCTCCTCCGTAATACCCCTCGATGGCTCCGTAGATGGCGCCGATCAGCATGTTGATGGCCGATACGCCCAGCGCCAGCAGAATACTGAACCTGGCCGCTCTGGCAAGTCTTGTCAGAATATCCTGTCCGTAATTGTTTGTACCAAACAAAAACTTCGGTTCAAAACCATAGCGGAACTGAAAATAGGTGTAGGTAAATACTCTCACCTTATAGGATATGGCACTGGAAGAGCCCGTCGCAACGGCATACTTATAAGAGCCGTCATCCCCGGGAACACGAAGACTGTCATAATGTCCGTCATTTCCGGTGGTCTTATACATCGGCACAAAATTTCCATCCTTATCCAACTTGGGAGCCCCCTTCTGGGTGCACTCATACCATACATTTGCATTACTCTTCAAAGACTCCAGCATAAAGGAAGAGGTATTGACCGCCGGATAAATCACCTGGATGCCGTTGGCATCCTGCCAGTCCTGGATGGCCTGATATTCTGCCTCTGTCAGAGTCAGGTAAATCATTCCGTTTTTGAGATAGGAATCCGTCTTAATATCAAAGTAGGTTGTTTTCGTGGTACTGGTAGGATCCTCGTAGTCCTCCCTGTACACCTTCACAATGGGAGACATCCCCGTCTCAACACCTATTGCCACACGCGAATAGTAATCGTTTTTGTTTACCGTCTCTTTCGAACAGCCGTCCCATCCTGCCCAACCGAATAATGTGCTCTTGGGAAGCATCTTGCCATACTGCAGGTACATGGGATCCGTTGGCACTGCAGTATAATTATTTTCACAGAAAATCGGCACAAAAATCGCAAACAGAACCACCATAAAGATGATGATTGCCGCCACCACAGAACTCTTGTTGCGGCAGAAACGCCCCATGGCATCCCTGAAATAGCCTATAGGCTTTGTGTCGAACTCCTTATCGTGTATGGAATCGTCACGCTTGTAAAATTCAAATTTTTCCTTCGGAATATCTGTATACTCTCTCTGTTTCATCCTCAACGTGCCCCCATTCTGATTCTAGGATCAATGAAACCATAGCTCAAGTCGATCACAAGCCCGGTCATCAGACTGATCAGCGTATAAAATGCCGTCAACAGCATAAATACATTATAATCACGTCCCGTGATGGAATTTATCATCAGCTGTCCCACTCCCGGAACGCCGAAAATCTTCTCAATGACGAAGCTTCCGCCCAGAATACCGATAAATTCTCCCAGGATCATGGGAAATATGGGCACCATGGAATTTCGCAGGGCATGACGGACAGTAGCCTGACCCCTGGTCAATCCCTTTGTACGCGCCAACAGCATAAAATCGCTGGTCAGCACCTCGGAAAGCTCCGCCCGGGTATAACGCGCCAGACCTGCGATACTGCCGAAGCCCAGAGACAAAACCGCGGGAATCACCGACAAAAACATAGACCAGGACAGCCAATCCGTACCACTGTTCATCTGCAAGGGAAAAAGTCTCAGCTTAAAGCACAGCAAATACTGCACAAGCAACGCATATACATAGCTGGGTACGGAGATAAACACCATAACCAACGTTGAGATCAGGTAATCCTGCCATTTATTCTTTTTCAGAGCCGCATAGATCCCCAGCATAAGTCCAAGGGGTACGCTGAAAATCACTGAGTAAATATTTACCAGAAGCGTGGCAGGCAGTTTGGAAATAAAGACAGCCCACACCTCCTGTCCCCGATACAGCGTCTCGCTGATCCCCCAGTCCCCGCCAAACAGGCTCTTCTGCAAAAAAATGCCGAACTGCACCAAAATCGGCTTATTATAGCCCAGCGCTTCCCTTCTCCTGAGAATCAGGTTCATGTCCTTGCCAAACTGCTGCGCGTCGGTAAGCGGAAGCAGCTTCACCAGGACGAAGCACATGGTCAGGATCGCCAGGAACACTCCGACCATCAGTGCGATACGCTTGAGGACATACTTGAACATGTACATAAAAAATTTTACCTCCATTCCGTTTGTGTTTATACAGCTCCCCGAAAGCCTTTCGCCAAAGCTGTATAAATACAAGCGACAAAACCCACAAAAGGGGCGAAAACTCGCCCCTTTGGGTTCAGTCATTATTGTCAGTCCGACTCTTACTTGTAGTTCAGCTGGCCGCCCTGGGAAGCAACGTACTCTTCCCACTCAGCGTCGGTGTAGTTGTAGGTCATGTACTTCTCACCGCCGCGGCCGATGCCGTAGTAGTATTCCTCTGTACCGTAGGTGATCTGCATACCCTTCAGACCTGCGCCTGCATCGTCAACCAGAGGAATCAGATCGTAAGTCTGCAGAACCGCATTCTCAATTGCTGCAAGAATCTGCATTCTCTCCTCGGGAACATTGTCGCTGGAACCGGCACTGTACTCCTTCGTGGAGCCATCGGCTGCCGTAATGGTAATCGTCTCACCGCTGATGCAGTAAGTCCAGTCAATTACGGAAGCGGTATAGTCTGTTCCGCCCAGGTTGATGGTAATGGTTTCCTTGCTGGTATCCCAGCTGGGATCATACTGATAGTTAGGTGAGGTATATGCCTCCATCAGGCCGTAAGGATCCAGTGCGGAGCCTGACCAGCCTACGAAGAACAGCATATTAACCTGATTGCTCTTCAACGCGTCGGAGAAAGCGTTTCCGATGGTGTCATCCTTGTCAAATACAAGCTTTCCTTCCAGCTTGGTACCTACAACCGCATCTTGATAAGCACTGGAGAGATACTCATAACCCTTTACATAGGTGTTGCTGGTAGAAGGAAGTCCGATGGTGATGGAGACGGTATCGCCTTCTTTCATCAGACCTGCCTCAATTGCCTTGTCATAAGCAATATCAAAGTACTGTCTTGCCATCTCGAGGTTGTATCCTGTAATGCTCTCTACCGCATCGTCAACGGTCTCATACATCTTGCCCTCTCCGATGTCGTCGCTCAGGCCCCAGAAGTTGGCAAGCACCCACTTTGCCTCATCGTTGGAACGATAGCTGACAGCATTCTCGGGATCCGAGATAATCAGCTCGGAGTATACGCCGAAGGCCGGGTTATTGGTAGGAGAAACTGCCAGTGCAAACGCGGTACGGTCAAGGGCATAAGCCATTGCCTGACGGAACTCCTTTACGGTCAGAATTGTCTTGTTGTAGCCGGCTCCCATGGCATCCTGCGCCTTGGTAAGAGCGTCCAGATCAGGATTCAGCGCGATGAAGAAGGTACTGGGGCTCTTTGTGTAATAGGTATAATCACTTGCCGCGTAGGTATCCATATCATCGGAGCGCAGTCCGTAGGAATCGGTCACACCGCTGAGGAAAAGCTCCAGACGGGTAGCTGCTTCCTGTACTGTTCTGATCACGATTTTGGTGGTCTGGTAGAAGCCTTCCTTTACGGAATAGAAATTATCATTTCTCTCCAGGGTGTACTCCTTGTCTGCCTGATAAGCAGCCAACTTGTAGGGACCATAGGAGATGGTGGTATCTACGGAAGTACCATAGCTGTTGGTATAAACACCGTCCTTAACGCTTTCGCACTTCGTGTACAGCTCCTCGTTTACCAGCCAGGAATCTGTCATGGCATACAGCAGATCGAAGCCTGCCAGAGGTTTCACGAATACCAACACCAGTTCAGTATCGGAAGTTGCAAAGATACCGACCTGATCGAAGGTCATATCACCGTAGGTCTCACCGAAGAAGCAGAACTCCTCCCACTCCTTGTTGGCATAGTCGTCGTTATCCTTGTTTGCCGCCTCATAGGCTTCAAAGTTTTCATGGCCCTGCAGATGAGCAATGATCTCCACCAACGCACCCCAGGTCTCATCGTTTACCAGTACCCAGCCGTCAGCATCAGCCGCGGGGGTAATTACCTCAGTCCAAAGGTCAACGCCATCCTTGAGAAACAGCGGTGCATAAGCCTCTGCGTCATGATAATCCTGAAGGCTGTTGCTGGAATCCCATGCGCCGCCGTTTTCCAGGTTGAACGCAATAGGCATGCCGTCATAGGTATAGGTACCTGCCTCATCCTTCACGATATCTTCCAACGTAATGTAACCGTTGTCGATAACGCTGGTGGCATATGCCGTTGTTCCCTGATAGACATACGCCTTGGCATTTGCAATTTCCTTTGAGCCACTGTAGAAGGTGTCCGCACGGTAGTTGCCTGCCACGGGATTCAGCAGAAGCTCTGCGGAACGCACGAAATCCTTTGCGGTAATAGGGGTGCCGTCCTCCCAGCACAAATCGTTGCGCAGAGGGAAGCTCCATGCCTTGGCACTGTCACCCTCCTGAATGCCGTACTGTCCCACATACTGTGAAGTTACATCCGTGGGCTCCGCCGTTGTCATTCCGGGAACCAGTGCATAACCGGTCTTATCCTCGTTGTAATCAAACACATAAAAACCGTCGCTGAGATAACTCAACATATAATCTCCGTCGGTAGCGGTCTGATAGGTATGAGGGTTCCAGTTGGTGGGACATGCGGTAAACGCAATGTCATAGGTATATGACGCAGCGCCGTCCACTTCATCGCCTGCGCCTGATGCATCCGGAGTTTCTGAGCTGTCAGAAGCCGGAGTACTGCTGCTGTCTGACGGCTGCTGCTCGTCATTGCCGCAGGCTGCCATGCTCACAACCATTGCGGAAGCAAGCAGAATGGCAAAGAACTTTTTTCTTTTCATAATCTTCTCCTCCTGTTTTTTTGTTGCATACTTTGGCGCTTCATTGCTTTAAACTGCCAGGTATAACAAAAAAGGATTGAAAATTCCCCTTCACTCCTTTATGAATACTTGTATACAATTTGCGTCGTATGCAATTTGTACAATTCATTGTAAATTACAGTTTTGGAAATGTCAAGATTTTTTTAACACAGATCAGGTCTGACAAAGGCCGGAAATCAGCAGTATTTTCTGTCATTTGTTACTATTTGACAATTAGATGCTGCTCAGAAAAACGTACATTCATAAATTTTACATAAAAATTGGGGCAGCCCTCTTGAAGGATACCCGGGAAAATTTGCCTCTTCGAGGCACTTTCAGCCACGACGCAATTTCCTGCAGAATAAAATGAGTGCCCTTTCGGTCACTCATTTTTCCGGAACAGCCACATGCCGGGATAGGCCGCCACAGTTCCAAGCTCTTCTTCTATCCTCAAAATCCTGTTGTATTTTGCAACCCGGTCGCTCCTGCAGGGCGCCCCCGTCTTGATCTGCCCCGCGTTCCATGCTGCGGCGATATCTGCAATAGTGGAATCCTCCGTCTCTCCCGAGCGGTGGGAAATGATGGCCCGATACCCCGCCTTGTGAGCCATATCCACCGCTTCAAAAGCCTCGGTGAGGGTTCCGATCTGATTCACCTTCACCAGAATCGCATTTGCACAGCAGAGCTTGATGCCTGCGTCCAGACGCTTTGTATTGGTGACAAACAGATCATCTCCCACCAGCTGAAGTCGGTCCCCAAGACGTCCTGTCAGCTCCTGCCAGCCGTCCCAGTCATCCTCCGCCAGCCCGTCCTCAATGGAAATGATGGGAAATTTATCTGCAAGCTCTTCATAATAAGAAATCATGTCCTCCGTACTGCGAATGATCTCCTGCCCTTTGAGGCTGCTCTCACCGGGGAAATGATACATTCCCGTCTTTTCGTTATACAACTCGCTGCTGGCCGCGTCCATGGCGATCCGAATATCTTCGCCGGGGACATAACCTGACGCCTCCATGGCATCCACCAAAAACTGAAGTACACTCTCCGCGTCAGGAAGATCCGGCGCAAAACCTCCCTCGTCCCCCACTGCAGTAGACAATCCCTTCTCGTTCAGAAGCTTCTTCAGATTATGATAAACTTCCGCACAGATGCGCAGCGCCTCCCCGAAGTTCTTCGCCCGCACCGGCATAATCATAAATTCCTGAAAGTCCACTGTGTTGGCAGCATGTTTACCGCCGTTTAAAATATTCATCATCGGCATGGGAAGAAGCTTTGCCCCTACGCCTCCTAAGTAGCGATACAGAGGAAGCTGCAACGCGTTGGCCGCCGCTTTTGCACACGCCAGGGAAACGGAAAGGGTTGCGTTGGCCCCCAGATTTTCCTTGCTCTCCGTGCCGTCCAGCTCCACCATGGCCCTGTCGATGGCCGCCTGCTCCAGCACGTTTCTTCCCAGAAGTGCCGCCGCAATTTTCTCCCTCACATTCTTTACGGCATGTTGTACGCCCAGACCAAAATACCTGGTCTCCCCGTCCCGAAGCTCAACCGCTTCAAACCGTCCCGTGCTGGCGCCGGAGGGCACGGCCGCCAATCCTGTGTAAAGGCGTCCGTCCACCGGATTTCGCACCGTCACCTCCGCCTCCACGGTGGGATTCCCTCTGGAATCCAGAATTTCCCGGGCAGTTACCTTTGTGATCTCAAAATTTGCGGGCATAAAAATTCCTCCTTGTGAAATATACTTTATCGCAGATCCGGCTCTCAGCCGATCCGCTGCCATTTTCATCTGAAATTCAGTATATCCCACAGAGGAGGAGTTATTCTTCCTTACCTCTTTATTGCCTTATTTTCCGCTTTGCAGCTCAACACTTCCCATCCTGCGCTTTCTGCGCATTCTCGCAAACGCAAAAATCCCTGTTGCAGTCAGTGCAAGAATCGTCAGCAGGATTCCCGCCAGTGCAAGTTGTTTCTTTCTTGCTCTCTCTGCCGCCTCGTATTCCGCAGTCGCGCGCTGCACCTCCTCCAGTCTTCGTCTCTCCTCTTCCGCCAGCTTCCTTGACGTCTCCTCCCTCATTCGTTCCTCCTCCAGGCGCAGTGCCTCTTCCTTCTGCCGCTGTTCCTCCATGCGCGCCTCCTCTTCCGCCATAAGCCGTTCCATCTCGCCGTAGGTAGTGATGTTTTCCAAAAAATCATTTTTCCTCACATCCTCTCCCACCATCGTCCGATAAAGACCATATTCGCAGGGGCTGTACTTGTTGATGTCGGCAGCTCTGTCCTTGTTCATCCATTTTGTAAACCAGGTGTTCTGCTGGGACAGATGGCAGGCATACCCCTGCTTTGACAGTTCAAAGGGCGTGCTGCCCCCCATGCTCTCCAGCGGGGTATCCCAGTCCATGACCAGCGGATTCTCCTCATACAAATGCAGATATGTCTTGGGAACCTCCCAGAGACCCCAGGCCTGCGCCGATTCCGGCTCATAGGAGGGATCGTTTGCCAGCGGAAGAGCCTGCAGCAGCGCGTCAGTATTCAAAATGTGTGCGCCGTGACGGTACTCCCCGTCCATATCGTGACCGATCACCACCTGTGGCTGAAAGCGGCGAAGCATCTCCACCTCGAATGCAATCCATTCTTCCTCGTCATAGACTCCCCGCGCTCTCTCCAGCACGGTTTCCCGGCTCTCGGAGGATTTTCCCAGAGATCTGGCGTCGTCCGGGAACTCAGCGATCACGGGATAATGACGCACTCCTACGGTCCACAGGCCGTTCAGCTGCTCATGGGGGCGAGTTGCGGTATCCCAGTGATTTGTGCCGTAGACCACCTGCACATAAGCTTCTCTTTCTATACAATAATAGGGAAGGATCCCGGCAAAAAAGAGCTGTTCGTCATCGGAATGCGTTGAGAACAGCAAAAGGTCCGCGCGCTCACAGGGCTCCTCCCAGACCTGCACCCAGCCGGGAGGCACTCCCGGAGAAAAAGCGTAAATATCCGTGATCTGAGCGCCTTCCTCCGGGATTTCCAGCACAATCTTTTCCGCAGGTGCAGAAAGCACAATATACTCGTGCAGGAACCCCTTTTCCCCGCCCGGGAATGCCTTGTCGCCAATCTTATAGGTCCATTGCCCCGGTATTTTATTCCACAGAACATAAAAACTGCCCATGGGACTGTCACTCTCCAGGGTGATGGTCTCACCGCCCTGAAAAGAACTGTAGGTGCGGATACTGTCGTCCGTGATATTCTTTTTCCCCTTCCCCCCGGACAGCGTGATCCTGAGCCCCTCCGTCAGGTTTTCCGCCGCTTCTTCCGGCAGGATGCCGTCAGCCACCACGGAAGTATCCCCTCCCTCCATGGCGCGGACAGAAACTCCTGTTTCCATCCCCAAAAACAAAGTCATCAGAACCAATGCAGCAATTCCTGTATGTATTCTGTTTTTCATGATACTCCACCCTCTGTATTCTCTCCTGTTCAGGAGAAGATCATATCTCCTTCCCCGCCAGGATTTCACAGTAATCCCTGTAGTTTTTCTCCAGAAGAGCCGGCGTGTCAAGACCGTAAGGACACTTTGTCCTGCACTTGCCGCAGTGGAGACATTCCTCAATGCGTTTCATCTTCGCCTGCATCTCAGGAGTCAGCTGTGCCGCTGAAGGCGCCCTGCGGATCAACAGGCTCATACGCGCACAGTTATTGATCTCAATTCCCACAGGACAGGGCATACAGTACCCGCAGCCACGGCAGAAATCCCCCAGAAGCTCCTTTCTGTCTCTCGCAATCACGGCAGACAGTTCTCCGTCCAGCACAGGAGGATTTTCCACATAAGAAAGGAACTCGTCCAACTCGCTCTCCCGCTGTATCCCCCAAATCGGCAGCACATTGTCGTACTGGGCCAGAAACGCGTAAGCCGCAGCGGAATTGGTGATCAGTCCGCCTGACAGCGCCTTCATGGCGATGAAGCCCATGTCCGCGTCCCTACACCGCTGTGCCAGTTCAATATCCTTGTCCGAGGCCAGATAACTGAAAGGGAACTGCAATGTCTCGTAGAGTCCGCTCTCCACTGCCTCATGGGCAATGTTCAGGCGATGGTTTGTGATACCGATGTGGCGTATCATCCCTTTTTCCCTGGCCTCCGCCATGGCCTCATACAGCCCTGTCCCGTCCCCGGGCCTGGGGCAGAAGTCCGGATTATGAAACTGGTAGAGATCAATGTAATCCGTTCTCAGATTCGTCAAGGAGGTATGAAGATCCCTTCTGAAATCCTCCGCCGTTTTTGCCCCGGTCTTCGTGGCAATATAGAGCTTCTCCCGAATACCCTCAAAGGCCTCTCCCAGCTTTTCCTCACTGTCCGTATACCACCTGGCTGTGTCAAAAAAATTGACGCCCTGCTCAACCGCCCTGCGCAGCAGCCTTACCGCCTCTTCCCTGGATATACGCTGAATGGGCAGCGCACCAAAGGAATTTTTTTCCGCCATGATCTCCGTTTTTCCAAGCCTTACCTTTGCCATGATCTTCCTCACTCTCCCTGTGTCACATCAGTCGTTGTTTTGCTTTATTTTATCACGGCGCAGCCAACGTTGAAAAGTCCTGATTTTACAGATTTCCGGTAATTATTGCATGTTTTCATGCCGCGACGGCTTCCCCCTCCGGCCTCCACAAGATATTTTTCGTTTCTTCTAAAAATATCTGTTGACATTTCCCAAAGCATAAAGTATATTAATTTATACATCAATCTAATATGCTGCCGGAAAAAGCAATCCGTTTTGCAGCATCCTTTTTCTCAAATCTATTACTTTCTATTTCAACACCCACTTTACATCACACTAAGGAGGTACTCTGCTTATGAACCAAAAAACGATTCACTCGACTGCTCCCGTCCTCTCCGATGTCCTCGGAAAATGCTGTTCCCCAGAGGATGCCCTGAAACTGGTCATGCGGAGCGAAGATGCCTATCAGCGCTTTCTGCTCTTTCCTCCGCGGGAGCAGCAGCGGATCCTTTCATTTATGGAGGGGCAACGGGGACTGAAGATCACATATGATTCTTTTTTCCGGACGATCATGTCTCCTTTGCTTCACCCCCACCGGCTGGAAAGTTTTCTCTCCGAGCTGCTGGGCGATCAGGTACATATTGAAAAAATACTGCCCCGGGAAGGGCTCCCCATGGCCGACGAGACAGGTATCATTATCATGGATATACTGCTTCAGCTCTCCAACGGCTCAAGAGTCAATGTGGAGATGCAGAAGCTGGGACTCTATTTTCCCGGAGAACGGGGCTGCTGTTATGCCGCAGATGCCATTATGCGCCAATACAGCGAATTAAAAAACAAACGAAAGGAAAAATTCAGCTACAGAGAGATGAAACCCTTTTATCTTATTGTCCTCATGGAACACAGCTCTGCAGCATTCAAAAAAGCTGCACCTCATTATATTCATACAGAACAGACCTCCTATGACAGCGGGGCAAAGCTCACCTCTCTTTTCAATACCAGATATATTTCCCTTGACACCTTCAGGACTTACGTTCACAATATAGATAACAAGCTGCAGGCATGGCTTACCTTTTTCAGTTCCGAAGAGCCTGCAGATATTCTTAAACTGATAATCGCCTATCCCGAATTCCGTGTTCTTTACCAGGAAATCGCTGAATTCAGAACAAAACCGGAGGAGTTGATTACTATGTATTCAGAAGCACTTGCCATCGCAGACCGCAATACAATACGTCTGATGATTGATGATATGCAGGAAGAGCTTGCCAGTCTGACAGATCAGGTTGCCGCAAAAAATAACGAATTGGCGGCTAAAGATGATGAATTGGCGGCAAAGGATGAGAAACTGGCTGCAAAGACCAATGAACTGACGGCAAAGGATGATGAAATAGCAAGGTTAAAAGCCGAAAACGAAAAACTCAAATCTTCATTGCCTGAAATAAATTGAATAAGCAGACGAGGAAGCTACCGCTTCCTCGTTCGCGTTGCTCGTCTTAAACTCCTTTCCGCCGGCTTTCGTGCATACACGACGCCGGTCTGCTCGGAGTTTCTGACTCTGCTTATTCGCGCAAATCATGGGGTCAGTCTGTGGATGTCCCGGGGGAACAGGCTCGCAGAGCGCACATTCTCAAACTGCAGAAGTCGGGCTGTCAATCTTTCCAGACCGATGCCAAGTCCTCCATGAGGCGGCATGCCGTGTTTGTGCATCATGAGAAAGCTTTCAAAAGCATCTACGTTCATTCCCCGCGCCTTCATCTTTTCCACCTGCATTTCATAGTCATGAATTCTCTGTCCTCCTGTGGTTATCTCCAGCCCACGGAAAATCAGGTCAAAACTCAGTGTTTCCTCTCTGTTTTCTTCATCCTCCATGGCATAAAAGGGTCTTTTGGCAGTCGGATAATGGGTGACAAACACAAATTCACTTCCCGTTTTTTCAAAAATGATCTCTGAGAGATATTTTTCCTCTTCCGGCTCAAAGTCATGGCTCTCTCCGGGTACTCTCCCTGTTCGTTCTCTCACAAGAGCTTTTGCCTCCGAAAATCTGACAGCCGGAATTTCCCTTATCTCCGGCAATTTTACCTTTAAAAGCTCCAATTCAAAGCAATACTCTTCCTGCAAAAGATTAAAGGCAAATCTCAGCATTCTGACTTCAGCCTCCATCAGATCCCGGAAGCTTTTTATATATCCCATCTCCAGATCAACACCCGTATACTCGTTCAAATGCCTTGACGTATCATGCTTCTCAGCCCGAAACACAGGTCCTGTCTCATAAACCCGCTCAAACACCCCCACCATCATCTGTTTATAAAACTGAGGACTTTGGGCCAAATATGCATTTCTCCCAAAATAATCCAGCTGAAAAATATTTGCTCCTCCCTCTGCGCCTTCACAGACCAGTTTGGGCGAATGAATTTCCGTAAAGCCTTCCTCTTCAAAGAACTTCCGGAATCCCCGCATAATTCCCTCCTGAATTCTGAATATCGCTCTCTCCTTCTCATTCCGCAGAGTTAACGGTCTGTAGTCCAGTTTATTTTCAAGAGATGCTTCAATCTGCTTCTGATTCATGACAATCGGCATCTGTGCCTGTGGCCGCGCAAGAACATAAATCCCGGTAATGTGAAGCTCTGCGCCCATTTTGGCACGTTTCTCCTCCACAACCTTCGCCTCGAGCTCCACACAGGCTTCCTCCTGCAGCTGTGCAATAATCTCCTGTCTGTCACAGACACACTGCACCGTATACCTTGCCGTCCTGACTATTACAAAACAAAATCCGCTCATCTTCCTGATTTTGTATATACTGCCGTGAATGGTTATGGTTTGGCCAATATATTCCTGCAGCTTTGTCACCTCAAACTCTTTTTGTCTATTTCCTGTTCCTATCTGTTCCATACAGTCACTCTCTTTCCGCCCGCTTCTGCGCACTTTCTATCAGCTGCGGCTGCCGCCTGGGCAAGCCGGTTATGTTTCCTTCCTGCTGTTATAGAAACAGACCATCCATTCGGGCATCGTCTTTATGCCACATCTTATCACCTTCTTTCCTCCGCCGAACCGCCCACGGCCTTCGGCCTTGGGCTGACGCGACTTTCCCGACTTTCCCCCGCCGAACCTGCCCACGGCCTTCGGCCTTGGGCTGACGCGACTTTCGTCGCATACATTCACATGCGAATCGACATCCGTGAGCAAGCTCCCGGATCGCCGTTTTGCCTGTGAATGTGCCCGGCTCAATGTACACGCAAAAAAAGAACCACAAACTGAAGGTTTCAGTCCATGGTTCCCCTGTTTCAGGCATTGCGAATTGCTTCGGAACCACGGCATCACAAGCAGCGCTTGCAGCCGTGGCCAGTGTCACCGCTACAAGCGCTTCCTATCGTCGTCCCTGTAAAACAGCCAGTCGATCTTCCGAAGCATATGCAATCCTCTTTTCTTTTTTTGTCAAACATACAGGCAGTCGGGCACTCCGCGCCCATCCCCCGCAGTATCCGATTCAGGCCTTTACCAGCAGAGAGCTTCCTGTCATCTCCGAAGGCTGTTCCTTGCCCATGATCTGGATCAGAGTCGGTATGATATCAGCCAGACAGCCATTCTCACGGAGCGTATAGTCCCTGTCATAATTTACAAGAATAAAGGGCACCTGATTGGTGGTGTGCGCAGTAAAGGGATCACCTGTCTCATAGTCTATCAGCTGCTCGGCATTTCCATGATCGGCACAGATAAACATCGCCCCATCCATTTCCTTCACCGCTTCCACGGCTTTTCCCACACATTCGTCAACAGCCTCCACAGCCTTGACAGCCGCAGCCTGCACCCCGGTATGCCCAACCATGTCCGGGTTTGCGAAATTAATAATAATTACATCATATTTATCGGAACGAATCGCATCGCAGAGCTTATCACACACTTCATAAGCGCTCATCTGAGGCTTTAAGTCATAGGTTGCCACATCCTTGGGCGAATTGACCAGCACCCTGTCCTCCCCGACGTTCGGCTCCTCCACGCCGCCGTTGAAGAAAAACGTTACATGAGCATACTTCTCCGTCTCAGCGATGCGCGCCTGCTTCAGCCCATTGGCCGCCAGCCATTCTCCAAAGGTATTGTTCACGGCTACCTTGTGGAATGCAACCTCCTTGTTCGGGATAGTGGGATCATAATCGGAGAAGCATACAAAGGTAATATTCTTTCTCTCTCCTCTGTCAAAACCCTTGAACTCATCATCACAGAACGCCCTGGTGATCTCTCTTGCACGGTCAGGTCTGAAATTAAAGAAGATCACAGAATCTCCATCCTGCACCGCAGCAACCGGTTTTCCGTTCTCCACAGCCAGAGTAGGCTTTACAAATTCATCTGTCTCCTCTCTGTCATAGGATTCCTGAATGGCGCAGATACCGCATTCTGCAGTCAGTCCCTCTCCTTTTGTCATGGCATCATAAGCCAGCTTAACGCGATCCCAGTTGTTGTCCCGGTCCATCACATAATAGCGGCCCATCACGGAAGCAATCCTGCCAACGCCGATCTTCTCCATCTCCCGATTCAAGGCAATTGCATAATCCTTTCCGCTTGCAGGAGGCGTGTCGCGTCCGTCCAGAAAACAATGTACATATACCTTTTCCAGACCGTTTCTCTTTGCCAGTTCCAGCAAGCCGTAAAGATGTGTATTGTGGCTGTGCACGCCGCCGTCGGAAAGCAGCCCCATAAGATGCAGCGCACTTCCGTTCTTCTTACAGTTTTCCACTGCCTTCAGCAGCGCGGGATTTTCAAAAAAAGTGCCGTCCTGAATTTCCTTCGTGATCCTTGTCAGCTCCTGATACACGATACGCCCCGCACCCATATTCAGATGTCCCACCTCGGAATTGCCCATCTGGCCCTCCGGAAGTCCTACTGCCATGCCGCTGGCATTTCCTCTCACAAAGGGATATTCCTTCATCAGCCTGTCCATGACAGGTGTACTGGCCTGAGCAACTGCATTGCCTTCCGTCTTCTCGTTTAAGCCATAGCCATCCAGAATCATCAAAACAACAGGTCTCTTACCCATTTATCCAACCTCTCCTTATCTGTATAATTTTATGTCGGAAGGACTTCCTCCTTCCCCTGAAATATCATTGCCCTCAATATATCACGTTTTTCAGAGTAGTGCAAGTTTCTTTTCGCACCTGTACAGGATTCTCTTTACACGCCTGCGCCACCGCAGGGTTTTGATTTGCACCCTGAAAATTTACCTCCAGACATTGCATTTTTGCGCTCCCCTTGCTATACTGATTAGAAACCTTTCGGAATATACATAAGCGAGGGATTCTTCATGGTTACTTTACTTGCAAAGCTGTTCATAAAAAACAGAGAGGACTACAAAAATCCGGCAGTGAGACAGGCCTACGGAGTGCTCTGCGGCGCCGTCGGCATCTTTTTGAATCTGTGCCTTTTTACCGGAAAATTTGTCGCCGGACTCATCAGCAATTCCATTGCCATCACAGCCGACGCTTTTAACAATCTGTCCGACGCCGGCTCTTCCATCATTACTCTGATCGGCTTTAAAATGGCCGGTCAAAAACCGGATCCGGATCATCCCTTTGGTCATGGCCGCATCGAATATATCTCCGGGCTTCTGGTTTCGGTAATCATACTCCTCATGGGAACGGAGCTTCTGAAGAGTTCTGTCTCCAAGATCATTCACCCGGAGCCCCCGGAATTTTCCCCGGTGATTCTCGTGATCCTGATTGCGTCCATCCTGGTAAAATGCTACATGTTTCTATATAACAGAAGGCTTGGCAAAAAGATGGATTCCGCCGCCATGCTCGTCACCGGCACGGACTCCCTGGGAGACACTCTTGCCACCTCCGTAGTGCTGATCTCCACCCTGACTGCCCACTTTACGGAGCTTTCCGTAGACGGCTGGTGCGGCGTACTGGTGGGATTGTTTGTCTGCTATTCCGGTTTCACAGCCGCCAGAGATACCATCAGCCCTCTGCTTGGTCAGGCACCCGACCGGGAATTTGTACAGCAGGTCAATCACATTGTCATGAGCCACGAGGAAATCATCGGCATCCATGATCTCATCGTGCACAATTACGGCCCCGGCAGAATCCTTATCTCCCTCCACGCGGAGGTTCCCGCCGACGGCGATATTCTGACGCTGCACGATGTCATTGACACCATTGAGCACGAGCTCCAGAAAACCCTGAACTGCCATGCTGTCATCCACATGGATCCCGTCCAGGTAGGCGATCAGGAGACAGAACGTCTGAAAGAGCTGGTGAAGGGATACCTGGCTCAAATAGACCCCTGTCTCACAATGCATGACTTTCGGATCGTCACCGGCCCCAGCCACACCAACCTGATCTTTGATGTGGTGGCGCCCTACAATTTCCGTCTGTCAGACAGCGCACTGACCGCGCTGATCGCTGAAAAGGTCAGGGCAGACAATCCTACCTGTTTTACCGTGGTGGATGTAGACAAAAACATGGCCGGTGACAAATAGGAGGATTTCCATGTCTCACACGATTTATCTCACCGAAGCCGAGACAAGACGGCTGGAGGCTCTGGAAAAAAGATACCGCAGCACGGCCAGATCCATTCTGGAAAGCCGTGTTGCATATTATCACAGATTCACAGGAGGCAATTACACCTCCGTCACCGTCCGTGATCAAAAGACCCGCTGGGGAAGCTGTTCCTCCCGGGGGACGCTCTCCTTTAATTACCGTCTGATCTTCGCCCCTCCCATTGTGCTGGACTACGTCGTCGTACATGAACTCTGTCACCTGACTCACATGAATCATTCCAAAGACTTCTGGAACATGGTGGAATCCGTTCTGCCAGGCTACAGAGAACAGCGAAAATGGCTTCGGGAGCACGCCCAGGAGCTGACCCTTCTGCACTATCTGGAGCAGAAGGGAATTCCCGTTACACTGGACTGAAAGAGAAGCTGACTCCGGCGTTTGTTTGCATAAGCACATCAAAAAGAGCTGCCACGTCTCATGTGACAGCCCTTTTTCCTGATCATTTCATTTCGTTATCTGTTCTCGTCCACATAAATCTGCGCTCTGCTCTGAATCACGGCGACCACATCCTGCACGGATTTCTGTCCGGTAAAGAAACCACCCATCTCTTCATTGACGATATTGGCAATGGCTTCATTATAATAAAAGCGATTATCCACGGAAAGAATATAGTCCAGCACCTCATCCAACTGCTCCTGAGTCAGCGGAGAAATTGTAACTTCTTCACCGTTGAGGGATATGGTCTGATCATAATACTGCTTTTCACCGTTCTCATCCTCCCAATAAGGTCTTTCCATGGCCTCCTTGGATCTCTCATAAAACAGCTCCTTATTCACAGGGAAGTAACTTACCTCCTTCTGATATTCGTCTGTCAGATAGTAGCGGATGAACTGCCACGCGCCTTCCAGATTTCTTGACCTTGCAGCCAGTGCATAGGTTCTGCTGCTCTGCAGATAATCACCCTTGCCCTCCCCGGTAGGGAAACCGACAAAGCTCACCGGCTCTCCGAAATAGCCGTTGAAAGTGTTGGGGAAATTCTGGAAATAGTAAAAATTCGCCTGCATCAGCAATGTGCGATTCTCCCTGTACTGGGTCTGCTCCTTGGACCAGTCGTAATTCATCCAGTAATCATCCTCACGGTTGATCTCCTCCGGCAGCGTCTTGGCAAACTCCATCAGAGCAATAAAATCATCTGAGTTAAAATTACACTTTCCGGTAGACACATCCATGAACTGATTTCCGCAGTAACGCAGCACCATATTTACAAATGTTTCGCGGGTGATATCAATGCCAAATGCGCTTGCTTCCTCTCCCATTCCGTCCAGAATCTGCTTCATATCCTCTATGGTCCAGCTCTCCCTGTCGCCCACCAGAGACTTTTTGGCGATCATGGTATAAACTTCAAAATTGGGAACCACATAATACAGCTTTCCGTCTACGGAATAAGCGTCAAACACACTCTCGATAAATTCCTTCTGAGAAAGCTCTTCATCGTCTGCAATAAGCTTTCTCACATCCGCAATCAGCCCCTTGGCAATATAGTTCTCAATGGGAAGCGAATCGTACTCGTTATTCACCAGAATGTCAGGCATATTTCCGGAAATAATATCATTGTTCAGCTTTGTATTTCCGGCATTATAATCTTCATAAGTATTGTATATATTATACTCCTTGATAACGATTCTGTAGTCTTCACTCTCCCGGTTAAACTCTATGACGCGTTTCTTCATGTCATAATCTATATATTCGCCTGCCAGGACCACCACTGCCTTATCCGTGATGTCTGCCGGATCTACATAGTTGAAAACCGCAGCCTTGTTTCCTTCGCTGTAGTCCTCCAGGTAAATTCCCAGAAAAGAAGTGTCGGACAATTCAACGATGGCACTGAAGGAGTTGACAAATACATCGGAATTGATGTAATCCATCATGGGCTTTGCCGCCTCATCTCCCATGGTATAAGTATAAATCCCGCCGCTGGTGGTAAAGAGCAGATCACCGTTTGCCCTGATATTCATTATGTTGTAGTCCCACGCATAGAGCACGGAAGAAGGCAGCGAGCAAGGCTCACCCATCGTCTCCGTGGCCAGATCATACTCCACACCAAAGATCTTCTGCCAGTCGTTTTCGTCATGATAGATGAGGAACAGAACGCCATCCTCCCTGGGAAGCATTCTCTCCAGATTATTGTATACACTCTCCAACTCATCAGGAAGCGGAGTCTGATCCGATACATTCCCCTCGGCATCTACCTTGATCCTGGCATTATTGTCACCTCTTACAATCAGTTCCAGGGTCCCGTCATTTCTGGCCAGAATAGTATCCACATAAATCCACATGCTGTCATCTGACGCCAGGGCCTCTACTTCTTTTTCCCACTGAAAACTGCCGTCCGTAGCCCAATGGCAGATATAATATCTTCTCTCGTTCTTCCAGGATTCCTCTTCCTCTATGTATTCATCTCTGCTAAGTGTCTTTAGTCCATAGAGTTCGCCCTCGGAATTAATCACAAAATTGCCGTAATTACTGTATTCCGAAACATTTCGTTCTGCCATGGGCATATCCATCACGCCTACCCTGGGCTGAACAGAGGGTACTGAGGCAGCATCGTCCTCCCCAGACTCTTCCTCTGACTGTTCTGTGGATTCGCCTTCCTCTCCGTCCGGATCCGCGGCAGAACGAAATGTTTCGGAATACAGTAATTAAGGCAATTTTGTTATTAATTCCAAGGGCGAACTCAATGGACTAAACAAACTTATAATAGATGA
>ERZ779624.125-NODE-125-length-31721-cov-10.913535_pt1 | contig 31721 bp, 28 predicted proteins | sample MGYA00514190_ERZ779624 | MGnify/ENA primary metagenome ERZ779624 (study PRJEB29562, sample SAMEA4376706) | mouse gut metagenome | isolation source: Cecum | study: EMG produced TPA metagenomics assembly of the A DSS colitis mouse model was used to assess the... | reverse complement strand
CAGCCCGGCACTGACGCTCTGGAGATGAGACACCATGAAGAGCAGCCGGGCGGCACTGACCCCCTGGGAGAGCCGGTCCATAAGGTCGGCGTCAAATCCGCCGCTGAGGAGGACCGCGCCGCCTGCCGGGGCGGTCATGCGGATCAACAGGTCCCGGGTGAGGACGGACAGCTCGTTCAACAGGGCGGCCACATCCTTTCCGCCGCTGTAGAGCCGGTCCAGCAGCAGCAGGGCAGCCTGGGCATCCCGGGCCAGCAGGGCGGCCATCAGCTCCGCTGTCTGCACGTTCCCCGCCAGGCCCAACACATCCAACACCCGGTCCGTGTCAATGGTCCCGCCGGCTCCAGCGCACTGGTCCAGCAGACTTAAGGCGTCCCGCAGCGCGCCATCTGAGAGGCGGGAGAGAAGCTCTGCCGCGGCGGGAAGCAGGTCCAGGCCCTCCTGGCCGGCCACATAGAGCAGCCGCGCCTGGATATCCTGGGGCTGAATGCGCCGGAAAGCAAACCGCTGGCAGCGGGAGAGGATGGTGGCGGGCACCTTGTGGAGCTCCGTGGTGGCCAGGATGAACATCAGGTGCTCCGGCGGCTCCTCCAAAATCTGCAACAGGGCGTTGAACGCCTGGGTGGACAGCATATGCACCTCGTCGATGATATACACCCGCTTCTTCACCGCCGCGGGGGTATACACCGCCTCGTCCAGAATGGCCCGGATATCGTCCACCCGGTTGTTGGAGGCGGCGTCCAGCTCCAGCACGTCCAGGATGGAGCCGTTCTCGATCCCCAGGCAGGCGGGGCAGGCATTGCAGGGGCTTCCCTCCACGGGATGCTCACAGTTCACCGCCCGGGCCAGCAGCTTGGCGCAGGAGGTCTTGCCCGTCCCCCGGGTGCCGGTGAACAGGTAGGCGTGGGACAGCCGTCCCGTCTCCACCTGCCGCTTCAGCGTCTGGGTCACGTGCTCCTGCCCCACCACCTGGTCAAAGGTGCGGGAACGCCACTTGCGGTACAGGGCCTGGTACATGGCAAACCACCTCGATATAAAAGAAATGCGCAGCGTCACCCCTGCGCCGCGCGTTCCAGTTAAACTGTCTGCCGGCCGCGTCTCAGCGCACAGTAAGGCCGCGAACCGGCCTTTGAAGGACGGCATATGCCCGTTACCCCTACAGCCGGCTCAGGATCGGCAGCCCCGCGGCACACGTCCGGGTCCGCTTAGTGCTGCTCGGTTCCCCGCCTGACACGATTCACGGGTGGGCGTTGCGCGGGACCGATCCATCATCGCTGCTTATAGGGGGCAGGCGGCACATTCCGCCTCCGGGGGCCGGGATTCATCCCTGCTGCAGCGGGTTGCAGGTACAGGGCACCGCTATCTCCCCGACTATCGCGGCCTTACTGCGGGCTGAGACGCTCCGGCAGACTACCGATTATTCTATCACGTCCCGGCAAAATTATCAACTGTTTTTTTCCTGCCGTCCCGCCTTGCCAAATCCCCGCCCGTGTGGTATGATTTCCCTGGAAAGAAATGAATTTCGGGGCCGCGGCCCCGCATATGAGGTGATGGCAATGGCAACCTGCTCCCAGCTCCTGGCCGCCCTGAAAAACGGCGCGCACGATTCCGCCCTGTCCGCCCTCTACGCCCCGGAGGGCGGCGGCCCCCTGGACGCCGCCCGTACCCGCGCCGCGGGCGTGGCGGAAGCCTTCGCCGCCCGGTTCGGCGGCGACGCCCAGGGCGCGGCCCTGTTCAGCGGCCCCGGCCGCACCGAGATCGGCGGCAACCACACCGACCACCAGCACGGCCGGGTGCTGTGCGGCAGCGTGGATCTGGATATGCTGGCCTGCGCCGCCCCCAACGGGCTGGGTGTGGTGCGCTTTGTGTCCGAGGGCTACCCCGCCCTGGAGATCGATCTCAACGATCTGGCCCCCAAACAGGAGGAGCAGAACACCTCCGCCGCCCTGGTGCGGGGGGTGGCGGCGAAAATCAAGGAGCTGGGCTACCCCCTTTCCGGCTTCGACGCCTGCGCCGTGTCCACGGTGCTGTCTGGCTCCGGGCTGTCCTCCTCCGCCGCCTATGAGACGCTGGTGGGCAATATCTTCAACCACTTCTGCTGCGGGGACAAGCTGGATCCTATCGCCATCGCCAAGATCGGGCAGTACGCCGAGAACGTCTACTTCGGCAAGCCCTGCGGCCTGATGGACCAGATGGGTTCCTCCGTGGGGGGGGCAGTGTTCATCGACTTCAATGACCCCGCCGACCCGGTGGTGAAGCGGGTGGATTACGACTTTTCCAAATCCGGCTATGCCCTGTGCATTGTGGACACCGGCTCCAGCCACGGCGATTTGACGGACGACTACGCCGCCGTCACCCGGGAGATGGGGGCGGTGGCCGCCCACTTTGGCAAGGCCGTTCTGCGGGACGTATCTGTGACGGACTTCCGCGCCGCCATTCCCACCCTGCGGGAGGAGTGCGGCGACCGGGCGGTGCTCCGGGCCATGCACTTCTATGACGACGACCGCACCGCAAATCTGGAGGCCGCAGTCCTCAAAAACGGGGACTTTGACTTCTTCCTGACCCTGGTAAACCAGTCCGGGCTGTCCTCCGCCCTCCACCTGCAAAACACCTGGTCCGTCCATGACCCCCGGCAGCAGGCCATCCCCCTGGCCCTGGCGGAGGCGGAGCGGCTGCTGGACGGGGGAGCCGTCCGGGTCCACGGCGGCGGCTTCGCGGGCACCATCCAGGCGTGGGTGCCCCAAGGGGATCTGGAGGCGTTCAAAAACGGCATGGAGGCCCTCTTGGGCCAGGGCAAGTGCCACGTGCTGCGCATCCGTCCCGTGGGCGGCTGCGTGGTGGCGGAATAAAGGAGGAATGGACGATGGATCGCAACGAGGCAATCACCAAGCTGGTGGTTTACGCCGTGCAGGAGGGCCTGGTGGAGGAAAACGAGTTCAACTGGGCCGTCAACACCATCCTGGACGTGCTGAAGCTGGACGATTACACCCCCGTGCCCTGGGATTACAAGCAGGTGGAGCTGGCCCCGGTGCTGGAGGCCCTGCTGGACGACGCCTATGATCGGGGCGTGCTCACCGAAAACTCGGTGGTCTACCGGGACCTGTTCGACACCGAGATCATGGGGCGGCTCACCCCCCGTCCCTCCGAAGTGATCGATAAATTCCAGAAGCTCTGCGCCCGGGACCCCAAACGGGCCACCGACTGGTACTATGCATTCAGCCAGTCCACCAACTACATCCGCCGGGACCGGATCGCCAAGGACGTGCAGTGGAAGGCCCCCACCGAGTACGGCGAGCTGGACATCACCATCAACCTGTCCAAGCCGGAGAAGGACCCCAAGGCCATCGCGGCGGCCAAGAACCTGCCCGCCTCCGCCTACCCCCGGTGCCAGCTGTGCGCGGAAAACGAGGGCTACGCGGGCCGGGTGAACCACCCCGCCCGGCAGAACCACCGGATCGTGCCCATCACCATCAACGGCTCCCCCTGGTTCTTGCAGTACTCCCCCTATGTCTACTACAACGAGCACTGCATCTGCCTCAACGCGGAGCACACCCCCATGAAGATCGACCGGGCCTGCTTCGGCAAGCTGCTGGACTTCGTGGGCCAGTTCCCCCACTACTTCGTGGGCTCCAACGCCGACCTGCCCATCGTGGGCGGCTCCATCCTGGCCCACGACCACTTCCAGGGCGGGCACTACGAGTTCGCCATGGCCAAGGCCCCGGTGGAGACCCCCTTCCCCTTCCCCGGCTTTGAGGACGTGGAAGCGGGCATCGTGAAGTGGCCCATGTCGGTGGTGCGCATCGCCTCCGCGAACCCGGATCGGCTGGTGGAGCTGGCGGACAAAATCCTGCTGGCGTGGCGGGGCTACACCGACGAGGCGGCGTTCATTTTCGCCGAAACGGACGGCGAGCCCCACAGCACCATCACCCCCATCGCCCGGAAGCGGGGGGACAAATTCGAGCTGGATCTGGTGCTGCGCAACAACATCACCACCGGGGAGCACCCCCTGGGGGTCTACCACCCCCACGCCGAGCTGCACCACATCAAAAAGGAGAACATCGGCCTCATCGAGGTGATGGGGCTGGCGGTGCTCCCGGCTCGGCTCAAGGACGAGCTGTCCGCCGTGGCGGACGCCCTGGCCTCCGGCGCGGACCTCCGGGCGGACGAGCGCACCGCCAAGCACGCCGACTGGGCGGAGGGCTTCGCCCCCCGCTACACCATCACGGCGGACAACGCCCTGGACATCGTGAAAAAGGAGACAGGGCTGGTGTTCGCCAAGGTGCTGGAGCACGCCGGCGTGTACGCCCGCACCGGCGAGGGCAAGGAGGCATTTCTGCGGTTCCTCCGCTCTGTATAGGCGGCCTTGCGTCCCGGTTTTCTTTGTGATACAATACCTCCGCACCCGTCCGGGCGTGCGGAGGTATTTTTTTGCGGGGAGGCGTTTGCTTGAAGGAATTTACCATCGGCCCCAACGACGGGGGCCAGCGGCTGGACCGCTGGCTGGACAAGGCGGTCCCCCTCCTCCCCGCCCCGCTGGCCCAGAAATATCTCCGGCTGAAGCGGGTGAGGCTCAACGGGAAGCCCGCCAAACGGGACGCGCGGCTCCAGACCGGGGACGTGCTTCAGCTCTATATCAACGACGAGTTTTTTGACGCGCCCACCCCGGACAACGCCTTTCTCCGGGTGGTCAAGCCCCGGCTGGAGATCCTTTATGAGGACAGGGATTTGCTGCTGCTGAACAAACGCCCCGGCATGGTGGTCCACCCCGACGGCAGGGAGCAGGTGGACACGCTGATCACCCACATCCAGGCGTACCTGTACCAGAAGCGGGAGTGGTCGCCCTACAAGGAGCAGACCTTCGCCCCCGCCCTCTGCAACCGGATCGACCGGAACACCGGGGGGATCGTCATTGCCGCCAAGACGGCGGAGGCCCTGCGGGTGATGAACCAAAAGATCCGGGACCGGGAGCTGCAAAAGCTGTACCTGTGCGTGATCCACGGGGAGATGGCCCCCCCGGAGGGGCAGCTCAAGGGGTTTCTGTTAAAGGACGAGGACAGGGCCCAGGTGCGGGTATTCGAGAAGCCCGTGCCGGGGGGGCGAACGGCGGTGACGCTGTACCGCACCCTGGCACGCCGGAACGGGCTGTCCCTCATGGAGTGCGATCTGATCACCGGGCGCACCCACCAGATCCGCGCCCAGTTCGCCGCCGCGGGCCACCCCCTGCTGGGGGACGGCAAGTACGGCCGGGAGCGGGATGATCAGCGGTTCGGGCGGCGGTATCAGGCGTTGTACTCCTACAAGCTGCGGTTCGCCTTCACCACCGACGCCGGGTGCCTGAACCACCTGAACGGGCGGGAGTGGACGGTGGAAGACGTGGACTTTGTGGCGGAATATTTCCCAAAGGGGTGAGCGGGCGTGGACTGGGAGCTTGTAAATCTGCGGGATCGGCCTCAGCTTCTGGAGCAGGCAGCGGCGTGGTTCCATGAGAAGTGGGGCGTCCCGCTGGAGGCCTACCAGGAGAGCATGGCGGACTGCGCGGCGGAAAAAGGCCCCGTGCCCCAGTGGTATCTGGCGGTGGACGGCGACGCCGTCCTGGGCGGGCTGGGGGTCATTGAAAACGATTTCCACCACCGGAAGGATCTGGCCCCCAACGTGTGCGCCGTCTGGGTGGAGGAGGCCTGCCGCCGCCGGGGGATCGCCGGGGCCCTGCTAAACCACGCCTGCCGGGACATGGCGGGGCTGGGTGTGGGCACCCTCTACCTGCTCACCGACCACACGTCCTTTTACGAGCGGTACGGCTGGGAATTTCTCTGCATGGTCCGGGGGGACGGGGAGGAACAGCCCTCCCGGATGTATGTCCGCCGCTGGGGGGACGGGTGATGGGGCGGGTGAGCCGTTACAGGCTGGGGTTCGACCCCTGGGGGCTGGGGCTGTTCCTGGCGGTGATGGCTCCCAATTTTGTGTGGTTCGCCCTTCCCCCGCCCAACGATATTTTTCGGGCGGCGTCCGTCACACCCCTGCTGGACGGCGCGGAGCAGGCCCTGCGGGTTGTGATGGCGGCGGCAATGTGCGGGGTGGTGAACACGGCGCGGGCCGGGTTTGGACGGCCCGGCCCGGCGGCCGGCGCGGGCCTGTGCGTCCTGCTCTATTTCGCCGGGTGGGCGGCCTATTACGCCGGAATCGCCAACGCCGCCGTCCTTTTGACCCTATGCCTGGCCCCCTGCGGGGCGTTCCTGCTGTTTGCCTGGGCGCGGAGCAACACCCCCGCCCTGCTGGCGGCGGGAGGCTTCGCCCTGTGCCACCTAAGCTCCACCCTGATAAACTTTGTCCTTTAGGGGCGGCGCGGGCTTCCAAAGAGGTCATTCGCCTCATGATAACGTACCTTGGCGATAAAAAACCCGGCGCGGTCAGAGACCGCGCCGGGTTTTTCTCAGGAAATGCTGACCACCTGGTATCCGGCCTCCGTCACGGCGGCGCGGATGGCCTCGTCAGTCACATCGCCCGTGACCGTGGCGGTTTTGCTCTCCAGGTCCACCGCGGCGGACACGCCGGGGATGGCGTTCAGGGCCTTGTCCACGTGGGCACGGCAGTTCTGGCACATCATGCCCTCAATCACAACTTTCTTTTCCATGGCTTTTTGTTCTCCTTTCACTTCTGCGGCGGATATTCCGCCGGATTTCACGTCAGCAGGTACGGCCTCCCGCCGGATGCTGGGCTTGAAAAACCGCAGGCGCAGGGCGTTGGACACCACGCACACCGAGCTGAAGCTCATGGCGGCCCCGGCGAGCATGGGGCTGAGCTGGGGCCCGCCGAAGATGGCGAGCACCCCCGCCGCCACCGGGATGCAGACGGCGTTGTAGAAGAAGGCCCAGAACAGGTTCTGCTTCACGTTGCGGATGGTGGCCCGGGACAGCTCCACCGCCGTCACCGCGTCCGCCAGATCCGACTTCATCAGCACGATGTCCGCGCTCTCGATGGCCACGTCCGCCCCCGCGCCGATGGCGAGGCCCACGTCCGCCCGGGCCAGGGCCGGGGCGTCGTTGATGCCGTCCCCCACCATGGCCACCTTCTCCCCCCGCTCCTGGAGGGCGGCAATCTGCCGCTCCTTGTCGGCGGGCAGCACCTCGCTCACCACGTCCGTCAGGCCAAGCTCACGGCCGATGGCCTCGGCGGTGCGCCTGTTGTCTCCGGTGAGCATGACCACCTTCAGGCCCAGCCTTTGGAAGCCCTCAATAGCCGCGCGGCTGGAGGGCTTCACCGTGTCCGCCACGGCGATGATGCCGATGGGCCTGCCGTCCTCCACGAAGAACAGGGGGGTCTTGCCCTGCTTTGCCAGCTCGTCGGCGATCATAGCGTCCTGGCCCAGCTCCACCCCGGCGTCCGCCAGCATGGCGGCGTTGCCCGCCAGATAGGACGCACCCTGGATGGTCCCCCGGACGCCCTTGCCGTGGACGGCCTCAAATCCCGTCACCGGGGCCAGGGGGATGTTACGCCCTGCGGCCTCCTCCACCACGGCCCCGCCCAGGGGGTGCTCGGAGGGCTTTTCCAAGGACGCCGCCACGCACAAAAGCTCCTCCGCCGTGGTTTTGCCCAGGGGGTACACGTCGGTGACCCGGGGCTTCCCCTGGGTGACGGTCCCCGTCTTGTCCAGCACCACCGTGGTGACGGAGCGCAGATGCTCCAGCCCCTCGGCGGACTTCACCAGAATGCCGTGCTCCGCCCCCTTCCCGGTGCCCACCATGATGGCCACAGGAGTGGCCAGCCCCAGGGCGCAGGGGCAGGAGATCACCAGCACCGCCACCCCGGAGGTCAGCGCGCGCTCAATGGAGCCGGTGGCCAGCATCCACGCCCCGGCGGTGACCAGGGCGATGACCATCACCACGGGGACAAACACCCCCGCCACCCTGTCCGCCAGCTTGGCGATGGGGGCCTTGGAGGAGGCCGCCTCGTCCACCAGCCGGATCATCTGGGCCAGGGTGGTGTCCTGGCCCACCCGGGTGGCCCGGAGGGTGAGTACGCCGGACTTGTTGATGGAGGCGGATATGACCGTATCGCCGGGGCCTTTGTCCACCGGGATGGACTCCCCGGTGAGGGCGGACTCGTCCACGCTGGACGCCCCCTCCACCACCACGCCGTCCACCGGAACCGAGCCGCCGGGGCGCACCAGCACCAGATCCCCCGCCCGCACCTGCTCCACGGGCACCTCCACCTCCTGCCCGTCCCGGAGAACGGCGGCGGTCTTGGGGGTCAGGTCCATCAGGCGGGCAATGGCCTGCCCCGTCTTGCCCTTGGAGCGGGTCTCCAGGTACTTCCCCAGGGTGATCAGGGTGAGGATCATCCCGGCGGACTCAAAGTACAGGTCCATGGAGTAGTGCTCCACCAGGGCGGCGTCCCCGTGGCCCAGCCCCCAGCCGATGCAGTACAGGGCCGCGATGCCGTAGATCACGGCGGCGGCGGAGCCTACGGCGATCAGCGAGTCCATGTTGGGCGAGAGATGCCAAAGGGTTTTGAATCCCACCCGGAAATACTTCTGGTTGATTACCAGGATGGGCACTGTCAGCAGAAACAGGGTCAGGGCGAAGATCATGGCGTTGCCCTCCCCGTGGAAAAAGCCGGGGATGGGCCAGCCCATCATGTGGCCCATGGACAGGTAGAACAGGGGGATGAGGAACACGAAGGACCAGATCAGCCGCGCCCTCATGTGCTTGAGATCGTCCTCCATGGCGTCCGCGGCGGGCTTGGCCGGGGCCGCCGCCCCCTCCCCCGCCGGGGCGGGCAGGGACGCGCCGTAGCCCGCCTTTTCCACGGCGGTCACAATCTGGTCCGGAGTCAGCCCGCCGTCCCAGTCCACCGTCATGGAGCCGCCCAGCAGGTTCACATTGACCTCGCACACCCCGTCCAGCTTGCGCACCGCCTTGTCCACGTGGGCGGAGCAGGCGGAGCAGGTCATGCCGGTGACGTTGAATTTTTGCTTCATGTTTGGTTCACCTTGCTTTCTCTAAGACGGCTGTCCGTCCTATGGGTCCCGCTGGAAGATCAGGGAAATGGTCTCCACATCTCCGACCCCCCGTGTGTCCAGGGGGATGTATCCGCAAAAGTCCCAGCCATCCTCCAGCCGCGCCCGAATGGCCTCCTCCGCGCCCTCAAAGGTATATTTCTTCCCTTTCATGGGCCCATAGCCGCTGAGTTCGGATTTGATATGCACAAATTCCACTTTTTTCACAGGATGGCCTCCCCCTTTACAGTATCTTCTCCAACGCCTTCACCAATTCGCCGATCTTCTCCGCCCGCTCGGTGTCGCTCCCGGCGTGCTCCACGCAGTGCTTCAGGTGGGCGGTGAGGATCTCCCGGTTGGCCCGGCGGAGCATGGCGTCGGCGGCGGTGACCTGCTGGGAGATATCCATGCAGTAGCGGTCCTCCTCCACCATCTTGATGATGCCGTCCATCTGGCCCCGGGCGGTTTTCAGCAGCCGCAGCACCGTCTTCTGATCGGCCATCATGGGCTGTCCCTCCTTTCGCAACACCCCCCTGGGGGGTAGTATTATCCTATCACGGTCCTGGGCTTTTGTCAAGGGGGCCGGCGCAGATTTTCTCTCCTTGCCCTCGCTGGTGCTTTATGGTATAATGCGAAAAAACGCAGAGGGAGGAACTGCCATGCAGTACACGCTTCACAAAGGCCCCCTTACCGCCGCCGTGGACACCCAGGGCGGCGAGCTGGTCTCCTTCCGGGACGGGGCCGGGACGGAGTACATCTGGGGGGGCGACCCCGCCTACTGGGCGGGCCGGAACCCCATCCTGTTCCCCATCGTGGGCAGCTTGAAAAACGGCCGGGTGGACATCGGCGGGCAGAGCTATGAGATGGGCCGCCACGGCTTCGCCCGGGGCAGCCAGTTCACCCTGGCGGAGCGGGGGGAGGACTTCGCCGTGCTGGAGCTGCGGGACAGCCCGGACACCCTGGCCCGCTACCCCTTCCCCTTCCTGCTGCGGGTGCGGCACGCCCTGCTGGAGGACGGCTTCTCCACCTCCTTTGAGGTCTCCAACCCCGGCGGCGCGCCCCTGCCCTTCTGCATCGGGGCCCACACCGCCTTCCACTGCCCCCTGTACCCCGGTGAGCGGTTCGAGGACTACCAGCTGGTGTTCGATGAGGAGGAGGACTCCGACGCCCTCCCCCTGACGCCGGAGGGCCTGCTCGCCCCCGGCCCCGGCACGCCCATGCTCAGGGGCACGGACACCATCCCCCTGAGCCACGAGCCCTTTGACAGGCTGGACACCCTGATCTTCCAAGGGCTGCGCTCCAAGGGGGTGCGGCTGGTACACAGGGACACGGGCCGCGGCGTGCACATGGAGTTCGGGGACTTCCCCATGATCGCCTTCTGGACCATGGCCCACGCCCAGGCCCCCTACCTCTGCCTGGAGCCCTGGTACGGCTGTGCCGCCTGGGACGATGAGAGCGGGCGGTTCCAGGACAAGCCCCACTGCATCACCCTCCAGCCCGGGGAGAAGCGCGTCCTGTCCTTTACCGTAAGACCTTTAAGATCTCCTTTAGCTCTTTAAGATTTTCTGAAAAAACAGCCCGGACTGTGGACAGAGCCTGCCGAATTGTGGTATGCTCTCACCAACGAAAGGAGTGGTTGTCATGTTTACACAGCGCAGCGTCCCTATGTGCGTCATCCTGTCCATTGTCACCTGCGGAATCTACGGCCTGTACTGGTATGTCTGCCTCACCAACGAGGTGGACGCCGTCACCCAGGAGCCGGGGCCCGGCGGCGGAATGTCCCTGCTGCTCAGCATCGTCACCTGCGGCATTTACAACATCTACTGGGGCTGGAAGATGGGCGACAAGCTGGACGCCTCCCGCGCCCGGAACGGCGTGGTGCCCGGTTCCTTCCCCATCCTGTTCCTGCTGCTGAACCTGTTCGGCCTCACCATCGTCACCCTGGCCATCATGCAGAGCGAGGTCAACCACTACACCCCCAACGCCTGATGGAGCGGTCCCGCCGCCTGCGCCGGGTGCTGGCAGGCGGCGGCGTCCTGCTGGCGGCGGGGCTGGGATACGCCCTGTGGGTGGGGTGCACCGGGCTGGCCCTCCCCTGCCCCTTCCGCGCGGCCACGGGCCTGCTGTGCCCCGGCTGCGGGATGACCCGGCTGTGCCTGGCCCTCCTCCGGGGGGACTGGGGCGGGGCATGGGCGGCCAACCCCGTGCTGCTGGTCCTGTTTCCCCCGCTGGCCCTTCTGGCCGGGGGGATTGCCGTCCGCTATGTCCGGGAGGGCCGGACCGCCGGACCCCGCTGGGAAAACGTTTTGTGCTGGATCCTCGCCGCCCTGCTGGTGATCTGGGGCGTCGTCCGCAACCTGCCGTAACCGCCATGCGCCCTGGGTGCCGCCCGGGGCGTTTTCCCATTCTGCCCAGGCGGGCTTTTGGAATTTTTTCCGGCCCTTTGTTGACAGTACGCCTGTCCCCGCCGTATAATAAAGCTATCCTGAGCCTATTGGAGGTGGAGCTATGCCCGGTACTCTGGAATGTCTGCTTCGGCTGGCCCTGGCCGCCCTCTGCGGCGGGATCATCGGCCTGGAGCGGGAGATCCGCCTGAAGGAAGCCGGGGTGCGCACCCACCTGATCGTGGGCTTCGCCTCCTGCATGATGATGATCGTGTCCAAGTACGGCTTCTTTGATATGCTGGAGTTCGCCGCCGCCCACAATTATGACACGATGAAGCTGGACCCCAGCCGGATCGCCGCGGGACTTGTCACCGCCATCAGCTTTCTGGGCGCGGGCACCATCTTCACCCGCAACCGGGGCATCACCGGGCTGACCACCGCCGCGGGGCTGTGGGCCACCGTGGGCATCGGCATGACTACCGGGGCGGGTATGTATTGGCTCAGTATCTTCGGAACCTGCTTCATTGTGGTCATACAGGCCATCCTCCACCGGGATCACGTGCTGGTGGGCCACGTGACCGCAGCCGTCTTTGTCCATCTCAGCGACGAGCTGGACGGGCCGGAGCGTCTCCGGCAGGCCCTGGAGGGGCTGGGACTTACCCCCTCCGGCTGTAAGTTTGAGCGGCGGGACGACGGCGTGTCCGCCACCATCCACTTCGACCGCCTGCCCTGCCCCGCCGGGGAGCTGGGCAGGCTGCTGGCCCCGCTGATGGCGGAGCCTTACATCAAATCCCTGCGCTGGTAGGACGGAAGGGGGGATTCCCGTGGAGCGCAGAAGCGTCCCTGAGCCCGACTTCCGGGAGGTGTGCCAGAACCTCTACGACGGCATCCACATCACCGACGGGGAGGGGGTTATCCTCTTTATCAACGACGCCTACACCCGCACCACCGGCATCCGGCCGGAGCAGGTGCTGGGCCGCCGGGTGTCCGAGATCGAGGGCCTGCTCTACCAGGGCTCGGTGACCGGGCAGGTGCTGGAGACCAAGCAGCGGGTGAACGCCGTGGCCACCATCCTGGGGCTGGGCAAGGAGGTGCTGGTCACCGGAACCCCCGTGTTCGACCCCTTCGGCAACGTGAAGCTGGTGGTCACCAACACCCGGGACTTCCCCGAGCTGAAGCGGCTGGAGGGACAGCTCCACGCCCTGACGGAGGAGCAGCGCAAGGCCAACCAGGAGCTGGCCTACCTCCGGCGGCGGCAGGCCGGGGGCAAGGAGCTGATCTACCGCAGCGGGGCCATGGAATCGGTGATGGAGCTGGTGCGCACCGTGGCCCAGACCGATGTGACGGTGCTGATCACCGGGGAGTCGGGCACCGGAAAGGAGCTTATCGCCAACGAGCTGTACCAGAACAGCGTCCGCCGGGACAAGCCCTTCATCAAGGTGAACTGCGCCGCCATCCCCGCCGAGCTGCTGGAGTCGGAGCTGTTCGGCTACGAGGAGGGGGCCTTCACCGGGGCGCGGCGTTCCGGCAAGGCGGGTATGTTTGAGCTGGCGGACACCGGGGTGATCCTGCTGGACGAGATCGGGGATATGCCCCTGGCCCTCCAGACCAAGCTGCTGCGGGTCTTACAGCAGCGGGAGCTGATCCGGGTGGGAGGGAGCCGGCCGGTGAAGCTGGATCTCCGGGTCATCGCCGCCACCAACAAGGACCTCCGGGAGGAGGCCCGGCAGGGCCGCTTCCGGGAGGACCTGTACTACCGCCTCAACGTGGTGCCCATCGAGCTGAAGCCCCTGCGGGAGCGGCAGGCGGACATCCCCCTGCTGGCCCAGCATTTCTGCCGGGGCTTCTGCAAAAAGTACGGCCGGGACATGGCCATCACCCCGGACGGCGTTGATCTGCTCACCCAGTACCCCTGGCCGGGAAACATCCGGGAGCTGGAAAACCTCATCGAGCGCATTGTGGTCACCAACGCCGGGGGCGGGGCGGTCACCCGGGAGCAGGTGTCCGCCGCCCTCAGCTCCAACGGCAGCTTCCGGGGGGACGCCCCCCCTCCCGGCACCTTGAAGCAGCAGGTGTCCGCCTACGAGCGGGGCCTGGTCCTCCAGGCGGTGGAGCGGGAGGGCTCCATTCGGCGGGCGGCCCGGGCGTTGGGCGTGGACCACTCCACCCTGGTGAAAAAGCTGCGGCAGTACGGGCTGGCGGAGGGGGAATAGGGCGGTGAATTTTTTCACCTTTCCGGTTCCTTTTTTCACCACCCGCCAATTTTCCGTCCATCCGTTCCCCGCTCCCCCCGCCCACGGGTTTCCCGGAAACTTCTGTCCGGCGGTGGGCACGGCCCGGTTTTTCCATCCAAACGCAAGCGGTGATTTTTTTCACCGCCTGCGTTTTTTTGCCGCTTTCCCCGGTGTCCGGCGGGGCGCGCCCCCCTTGTCCCCCAGGGCTTTCCGCTTTTTTCCCGGCCCTGTCCAAGTTGGCACGGGGCTTGCGTCCTTGGAAGGGGCACAAGGGCGGCCTGCCCAATTCTCGAAAGGATGAGGTGTATTCCATGACCAAAACCATCATCACCGTGGCCACCACCGGCGCGTGGCCCAAAAAGGAGAACAACCCCAACGTCCCCATGACCCCCGCCGAGATCGCGGAGGACGTCTACGCCTGCTGGAAGGCGGGCGCGGCTGTGGCCCACCTGCATATGCGGGACGACAACGGCAACGGCACCATGAGCGCGGACAAGTTCCGGGAGACGGTGGAGCTGCTGCGCAAGAACCACCCCGACTGCGACATCATTCTCAACCTCACCACCTCCGGCGATCTGAACGCCACCGACGAGACCCGCCAGCTCCACCTGGAGGAGCTTCGCCCGGAGATGGGCTCCTATGACTGCGGCTCCATGAACTGGCTCCACTCCAGCCTGTTCCTCAACCACCCCAAGTTCCTGGAGGAGCTGGGCAGGCATATGCAGGAGTGGGGCGTGAAGCCCGAGATCGAGGCCTTTGACCCCGGCATGATCGCCAACGCCGCCTACTACTTGAAGAAGGGCGTGCTGAAGGCCCCCCTCCACTTCCAGTTCTGCATGGGCTGCGCCAACGGCATCCCCGGCAGCATGAAAAATCTGGTGTTCATGAAGGAGACCATGGAGCAGCTTTGCCCCGGCTCCACCTGGAGCTGCTTCGGCGTGGGCCACTCCGCCATGGAGATGCTGTACGGAGCCATCGCCATGGGCGGCCACGTCCGGGTGGGCATGGAGGACAACGTGATGTACGCCAAGGGCCAGCTGGCGGACTCCAACGTCCAGTTTGTGGAGCGGGCCGTCCGGGTGAGCCGGGAGTTCGGCCGGGAGGTAGCCACCCCCGACGAGGCCCGGGAGATCCTGGGTCTGAAGAAATGAGCTGGGGCGTCTACTGGATGTTCTACCGCTGTCCCGCCTGCGGCAGGAAGTTCAAGTCCGGGGCGGACACCATCACCGACCCCTCCTTCGGCGTCTGCCCCGCCTGCCGGACCGAGGGGGAGCTGATCGGGGAGAGCGGCGGCTTTAACCCGCCGGACGCCAACGACTACGAGGATACCGCTGACTGAAAGGAGCGCGCACCATGGACATCAAAAATATTCTGATCTGCGGCGGCGGCATGATGGGCAAGAACATCGCCTTCGTGTTCGCCTCCAACCCGGACTACCAGATCGGTGTGTACGACCTGTACCCCACCGATGTGTACGCCGGCATCCGCACCAACACCAGGCAGCTGGTGGAACACGGCGTCCTCACCGAGGCCGACGTGGAGGACCGGCTCAGCCGGATCGCCTTTACCACCGACATGGACAGTGAGATCGTGTCCAACGCCGACCTGGTGATCGAGGCGGTGTTTGAGGACATGAAGATCAAACGGGAGACCTTCGCCAAGCTGGAGGCCCGCTGCCGCCCGGACACCATCTTCTGCACCAACTCCTCCGTCATGAGCCCCTCCGAGATCTCCGCCGAGCTGAAGCACCGGGAGCGGTTCGTGGGCACCCACTTCTGGAATCCCGGCCACCTGATCCCCCTGGTGGAGGTGGTCAAGTCCGACGCCTCCAGCGACGAGACCGCCCAGACCGTCATGGACGTGCTGGCCAGCGTGGGCAAGGAGCCGGTGCTGTGCAAGAAGGACGTGCCCGGCTTCATCGCCAACCGGATGCAGCACGCCCTCTGGCGGGAGGCCATCTCCATCGTGGAGCACGGCATCGCCGACGCCGCCACCGTGGACAAGGCCGTGAAGTACGCCTTTGGCCTGCGCCTGCCCCAGCTCGGCCCCATGGAGAACGCCGACATGGTGGGCACCGACCTGACCTACAACATCCACGATTACATCCTCAAGGATCTGGAGGACTCCCATGAGCCGTCCCCCCTGCTGAAGCAGCTGCGGGACCAGGGGAAGATCGGCTTCAAAACCGGAGAGGGCTTCCAGAAGTGGACGCCGGAGCAGGCTGCCGCTTCCAACGCCGCCCTCAACGAGTACCTGATCCGGATGCTGTACGGCAAGTAACGCCCCCAGTCCAGCCCAGGGCGCGGACGCGCCCTGTCCTGCCCCGCCCGTTCCTCTATTTCTCTTTTCGCGGGCGGCATCAGCACATTTAAAAGAGTAAGGAGAGAAACCAACGTGAAAAATGTCAACCAACTTCCTGACGGCAACAAAAACTCCATCTTCCGCTTCGGCCTGTGGGGCTGGGTCACCATTCTGTACTGCCTGCTGATGTTCTTCCTGTACGTGGGTATGTGCAATGACGGGGCCAACATCACCGCCCCCGCCATCACCGCGGTGCTGGGCGCGGGGGACGGCGAGATCATGAACCTGAACTCCATCGCCGGACTGGTGGGCGTGGTGTTCTTCATCATCGTGGGCCAGATCAACCAGCGCATCGGCCCCCGCCTGACCTCCGGCATCTGCTGCATCGTGGCGGGCGTGGCCTACATCCTGGCCTTCAACTCCCCCAGCACCCTGCTGTACTGCGCCGCCATGTGCTTTGTCTACGGCGGCATCATGTCCGCGGGCTACGTGGCGGGGGGCACCCTGGTGGCCTCCTGGTTCCCCAAGAAGAAGGGCGCGGTCATGGGCTACACCACCATGGGCCATAACTTCGCTTCCGCCTTCTATGTCCAGCTCCTGTCCATCCTCATCGGCCCCTCCGTCCTCAAGACCATCGGCGGTGCGGTGATCCCCATCGGCATCGCCGCCATCGTGCTGGGCGTGCTGGGCATGATCCTCATCCGCAACACCCCCCAGGAGCGGGGCCTGAACCCCGACAACGTGTCCGACAAGGTGTACCAGGAGGAGTACGACACCAGCTCCGGCGACGACAGCGGCTGGACCGTGGGCAAGCTGCTGGCCACCAAGGAGCTGTGGCTGGCCGCCGTCACCACCGGCTTCTTCCAGATCTGCTCCGTGGGCGTCATGACCCAGCTGGTCCTGCGCAACGTGGAGATCGGCTTTGAGCAGCAGACCGCCCTGAACATCATGACCGTGCTGGCCCTGGGCGGCGTGGTCGGCTCCTGGCTGGTGGGCGTCATTGACGAGAAGATCGGCACCAAGAAGACCATGATCGGCTTCGGCGTGTGGTACTGCATCGCCCTGCTGCTGAACTTCGCCACCGGCATGGCCATCACCCCGCTGGTCTACGTCTCCCTGTTCATGATCGCCATGGGCATCGGCGGCTCCGCCAACTTCACTACCTCCCTGCCCACCTCCATCTTCGGGCGGCAGGGCTTCGACAAGGTGAACGCCGTGATCTTCCCCATCCAGGGCGCGATCACCGCCCTGTGCTTCGCGGTGAACGGCATCGTTCAGCTCATCACCGGCGGTCAGATCCGTATGGCCTACATCGTGTTCGCCGGGGTGGCCCTGGTCAACGTGGTGCTGGTGCTGCTCATCGACGAGCACAAGTATAACCGGGACTGGAAGGCCGCCCACAAGGCCGCCAAGTAATCCCAACCGCCCGTAACCAGTCCGAAAACCGCCGGACGGCCCAAAACCGTCCGGCGGTTCAGCGTGTCGAAAAAGTCTTTTCGCCCCGCTGAGTGCGACTTTTTTGAACAAAGAACGTTCAAAAAAGTCGTTGATTGGACGTGAAAGACACCCCTCCTGGGTTTCTTTCACACTATCTTCCTTCCCGTCATCGGAACAGAAGCGGCCTTTTTGACAGTCTCAACCGCCGGACGGCCCAAAGCCGTCCGGCGGTTCTTTTCTTTTTCTTAACAAATAGGCACTTGCGCTGAAGGGGCAGATACTATATAATAGTAAGAACCTGCGTTCACAGCCGAAGCCCCGTCCCGGCGGCGTCTCAGGCTGTGAACCCGGATTTCAAGAGCCTATCCAAAAGGGGGCGAACCCATGCCCGTCATTTCCGTAATCGTACCTGTCTACAAGGCGGAAGCCTTGCTCAAAACCTGCATCGACTCCATCCTGGGCCAGACCTTCCGGGATCTGGAGCTGATCCTGGTGGACGACGGCTCCCCCGACGGCAGCGGGGTCCTCTGCGACCAGGCCGCCGCGGAGGACAGCCGGGTGAGGGTGATCCACAAGGAGAACGGCGGGGTGAGCCGCGCCCGCAACGACGGCATCGCCGCCGCCCAGGGGGAGTATCTGGCCTTCTGCGACGCGGACGACTATATTCTGCCCAACACCCTGGAGGCCCTGTACGCCGCGCTGACCCGGGCCGGGGCGGACACCGCCGGGTGCGGGCACCGCCTGCTCTGGCCCGATGGACGGACGGAGGACTACGCCGGGGCCCTCCCCGCCGGGGTCTACGGCCCGGAGGAGCTGCGGGAGGGCATTGTCAAGCCCCTGCTGGGCCAGCGGCTGGACTTCGGCCGGGGCGTCCTCAACGGCTTCATTGTGCGCTACCTGTTCCGCCGGGAGGTGGTGCTGGACAACGCCATCGCCTTCGAGGGGGCCTACCTGGAGGACGAGCTGTTCCTGATGGAATACTGCCTCCACGCCCAACGGCTGGCTATGGTGGACGAGCCCTTTTACGTCTACCTCCAGAATCCCGCCTCCGTCACCCGCCGCTACCTGCCCCGCTACCGGGAGGAGTTCGGCCGCTTCCTGGAGCGCAAACGGGCCTTGGTCAAGCGGCACGGGCTGGACGGCCTGTGCCCCGGCTGGGAGGAAAACACCTGCTGGGCCGGCCTGCTCATCGCGGTGGGCAATGAATTTGCCCCAGGCAATCCCAAGCCCATGGGGGAGCGGTCCGCCTACGTCAAGGCCCTGTGCGCCCAGCCGGAGATGGCCCGGGCCATGGCGAGCCTGAGGCCCAAGGGTCTGGCGGGCAATAAACAGCTGGTGGCCGATCTCCTGCTGGGGCGGCACTACACCCTGCTGGCCCTGCTCTACCGAATCAAAAACCGAGGGAAGTGAGCCAATGCACCTGATCCAAGGCAGCGTCGTCTGCCAGTTCCTTGTCCTGCTGTGGGGCGCGCTGTACGGGCTGTACGACAACAGCCTGCTGGCCCGGGCCGTCCGGGCATCCGCCGCCTGGTGGAAGCGGTGGTGGTCCGGCAGCGTCCTGGCCTGGTTCTTCTTTGCGCGGGACGGCGTCCTCACCCGCGCCTGGCGGGACAGCCGCCTGTGCCGGGGGCTGAACCTGCTGGTCAACCTGCCCGCCGCCCTGCTCCACTGGCTCTACCGGAGCCTGCGCCCGGTGTGGGACGACAGCTTCGCCGCCCAGCTGGTGTTCGGCCTGGGGGAGCAGGTCCCCGCGGCCACAGGCTGGGTGATGCTGGCCATCATGATCATCCCCTACGGCCAGTGGAGCAACACCTATTCCCTCATCGGCTTCGTCCTTCTGTTCCTGCTGTCCATCGCCGGGGGGATGCGGCGGCGGAGCCTGCGGCTGGACACAGGCCCTGTGGGAGCCTGGTTCCTGCTCTATTTCGCCGCCGTCTGCCTGTCCTGGCCGCTGTCCATGTTCCCCGCCCTGTCCGCCCGCTACCTGCCCTACCACATCACCTGCGCCCTGTGCGTGCTGACGGTGGTCTCCACCGTGGAGGAGGAAAAGCAGCTGGTCCGTCTGGCGGGCTTCGGCTGCCTGGGCATGGGGGCGGCCTCCGTGGAGGGCATCCTCCAGCGGCTGGGCGGCCTGGAAATGGACCGCTCCTACGTGGATCTGTCCCTGAACGCCGATCTCCCCAGCCGGATCTTCTCCGCCTATGAAAACCCCAACGCCTTTGCCGAGGTGCTGGTGTTCCTGATCCCGGTGGCTGTCGGGCTTCTGCTGGGGGCCCGCTCCCTCTGGTGGAAGCTGGTGGGGCTGGGCACCGCTGGACTGGGCGGGCTGGCCCTGATCATGACCTATTCCCGGGGAAGCTGGGTGGGGCTGGCGGTGGCGGGGGTGGTGTTCGTGTTCCTGTGGAACCGGAAGCTCCTGCCCATGTTCATCGCCCTGGCCCTGCTGTGCGTCCCCTTCCTCCCGGATCACGTCCTCAACCGCCTGCTGACCATCTTCAACAGCGGCGACACCTCCACCAGCAGCCGCGTCCCCCTGTGGGAGGCCGCCATCGGCGTGCTTCAGCGTTCCCCTGTCACCGGGGCAGGGCTGGGCGGGGACGCAGGCCGTGCCGCCGTCCGGGAGCTGGGCACCTTCCATGGCTCCCGGGGGGCCTTCACCCACTCCCATAACGTGTACCTCCAGCTCTGGCTGGAGCACGGCCTGCTGGGGGTCGCCGCCTTCCTGGCGGGCTGCTGCAACGCGGTGAAGCGGGGGGCCAAGGCCTCCGCCCTCTCCGCCTGCCCGCCCCAGGCCCGGCTGGTCATCATCGGCGCGGCCGCCGCGGTGTGCGGCAGCCTGGTGAGCGGCATGGCCGACTATCTGTTTACCTACCCCCGGGTTATGCTGATCTTCTGGTTCACCGTCTCCCTGCTGCTGGCGGGGGTGCGTATGTCCGGGCAGAGCCGGACCCCCTCCGGGGCCCGCCCGTGAAAAACTACTGAAAAGGAAGGATTATCCCCATGAAAGTGATTGATGAGAAGGGCCGCCTGTTCGGCAAGCTGAACGTGATCGACCTGCTGGCCCTGCTGCTGGCGGCGGCGGTGGCGGTGTTCCTGGTGATGAAGCTGGCTAAGAAGGCCGCCCCCGGCCCCAACGCCGGCAACGGCGATCCTGTCACCGTAACCTATACCGTGGCCGTGTCCAGCGTCAGGCCCGAATCCTATGAGGTGGTGCGGCGTTTCGTGGACAAGGCCGCGGGCGAGAAGGACCGGCTCATGACCGGCACCCAGCTGCTGGACGGCTATGTGGTTGACTGCGTGGCGGTCCCCCACATCACCTATGTCACCACCGATGACAACGAGATCAAGGTGGTCCCGTCCTCCGGGGAGGACACCCGGCTGGACCTCACCTTCACCATTGAAGCCGTGGTGACCAATACCATCACCAACGCCGTGGGCAGCCAGGAGGTCCGGGTGGGCAACAGCCAGTACGTCAAGACCGCCCACTTTGACTTCTACGGGAGCATCGTGGACGCCACCTGGAGCTACGAGTAAAACCGCAAAAAGCCTCCCCGTCCGGGCGTTCCGGCGGGGAGGCTTTCCGATTCTATTCAGCGTCAGCGGCCCTCAGTCCGCCCGGCCCGCCAGCTTCTCCGAGTATTCCGCCCGGAAGGCGGCGAACTGCTCTCCGTCCAGGGCGTCCCGGATGCGGGCCATCAGGCTGTTGTAGAAGTACAGGTTGTGCATCACCGCCAGCCGCATGGCCAGCATCTCCCCCGCCACAAACAGGTGGCGTAGGTAGGCCCGGGAAAAATTGCGGCACACCGGGCAGTCACACCGGGGATCGATGGGCCGCTGGTCCAGCTTGAACCGCTCGTTCTTCAGGTTCAGCGAGCCCTCCCAGGTGAACAGCTTGCCGTGGCGGGCGTTCCGGGCGGGCATGACGCAGTCGAAGAAGTCCACCCCCCGGGCCACCGCCTCGATGATATTGGAGGGGGTGCCCACCCCCATGAGGTAGCGGGGCTTGTCCTCTGGCATATGAGGCTCTACCGCCTCGATGATGGAGTACATCACCTCGGTGGGCTCCCCCACCGCCAGCCCGCCGATGGCGTAGCCGCCGCAGTCGATTTTTGCCGTCTCCTTCATGTGCCACACCCGCAGGTCCTCGTAGGTGGCCCCCTGGTTGATGCCGAACAGCACCTGTCCCGGGTTCACGCAGTCCGGCAGGGCCAGCAGGCGGTCCTGCTCCGCCCTGCACCGCTCCAGCCACCGCAGGGTACGCTCGCAGGACGCCTTGGCGTACTCGTAGGGGGCAGGATTTTCCACGCACTCGTCAAAGGCCATGGCCACGTCGCTGCCCAGGTTGGCCTGGATCTGCATGGACTCCTCCGGCCCCATGAAGATCCGCCGCCCGTCGATGTGGGAGGAGAAGGTGACCCCCTCCTCCGTGATCTTCCGCAGTCCCGCCAGGGAGAACACCTGGAAGCCGCCGGAGTCGGTGAGCATCGGCCCGTCCCAGTGCATAAAACGGTGAAGCCCCCCCAGCTCCTTCACCACCCCGTCGCCGGGGCGCAGGTGCAGGTGGTAGGTGTTGGACAGCTCGATCTGACAGCCCAGCTCCTTCAGATCCAGGGCGGACACCGCCCCCTTGATGGCTCCCTGAGTGCCCACGTTCATAAACACCGGGGTCTGGGCCGTGCCGTGGGGGCAGGTGAACTCCCCCCGGCGGGCCTTGCCCTCGGTTTTCGTCACTCGAAACATAATTTTCTCCTTATCCATTCTTGAACCATTTCGGCTCCTCCCCCCGTTCCGGGGGAAGCCGGTTCCTTTTCGCGCCCGCTGCGGCCCCCTACGAGATAAACATGGCGTCCCCGAAGGAGAAGAAGCGGTACCGCTCCCCCACCGCCTCACCGTAGGCCGCCAGCACCTGCTCCCGGCCCGCCAGGGCGGACACCAGCATGATCAGGGTGGATTCCGGCAGGTGGAAGTTGGTGATCAGCCCGTCCAGCACCTTGAAGCGGTAGCCGGGATAGATGAAGATATTCGTCCACCCCGCCGACGCCTTCAGCGTGCCGTCCTCCTCCGCCCAGCTCTCCACCGTGCGGCAGGAGGTGGTGCCTACGCAGATCACCCGGCCCCCGGCCCGCTTCGTCTCATTGACGGCGTCCGCCGTCTCCTGGGGGATGATGCAGTACTCCGAGTGCATCTCGTGCTCGTCCAGGTTCTCCGCCTTCACCGGGCGGAAGGTGCCCAGCCCCACATGGAGGGTCACATAGCACACCCTGACGCCCATGGCCTGGAGCTGCTCCAGCAGCGGCCGCGTGAAGTGCAGTCCCGCCGTGGGAGCGGCGGCGGAGCCTGTCACCTTGGAATACACCGTCTGATACCGCTCCCCGTCCGCCAGCTCCGCCTTGATGTAGGGGGGCAGGGGCATTTTGCCCAGCCGCTCCAGAGCCTCCAGGAAAATGCCCTCACAGTCGAAGCGGACCAGCCGGTTGCCGCCCTCCACCTCGCCCACCACTTCGGCGGACAGCTCGCCGTCCCCAAAGGTGATTTTCGCGCCGGGGCGCAGCTTCCTGCCGGGGCGCACCAGGCACTCCCACACCCTATCCCCCCGGTCGATGAGCAGCAGCACCTCGCAGGCCCCGCCCCCGGCCCGCTTCCCGATGAGACGGGCCGGCAGCACCCGGCTGTCGTTCAGCACCAGGCAGTCCCCAGGCCGCAGGAGGGCGGGCAGGTCGTAGAAGTGCAGGTGCTTCGTCTCCCCCGTGGCCCGATCCAGCGTCAGCAGGCGGGAGCCGTCCCGCCGCTCCAGGGGGGTCTGGGCGATGAGCTCCGGGGGAAGGTCGAAATAAAAATCCGAGGTTTTCACATATATCCCACCGTAATGCCAGTATAGTAGAACTGTAAGATGTTGAGGTAAGTATACCCCTGTTTGGCCATGGCGTAAGCCCCCCACTGGCTCATGCCCACGTTATGGCCCCAGCCCTTGCCGATGAAGGTGAACACGCCGTTCTTCCCGGTGGTGGAGCTGAGGGTGCCCAGCCCGCCCCCGGTGGAGCCGCCGGAGCCGCCGCCCTGCCCGATCTGCTGAACCTCGCCGCTTCCGGTGATCACGTAGGCGTCCTCCCTCACGGGGACGATGTTCCCCGATCCGTCCACGGCGTACAGCCCGTCCAGGCCGTTCACCGGGTTCCCGTTGACGCTCAGGCTGGGGCCGGAGGGGGCGGAGGGGGTGGACACCGCCGCCGTGTCAAAGCCGTAGCGGTAGGAGCTCAGCCCAAGCATCCCCACCACCGCCCTGCTGCTCAAGGGATAGCTCTTGCCGTTGATTCCGGTGAAGGTCACCAGCTTGGGGTTGCCGGAGTCGGTGAGGGAGGTGACGGCGATGGAGGCCACGCCGCCCCCCACGTCGCAGCCCGCGGCCTTCAGCTTGGAGGCCAGGGTGGCGGAGTCCACCGTCTTGGTGTAGTCGTTCTGCACCCCGGAGGCGGCCTCATAGGGGTCCGCCTTGCCCACCAGATAGGGGTAGTTGGCCTGATTGCTGCCCCAGACGGTGGAGGAGCTTTCGCTGGCCCCGCCGTTGCTGGAGTAGTAGGCGGTCTGGGCGATCCGCCCGTTCCACATGGCCACCTGCCCCGCGGTCTGGTCCACAGCGGCGTCGGAATTGCTCCCGGCCCTGGTGCGGCCGGAGTAGGCCTGACAATGGGTCTCGGCGCAGATGTCGAAATGGTACTTGCTGTGCTTGCTGCCCAGGGACAGGGCGTAGCTCCGGGCGGCCACCGCCTGGGCCTTCAGGGCCTCGATGGGCCAGCTGTTGGACATCTCGTGGGGCACCACGCCCTTGATGTAGTCCTCAAACTCCAGGATATTCACCACCGTGAGGCTGCCGCCGCTCACCCGCTCGAACCGGAAGCCCCCTACGTAGGTACAGCGTTTGCTCAGCGTGACGTACTCCCCCGGCCCTCCGGCGTTGGGCTCCATGCCCAGCCCGGTACCCTGGCCCAGGTCGTCGTACTGGAACAGGATCGTATTGGTTCCGGTGATCACCACGCTGATCCCATACTCCGTCGTGCCCTTCAGCGACGCCTCCACCCCCTGGGCCGCCAGGGCCGCCTGGGCCTCCACCGCCTTCTCCCGGGTGGTGTAGTTCCCTACCCGGGCGTAGAACACCCCGCCGATGCAGGCCGGGAAGCCCCCCTGATAGGCGGACGCCGCCCCCTGGGCCTCGGCAAAGGTGGCGTAGGAGCCGGGGAGCTGGAGGTGGTACTCCCCCACCGCCACCGCCGCCCCGGCCAGGGAGGAGTGGTAGCTGGTGTAGCCGCCAAAGGTGCCGTAATAGACATTCACCGTCTTGACCACGGAGATGGCCTTCTGCCCGGTGGAGCCCAGGGGGACGAATTGGTCGTTCCCGTCGTAGTACCCGAAGCGGAAGCCCTCCCCGGTGGTGTTGGCGAAGTTCAGCCCCTCCATGGACCCGGTGCCGTAGTGGAGGCCCACCCGGATGATCCGGCCCGAGCTCCCGGCGGGGGCGGCGGCGGCCCGGTTCCCTCCGGCGCACAGGGCCAGCAGGACGGCGGACAGGCAAAGGGCTGCAATTTGCACGAATTTTCGCTTCATGGGCTTCTCCATTTCTCCACTTCAGGGGGCGGCGTGAAATTGACACTTTAACGTGTTAATGTTATATTGGTAGGAGATACTGCGGGGCCGTGCCCCGCGTACCCCGGATTTCGACAGTATTTTTATTATAGCGTATCCGCCGTCAGGCCGCAAGCCCCAAATTCCCGGCGGGCGCACAGGAGGCAGATTGTCATGGAGCAATATAAAGTGGGCGTCATCGGCGCGACCGGAATGGTGGGCCAGCGTTTTGTCACCCTCTTGGAAAACCACCCCTGGTTCCAGCTCGCCGCGGTGGCCGCCAGCCCCCGGTCCGCCGGGAAGCGGTACGAGGACGCGGTGGCGGGCCGCTGGGCCATGGACACCCCCATCCCGGAGCAGGCCAGGGATCTGGTGCTGCTCTCCGCCCAGGACGATGTGGAAAAGATCTGCGGCATGGTGGACTTCGTGTTCTCCGCCGTGGACATGAAGAAGGACGAGATCCGGGCCTTGGAGGAGGACTACGCCCGCCACGAGTGCCCGGTGGTGTCCAACAACTCCGCCCACCGCTGGACCGACGATGTGCCCATGGTTATCCCTGAGGTGAACCCGGAGCACATTGAGATCATCAAGGCCCAGCGGCAGCGTCTGGGCACCAAGCGGGGCTTCATCGCGGTAAAGTCCAACTGCTCCATCCAGAGCTACGTCCCCGCCTTGTCCCCCCTGCGGGAGTTTGGCGTGGAGAAGGTGCTGGTGTGCACCTATCAGGCCATCTCCGGGGCGGGCAAGACCTTCGCCACCTGGCCCGAGATGGTGGATAACCTGATCCCCTACATCGGCGGCGAGGAGGAAAAGAGCGAGCAGGAGCCGCTGAAGGTGTGGGGCCGTGTGGAGGGCGGGAGGATCGTCAACGCCCAGGGCGTGTCCATCACCGCCCAGTGCCTGCGGGTGCCCGTGTCCAACGGCCACACCGCCGCCGCCTTTGTCACCTTCCGGAACAAGCCCACCATGGAGCAGATGAAGGAGGCGTGGGCCGGCTTCAAGGGCCGCGCCCAGGAGCTGGAGCTGCCCTCCGCTCCCAGGCAGTTCCTCCACTACTTCGAGGAGCCGGACCGCCCCCAGGCCCGCCTGGACCGGGACCTGGAGGGGGGTATGGCGGTATCCATCGGCCGCCTGCGCCCGGATACCCAGTACGACTATAAGTTTGTCTCCCTGTCCCACAACACCCTGCGGGGCGCGGCGGGCGGCGGCGTGGAGCTGGCCGAGCTGCTGTGCGCCGAGGGGTATATTGTGCGCAGGTAAGCCGAGAAAGCCTTCTCCCCACAGGGGAGAAGGTGCCCCCGAAGGGGGCGGATGAGGGGGCTTTCTTTCAGAGGCACCCTCTTGCCGCGCCCTTATCCGTCACAGCTTCGCCGTGCCGCCTCCCCCCCTCGGAGGGAGAAGGCCAGAAATCGCCTGAAAGGATGCTGATTTATGAGAACACCCGTCTTTACCGGCTCCTGCCCCGCCCTGATCACCCCCTTTGATCAGAACAACATCATCAACTACGACGCCTTCGGCCGCCTCATCGACGCCCAGATCGAAGCGGGGGTGGACGCGGTGTGCGTGTGCGGCACCACCGGGGAGTCCGCCACCATGTCCATCCGGGAGCACATCGCCGCCGTGGAGTTCTGCGTGAAGCGGGTGAACCACCGGGTGAAGGTCATTGCGGGGGCGGGGTCCAATGACACCTCCGCCGCTGTCTACCTGTCTCAGCACGCCCAGGACTCCGGGGCGGACGCCCTGCTCCACGTCACCCCCTACTACAACAAGGCCAGCCAGACCGGGCTGATCAAGCACTACGAGTACATAGCCGACCGGGTGGAGCTGCCCATCATCCTCTACAACGTGCCCGGGCGCACCGGGGTATCCTTCACCGCCGAGACCTACAAGATCCTCTCCGAAAACCCCAAGATCAACGGCGTCAAGGAGGCCAGCGGCAACTTCTCCCTGCTGGCCCACACCCGGTTCCTCTGCGGGGACGACTTCTACATCTGGTCGGGCAACGACGACCAGGTGGTGCCCATGATGGCCCTGGGGGCCAAGGGCGTGATCTCGGTGGCCTCCAACATCGTCCCGGAGGTGATGGCGGAAATGACCCACCTGTGTCTGGACAACGACTTCGCCGCCGCCTCCCAGCTCCAGATCCGGTACATGGATCTGATCGACGCCCTGTTCACCGAGGTGAACCCCATCCCCATCAAGGCTGCCATGAACCTGCTGGGCATGGACGCGGGCTCCCTGCGCCTGCCCCTGTGCGACATCTCGGACAAGAACCTGGACACCCTCCGCCGCGCCATGGAGCGGGCGGGACTGCTGAAGTAAGGAAGGACCGATTCCATCGGCAAGAGCAATTCGCGAGGAGTTTTTCGTCACAGCAAGGCGCGATTTCCCAGGAATCATTGGTTGATTTCAAGAAATTGCAACGCAGCTGTGGCGAAAAAGGCCCGGGAAGTGCCGCAGGCGCATGGAATCAGTGCTTCCTCAAGAGTTTGCTGTGCCCTCCTGGGGGATGGCGCGGCCCAAAAGGAGCCATTTGTATGCAAAAGATTATCCTCTCCGGCTGCTGCGGCCACATGGGCCGGGTGGTGGCGGATATCTGCGCCGGCGACCCGGAGGTGGAGGTGTCCGCCGGGATCGACCTGCTGGCCCAGCCCATGGAGGGCTTCCCCGTGTTTTCCAGCCCCGCCGCCTGCGCCGCTCCGGGGGACGTGCTGATCGACTTCTCCCACCCCGCCGCCCTGGAGGGGCTGCTGGAGTTCTGCGCCCAGCGGAAGCTGCCCGCCGTCCTGGCCACCACTGGGTACTCGGAGGAGCAGCTCGCCAAAATTGAGGCGGCGTCCGGGGCCGTCCCCATCTTCCGCTCCGCCAATATGTCCATCGGCATCAACGTGCTGCTGGAGCTGGTCAGGCAGGCCGCGGCCCTCCTTGGGGACGGCTTCGACGTGGAGATCACCGAACGCCACCACCGCCGGAAGCTGGACGCCCCCAGCGGCACCGCCCTGATGCTGGCGGACGCGGCGGCCTCCGCCCTGCCCTACGAGCCGGAATACGTCTATGACCGCTACAGCGTCCGCAAGCCCCGGGACAGCCGGGAGATCGGCATCTCCTCCCTCCGGGGGGGCACCATTGTGGGGGACCACTCCGTGGTATTCGCGGGCCGGGACGAGGTGATTGAGTTCAGCCACCACGCCGCCAGCCGGGAGGTGTTCGCCGCAGGCGCGGTGCGGGCAGCCAAGTTCCTGGCGGGCGTGGACACGCCGGGTATGTACGATATGTCCGACCTCATCGCCCGTTAGCGGGCGCGTCAAGCCCTGTATTTGCAGACTTAAAATGCCGTCTGGCCGGGTCTTTCCCCACCAGACGGCATCTTTGGCTGTGAATACAGGGTTTTTCGGGATTGACGGTCCCATCATTCTCCCTCCGGCTTTGCCGCCACAACGCGGATCACCGGGGGATCGTCGTTGCCGTAGGGCGCGAAGCCCGTGCGCTCCTGGGCGTACTCCACCCGGAACCCCCGTTGCTCCAGGGAGTCCGTCAGCTCGTCCAGCACGATGAAGCGGCGGTAGTGGTTGTCATAGAAGTAGGCGTTGCGCTCCACCCGCTTTCCCTTGCCGAACAGGGGGTCGTTTACCCCCCGCACCTCAATAAACAGCTTCCCTCCCGGGCGCAGCCCCCGGAACAGGTTGTTCAGCAGCACCTGCTCCTGGCCCCGGTTGATGGAGTGGATGGTAAACCGGCTGTAGGCGTAGTCATAGCTCTCGGGACGGTGAATCTCCGAGTTGACGAAATCCCCGCACAAAAACGCAGCGTTGGCAATCCCCCGGCTTCGCAGCTGGGCGACCGCCTCCCGGGACATATCCACCGCCGTGACATCCAGCCCCCGGGCGGCGAAAAACACCGCGTCCCGCCCGTTGCCGCACCCCAGCTCCACCATCCGCTTCCCCGGCTCCACCAGCGTGGACACGTACCGGGCAAAGGCCGAAGGCTCCTCCGGGCATACCCGGTTTTTATAATACTGGTTCCAATAGGCGGAGTTGTCCACGGTGTCCTCCACAATATTCGGGCACAGTATCCCCTCCAGCTGCTCCACCAGCTCCAGCGGCGTGCGGTCGCCGTCGTTGGGGAGCACAATATCGGGCGTCTGCGGCTCCTCGAAGGGGAGGTCGATGCCCACCACGTTTTTCCCCGCCGTATAAAGCCCCTTCTGGTTGCGCTGGAGCAGGGTGTCCCGGCTGGCCTTGACGTAGATCTCCTTGTAGTTTGGGATATTTGCCCGGTTCCACTGCCGGACGCTCCCGTACATAGCAATGGAGCACACCACCACGTCGATCCCCTGTCCGGACAGCAGCCGGCACACCCGGAAAATGCGCTGTGCCCAGCGCAGACGCTCCTCCTGGGTGTAGCCCACGTCCTCGCCAAAGGCCCCCCGGATCTCGTCCCCGTCCAGCAATACCACGTTGGGCTTGGCGGCCTTCAGCCGCTGGTGGAACAGCCCGCCGAGGGTCGTCTTGCCCGCTCCGGACAGTCCGGTGAAAAAGTATACGGTTCCCTGTTGGCTCATCCCGATCCCTCCCTCAGTGGTACAGCGGCTGCTCCAGCAGCTCCGGGTCCAGCTCCAGCTTGGGCATCATGTGCAGGGGCTGGCCGTCCTTGTTGATGAAATAGCGGTTGTTCAGCAGAAACATGGCCGTCCGCAGGCGGTTTTCCCGGATCTCCCTGAGCTGGTTTTTCACCATCTCCTCAATGGTCAGCTCCCGCTGTCCGGCGGAAATGTCCTGCCCGTCCCGCCGGATCTCCACGGTGCTGAACACGTTGCGCCGCCAGCTCTCCCCGATGTAGTGGTCAATCGCGGTGAACTGCCCCGCCAGATCACGCAGGCGCGCCTCGTCCACCGGGGCCTGGTCGTAATACTGGAACTCATAGCCGTAATACTCGTAGGCGTCCCGGAGGAAATATTCCAAACAGTACCGCTCCGCGTCGTTGGCGTAGTCGTCGTAGGTGCGGTAAATGGCGGCGGTGGAAAAGCCCAGGTCATTGCCCTCCAGGGACTCGGGGTCAATCTCTCCCTTCAGGGAGCAGTAGGTCATGCTCTGGGTGTAGGGCAGGTCCAGGAACGCCGCCAGCGCGGTGAAGGTGGCCTTGGGGTTCAGCTTTCCGTCCTCAAAGCGGACCAGAACGCTGTCCATATACAGCCGGTCCTGCCAATCGATCATGAAGCTGCGGTTCAGGATACGCTGGGAGAGGGCGTCGGACACCACGCCCTTTTTGCCGTCCTCCCTGGGCTCCATGGTGTTGGCATACATGAACTTCACCGTGGCCCCGTGGCTGGTGGTGGGGCGGCGCATGGGGGTAAAGGTTTTGATGTACTTGAAGTTCCGGAACAGGGGGGAATTCCGGATCTGCTCATACTGCTCGGAGTAGAGCGTGACACGGCGGTCGGTCTCCGAAGCCGCCGTCATGGTGTAGAGAATGTTGGAGAAGTGGGGCTGGAAAAACACGGCGGGCGCGATACGGGCGGACTTGTCCAGAAAATCCGCGCCCCCCTTTTCGTTGAGGAACATGGCTACCAGAATGTCCTTCCCGGTGCGGTCCCGGAGCAGGTACAGCTCCTCCACCGTCTTGACGCTCCAGTCGGGCAGGTTCTTCACCGCCTCCCGCGCGCTGGCACTGGATTTCAGCGCGGCCTCAATCTTGCCCACTGTCTCCTCAATGCTGTCGAACATCACCGAGGGAGCCGCCAGCAGGTTGGGATGCCCGTCGAAAATCTCGTTGAAGAAGTCGCCGCCGTTGTGGGTGGCCAGCTGGGTGTGCCAGACCAAGCGGCTGAAATCCCGGATCGACAGGGGCTTCACCGGATACCCGCCATAGTCAACGCCAAAGCGGGCCTTGAAGTCAATGGGATACTGGGAACGCTCACCGCCGATCAGGAAAACGATTTTCTCCTGCTCCAGCAGGGGGCGCAGGTTGAGGCATTGCAGGTAGGAGCAGAACTCCAGCCAATCCGAATAGTGCAGGTAGATGTGGTTTTCCCGACCGATGTGCTCACTTTTCCGCACGTTGTCGTTGAGGTACTCCAGCTCATACTGGGAAAACACGTTCTCCGCGAGAATGGGCTTTTCCAGATCCTTGAAGAAATTGCGGCTGACAATCTGCCTCCTGGGCGCGATGTGCCCGCCGAAACGGCCCTCCCGCGTGTCAAAGGGCACGTAGCTCTCGTCGTCAAAGGGGAAAAACTTGATGGGCAGCCCGTCAAACTCCGGGAAATCCCGGCGGAACAGGTAGGGATACTTGCCCAGCAGCTTGCAGTTGCGCTCATAGCGGCTCTGCTGTTCCTTCACGTTGGGGGCGTAAAACGCCTCCGTCAGAATGCCCAGGCAGTCCTCCTGAAAATGTCCCCGGTTGTAGAGGTCCACAAAGCAGGTGTAGGAGGTTTTGTAATTCCCCCCGGCCTGGAGGATGTAGAGGGCGGCCTCCATGTCCTGGGCCGGGTCGGCCCCGGCGTTCTCATGGATGGCCAGGGAGTACGCCTCGCGGGCCTTCGCGGGCTCCCCCAGCTCCGCCATGCGGCGGGCAATTTCGATTGCAGTCATGATGTCAATTCCTTTCGGTGGGTGCAGGCCAAAGGCAGGCGGGAGCGGGCCGAAGCCCGCCCCCGCTGTTGGGTCTATGCGCTTTGTAAAAACAATCCCCGGTCTTCCGGTGGCACGGCGGAGCCGTGACGGATGAGGGTGCGGGAAGGGGTGCGCCTGACGG
>ERZ779624.124-NODE-124-length-31747-cov-11.709359_pt1 | contig 31747 bp, 32 predicted proteins | sample MGYA00514190_ERZ779624 | MGnify/ENA primary metagenome ERZ779624 (study PRJEB29562, sample SAMEA4376706) | mouse gut metagenome | isolation source: Cecum | study: EMG produced TPA metagenomics assembly of the A DSS colitis mouse model was used to assess the... | reverse complement strand
CAGATGGAGCCGGGGCCGATGCCGATCTTCACGCAGTCCGCCCCCGCCTCGATGAGGGCGCGGGTGCCATCGGCGGTGGCCACATTGCCCGCCACCAGCTGCACGTCGGGGTACAGGGACTTGATGCGCATGACGCACTCCAGAATATTCCGGGAGTGGCCGTGGGCGGAATCCAGGCAGAGCACGTCCGCCCCCGCCTCCACCAGTGCCGCCACCCGGTCCAGCACGTCGGCGGTAACGCCGATGGCCGCCCCCGCCAGCAGACGCCCCTTCTCGTCGCGGGCGGAGTTGGGGTACACCTGGGCCTTCTCGATGTCCTTGATGGTGATCAGCCCCTTCAGGTGGAACTGGTCGTCCACGATAGGCAGCTTCTCAATCTTGTGCTTGCGGAGGATCTCCCGGGCCTCGTCCAGGGTGGTGCCCTCCGGCCCGGTGACCAGGTGATCCCGGGTCATCACGTTGTCGATGAGCTGGTTCATGTCCGTCTCGAACTTCATGTCCCGGTTGGTGATGATGCCGATGAGCTTGCCGCCGTCGCAGATGGGCACGCCGGAGATGCGGAACTTGGCCATCAGCTCGTCGGCCTCCGCCAGGGTGTGGCCGGGGCCCAGCCAGTAGGGGTTGGTGATCACGCCGTTTTCACTGCGCTTCACAATGTCCACCTGCTCGGCCTGCTGGCCGATGGACATATTTTTATGGATCACGCCGATGCCGCCCTCCCGGGCCAGGGCGATGGCCATGCGGGACTCGGTAACCGTATCCATGGCCGCGCTCATCACCGGGATGTTCAGGGTGACCTTTTTCGTCAGCCGGGTGTGCAGATCCACGTCCGCCGGGAGCACATTGCTCTCCGCGGGGATCAGGAGCACATCATCGAAGGTGAGGCCGGTCTTGACAAACTTTTCGTTCCATGCGAACTGGGCCATAATCCACTCCTCCTGTTTTCATAAAATTCCGGATTTTTTCCATTGTACGCTCTGCCTGTCCTCCTGTCAAGGACAACCCACAACAACGTCATTTTTCGGCACTTTCGCCCATGAGAACAGCGGAACAAGCTCTGCCGCTGTGACTTTTTCCGGCCTGTCCACCAGCCCCGCGTACCACGCCAGCAGCCCGGTCAGCTCCCCGGGCGAGTACCGCTCCCTCAGCGCGCCCATGTCCAGGTCGTGATCCCGCTTCGCCAGCCGCCGCCCGTCCGGGGCCAGCAGCAGGGGCGTGTGGAAGAACCGGGGCGGCGGGTACCCCAGCACCTCATGGAGCCACGCCTGCCGGGGGGCGGAGCACAGCAGATCCCGCCCCCGCACCACATGGTTCACCCCCATGAGGGCGTCGTCCACCACCACCGCCAGCTGGTAGGCGAACACCCCGTCGGAACGCCGGACGATAAAATCTCCGCAGTCCCGGGCCAGATTCTCGGTATACGTGCCGCAGTTCCCATCCTCCACCGTGACGGACAGATCCGGGCACCGCACCCGCCACGCCGGACGGCGGCCCTGCCCCTCCAGCTCCGCCCGCTCCGCCGCCGTGAGGCGGAAGCACCTGCCGGAGTACACCACCGCTCCGTCCTCCCGGTGGGGCGCGCTGGCCGCCATCCGCTCCGTCCGGGAGCAGTAGCAGGGGTAGATCAGCCCCCGTTCCTCCAGCAGGCGGAACGCCTCCTCATAATGGGCCGTGCGGCGGCTCTGCATATAGTCCGGCTCCAGGCCGCCCTGATCCCAGTCCAGCCCCAGCCACCGCAGGTCGTCCAGGAGCTGGGCCGCAAACAGGCGGCTTGTCCGCTGGGTGTCCAGATCCTCGATCCGCAGCACCAGCTCTCCCCCGCCGCTCCGGGCGTCCAGCCACGCCAGCAACGCCGCCAGCAGGTTCCCCAGGTGCATCCGCCCGCTGGGAGTGGGGGCGAACCGTCCCCGAATGCCCATGCGCCCTCCCCCCTGTCAATTAAAAAAGGTGAGCTGGCGATCCCCATAGCCCAGGGACGCCGCCCGAATGATGGATTTCATATCATATAAGATGCCGGATCTTTGGCAGGCGGCGGTAAACGCCTGCCAAAGCTTCCCCGCCCTGGGGCTGGCGCACCAGTACCGGTCCCCGAACCGCCGCAGATAACGCTCCTTCAGCCCCTGGCCGGGGAAGGCCCGCTCCAGCCCGTCCAGGAAATATTCCCGCTGGCCCTGCCGCATGGTGACACCGAAGGCGGGGTAGACAAACCGTGCCCCGGCCTTCGCCGCCCCCTCCACCACCGCCAGCACCCCCTCCTCGCTGTCCTCCAGGAAGGGCAGTACCGGCATGAGCAGCACCCCGGCGAACAGCCCCGCCCCGCTCAGCTCCCCCAACGCCGCCAGACGGCGGGACGGAGGCGGCGCGTGGGGCTCCAGTTTGGCCGCCAGCCCATCGTCCGCCGTGGTGACGGTGAGCTTGCAGATCACCGGGGAATGGGCCTGTATGGAGGCCAGAATGTCCATATCCCGGGTGATCAGGGGACTTTTGGTGGCGATGGCCGCGCCGCAGCTGTAGGCGTCCATCAGCTCCAGGGCGTGCCGGGTCAGCTCCAGCTCCCTCTCGAAGGGGTTATAGGGATCGCTCATGGAGCCCATACTGATGAAGGCGGGCCGCACCTTCCGGGCCAGATCGTCCCGGAAAATCCGCAGGGCGTCCGCCTTCACCCGCACGGTGTCGAACCTCTCGATCCGGTAGCAGCCGCTGCGGCTGTCGCAGTACAGGCACCCGTGACAGCACCCCCGGTAGAGGTTCATGGTGTGGTCGGTGCCGAACCACTCGGTAGAGCGGTTCCGGTGGAGCAGATGCTTGGCGGGTACGGTTTCCATGGCCCTCCCCCTTATGCCCACAACCCCCTCCCAGGCCAGCCGTCCGGGAGGGGGTGCGTTTCAGATCTTAAAACCTGTATTTACTTCTTATTGAAGATCCGGAAGATATCGTCGAAGGGGTCGGGCTCCGGCTCCGCCGCCGTGCTGGACAGGGGCTTGGGGGGCATGACGGCCCCCACTCCGGCGGGCACGCAGTCGGGCTTGTCCTCCCTGGCGGGCGCGGCAGTCTGGATCGGGGTCACCTTGGCCTCCTGCTTGGGCTCCTCCTGGCCGGGGACGGGGTTGTCCACCTCGCCGAACCCGGTGGCGATCACGGTGACCCGCAGCTCGTCCTCCAGGGTATCGTCGAAGGCGGTGCCCATCATGAACAGGGCGTCGGGGTCGGCCACCTGCTTCACCATCTCGGCGGCCAGCTCCACCTCCTCCAGGCCCATGTCCATGGGCCCGGTGATGTTGACAATGATGCCCTTGGCCCCCTGGATGGAGGTCTCCAGCAGGGGGCTGTTGATGGCGATGCGGGTGGCGTCCTCCGCCTTGTTCTTGCCGGAGCCCCGGCCCACCCCCATGTGGGCCAGGCCCGCGTCCTTCATGACGGCGGTGACATCGGCAAAGTCCAGGTTGATGAGGCCCGTGGTCTTGATCAGGTCGGAGATGGACTGCACCGCCTGCCGCAGCACATCGTCGGCGATGGCGAAGGCGTTGGCGAAGGTGATCTTCTCGTCGGTGGCGTACTGGAGCCGGTCGTTGGGGATGATCACCAGGGAGTCCACCTTCTGGCGCAGCTCCTCAATGCCCTTGGCGGCCTGCTCCATGCGGCGGCGGCCCTCAAAGTTGAAGGGCTTGGTGACCACGCCCACGGTGAGGATGCCCTTCTCCTTGGCCAGCTCCGCCACCACGGGGGCCGCTCCGGTTCCGGTGCCGCCCCCCATTCCGGCGGTGACGAACACCATGTCCGCCCCCTCCAGCAGGGCGGTGATCTGCTCCTTGCTCTCCCGGGCGGACTCCCGGCCCACCTCGGGGTTGGCCCCCGCGCCCTTGCCTCCGGTGAGCTTCTCGCCGATGGCCAGCTTCTGGGTGGCCTCGGAGGCGTTGAGACACTGGCGGTCGGTGTTCACCGCGATGAACTCCACCCCCTGCATCCCCGCACGCACCATGCGGTTCACCACATTATTGCCGCCGCCGCCCACTCCGATGACCTTCAGAACGTCATCGTTGTTCACGGCGGAATCCATTACAAACGCCATACCTAAGTCCTCCTATGTAAAACAGTGAAATGTGTCAAGACCTACCCAAATGACTATATATTGTTTATTGTACCCTTTTTTGCCCAGGCGGTCAATAGAAAATTTGGGGCCGGGAAAATTTTTCCTGTTCCGCCTCACTTTTCCGTCTTGAAATTGACCTTGCCCTCGGTTATCGTCAGATCCAGCGTCCCCGGCACCCCCTCGGGCAGCTTCCCGCTGTCCAGCGCGGCCTGAGTCAGGCTCAGATAGTAGCTGTAATCCCCGCCCCGGGGCAGCTTCACCCGGTAGATCCCCCAGTCAAGGGTCATGGAGGTGGCGGCGGAGCAGTCCAGGGCGGTGCACTGGGCCAGCAGCCCCCGGGCCTCCAGCTCCCCCAGCAGCTCCCCCACGTAGCGCAGGGTGGCCTCCTGCCCCTCCGCCGCCTGGATCATGCCGCCGGGGTAGGGCCCCACCGCCGTCAGCCCGGTGATCCGGATGGTCTCCACCGCCCCCTTGTCCAGCTCCAGCAGCTTGCCCTGGGCGGACACCAGCCAGCGGCCCTCGGCGGACTCCACCGACGCCGCCGCCACCCGCTCCGTCACCACCAGCACCACCCCGTCGGGCAGGGCCTTCTTGATGGACACGCTCTCCACATAGGGCAGGTTGGCGCAGATGGCCGCCGACACCCGGCTCCGGGGCAGGACCACCAGATTGTCCCCCATCTCGATGCCGGAGGCGGCGATGACCTCCGCGGCGGTGTACCGCACGTTGCCCGTCACCTCCACGGAGTTCACCCGGAAAAACACCACGCACGCCAGCACCACCGCCGCCGCGATCAGCAGGATGGACAAGAGCTTATAAAGCCCGCGGAACCGGCCCCGCCGCCGCTTGCTCCGGGGATGTCTGCGCTGTCGTGCCATGGGTATCACCTCATCGTCGCCGTAAAATCCGCTTCACTCCGCTTCCGCCTGCGGCGAAAACTGCGGCCGCTCCCTTTGCTCCTCCTCTCCCCACAACGCCTGAACGGCGGCTTTGCGGGGCCCTCTGGATCTGTCTATTCCTCCCGGCGTTCCACCCTCGCGCCCAGGGCCTGGAGCATTCCCTCCAGCCCCTCGTAGCCCCGGTCGATGTGCCGCAGGCCGGACAGGACGGTGGCTCCCTCCGCCCCCAGGGCGGCCACGGCCAAGGCCCCGCCGCCCCGCAGGTCGGACGCCTCCACCCTGGCCCCCCGGAGCCGCTCCACCCCCCGGACCAGGGCCACCCGGCCCTCGGTGGTGATGTCCGCCCCCATGCGGATCAGCTCGGGCACGTGGCGGTAGCGGCTGTCGAACATGGTCTCCACAAAGAGGGTGCAGCCCTGGGAAGCCGCCAACGCCGCCATCACCGGGGCCTGGGCGTCGGTGGGGAAGCCCGGGTAAGGGGCGGTGCGGATGGTGGGCACGCCCTTCAGGGGAAGCTCCCGGTTCCGCTCCAGCTCCACGTATTCCATCCGGCTCTCCACCCGGCACCCGGCCTGGTGGAACACGGACAGCACCGTGGACAAATGCCGCCAGTCCACCCCCCGCAGGCGCACCCGCCCCCCGGCGGACGCCGCCGCCGACAGCAGGGTGGCCGCCACGATCCGGTCTCCCATGACGGTGTACTCCCCGCCGGACAGGGCGCGGCCCCCCTCCACTGTGATGGTGGAGCTGCCCGCCCCCCGCACGTCCGCCCCCAGCAGGTTCAGGAAGCCCTGGAGATCCCCGATCTCCGGCTCCCGGGCGGCGTTGGTGATGGTGGTGGGGCCGTCCGCTCCCACGGCGCACAGCATGGCGTTCTCCGTGGCCCCCACGCTGGGCATGGCCAGCTGGATCTCGCCCCCCCGGGGCCGACCGAGGCAGTGGATGCCCCGGTCCTCCGTCACCTCACAGCCCAGGGCGCGGATGGCGGACAGGTGCAGGTCGATGGGCCGGGGGCCAAGCTCACAGCCGCCGGGATAGGTGAGGTGGGCCTCCCCCGCCCGGGCCAGCAGGGGGCCGAGGAAGATGATGGACGAGCGCATGGCCCGCATCTGCTCCTCGGAGATGGAACAGCCCGACGCCCCGGCGGGGTCCACCGTAATGGCGTGCCCCTCCTGCTCCACCCGGCAGCCCAGGCGGCGCAGAATGCCCAGGGCGGCGTCCACGTCGGTGAGCCGGGGGCAGTTGTGGAGCGTCACCGGGCCCCGGGCCAGCAGGCAGGCGGCTAAAATGGGCAGTACGCTGTTTTTCGCCCCGTGGACGGCCAGTTCGCCCTCCAGGGGCCCGCCGCCCCGTATGTATATCACGCTCATGGCAAAGCCTCCCCATAGAAAAGAAATTTCGTCCCATTCTATGCGGATGGCCCTTCAGCCGTTATTTTCTTAGCAATTCCATTAAATTTTCGTAGATCTTCCCCGCCGCGTCCGGGGCCGCCAGCTCCTTCAACGCCCGGCCCATAGCCGCCCGGCGGCTCCCGTCCGCCAGCAGCTCCAACGCCTTGCGGTACAGCCCCTCCCCGGTGCAGCCCTTCTCCTCCACCATCTCCACCCCGCCCCGGTCGTAGAGCACCTTGGCGTTTTTGTACTGGTGGTTCGCCGCCACGAAGGGAGAGGGCACCAGGATGGCGGGCTTGCCCAGGGCGGTCAGCTCCCCGATGGTGGAGGCCCCGGCCCGGCAGATCACCAGATCCGCCGCCGCCATCACCACCGGCATATTGTCGATATAAGGCCGGATCTCCTGATCGGAGACCTCAATCCCCCGCTTTTTCAGCTCGCCGGGCATCTCGTCGATGTCCCGGCCCGCGGCGTGGACGTAGTGGAACCTGCGGCCCTCCGCCGCCCACCGCTCCACAAAGTCCACCGTGCGCGCGCTCATGTGGCCCGCCCCCTGGGAGCCCCAGAAGGAGATCACCAACGGCTGGCTGTCCGTCAGCCCCAGCTCCAGCCGCGCCCGGGCCCGGTCCAGGGTGAAGAACTCCCCCCGCACCGGGGTGCCGGTGACGGCCACCTTTTTCGCTTCCTTGTAGTACTCCGCCGCCTCCGGGAAGCCCACCATCACCAGATCCACCTTGTTGGCCAACGCCCGGGTGGTCAGGCCCGGGTAGGCGTTGGACTCGTGGATGGCGCAGGGGATATGCCGTTTCGCCGCCTCATGGACGGCGGGATAGGAGGCATACCCCCCGGTGCCCACCACCAGATCCGGCTTGAACCGCTTCACGATAGCCGCCGCCTCCCGCTGGCCCACGGGGAGCTTGAACGCGCTCTTGATGTTGTGCTTCACGTGGGCCCAGCTCCACTCCCGCTCAAAGGTGGACACGGTCACCGTCTCGATGGGGTAGCCCGCCTGCTTCACCAGCCGCTGCTCCATCCCCCGCTCCGCCCCCACAAACAGGATCTCACAGCCGGGGTGATGGGCCTCAAACTGCTGGGCCACCGCCAGGGCCGGGTTCACGTGGCCCGCCGAGCCGCCGCAGGTAAATATCACTTTCATTTCGTCACAAGCTCCATTCTCCCGCCTCCGCCTCCCGGCGAAAGCCCGCTCATTTCGCTGCCCGTCCTCTCCCCGGGAAGGCGGAGGGACGCTTTCTCCTACTCCGCCTTGGGGGCGGTGATCTGCCGGGATACGCTCAGCACCATCCCCATCTCCCCCAGGGTGATCATCAACGCCGTGCCGCCGTAGCTGAAGAAGGGCAGGGAGATCCCGGTGGGGGGCAGGAAGCCCGTCACCACGCCGATGTTGAAGAACACCTGAAAGGCCATCAGCGACATGATGCCCACGATCAGCAGGGTGCCGAACCGGTCCCGGGCGTGGAGGGCCAGCCAGAACCCCCGGATGATCAGCAGGGCGAACAGGGCCATCAGCACCACCGCCCCCACCATGCCCATCTCCTCGCACCAGATGGAGAAGATGTAGTCGTTGTGCTCCTCCGGGAGGAACAGGTATTTCTGGCGGCTGTTGCCCAAGCCCACCCCCAGCAGCCCGCCGGAGCCGATGGCGATCCGGCCCTGGATGGGCTGATAACCATCCCCCCTTGGGTCCACAAAGGGATCCACCCAGATGTCAATCCGGGCCTTCATGTAGTTCGTCTGGGTGATGATGAACCACAGCAGCGGCACCACCACCGCGCCCGCCGCGGCGAACCAGCCCAGGGAAATGCCCGCCGCGAACAGCACCGACGCCGCCGCCACGATCACCAGGATCATGGCCGACATATGCTTTTGCAGGGCAATGACTCCCAGCACCACCACCAGGGCGACGCCGTAGGGGACCAGCTCCAGAAAGCCGATGTTGTCCAGCCGCTCGCAGGTTCGGCCCAGGAGGGTGCGGCGGTTCCACTTCTTGTCCTTGGGCGGGCCAAGCTGGATGCCCCGCTTGGACAGCCGCGCCGCAAAATACAGGATGATGCCCACCTTGGCGATCTCCGAGGGCTGGAAACGGACGGGGCCCAGCTTGATCCAACGCGCCGCGCCGCCGCCGGTTTTGCCGATGCCGGGGACGAACACCAGCAGCATCAGCACCACCGACCCGGCCAGCACAAAGATGGACATCCAGCGGAACTGCTGGTAGTCGATCTTGGAGATGATGAACATGGCCACCACGCCCATCAGCGCGAACCCGAACTGGCGGTTGAAGTAGTACAGGGGATCCCCCCCGGTGTTGGTGACCTTGGGGGACAAATTATACATGGCGGAGGGGAAGGAGGCGGACAGCAGCACGATCAGCCCCAGGGCCGTCAGCAGCATCACCAACGCCAGGAAGGGCAGGTCGATGGGCCCCCGGGCCAGCTTCTGCTCGATGGTCAGATCTCGTTTGGCTTTTCTGGCCATGGGACTTACCCCTTTCGTCGAATCAAAGTCCGCTCAACTTCGTTTCCGCCTGCGGCGAAAACTGCGTTCGCTCCCTTGCTTCTCCTCTCCCCACAAAGCCAAAAGGCGGCTTTGCGGGGGCCCCGATTTTAACGTCTAAATGGCGTAGCGGTACATCACGCCCACAAAGGCCAGCAGGCAGAAGGCGACGGTGATCCCCGTGAAGGTGAGCACGATGCGCACCTCGCTCCAGCCCCCCAGCTCCAGGTGGTGGTGGAGGGGGGCCATGCGGAAGATCCGCTTGCCGTGGGTGAGCTTGAACCAGCCCACCTGGATGATGTCGCTCATGGTCTCCGCGATGTAGATCACGCCCACCAGTACCAGCACCAGCGGCACGTCCAGGGCGAAGGCCATGGCGCACACCGCGCCGCCCAGGAACAGGGACCCGGTGTCCCCCATGAACACCTTGGCGGGGTGGAAGTTATACAGCAGGAAGCCCAGCAGTCCCCCGCCCAGCGCGCCGGCGAACACGCCCACCGCCCCCATCTCCCACCACTTGGACAGGACGGCGAAGAACACGCACACCGCCAGGGTCACAGAGCCCGCCAGCCCGTCCAGCCCGTCGGTGAGGTTGACGGCGTTGACACAGCCCACCATCACAAAGGCGGCGAACACCAGATACACCCCCCAGGTGAGGGTCACCTCCGCGTTGAGGAAAGGCACGTACAGGGTGGGGGACAAAATCCCCTGCCACCGCAGCAGAGCCAGGAAGGCGATGGCCGCCGCCAGCTGGAGCAGGAACTTCCACCCGGCGGTAAGCCCCGTGTTCTCGTGCTTGCGGATCTTGGCGTAGTCGTCGATGAAGCCGATGCCGCCGCACACCAGGGCGAAGGCCAGCACAAACAACGCCTGCCAGCTCCCCTCCGCCATGTCCCGCCAGCCGAAGGCCAGCACGGACACCGCCGCCGCCGCGATGAACATGATCCCCCCCATGGTGGGGGTGCCCTCCTTGCTCTTGTGCCAGTTGGGGCCGATCTCCTTGATGGACTGGCCCGCGTGGAGCGCGCGCAGGGCGGGAATGAGCACCCATCCCACCGCCGCCGAGATGCCGAACGCGGCCAACGCCGCCAACAGTATCCGCATGGTTTTCCCTCCAACTCTCTTTTCCTTGGTAATTCTCTTTTACTCAGTGCTCCAGCCGGGCCGCCGCCTGCTCCAGGGGCACCCCCAGGGCCAGCGCGCCCGCCAGAGCCGCCAGATGGTCATACAGCCGGGGCTCCTCCCCCGCGCTCACCCGCACCCGCAGCAGCTCGCCGCCCGCCAGGGCCTCGAACTCCAGCCGGTCCCCCCGGAGGCGGACGTTCTTTGCCGTCAGATCCGCCTGGGGCCTGCCGTCGGAGTAGGCGTACACCCCGCCCCCCACCGCGGCGGCGAACCGCCTGCCCTCCGGGTCGTCCAGGCCCACCACCGTCACCCCGGACCGGCGGGACAGCTCCCACCGGGCGGCGGCACAGCCGCTCAGCCCCCGGCTTTTGGCGGGCAGGTCGAAGTTCTCCACCACCACCGCCTCACAGCGTCCCTCGTACAGCGCGGCCTGGCAGGGGGTAAGCTCCACCACGGGCAGGGGCAGCAGGCGGCGCAGGAGCTGGGCGGTCATTGTCCCGCCCCGGCCCACCACCGCCACCGGCCCGCCCATTGTACTATTGATGGTCCCCATAGTCAATACTGCTCACGAACCGCACCTCCACTACCGTGCCAAGGGCCACCATAGTGCCCTCGTCAATGGATTGGCTGGCCTGCACCACGTCCGGGTCATTGAAGTCCACCACGCCGGAGGCCCGCATGAACAGTCCCAGCTCCTCCAGCTTATTCTTGCTCTGGGTGGGGGTCAGCCCCGCAAGGCTGGGCACCGCCACCTGCTCCCCGGGCGCGTCCTCCCCCAGGTAGAGCACCACCGTGGAGCCGCTGGGGATGGACGCCCCCGCCGCCGGAACCTGGCCCTGGACGATGCTGCCCGTGCCCACCGTGCGGCACTCGAAGCCCGCCTTTTGCAGGTTCCCCTTGGCCACCGTCAGCTCCTGGCCCGTCACCTTGGGCATGGGGGTGTCCGGCCCCGCCAGCTCATCGCCGGAATACTGCCGCTCGATGCCCATATAGTCCAGAATGCTGCCGATGAGCTGCCCCGCCATGGGGGCGGCGATATTGCCGCCGGAGATGTAGGTGCCCGACGCGGTGTGGTTGGACCTGGGCGCGGAACGCTGGGGGGTGTCGTACACCAGCAGGGCCAGCACCTGGGGATCGTCCGCCGGGGCGAAGCCCATGAAGGAGCACATCACGTCGTCGTTATTCGGGTCGATGCTCTTGATGGCGATGTTCTCCGAGGTGCCCGTCTTGCCGCCGATGCGGTAGCCGCTCTGGCTGGCGTTGTGGCCGGAGCCCTCCTTGGTGCTCACCACCTGCTCCAGGATGTTGCGCACCTTGTCGGAGGTGTCCTCGCTGATCACCTGCCGCACCTCGGTGGTCTCGTGGTAGTACACGGTGTTCCCGTCCCCGTCGGTGATGGACTGCACCAGATAGGGCTGGAGCAGGTGCCCACCGTTGATGACGGAGGCGAAGGCGGTGATCATTTGGATGGGGCTGATGCCGAAGGTCTGCCCGAAGGAGCTGGTGGCCACGGAGGACAGCCCGTAGGGTCCGGTGAAGTATTCCTCACCGCCAGGCCAGAAAATGCCCCGGCCCAGCTCCCCGTTGAGGTCGATGCCCGTCTTGTCAAACAGGCCGAAGTCCTCGAAATACTTCCACATGGTCTCGCCGCCCAAGCGATCAGCGATCTCCATCAGGCCCACGTTGCAGGAGTTCATCACCACATGGGTGAGATCCTGATCCTTGTGCCCCGCCTTCTTGTGACAGCCGATGCTGAAGCCCCCCACTGTCTTGGAGCCGCCGCAGAAGAAGTGGTCATTGAGGGACACAGCCCCCTCCTCCAACGCCATCGCCACGGTGATGGGCTTGAACACGGAGCCGGGCTCGTAGGCGTCCCCGATGGCCCGGTTGCGCATCTGCTTATCCCAGGCTTCCTTCCACGCCTTGCTGTACTCCTCGCTGTCCTTCCCCTTCTCCGCCGCCAGGGCTTCCAGCTCCTGTTGAAGGTTCTCGCTGAGGATCGTCGAGTAGTGGTTGGGGTCGAAATCCGGACTGCTGGCCATGGCCAGCACCGCCCCGGTCTTGGGGTTGATCACCAGCCCGAAGGCCCCGTTCTGCACATCGTAGGTCTCGATGCCCTCCTCCAGGGTCTGCTCCAGCATGGCCTGGATCCGCTCGTCCAGGGTGAGGGTCAGGTCACAGCCGTCCTCCGCGTCGAAATACATCTCGTACCCGGAGATCATCTCCATGCCCGCGCCGTTTTTGGAGGTCACCACCCGGCCCAGATCCCCGGACAGGGCGTCCTCATACACCGCCTCGATGCCCTGCGCGCCCACCTTCCGGTCGCCGCTGTTCTCGTTCTGGGACAGATAACCCAGCACGTGGGAGCCCACCGACGAGAAGGGGTAATACCGCTTGCTGGACGGCGTGGGGTAGAGCAGGCCGGTGATCCGGTTCTTGGTGGTGAAGGCCCGCACCTTTTCCGCGTCCTCCTCCTCCATCTCCTTCTCCAGCTCGATCCAGGCGTTGCTGGTCTTTTCCATCTGCTTCCAGAGCCAGTCCTCGTCATAGCCGAAGGTGTCCGCCAGCCAGTCCACGATGAGCTTCCTCCGGTCATAGAGGGCCTGCTTGTAGGCGTCCTCGTCCAGCTTATCCTCCTTGCCCTTGAAGTCCTCCTTAACGGAATTGACCAGGTCCAGGGGGGACAGGATCAGCTTGTAGACCGTGGCGGACATGGCCATGATGCGGCCCTCCCGGTCGTAGATCACGCCCCGGTTGGCGTTGACCGCGATGCTTTTGGTCTGCTGAATGGCGGCCTGCTCCTCCCATTTGGCGTGCTCCACGATCTGGAGCTTGTAGAGCTGCCCCACCAGGGGGATGAACAGCCCGATCCCCAGGGCCAGCATCAGCACGATGGTGCGCCGGAACAGGCTGCGGTTGCTCCGCCCCTGGCCGCTCCGGCGGGGGGGTCGTTTGGGTTCCTGCATGGGATATTACCTCCGCGAATGTTGGAAAGAGGGGCGCGGGAAAGCTACATTCCTCGCGCCCCGGTGTCTCTGTCTATGGCAAGTGTATGTGCCGCGCCGCCCTGTTTATGACAGCAGATTGGCCAGATATTCCTCCGCCCGCTGGAGCAGGGCGGACAGGCCCTTCCCCGCCCCGTCGTAATACACCACGCTGTCCGGCTCGGACAGGTCCAGGTAGACCGTCTGCCCCGCCCGGCCCCGGACCATGGTGCCGTCGGCCAGGAGCTGCTTCTCAATGGCCTCCAGGTCGAAAATCAGCTCATACTTGGCCTGGAGCACCCGGCCCTCGTCTTGGAGGTCGGTGAGCTCCCCCCGGAGGGACACCATGTCGTAGTTGGCCTCCGCCAGCTGGGCGATGCTCACCACCAGCAGCAGGGTGCAGGCCAGCACGGCGAACACCCCCACTACGGCGAAGGGCGCGACGGCGGTCTGGGTGCGCACCTGCACGTCGGGCCGCTGGGCCGGACGGCGGCGGGGCTGGATGGACGGACGGCGGGCAGGCTCCGGGCGGCGGACGGTATTGCCGTGGATCCGCTCCCGGCGGGCAGGCTCCCGCAGGGGCTCCTGCTCCACCTCGGGCTGGTAGGCCACGTTTCCGCTGGTACGGTATCTTCTGTTTCTCCTCTGCTCTGCCATGGAACACGTCTCCTTTGTACGCCCCGCGTCCCGCCGTCCATCCGCGGGGTTTGGGGTTTATCGCTTCTCCGCGATCCGCAGCTTCGCGCTCCGGGCGCGGGGATTTTCGTTCAGCTCCTCCTCCGAGGCGGTGATGGGCCGTTTGCCGATCAGCTTCACCTTGGGCGTCTTGCCGCACACGCAAACCGGGAAGTCCGGCGGGCAGGTGCAGCCCCTGGCCCATTCCCCGAAAGCGGTTTTCACCAGCCGGTCCTCCAGGGAGTGGAAGGAAATGATCGCCAGCCGTCCCCCCGGCTTCAGCAGGGGCAGCACGCCGCCCAGCAGCCGCTCCACCTCTCCCAGCTCGTCGTTGACAGCGATGCGGATGGCCTGGAAGGACCGTTTGGCGGGGTGCTGCTTCTCCCGCCGTGCCTTGGCGGGCATGGCGGCGCGGATCAGCTCCGCCAGCTCCCCGGTGGTCTCGATGGGGGCCTCCTCCCGGCGGCGGACAACGGCGGCGGCGATGGGGCCGGAATACCGCTCCTCCCCGTACTGCCAGAGAATCCGCTTCAGCTCCTCCTGGCTCCAGCCGTTCACCACCTCCCGGGCGGTGAGAGGGGCGGACTGGTCCATCCGCATATCCAGGGGTGCGTCCTGGAGGTAGGAAAACCCCCGGCTGCCGTCGTCCAGCTGGGGCGAGGACACCCCGAAGTCAAACAGCATTCCGTCCGCCCCGGAGACGCCCAGCCCGGACAGGAGGGCGGGCAGATCCCCGAAATTCCCCCGCACCAGGGTCACCTTGTCCATCCGTGCCCCGAACCGGGCGGGGGCGGCGTCCAACGCCGCCTGGTCCCGGTCGATGGCGATGAGCCGTCCGGTGGTGAGCCGTCCGGCGATCTCCCTGGAGTGGCCCGCCCGGCCCAGGGTGCCGTCCACGTAGATCCCGTCGGGGCGGATATTCAAACCGTCCAGGCACTCGTTCAAAAGCACCGGCTTGTGGGTGTACTCCATATCAAATCCCCAGATTCTTCATCAGGTTGGCAATGGTCTCGGGATTGAGCTGCTGGCGGGTCTTGGCCTTCCAGTTGTCCGCGCTCCAGATCTGGGCGCGGTCGTTATTGCCCGTCACCACCACGTCCTTGTCGATCTTCGCGTAGTCCTTCAGGTAGGAGGGGATCTGGAACCGCCACTGCTTGTCCGCCTCGCACAGCTGCGCGCTGGCGAAGAACAGGTCCATGGCCGCCGCGTCGGTGGTGGACAGCTCGGACACCCGCTGGCGCAGCTTGTCCCAGGTCTCCATGGGGTACAGGGTCAGGTTTTCCTTCACCCCCACCGCCAGATAGAAGGTGGAGCCCAGCTTGTCCCGCAGCTTGGAGGGCACGATGAGGCGGCCGGCGTTGTCGATGCTGTGCTCATAGGTGCCGGTCATCCCTCTCCCTCCATTCTGCTCCACGAAATAGAAGGATTCCTCCATTTCGCTCCATTACGCTTCTCAGTATACCTTACCCCCCAGCAAAAAGCAAGCACTTTTTTCCGCCGGATTTGCCTTTTTTTGGTTGTAATCCGCCATTTGTTCGCACAAACATCCGTTTTATCCAGCAAATGTTTATTCGAGCCCGTCCGCTTTTCCTCCCGGATTTGTGCGCAAAAAAAGCCCGCCGTGTCCATGCACGGCGGGCTTTCCCCTGATTTTGTTGCCCCATATACCGGGCCTTTACCGATCCGCCTCGGCGTCGTACATTCTGCTGCCCCCGGAGGAGGAGCTGCCCCCGGAGCCGGAGCCCATGCCGGAGCGGAACTGGTTGTGCACCTGCCGCATCTCCGAATGGGCGGCGGCCAGGGCATCCTCCGTGCGGCGCAGGAGGTCCACGCAGTATTCGTTGGCCTCCCGGCGGGCACGCTTGGCGTCCTCCTCGGCCTGGTTCAGGATCTCCCGGGCCTTCTGCCGGGCCTGGTTCATCACCGGGGCCTCGCTCACCATCTGGTTGGCCTCGATCTCCGCCCGCTTGCGGATCTCCTCCGCCTCCCGCTTGGCGGTGGCGATGTACTCGTTCCGGGCACTGAGGATCTTCCGGGCCTCCGCCAGATCCACCGGGAGCTGCTTCTTGGCGTCCTCAATGAGATCCAAAGCCTTGTCCCGGTCGATCACGCATTTCTCCCCGCTGAAGGCGGCGTTCTTCGCCTCATCGATCATGTCGAACAGCATATCCAGCAGCTCGTCTACGGCAGTCGCCATTTCCGATCTCTCCTTTTGTCAATGGATATCAGATGTAAGAACCTGTATTCACAGCCGAGGATGCCGGGTGGGCGAGGGATTTTTTCGCCAGACAAGGCGCGTTTTCGCGGGAATACTTTGTGTATTGCAAGAAAACGCAACGCGGTATGGCGGAAAAAGACCCGTCCACACGGCGTTTGAGGTTGTGCATACAGGTTCTAAACCGCTCAACCCTCCTGGGCCGCGCCCGCCACCTTGGCGCGCACCTCCTCAATGATCTGCCGGGGCACGAAGTCGGACAGGTCCGCCCCGTACCGGGCCATCTCCTTCACCACCGTGGAGCTGAGGTAGGCATACTTGGGCCGGGTATACAGGAATATGGTGTCCAGCCGGGGGTAGAGCTTGGCGTTGATCATGGCCATCTGGATCTCCGCCTCGTAGTCGGACACCGCCCGCAGCCCCTTCACCAGCACCCGGGAACGGCTCCGGCGGGCGTACTCCGCCACCAGATCCCGGGAGCAGTCCACCTTTACGTTGGGCAGATCCTCCGTCACCCTGCGGATCAGCTCCACCCGCTCCTCCGGGGAAAACAGGCCGGAGTCCTTGGCGGAGTTCACGCTGACGCACACGATCAGCTCGTCGAAGATGGCGGCGGCCCGCTTGATGATGTCCAGGTGGCCCAGGGTCACCGGGTCGAAGCTGCCGGGGTAGATGGCGCGTCTCATGGGTTTGCCCTCCTGCGGTACAGGGTAAATTTGATCTTGCCGTAGCGGTACTCCTTCCCCTTTTCATAGGGGGCGGGCACCTCCGGCAAGAGGCGGTCCGCCGGACTTTCGCACACCATTATACCATGTTCTACCACGATGTCAATCGTTGTGATCAGCTCCATGGCCCGCTCCAGGCTGCCGGAGGCGTAGGGCGGGTCCAGGAACACCAGCCCGTATTTCTCCCGGCACCGGGTGAGATAGGCGGCAAAATCCTTTCCGTGGCAGGCGGCGCGGTCCTCGAAGCCGCAGGTTTTGAGATTGCGCCGGACGGTGTTCAGGGCGGCGGGCGCACTGTCCACAAAGTCGCAGAAGGCCGCGCCCCGGCTCAGGCACTCGATGCCAAGCTGTCCCGTTCCGGCGAACAGATCCAGCACCCGCCTGCCCTCGATGTCGAACTGGATCGCACTGAACAGCCCCTCCTTCACCCGGTCGGTGGTGGGCCGTGTGTCCAGGCCGGGCAGCTCCGCCAGCCGCCTGCCCCGGGCGGTTCCCGTGATCACTCTCATGGCGCGTCCTCCTTGTCTGTCGGTTCCCCTGCGGGGTGGAAGTGGGCGTATACCGCCTGGGCGGTGTTTTTGGGCACCACGGCGCAAAGCTCCTCCAGCGAGGCCCCCTTTACCGCCTTCACGCTCTTGAACGCCTTCAGGAGCTGGGCCTTCCGGGTGGGTCCCACCCCGGGAATGCCGTCCAGGGCCGAGCCCTTCAGGTGCCCCGCCTGCTGCTGCCGGTGGAACTCGATGGCGAAGCGGTGGGTCTCCTCCTGGATGCGGCCCACCATGGCGAACAGGGCCTGGTTGGACTGTATGCCGATCTCCCGGCCGTCCCCAGCCTGGAGGGCCCGGGTGCGGTGACGGCTGTCCTTCACCATGCCGTAGGCCGGGATATCCCCCAGCCCCAGCCTGCCCAACGCCTCCTGGGCCGCCCTCACCTGCCCCGCCCCGCCGTCGATGAGCAGCAGGCCGGGCCTGTCCGCGAACTTCTCGTCCCCGTCCAGGTAGCGGCGGAACCGGCGTTCCACCACCTGCTCCATGGAGGCGTAGTCGTCGGCGTGGGGCATATCCTTCAGCTTGAAATGGCGGTAATCCCGCTTCAGCGGCCTGCCGTCGATGTGGACGGTCATGGACGCCACAATGTCCGAGCTGCCCGTGTTGGAGATATCAAAGGCCTCAATCCGGCGGGGCGGCTCGTCCAGCCCCAGCAGAACCCCCAGGGCCTCCGTCAGCTTGGACCGCCGCTCCTCCGCCGTGGTGGCCCGGAGCACCTCCTCGGCGGCGTTTTCGTTGGCCAGCCTTACCAGCTCCATCTTGGCCCCCCGCTGGGGCGTCAGCACCTCCACCTTCCGGCCCACCGCCTCCGTCAGCATACGGGCCAGCTCCACCTGCTCGTCGATGTCGCAGGGCAGGAGGATCTGCCGGGGGAGCTGGCCCCGCCCGCCGTAGTACTGGGCCGCCAGAGTGGACACGGTGGTCTGCTCGTCCTCCATGGGGACGGACAGCAGCTCCCAGTCCTTGGCCGCCAGCTCTCCGCCCATGTAGTGCAGCACCACAAAGCAGCTCTTGGCCTCCCCCCGGTGGTAGCCCACCACGTCCGTGTCCGCCAGGGAGCCCGCCACCGCCTTCTGCCGGGTGGACAGCAGCTGGATGGACCGGATCCGGTCCCGGAGCTGGGCGGCCTTCTCAAACCGCAGCTCCTCCGCCGCCAGCTCCATCTCGGCGGTCAGCTCGTCCACCACCTCGTCCAGCCGCCCCTCCAGCAGCCGCACCGCCTGGTCGATGGACCGCCCGTACTGGCTTTGATCCATCTCCTCCCGGCAGTAGCCGTCGCACACGCCCATGTGGAAGTTGAGGCAGGGCCGCTCCTTCCCGATGTCCCGGGGGAACTTCCGGCGGCACCCCGGCAGGCGCAGAGCCTCCCGCAGGGCGTCGATGATGCCCTGGCTGGCAAACCGCCCGCCGTAAGGCCCGAAGTACCGCGCCCTGTCGTCCTCCGCCTTGGCGGACAGGGAAAACCGGGGGTACTCCCCCGCCGACAGCCGGATATAGGGATAGCCCTTGCTGTCCTTCAGCAGGATGTTATACCGGGGCTGGTGCCGCTTGATGAGGGCGCACTCCAACACCAGGGCCTCAAACTCAGACTGCACCACGATCACGTCGAAGTGGTCGATCTGGGACACCATGGCCCGGGTCTTTTCGTTGTGGCGGGACTGGTCCTGGAAATACTGGCTCACCCGGTTTTTCAGGGCCTTGGCCTTGCCCACATAGATCACTTCGCTGGCCCCGTTCTGCATGATGTAGACGCCCGGCTTCAGGGGCAAAGCGTGGGCCTTGTCCCGCAGCTCCTCAAATGTCATAGCGCACACCCCCCATTGTCACGCTGCGCATCCTTCGCAACGGGGCCCAAGTCCTCCGATTCCGCCAAAACCCATCCGGCCTTTCGTGCCTTCTTGGGCTTTTGGCTCCACTCCGGCCTTAGAACCCGTATTCACAACCTCAAACGCCGTGTGGACGGGTCTTTTTCCGCCATACTGCGTTGCGTTTTCTTGCAATACACAAAGTATTCCTGCGAAAACGCGCCTTGTCTGGCGAAAAAATCCCTCGCCCACCCAGCATCTTCGGCTGTGAATACAGGTTCTTGGTCCCCTGCTCCCGGATGCTCCGCGCTTCTGATGAAAAAAAGTGCCGCTTACCGCGGCACTTTTCAAAACTTCGCTGAATTACTCGGAGAACTCGGAATTGATCAGCTCTACCAGCGCGCTGATGGCGGCCTCCTCATCGGGGCCGTCGGCAATGAGGTTGATGGCCGTGCCCTTCACGATGCCCAGGGACAAAACCCCCAGCAGGCTCTTGGCGTTCACGCGGCGGTCTTCCTTCTCCACCCAGATGGAGCTTTTGAACTCGTTGGCTTTCTGAATAAAAAACGTGGCCGGACGGGCGTGCAGGCCAACCTGGTTGTTTACCATAGTCTCTTTCATAAACATGAGCGTATTCCCTCCATCAAAAAGTTTCGGCTCCGGGCAGCCCATGTTATGCCGCCTGCCCGCCCTCAATTCCGAATCTTTGTACGTTGATAGGATACCAAATTTAGCCCCCGATCGTCAAGAGCATTTTCACCAAATTCTCGTGGGCACTTTTAGAAAAACCGCCTACAATTCACCATCCCAGCCGTCCACGGCAGGCGGACACGGCCCCAGGCCGCCGCGCCGCCCGCCCGGGCGCGGATCACCGCAGCGTGGCCACCGTCACGCCGTCCTCCCCCTCGCCGTACACGCCGGGGCGGTACTCCTTCACGTAGCGGCTCTTTTTCAGGTGCTCCCGCACCGCCTTGCGCAGCGCGCCGGTGCCCTTGCCGTGGATGATGGTCACCGTCTCCAGCTTGCCCATGAGGGCGTTGTCCAGGAACAGGTCCACCGCGCCGATGGCCTCGTCCACCATCATGCCCCGCAGGTCCAGCTCCGCCTTGGCCGCCGCAGCCCGGAAGGGACGGCTCACCGCCGCGGCCCGGGCCTTGTCCTTCGCGCTCTGCTTCTTCCGGGCGGTGACATCCTCCAGTACCCGCACCTCGTCCTGCTTGGCCTTCAGCTTCAAAATGCCCGCCTGGAGCTGGAGGGTGCCGTCCTTGTTCACCCCGACAACCTCCGCCTGGGTGCCCATTTTAAGCAGCTCTACCGTGTCGCCCAACACCGCGTCCCGGGTGGGGGGCGGGGGCGGCAGCTCCTCCTTCCGCCCGCCCAGGGCGGCGTCCGCCTCGTTCAGCTTCCGGCGCAGCTGGGCCCGCTCCTCGTTGTCGTCGATCCACTCCTTCGCCTGCTCCTGGCGGCGGCGCATCTCGTTCAGCTCTTTGAACGTCCGGTCGGCGGCGTCCCTGGCCTGCTCCAGGATGGCCCGGGCCTCCGCCTGGGCCTTCTCGGTGGCCTTCCGGCGTTCCTCCTCGATCCGCTGGCGGTACTGCTCCGCCTGGGCGCGGGCCTCCTCCATCTCCCGGCGCAGGCGGGCGGCCTGCTCCTTCTCCTTCTCCATGGCCTGCCGCTGCAGGTCCAGCTGGCTGAGCACGTCCTCAAAACGCACGTTTTCCGCGTCAATCCGGTCGGCGGCCTTCTGGATAATATAGCCGGGCAGGCCCAGCCGCCGGGAGATGGCGAAGGCGTTGGACTTGCCGGGTATGCCGATGAGCACCCGGTAGGTGGGGGCCAGGGTCTCCACGTCAAACTCGCAGGAGGCGTTTTCCACCCCGGCGGTGGTCATGGCGTACACCTTCAGCTCCGCGTAGTGGGTGGTGGCGGCCACATTGGCCCCCATGGCCCGGGCGGACTCGATGATGGCGGCGGCCAGGGCCGCGCCCTCCACCGGGTCGGTGCCCGCCCCCAGCTCGTCGAACAGGATCAGGGTGCCGCTGTCCGCCTGCTCCAGAATGGCCACAATGTTGGTCATGTGGGAGGAGAAGGTGGACAGGGACTGGTCGATGGACTGCTCGTCCCCGATGTCCGCCAGCACCGCCGAGCACACCCTGACGGTGGAGCCGTCGGCGGCGGGAATGTGCAGGCCGCACTGGGCCATCAGGGTCAGCAGGCCCAGGGTTTTCAGCGTCACCGTCTTGCCTCCGGTGTTGGGCCCGGTGATCACCAGGGTGTCGAAGCTCCCCCCCAGCCTCAGATCGTTGCGCACCGCGGTCTTGGCATCCAGCAGGGGGTGGCGGGCCCTTCTCAGCTCGATGTGATCCCCCAGGGCAGGCTCCATGGCCCCCATGGCGGAGGACAGCTTGGCCCGGGCGAAAATGCAGTCCAGGGAGATGAGGGTCTGGTAATCGTCCTCAATGTCGGTTTTGAACCCGGCGCAGTCGGCGGACAGCTCCGCCAGAATCCGCTCGATCTCCTTCTGCTCCTTGGCCTGAAGCTCCCGCAGCTCGTTGTTGGCGTTCACCACCCCCATGGGCTCGATGAAGAAGGTGCCGCCGGAGCCGGACACGTCATGCACCAGGCCGGGTATGTCGTTCTTGTGCTCGCTCTTGACGGGCACCACGTACCGCCCGCCCCGCATGGTGATGATGGCGTCCCGCAAATACTTGGACTGGTTGGACGAGATGAGCCGGTTCAGCACGTCCCGCACCTTGCCCGCCGCCGCCCGGATGTGCCGCCGTATGTCCGCCAGCTCCGGGGAGGCGGCGTCGGCGATCTCCTCCTCGCTGAGGATGGACCCAGTGATCTTGTCCTCCAGGAAGCGGTTGGCGGTGAGGCTCTCGAAGTAGCCGTCCAGCACGGTTTTCCCCTCGCCCCCGCCGGAGCCGTACTCCCGGACATTCCGGGCGCACCGCAGCACCAGGGCGATGTCCAGCAGCTCCCGCGTATTCAGCGCGCCCCCCCGGTCCGCCCGCTGGAGGGCCGCCGCCACCGGGCGTATGCCGGACAGGGACGGGGTGCCGTGCTTCACCAGCAGGTCGAAGGCGGCGGAGGTCTGCTTTTGCAGGCGGCTCACGTCGCCGGGAACGGACAGGGGCCGCAGGGCGAGGCACCGCTCCCGGCCCTCCTCGGTGGCCGCCTCCTCCGCCAGCAGGGCCAGCACCCGGGGCAGCTCCAAAGTCTCTATGGATTTTTCGTATAATGGCGTCATGATCAATTTCCTCAATGGTTCGGGCCGGGCCGCCGTCAGGGCCTCCCGGCAGGTTTATAGGTAATGGATTTGTAGAAGTCCAGCGTCCGGAAGCCCCGCTCCAGCCGGGTCATGAGATAGGCCTCCGCCGCGTCCCCCAGCCGCTTCATGCCCTCCCCGTCCAGCCGGAAGGACAGCAGACGCTTCCGGGGGCCCCAGACAATGTGCCGCAGGGCCGCCAGCGACGACGGGGTCAGCGGCATGGATACCCCCTCCCCCAGGCGGCTCCGGCAGGCGGCGCAGTGGACGGTGCCCTCCCCCAGGTGGATGTGGGGCTCCAGCGGCTGCTCCCGGAAGCACACCCCGCACCGCTCCAGCTGGGGCTCGTACCCCGCCAGGGCCATGGACCGCCACTCAAAGGCGGCCTTCACCTGGGCCGGGGAGGCCGGGAGCTTATCCAGGGCGTGGAGGCAGTTCAGCGTCACCGCCAAAAGGCCGGGATCGGGCTGGCCCTCCTCCGCCAGGGCCTCGGTGACCTCCGCCAGATAGCTGGCCAGGGACAGCTTTTCCAGGTCCGCCCTGATCCCGTCAAACAGCCGCTCCGACGCCGTCTCCTTCACCGACCACATCTCCCGGAACTCGTACAGGGTGAATTCCCCCCAGACCAATAGCTGGCAGGCGGCGGCAATCGCGCTCCCCTTCTTCCGGCACCCCCGGGCGGACACGGTGAGCTTGCCCTCCTGTTCCGTCAGCAGGGTGAGGATCTTGTCCGATTCCTTGTAATTCACCTCGCGCAGGACGAGGGCGTTGGTGGTCAGGTGCATAATAACGCTCCTATGTACGCCCCGGCGGTTTGCCGGGACGCTTGGATTCAGAACCTAAGAACCTGTATTCACAGCCGAGGATGCCGGCTGGCCGAGGGATTTTTCCGTCAGGCAAGGCGAATTTTCGCCGGAATACTTTGTGTATTGCAAGAAAATTCAACGCGGCTTGGCGGAAAAAGACCCGGCCAGACGGCGTTTGAGGTTGTGAATACAGGTTCTAAATTCACAGCCGGGGCTGCCCTGCGCCGCTCCATAAGCGCGTCAGGACAGGGCGGAAGAAGCCCGTCCGGACGGGGTTTGGGGCCGCGGGTACAGGCTCTCAGTAAAGATTTCCCGGGCTGCCGGGCACATTGGCCGAAACCGGAGCCGGGGAACCTGCCAGCGGTCCGGCCGACCCCGCCCCGCCCCCCTGGGCCGCCCCGGACGGAGGCATCGCCTCCCCGTCCCGGCTCATCAGCCATGCCTCCGGCATCCCGGTGGTCCAAAACAGCTTCCAATACTCTCGATTCATCTGCCATCCCTCCTGTCCATACCGTTAGCATGAACAGGGACAGATTGATTATGTCAGGGAAATTTTGTGTCCGGTTTCATTCAGGCAAGGCTTTTTCCGCCGCTTCCGCTAAAACGGCCCCGCTCCAGCGGATCAGGCGGGCGAACGCGTCCTCCAGCGGCTCTCCTGTGGGGGACAGGCCGTATTCCAAAATCTCCCGCTCGTCCCCCTCCAGCCGGGAGAGCAGCTCCCCCTTGGCCCGCAGGTTCTCCCCGGTTCGCAGCTCATAGAGGGCCCGCAGGGTGAAAAACACGCTTTTGTGGGCCTCTTTCAAAAAGCCGGGCCACTCCTCCCTGGGGGCGTAGAGATAGGTGTGGACGGCGGCGTGGTACAGCCCCGACGCCCCGATGGCGGCGGCCTCCGCCAGATCCTCCCGGCCCAGGGGCGGCAGCAGGGGCTTCAGCCGTCCATGCACATCCCGGGTGTCCCGGGCCAGCTGGCACAGGTCATATTTGGGCCAGCTTTCCAGCTCCTCCGCCCCGCACAGGAAGCCGCAGGCCTTCTCCCCTTCGGACATATCCCCCACGACGGCCCGGTATAAATCCAGGTCGGAAAGCTCCACCCGGTCCAGCACCGTCACCACGTCGATGTCGCTGTCCTCATTGGCCTCCCCCCGGCCGTAGCTGCCCTGAAGCCCCAGAAACAGCAGCCGGGGGCCGAACCGCTCCGCCAGCCTGCCCGCCAGCTCCTCCATCCAGCGTTCAATCTCAACCACGGCTCAGTCCTCCGTATAACCGAAGTTTTGGATGGCCGCCGGGTTGTCCCGCCAGTTTTCCTTTACCTTCACCCAGGTCTCCAGGTACACCTTGGCCCCCATGAACGCCTCCATGTCCTTTCGGGCCTGGGTGCTGATCTTCTTCAGCATGGCCCCGCCCTTGCCGATAATGATCCCCTTGTGGGACGCCTTCTCGCAGTAGATGGTCACATGGCAGTCGATGATGTCGGTGTCGTCCCGCTGGGAGAACTGCGTCACCTCCACCGCCGTGCCGTGGGGGATTTCCTGGTCCAGCTCCCGCAGCAGCTTCTCCCGGACGATCTCCGCCATGATCTGCCGCTCGGGCTGGTCGGTCACCGCCCCGTCGGGGAACAGCTGGGGCCCCTCGGGCAGCCAGCCGCCCAGCACCTCCAGCAGCTCGTCCACGCCCTCCCCGGTTTTGGCGGAGATGGGCACCACCGCGTCCCAGTCCAGGGCCTCCCCGTAGGCCGCCATCACCGCCAGCAGCTTCTCCTTTTCCACCGTGTCGATCTTGTTGATCACCAGGGCGGCGGGTGCGCCTAACGCCTTGATGCGGTCGATCAGCTCCTGCTCCGGCCCGCCGATGCGGTCCACCGGCTCCACCAGCAGCATCACCCCGTCCACGTCCGCCACCGACTGGCGCACCACCTTTACCATGTAGTCGCCTAAACGGGTCCGGGCCTTGTGCAGTCCCGGCGTGTCCACAAACACAAACTGGCTGTCCCCCCGGTTGAGGACGGCGCAGATGCGGTTGCGGGTGGTCTGGGGCTTGGGGGAGACGATGGCGATCTTCTCTCCCGCCAGGGTGTTGGTCAGGGTGGACTTGCCCACGTTGGGCCGTCCGCAGATGGTGATGATGCCGCTTTTCTTGATGTTCATAGGTGATCCTCAACTTTCTTGAGCATTTTTTGTAAGTATGTTCAGTTTTCCCCGTGGTAGTCCAGGTGTTCCCACTTCGCCTGCTCGTCGAAGAAATCCTCCCCCGGTGGGAGCTCCTTGTAATACACCTGGGTCAGTTCCCCGTCGATCCGATCTTCCACCTTGATCCCGTAGGCGAACACCGTCCCCTCTGTCTCGGGGATCACCATATCTGTCTCCTCCCACCACGTCTCGATCCGCCGGATGCACACCAGCTTCCCGTTCTCCCAGCGGTGGAAGGTGGTCACGCCGTCCCCGGCACCGCTGTTCCGGGCCCAGCCGTCGATGATCTCCGTCTCCGGGTTGCGGCGGGGCAGGGCGATCTCCCGGTACTCCGGCACCTCCACAAACTGCCCGGCCCCCTCGTCCCACACCCAGAGATACCAGTATCTGGCTGCGTTTCCCATGTTATACAGGACGCTGAAGTCCACGTACCCGTCGAAATTGGCGTCCACCACCTCGTGATGGCCAAACGCCATATCCTCCACCAGGACAGCCATGGTTTGGAGCGGCGCGTCCATATCCCCCGGGTTCCAGACGGACAGCGTGGTGTGGTAATCGCCGAACTCCGTGTCCCTGTCCTGTTCCCCCAGTTCCGCCGTCACCAGCAGCGTCCCCAGCTTCCCGCCGGTGTCCACCAGGAAGGCGTCGTGGGTATCGTCCACGGGCTGCCGCTCCAGCAGCTCCTCCGGGCTTGGGAGCTCCGGCGGCGTTCTCAGCGGCACGCCGGCTGTCGGGGACGGCTCCGGCGAAACGGGCGCGGTTCCCGTTGGCTCCTCCGCCTGACACCCCGTCAACGCCAACGCCAGGGCCGCCGCCAGCAAAGCATAGCGTATTTTCATGCGTTTCCCTCTCTTTCCAGCCCCAATTCCTTCATAATGTACTCCTCCCGCTCCCGCATCCGGGCCTTTTCCGGCCCCTCGTCCAGGTGGTCGTAGCCCAGCAGGTGGAGCGTCGAGTGGACGGCCAGATAGGCCAGCTCCCGGCGGTTGGCGTGCCCGTACTCCTTGGCCTGGGCCTTGGCCCGCTCCAGGGAAATGCACATATCCCCCAGGGGGGCCAGCCCGGTGGCGGGGTCGGCGTCCTCCCCGGACGGCTTGTCCCCCGGCTTGAGGTCGAACATGGGGAAGGACAGCACGTCGGTGGGGGCGTCCACCCCCCGCATATCCAGGTTAATCCGGTGGATGCCCCCGTCATTGGTGATCAGCACGTTGATCTCGCAGGGCACGTCCACCCCCTCCGTGTCCAGGGCGGTTCGGATCGCCTTGCGCAGGAAGGAGCGCAGGCCCTCGTCCACCCCGGGGACGTCGGCGGAAATCATGATTTTATGCTTTGCCATTACCGGTTGACCTCCCGCTTGTCCGTGCGGCCCATGAGCCAGTCTGCCGACACCCCGAAAAAGTCCGCGATTTGCAGCAGGCTTTTGTAGTTCGGCAAGTGCCCATCCGCCTCCAGACGCTGAAAATGACGGTAGTTAAATTCCAGTTTACCAGCGGCTTCCTCCTGGGTCAAGCCGTTTTCCATCCGGAGTAGTTTCAGGCGTTCGTTGAAAATCATTGTTCCACTTCCTCTTGACACGTACAAGAATGCCGTGTATAATAACACGTACAAGTTAGTACGTGTTAAGGAGGGCTTCCCATGGACCAGAATATCCCCACCATTATCGATGCCTTATACCGCTATTTCGTCACCGAACCCGATCCCCGCTTCTGGCCGGATTATTTCCGCCATGACCCCGTCCAGGGCCACGGCCTCTGGTCGTTCTACCAGGGCCTCCGGCTCGGAATCCAGCTGTCCGACGCCTGCCTGGAGAAGCTCTGACCGCGAGGGTGCAGGGGCGCGCACTGCGCGCCCGCTTATCCCAGACTCACCACGTTACCGCGGGCGGACGATGTCCGCCCCTACAGCTCCGTTCCATTCCCTACCGCTTGTCCCGCTTGGCCGCCCTGCGGGCCTCGTCGTCCTCGTAGGCTTTAATGATCCGCTGGACAATGACATGGCGCACCACGTCCGCCCCGGTGAGCTGGCGGATGGCGATGCCCTCCACCCCCTTCAGCACCCGCATGGCCTCCTTCAGCCCGGACACCTTGTCCGCCGGCAGGTCGATCTGGGTGGCGTCCCCGGTGATGACGATCTTGGACCCGAAGCCCAGCCGGGTGAGGAACATCTTCATCTGCTCCCGGCTGGTGTTCTGGGCCTCGTCCAGGATGATGAAGCTGTCGTCCAGCGTCCGGCCCCGCATATAGGCCAGGGGAGCCACCTCGATGTTTCCCCGCTCCACGTACTTCTGATACGTCTCCGCCCCCAGCATATCAAACAGCGCGTCGTACAGGGGGCGCAGGTAGGGGTCTACCTTGGACTGCAAGTCCCCCGGCAGGAAGCCCAGCCGCTCCCCGGCCTCCACCGCGGGGCGGGTGAGGATGATCCGGTTCACCTGCTTCTCCCGGAAGGCCGCCACCGCCGCCGCCACCGCCAGATAGGTCTTGCCCGTCCCGGCGGGGCCTACGCCGATGGTGACGGTGTTGTTTTTGATGGCGTCCACATACTTCTGCTGGCCGATGGTCTTGGCCTTGATGGGCTTGCCCTTGGCGGTGACGCACACCACGTCCCCGGCGAGCTGGGCGATCTTCCCCTCGTTCCCCGACCGCACCAGTTCGATGATATAGCGCACGTTCTGCTGGCCGATGGCCTCCCCCCGGGCGGACAGGGTGAGCAGGCCCTGGATGGCCTTCACCGCCCACATCACGTTCTCGCCCTCGCCGCTGATCTTCAAATTGGACTCCCGGTTCACCACCGAAACGTCCAGCTCCTGTTCGATCAGGCGGATGTTCTCGTCGAACAGGCCGAACAGGTTGACGGCCTCCTCCATCCGCTCGATGCTGATGCTCTGTTCTGTCATTGGTAACTCCTTGTTTTACGGCCCTCAGCCGGTTTCCTTGGTATCCTCCTGGGGCGTTCCGTAAATCCGCCCCACCTCTCCCTCCCGCTCCACGGTGCGGCCGATCTCCTCCCGGCACTCCGCCAGCAGGGTGACGGTGAGCCGCCCGTTCTCCTGGCGGGTGACGAAGTCGGTGCGCAGGATCTCTCCCTTCCGCGCCGCCATCAGCTCCTCCAGGCGGAACCGCAGCAGCTCCTCCAGCTCCTTTGCCGCCTGCTCCCCGTCCACCGGCTCCTCCCGGAGGGTATAGCCCCGGCGGGTGACGGTGGTGAGGGCGGCGGGCATGGGCCGCCCAAAGAGGGTCAGCTCCGCAGTCTCCGTTATTTTATCATATCTCCCACCGGAAATGCTACTGTTTTCAAAAAAATCCAGGTCAAACCACAAAATTTTCAGGCCCCAGCTCCGGTTCTCCTCCCCGGTGTACTCCTTCACCCGGCTGGTGAGGGGGATGGTTTCCTCCAGGGTGCGCCACGTCCGGGCGGTGACATTGCCCGCGGCGTGCACCACCAGGCTGCCCAGATCCACCGTCCCGCCCTCCGGCTCCTTCAGATCCAGCACGCCGGAGATGAGGGTTTCCCCCTTGGCCACCACGTCCCCGTCCTGGAACATGGCCCGGCCCGCGTCGGTCTGTATGTCCTCGATGATGCCGTCCGCCGCCGCCACGATGTCGGCGGGTACGTCCTCCTCCAGCAGCTCCGGGGCCTTCTCCACCTCCCGGACGATGATCTCCGCCCGGGTGCCGTAGATGTTCACCGCCAGATAGGACAGCTCCGGCAGGCCCAGCAGGGCGTTGCTGGCGGCCTCCCGCTCCCGGATGGCGGGGCCGTAGGCCCCGGGCCGCACCCCCGCCCGCTGGAGCTGGGAGAGGATCACGGCGGTGGGCACCCGCTCGTTCCCCGTCACCTCCACCACCAGCACAAACCGGGACAGGAACCCCACCGCCAGCACGCACAGGCCCAGCCCCAGCAGAAACCCCCAGCGGCCCTCCACCAGACGCTCCGCCAGGGCGGACGCCCCGTAACGCCCCCGCTCGTCCAGGTCGCACATGGCCCGCTGGGCCAGCCCGTCCAGCCGCTTCCGGTCCCGCAGGGCCACCCGGAAGGTAAAGCTGGTCTCGTCCAGCCAGCGCAGCCGCCAGAATTGCAGCCGGTTCTGGGCGCACAGGTTCAGCAGCCGCTCCGGGAAGGCCCCGGTGGCCCGAAGCTCCACGTAGCCCCGCAGCAGGTTGATGAGCTTCTTCACGCCTTCCGCCCCTTTCCCTCCAACGCTCTGTTCCGCCGCCGTCCCGGGCGGATTACCTCATGAACTCCACCCCGTGGATCTCCCCGGTGATCAGCAGCTCCTCCGGGGTCATGGCCCGCAGCTCCAGCCCCGTCCCCCGCACCAGCACCACCAGCTTCCCCCCGGATATGTGGATCTCCTCCGTCCCGTAAGCCAAAATGCCCCGGTGGGGGGCCATGCGCAGCTCCCCGTCCCCGATGATCTCCACCCGGGCCGCCCCCGCCACCGCGTCGGCGGGCAGGTCGAACATCCGGGAGGCACGGGCCAGCAGGCCCTCCTTTTCCCCCACAGCAATCACCTCTGGCAAGGATATGCGCCGCCCGGGCCCCGCTTGCCTGTCCACCGGAATTTCGTGGACTTTTTCCCCGGGCTGTGATATACTGGGGGCAAATCAGGAAATCAGGTGACCATATGGACTATGCCAACAGACGGCGGGAGGCCCAGGCCCCCGTCTACACCGTAACCCAGCCCGACACGCTCCTCCCCTTCCTGCTGGCCCGCGTAAAGGGCAAGAGCCGGAACAACGTGAAATCCCTGCTGTCCCGGCGTCTCGTGGCGGTGGACGGGGTGCCCCTGTCCCGGTTCGACGCGCCGCTGCTGCCGGGGCAGCAGGTATCCATACTGCCCGCCTCCGCCCCCAGGGCGGACGCCCTGCCCTTCCCCATCCTCTATGAGGACGAGCACCTGATCGTGGTGAACAAGCCCGCCAAGCTGCTGAGCGTGGCCAACGACAAGGAGAAAACCCGCACCGCCTACCACCTGGTCACCGACTACGTGAAGGCCCGGCGGGTGGACGACCGGATCTTCGTGCTCCACCGCCTGGACCGGGACACGTCGGGGGTGCTGATGTTCGCCCGGGACGCCGAGACCAAGGAGCTGTTCCAGGCCCGGTGGAACGAGATCGTCACACGGCGGGGCTATCTGGCGGTGGTGGAGGGGGTGCCCAAGCCCGCCCAGGACACCATCCGCTCGTACCTGGTGGAGACGGACACCCATCTGAGCTTTTCCGGCGCGCCGGGGAAGGGGGCCAAGGAGGCCGTCACCAGCTACCAGATCGTGAAGGCGGGGAGCGGGTACGCCCTGCTGGATATCTCCATCGAGACGGGGCGGAAGAACCAGATCCGGGTGCATATGAAGGAGAAGGGGTGCCCTGTGGCGGGGGATAAGCAGTACGGCTCGCGGACCAACCCCATCGGGCGGCTGTGCCTCCACGCCAACGAGCTGTCGTTTACCCATCCCGCTACCGGGGAGCAGATCACCTTTAAGGCCAAGATGCCCCGGGATTTCAACCGGGTGTTCCGATAAGACTACACGGGCGCATATATTAACGATTCCTCATCAATATCGCAGCTTGGAAACTCCTGTGGCAAAAAAAATCTGACAGTGAAAGGATATGACTGCGTTGAACTACTGCAAATCGCATTTGGACCGAATCAAAAAAATTGTTAGTGTGGGAACTGTGATACTGCTGGTGCTGGGCAGTCTGCTTGCGGCTTTGGGCCTGCTTCTGACGATCGCTATTTTGGCCGGCAGACAGGGCGACAGCGGTACGATCGTCCTGGCGGCAATCATGGCAGCGGTCCTTTTCCTCATACCTGGGGTATTGATGCTTGTCCTTGGCATCCGAAAATTGCAGTCGAACCGCAGCAGCAGCGACCCAGAGCAGGGCAGGCTGGTGCGCTCCATCCGGCGGCAGCTCCCGGCGGAACAGGCGGGGCTTCCTTTGGATGAGCTCTTTGCCGTTGTGGACCAGGATCTGTCCGGCGGGCAGGAATTTGGCAAGGACGTTGTCATTGGACGGGAGTGGGTGCTGGCGGGCGATCTGGCTGTGCCCATCCGCCGTATCCGGGGTGTTTTCCTCCAGAATTCGGCCCATCGCACCCAATATACCTACATAAGCAGTCAAATCATCACAGTCTTTGACGACACGCGGGAGTGCGGGACAGCAAGCTTCCTCGCAAAGGGAACCCTTGCGGCAGAGTGTTATAAGGCACTGTGTATGGTGGCCCCCTGGGCCATGCGGGGCGGTCTGAAGGAACAGGGGGAGCTGATGGCCCTCTCCCCAGAGCAGTTCAGCCAGTGGAACAGGGAATTGGAACGCCAGCAGGCGGAGGTAGTCCAGCCCCCGCGGTGATCGGTCCAAATAGGCCCCGTGTCTGTGGAAATACAAGACTTTTGACGCGGTTCTTTCATGAAAAACCCAGTAAGGCATAAAAGCCGCCCCCGGCCTGTTGGCCGGGGGCGGTTCAGCCTGTCGAAAAGCGGCCTGCCAGGGAAATATCCAGGCAGGCCGCAAAGCA
>ERZ779624.123-NODE-123-length-31876-cov-9.215864_pt1 | contig 31876 bp, 27 predicted proteins | sample MGYA00514190_ERZ779624 | MGnify/ENA primary metagenome ERZ779624 (study PRJEB29562, sample SAMEA4376706) | mouse gut metagenome | isolation source: Cecum | study: EMG produced TPA metagenomics assembly of the A DSS colitis mouse model was used to assess the... | reverse complement strand
AGAGGAAGAGGAAGAGGAAGAGGAAGAGGAAGAGGAAGAGGAAGAGGAAGAGGAATGGAAAACAAATTTGATTACAAGGATGTTTTTACATATAACGAGACGGAGGCGAACCAGTATGCGGCCAGGTGCATGGTGGTCTGCGCTGCCGTGGGAGCGGGAGCGTGGCTGCTGGATCTGGTGGGAATTTTTATTGTGCCCATGAAGATCATGAGTGTGGCAATTTCCGTGCTGATGATCTGTTTTCTGCTGCCCACCCTGATCTGCAGGATTACGGGGGGCGTAGGGGCATGGATTAAGTATGTCATGCTGTTGTGCAGCATTGTGGGGGTGTTTGTCCTGTCCTGCGCCATGCCCAAGCACGGCCTGCTGGCCTGGGCGCTGCCGCTGATGCTGAGCTGCCATTATTATTCCAGGGTGCTGATCTGGCTGACACTGGTTCTGTCACAGATTCTGTTTTCCGCATCCATCTTTATCGGTATGTTTGTGGGAGAGTGGGATCAGACACTGCTGAATGCGGCCATTTCCACCGGTCCCAGGGAGATTACACAGAAGCTGATTTCGGATGCGGCTTTCTTCTTCGCGCTGCCCAGAGCGGCCATTCTGTTGGGAATGTCGGCTATCTGTATCACGTTGGCAAAGCGCACCCGGACGCTTCTGGAAAAGCAGGCGAGAGACAGTCAGGAGCGGGAGAGAATCGCTGCGGAGCTGGACGTGGCAAGGAATATTCAGGCGGAGATGCTGCCCTGTCTGTTTCCTGCCTTTCCGGAGCGGAAAGAGTTTGAGGTCTATGCCACAATGAACCCGGCCAAGGAAGTGGGCGGCGATTTTTACGATTTCTTTATGGTGGACGAGAGACATCTGGCCGTGGTCATGGCGGATGTGTCCGGAAAGGGTGTGCCAGCCGCACTGTTTATGGTGATCGGCAAGACGCTGCTGAAGGATCACACAAAGCCGGGTGTGCGTCTGGGGCGCGTGTTTGAGGAAGTAAACAACCTGCTGTGCGAATCCAACGGAGAAGGTCTTTTTATCACGGCCTTTGAGGGAGTCCTGGATCTTGTCACAGGGCAGTTTGACTTTGTCAATGCCGGGCATGAGCCGCTTTTTATCGCCAGAAAGGGAGAGGGCTATAAGCCTCGCAGGCTTTCCCCGGGGTTTGTTCTGGCGGGCATGGAAAATATGAAGTATCAGGAGGGGAGTATTCAGCTTGCGCCGGGAGACCGGATTTTCCAGTACACGGACGGCGTGACGGAGGCGACCAACCGGAAGGAAGAGCTCTACGGCATGGAGAGACTGGAGGCCTCGCTCTGCCGCAATGCGGAAAAGGCGCCGGAGGAGCTGCTGCGCGCCGTGAAAGAAGATATAGACAGGTTTGTGGGGGAGGCTCCGCAGTTTGACGATATCACCATGCTCTGCGTGGAGTACCGGGAGGCCATGCAGGAGGAAAAAACCGCATGATTTTGAGCGCCAGCAGGAGAACCGATATACCGAACTATTATTCCGACTGGTTTCTGAACCGTCTTGGGGAAGGGTTCCTGTATGTGCGCAATCCCATGAATCCCCGGCAGGTGAGCGAGATTGTGCTGTTGCCGGAGACGGTGGACTGCATTGTGTTCTGGACCAAGAATCCGGAGCCCATGATGAACCGCCTGGGGGAACTGAAGAATTATCCCTTTTGTTTTCAGTTTACGCTGACCGGTTACGGAGCGGATGTGGAGCGGAATGTGCCGGACAAGCTGACGGTGATGGCGCCGATCTTTCGGAGGCTTTCGGAAAAAATCGGAAGAGAGCGGGTGGTCTGGAGATATGACCCCATTCTTTTTACAGAGAAGTATTCGCCGGAGTATCATCTGGAGCTGTTCGGGAAGCTGGCCCGAGCCCTGAAGGGCTGCACGGAAAGGTGTGTCATCAGCTTTGTGGATACCTATGCCAAAAACAGAAAGGCCATGGCGGCTCTGAGGATTTATGAACCGGACGGGCAGCAGCTGTCAGCCTTTGCGCAGCGTCTTAGTCGGACAGCGGCGGAGAACGGCATGGAGATGTTCAGCTGTTGTGAGCGAATGGATCTGGAGCACTGCGGCATACAGCATGGCAGCTGTATTGATCAGCCCCTGATAGAACGGGTCATCGGCTGCGGGACACAGCTGCGCAGGGACCGGAACCAGCGCCCGGGTTGCGGTTGTATGGAAAGTATTGATATCGGGTGTTATGATACCTGCAGAAACGGCTGTGTATACTGTTACGCAAGTCATGACCCGGCGGGAAATATCCCGGGCAGCCGCAGCTATAATCCCCTGTCACCGATACTCTGCGGGGAACTGACGGAGAGCGACAGGGTCACACCAAGGCAGATGCGGTCTGTGAGGAAGGAACAGCTGAGCCTGTTCTGAGCAGGGGGTCAGACAGCCCCCAGAAGAACATAGATCAGGGTTCCCACTACGCCGCTGCCCAGAATGATGGTGATGGCGCTGCATTTGAATTTCCGCAGGAGGAAGAGAGAAACTGCGAAGATCCCCAGCTCCACAACACGGATGTTTTCCAGCACGATTTCCTTCAGTCCGGACTGAAACAGGCCCAGCACAAGTATGGAGGTTCCGGCGGAGCCGATCAGCGCCACCACGGCGGGCCGTAAGGAGCCGAGAACCACCTGGACTCCCTTTACCGTGCGGTATTTGTAATAGAAGTGAGCCAGGGTCAGGCAGATGCAGAAGGAGGGGAGGATGCAGCCAAGGGTGCAGAGCAGCGCTCCGGGAACTCCTGCGATCCGCATTCCCACAAAGGTTGCCGAGTTGATGGAAATGGGTCCCGGCGTCATCTCTGCCACGGTAATCAGATCGGAAAACTCTTCCAGGGTCATCAGTCCGTAGATATTGACAATCTGTTCCTGAATCAGGGGAATTGCGGCATATCCGCCGCCCACGCTGAACAATCCCACCTGAATAAACGCAAAAAACAATTTTAACAACAGCATTTAAGCCACCTTATCCTTTCCTTTTTTCCATGTGAGAAACAGGTCTATGAGGCCGATTCCCAGACAGGCCAGAATGATGAGCATGGCGCTGACACCCAGAAAGCAGGCGGCCGTAAAGGCTGCAAGCATCATTGTGATATAGAGAATGCGCCTTGTTTTGAATACGTTTCCGGCAAGATTGAGCACCACGTCAAAGATGACGGCGGCGACGCCTGCCCGCATGACCTGCAGGGCGGTGGCGATGTAGGGGTTCGTGCGGAACTGTTCGTAAAACAGGGAAATAACCGAAATAATGGCCATGGGGGGAAGGATGGTTCCCAGAATGGCTGTCAGTGAGCCAACGATGCCTGCCACCCGGTAGCCTATGATGACGGAGCAATTGACCAGAATAGGCCCGGGAGCCGACTGGGTGATGGCAGTCACATCCAGCATCTCCTCCTCCCCCAGCCATTTCAGCTCCTCCACATACTTCTTTTTCATAAGAGAAACAATGACAAATCCGCCTCCGAAGGCACAGGCGCTGAGCAGGAACATGGATCGGAATAACGTCCAGAGTTTCCGGTAATCTTTTTTCATACTTACACCCCCAAGCCCGCCTTTGGCGGGCACAAACATTCAATGAGAAGAATTGCTTCTCTTGCAATTCTTCGGTGTGAAGAAGCTCTGCTTGCAGAGCGTAAAATCACTTGGCGAGGTCTTTTCGAGCTTAGTGATTTTCTTCATACTGATACCTTTCTGCCCGCTTCAGTGGGCATTGATTCCATGGTTGATTCTTTGATTATAAAATATTTGTTTATTGTGCGCAATGTCTATTTAAATCGGACAGGATATCATACCAGGGAAAACAGGAAACCTTTCAGAAGAATTATCGTCTATAGTATCAGATAGATGAGTTGGACGAAACCATTTAACGGGAGGTATTATGATGAACAAAAAAATGATTGCATTTGTTGTTGCTGTGCTTTGCTACAGCGCAGTGCTTGCAGTGGCATTCTGCTTTATTGGATATAAGGCAGCCTGCGACTCCATGGAAAACGCCGCGCCAACCGCGATCCCCCAAACCTTTTATGCCACGATTTCTGACATTCAGGGCAATACGCTGAAGGTGACGGGAATGGATGTCAACGACATTAACTTCAGAGGGGAATTCAGCTTTTCCGTTGCAGAAGAGACGAAAATCACATGGCGGTATACGGATATTTCAATGGAAGATCTGGATGTGGGTGATTCTGTTTCCATTACCTTTACAGGGGAAATTCTTGAAACATATCCTGCCGGGATACAACAGGTCGTTGCTGTTCAATTGCTGGATGATGAAATATAAGCTCGGCTCTTGCGAAACCTCCGGAACAGTTGTAAGATAGGGGTATAAAAATTTTTTTATGGAGGGGAAAGAAGTATCATGAACACTTACATCATCGCTGGCGTTGTCGCTGTGGTCGTCCTTTTTATTTTCTTTTATGTGAAAATGACCATAGACGAAAAGAAAGGGGTGGACAGCCGGGAGAAGCAGAAGATCAAGGACATTGTCAGAAGTGTGGTGCCGGGAGGGGATACCTACACCGCGGCCTACGGAACCAGGGAGGAGCTTGCCCTTGGAGGCGGCGGAAGGAGAGTGACGGCCACCACATCCTACTGGTATTATGCGGTGGCCTTCAAGGCCGGGGATCTGTATCTGGTGCCGCTGGATATTCAGGGAGGGGAGATCAGTCACGGTGAGCCGGTACACTATGGAAGAGAAGAACTTGGCATGGTGGAGGCGAAAAACGGATATGTGATCCTGTTTGACAGGGACAGAAAAGAGATTATGACGCTCTTTGTGACGGCCAGCAATACGAAGGATGACAAGTATCATCCGGTGAACATCCAGCAGAAGGAGGAAGCGGATGCCTTTGCACAGTTTGCACAGGCTTATATGCAGGAGATCAATGCTGCAAACGGGATTACCGATATCAAGGCAGCCAAGAAGGAAGCGAGAAAGAACAGCTGAGCATGGGAGCGCAGGCCTGGTGAACCGGAGGGCGTGCAGGAAAATTCCACGCGGAGGAGACAGCTATGGATATGCAGTTATTTGACAACTTTGAGGATGGGCAGCTGAGTATGTTTGATATGGGAGAAGATATTGAGAATCTGCAGACACCTGTGGAAGAAGCGCCTGCCGCGGAGGAGGCTCTTCCGGCATCGGGAAGCGCAGGCATTCGTATACAGAGGTGCAGCTGCTGTGGCAAGGTGCTTTTTGTAAAAGAGGAAGAGGGCGGCTGCAGCGCTTTCTGCAATGCCTGCGGCGTCAGCTATTTGCAGAAGATTTGAGAAAACACTTCAGTCAGTGACAGAGGGAGGCGGCATGACGACACGGGAGGAAGCGCTGCGCTATGGACTGTCTTTTCGGGATGCCTATCAGGACATGCCGTTTCACGATACGAACTGGGTTCTCGTGAGATATGGAAAGAACAGGAAAGCTTTTTTGTGGACGTATGAATACCAGGGGCAGATGCGCATTAATGTGAAGACCGATCCGGAGTGGAGGGACTTCTGGCGCAATGCTTTTGAGGCAGTGATTCCGGGATATCATCAGAACAAGGAGCACTGGAACACCGTAATCCTGGACGGAACGGTTCCCGACGAGGACATCCGCAGGATGATAGCTGAGAGCTATGACCTGATCGTGGGAAAAGGACACTCCCGGAAGAAGGCGTCCACAGCCAGACAATAATCCGGGATACGGTCTGCTTTTCGTATCTTTTTTAAAAAACGTTCGGGGCTTTGGAAGCCCTTGCTCAAAAATGTCCAGAGATCCTTCATCTTATAAAGGGTGTTGGTGTCTCCGGACATTATTTTTATATAACCTTCCAGAAGTTCATCATGGAAGGCCCGCAGTGTGGATATGGAGGAATCCCCGGTGAGGAGTCCCGGGTTCTGCAGAATGCCCCGTCCGATCATGACGGTATCCGTATCCGGCTGCAGGGAGAGCAGCCAGCCCAGGGAGCCATACCCGGCGGAGGTATGGTCGGTATCCGTCAGATCCCCGTTATAACAGAGGGGAACGGAAAGGGAACGGGCGGCGGCCTGGAAGGCCTCCGGGTGCACCTGTCCGCCGTAGCCCTCCCGCTGCAGTCTGGGGTGGAGGATCAGCTCTTCCAGGGGATATTTTGCAAACAGCTCAAGCAGCCTGTCCCACTCGGAGACGGCTTCCAGCCCGATTCTTGTCTTGACGGAGATTTTGACGGGGCTTTTTTCAAAAATGGTATCCAGAAACCGTTCCAGCTCGTCGGGGACGCTTAAAAAACCGGAGCCCCGCTTTCTGGCTACGACGGTGCCGGAGGGACAGCCCAGATTCAGATTGACGGTGTCGTATCCGAAGGAGGCCAGGGTATTTGCAATGTCTAAAAAATCTTCCGCACGGTTGGTGAGAATCTGGGGCACGGTGTTCCTGCCCTGGTTGTGTTCCGGCAGGATATCGTTCCGCTCCCGGCTGCTCAGACGGCGGTTTGCGATAAAGGGGGTAAAATATTTTTCCACGCCGCCGTAATATTTGTGATAGGCCCGTCTGAAGTTGTATGTGGTGATGCCCTCCATGGGAGCAAGATAGTATTTCATAACATCCTCTATTCTTTCTTACATTAAAACAGGAAACAGAAGTATCATGGCATGAATAAAGTATAGCCCAACGGCGTTCTTTTTGCTATAATAAAGTATACTATTTTTGAGGGGGATTTCAAATGTACGAATGTCCGAACTGCGGGGGAAATCTTAAATTCAACATTTCTCTGCAGCAATTGTTCTGCGCTTACTGTGAGTCTGCCTTTGATCCTTATTCCATTTCGAAGGAAACGGATACGGTGGACGGAGACTGCTTTGAGACAAATGTGTTCCGCTGCCCTCAGTGCGGGGGAGAGATGATCAGCAGTGACAACGACGCCACGTCCTTTTGCAGCTACTGCGGTTCCGCCAATATTCTGTCGGAGCGGATTGGGAGGGAGAAGCGTCCAAAGCATATCATTCCCTTTCAGATCACCAAGGAAGGGTGTAAGAAGGCGTATGCCGCAAAGCTCAGAAAGGCATTCTTTGTGCCTAAGGAGCTGAAGGATCCTGCGTTTATCGACGGCTTCCGGGGGATCTATATGCCCTATTGGAGCTACCGGATTTCCCAGCAGGGACAGGTGGCGCTCAGGGGAGAAAAGGAGAAGCGCAGTGGAGATTACGTCTATACGGATCATTATGCGTTGACCGGTGATCTGGACGCCGGATATGAAGGGTATTCCTGTGACGCCTCCGCCGGGTTTTCCGACAATATCAGTGAGGCGCTGGGCCCCTACGACATCAGAGAGGTCAGAGAATTTACGCCCACCTTTTTGAGCGGGTTTTATGCGGAGACGGCGGATGTGGATCCGGAGGTATACAGAGAGGATGCGGAAGGGCTTGCGGCGGATGTGACGTTTGACAAAGTCAAGGATGATCCTGTTTTTCGTAAGCATGGCATTCAGGAGAGCGGCAGGAGACAAAAGGCGGCAGAGCTGTGTACCTGCTGCAAGGGGGAGGACAGCGCCATGTTTCCGGTGTGGTTTATGTCCTACCGCAACGGCGACCGGATTGCCTATGCTGCTGTGAACGGGCAGACGGGCAAGGTGGTGACGGATCTGCCTGTGGACGGGAGGCGTTTTTTCGGAAGTTCAATGGTTCTGGCTGTCCCGCTGTTTTTCCTGCTGAATCTGTTTCTGACCCTGCGTCCGTCGGCACTGCTGGCATGCAGCGCAGGACTGGCCGCGGCTGCGGCATTTCTCTATTACAGGGAGCTTGCGAAGATTCTTTCTCTGGAGACGGGCCAGGAGGATCGGGGACTTATGGCAAAAAATCCCGGCAGGTGGAAGCCGAAGAAGGAGAAACGGCCTTCTGCCAGAAGGAAAGGAACATTGATTATGGTGCTGTGGTTTACCCTGGCAATCGTGGCGATACAGATAGTGGCAGCGGGGGGCGGAACGTTTCTCGTCTGGCTGACAGCCGTAATTGTCATGGCAGCGGTCTGTGTGGCAGGTCTGCGGAAGTACAGGAAGCTGGAGAAGTTAAACGGCGGACTGGGATTTCTGTATGCGGCGGGGGCGGTGCTGCTTGGATGTGTGACAGGGATGTGGAAGCCAGTCTCCGATCTGTGGTATTACGGTGCGGCACTGTTGATTCTGCTGACGGTGATTTTTATTCTGTGGGACATCATACGGAATTATAACAGACTTGCCATGAGGAGACTGCCTCAGTTTGACAAAAAGGGAGGGGACGACAATGCGTAAGAAATGGCGTAAAACGGCGGGACGTATCCTGACATGTCTGGTTTTGCTGTTTTCTGTTTCGGCGCTGGCGCTGGCGTTCTCCGGTGAGGCGGCTGCGCGGGATCAGGACAGGCGGCAGGATACGGACTACAGTCAGATAGGTGATCTGTCAGACGGCTGGAAGAACATGCTGGAATACACGAATCCGGAGACGGGATACAGGATTCTGCTGGAGGATGACGCGGGGCTTCTGACCTCGGAGCAGGCTGCTTCCCTTGCGGAGAGGATGAAGCGGATCACGGCCTGGGGAAACGTGGCCTTCAAAAGCATCGACGAAAACCCCGGCACTACGAAAAGCTATATCGAAAGCTATTATCGGGAACAGTTCGGAAGAGAGAGCGGGACAATCTTTTTGATTGATATGGATCAGAGAAACATATGGCTGAAGAATGACGGCAGGATCAGCAAGGTGATTACAAACAGCTATTCCGACACGATCACGGACAATGTGTACCGCAGTGCCTCCAGAGGAGATTACTATGGATGTGCCATGGAGGCCTATATCCAGATTGAGACGCTTCTTTCCGGCAACCGCATTGCCCAGCCCATGAAATATATCAGCAATGCGCTGCTGGCGTTGATCCTGGCGCTGCTGATTAACTTTTTTATCATGAGATTCATGGGGCGCAGCAAAATGCCCAGCCGGAAGGAACGACTGAGCAGAATGAGGTATCACTACAGCCTGACCAATACCCATGCCGAGTACATAAGGACATCCGAGCGCTACGATCCCATAAGCTCCGACAGCGGAGGAAGCAGCGGCGGAGGCGGTGGCGGCGGGGGCGGAAGCTCAGGAAGCGGCGGCGGCCACAGCTTTTAAAAGAAACGCCGCGCCCGTTGGAGTGTTTGCGGGCGCGGTGCTTTTATTTTTTCATCCAGAGCTTGATTGTCTTGATCAGTTTTGTCTTTGCGGTGTCGTCCAGCTTGGAGATAAGCTGCAGCAGTTCGTTGTCCAGGGCGGTTTTTTTGTACTCCGGCGCGATTCTGCCAATGAGGGAATCCAGGGAAATATTCATCAGACGGGCATAATAGATCAGCACGCGAAGGGACATTGCGGTCCGATTGTTCTCCACATTGCTGATGTAGCCGGGGGTGACGTTTAATGCCTTTGCTACCTCTGCCTGTGTCAGATTCATCTGAATGCGCAGCTCTTTTACCTGTGCGCCGAGGTTTTCAAATTGATCGTTGCTCATGATGGTTTCCTCCGAATATTATGTTTTGTCAAGCAGTCATTACCTAAAGTATACAATATTTCGTTCGCTTTGAATAGTCTATTCTTGTAAAAAATTTTTTAATACAGTGTTTTCCTGTCGAAATAAGAGAGAAAAATTTCTTGCCTGTTCTCCGCAGATATGCTAACATCTAATCAAAGCATATTCTTTTCTATTTCCTATTTTATCTGTTCCATCATCAGTAAACTCAGAAAATCTATGCTTTCATACTCAATGATCAAACTGAAAAAAGCAGGAGATTTTCAAGTGAAGCCATCCCCGGAAGGATCTCCTGTGCGCAAAGGAGGAAAAGTCTGGATGGGAATTGTATCATTAAAGTTTGACTTCAGCTTTAAGCAGCTGATGCTGAACGAGGCGGTGCGGAAGTACTTTATCAGCGATGTGCTGGGGATTCCGGTCAGTGAGATTCGTTCGGTGCGTCTGTCAAACCCGTTTTTGTGGAGAAGATATTTCCGGCAAAAGCAGGGGATTCTCGACGTAAAGGTGGAATTGAACGAGGACAGTATTGTTGATATCGAGCTGCAGATCAGGATGCTGGCTTACTGGGACAAGAGGAGTCTGTACTATCTGGCAAAGATGTTTACAGAAGGCCTGCTGATTGGAGAGAAGTATCACAGACTGAAGAAATGTATTTGTATCAATATTCTTGATTTTGATATGAATGAATCGCCGGAATATCACCGGGTCTATCGGCTGCGGGATGAAAAAGGGGGCGAATTTTCCGATCTGTTTGAGATACATGTAGTTGAGTTAAAGAAGCATTTGACAGGAGCGGATCCGGTAAATGACTGGATTCGATTGTTCAATGCCGGGTCGGAGGCGGAACTGGATATGATAAAAACAACAAATCCCGGGATTCTGGAAGCCATCAGGGAGGTGAAAATCATGAGCCTGAGAAAAGATCTGAGGGCATTGTATGAGGCGCATTTGAAAGAACGGCGGGATCGGTGTGCCAGGGAAGACTTTGTCAGGACGGAAGGAAGAGCGGAAGATATCCTGCTGCTTCTTTCGGGTAAGGGCGAAATGCCGGATGAGCTTTCGGGGGTCATTCGCGGGCAGCAGGATATGGAAATTCTGACCGACTGGCTTTTAACGGCAGCCAGGGCAGAGAGTGTGGAGGATTTTGTGGAGCAGGCAGGAATCCGGAAAAAGAATTGCTGAGTGTCTTTTCCGGCCTGCCCTGGAAGCCTCTGTTCAAATTTGGCCGGAGGCTTTGCGGCCGCGTCTTTTACTTTAGCAGATCGTAGTCTTGTCTTGTTCTATCAGTCGTTGTATCTATCGCATGGATTCCATGGATTCTCAATTTCAAAGTCAGGAAAAGAAGGCAGATCGGGTGTTGACAGAACGGGTGCCAGCATATATGATGAAAGAGAAGAAAAACGTTTTTCTGATTGCGCATGGCAAACACGCTTCAGGCCGCAGCAGGATTGAAAAAGAAGTTTTGACAGGGGGATTTACCTTATGAGAAAAAAATATTATGGGATTGTTCTGGCGGCTGTTCTTGCGATGAGCCTGAGTGCCTGCGGGACGGAAGGGAACGAAGGGGAGACAGAAATCCCGGGAACAGAACAGACTGCCAGGGAGGAAGACGGGAAGAACGGGCAGGACGGCGAAGAAGAGTCTGAGACTGCGGGCGGGGAGAGCGAGGAAGTCTCGCTGTCGGAGGAAGCGGAAGCGCAGGAGGATCTGAAGGCTGTCGGATATGAGTATGACAGGGAAAGCCTGACCTGGGAACTGGTCTGGTCGGACGAGTTTGACTATGAGGGAGAGCCGGATCCGGATAAATGGGGATATGATGTGGGCGGCAGCGGCTGGGGAAACAATGAGCTGCAGTATTATACCGAGGGTGACAATGCCACGGTAAAAGACGGCTGCCTCGTGATCGAGGCCAGAAAGGAGACTGTGGGGTCACGGGATTATACCTCCGCCAGGCTGGTGACAAGGGAGAAGGGAGACTGGCTTTACTGCAAGGTGGAGATCTGCGCCAAACTGCCCTCCGGGCTGGGAACCTGGCCGGCGGCCTGGATGCTGCCTACGGATTGGGAATACGGTCAGTGGCCTGCCTCCGGGGAAATTGATATCATGGAGCATGTGGGGTATGACCAGGATGTGATTGTACAGTCCGTTCACAATCAGAAGTTCAACGGAGGCCAGTCGAAGGGAGTGAGCTATCATGTGGACGGAGTCAGCGAGGATTTTCATGTATATTCGCTGGAGTGGCTGCCGGACAAGCTGATTTTCAGCATGGACGGAATGGAGCGGTACACTTATGATCCGTCGAAATTTTCCAAGACTCCCGGCTATGAGTACTGGCCCTTCGACAAGAGGATGCACATTCTTCTGAATCTTGCGTTCGGCGGCAACTGGGGCGGGGCACAGGGGACGGACGATTCCTATTTTCCCGTGGAATACTACATCGACTATGTGCGGGTATACCAAAGCCCTGAGATCACGGAACTGACCGGAGGAGATTCACGGTAAATCATGTCTCGTAAAGCGGATGCCCTGGGAAACAGCGCTGCTGATTTCGAGCCAGATGAAGGACGACGGACATTTGCCGCTTATAAAAAAGATGCCGGGGAAAGGGAAGCTCCGGCGAGAAGGAGGAAGTATGTTTGAGAGAATGAGTGAGTATGGACTGGTCTGGTCGGACGAGTTTGATTATGAGGGAGCGCCGGATCCTGAAAAATGGAATTATGATCTGGGCAACCACCAGTGGGCCAACCGGGAGCTTCAGGCGTATACCGACAGGCCCGGCAACGTGTTTGTCAGGGACGGGAAGCTGACCATCCGCGCGCTGAAGGAACAGGACGGAGAGCGGGAGTATACTTCCACCAGGCTGACGACCTATGAGAGACAGTCCTGGCAGTACGGATATTTTGAGATCCGGGCAAAGCTGCCGGAGGGTAAGGGTTCCTGGCCTGCCTTCTGGTTTCTGGCGGATTCCATCAAAAAGGGAACGGGCTGGCCTCTGTGTGGAGAAATTGACATGATGGAGCACACCGTGGTTCATAAAAATACCGTGGTATACAGTCTGCACTCCCAGAAGCACAATCACACCCGTAAGGATACCAGACAGTATTCCACCAGCGTGTACCGGGAGGGTGTTTGCGACGAGTTTCATGTATATGGCATGGAGTGGACATCGGATTATGTGGAGTATTTCTTTGACGGGGAGAGTGTCTGCAAATACTGCAGGACGGATGACCCGGAGGATCAGACGGAAACAGCGTGGCCCTTTGATCAGCCTTTTTATATGATTCTGAATATTGCAGTGGGAGGCTTTATGGGCGGCCCTGTGGCAGACGAGGAACTGCCTTATACAATGGAACTGGATTATGTGAGAGTATATCAGAAAAAATCAGAATAAAGGAAGCTTGTTGTGCGGCCGGCATTTTATCAGAAGATGCCGGCCGCATTTCTGTTTTTGAAGGCAGCGAATTGACATTGCCGCAATCTTCCTTCATAATCAGGGAGAGTGAAAACAATGCGCAATACCCGGAGGCAGACAGATGACAAATTACAGATTCCTGATCGAATATGACGGGACAAGGTATTACGGCTGGCAGAGACAGCCGGAGCAGAGCACCATCCAGGGAAAGCTGGAGAGTGTTTTGTCAGTGATGTGCGGAAAAGAGACCGAGGTCATCGGCGCGGGACGCACTGACAGCGGGGTTCATGCAAGGGGAATGACGGCCAATGCCGTTTTGGACACGGAGAAAAACGCGGAGGAGATCCGGGAGTATCTGAACCGCTATCTTCCGGATGATATTGCGGTGCTGGAGGTGAAGGAAGCTTCCCCCAGATTTCATGCCAGGTATAACGCTACGGGAAAAACCTACTGTTACACCTGTTATGACGGGGATGTCAGGCCGGTTTTTGACAGGAAATATTACACCTGGCTGGAGGAGAAGCCGGATGTGGAGAAGATGCGCGAGGCGGCAGAGGTGCTGCTGGGGCAGCATGATTTTCGGAATTTCTGCGTCAATCCCCGGATGAAGAAGTCCACGGTTCGCTGTGTGGATAAACTTCTGATTGAGCGGGACGGCGGGTATATCCGCTTTATTGTTCATGGTACAGGCTTTCTGCAGAATATGGTGCGTATTATGGTTGGGACGCTGCTGGAGGTTGGCTGTGGCCGCATGACAGCACAACAGGTGAAGGCGGCTCTGGAAAATCAGGAGAGACAGAAGGCAGGACCCACTGCACCGGCACGGGGATTGTGTCTGATGAGTGTGGACTATGACTGACTGGGTATATGGGTAAAAGTGACAAGCCTGTCGCGAAAAAATGATGGATTGCAACTCCCGGTTGACAGATTTCCAGGTGCGCTTGGTAGTTGTCAACCGGGAATTTTGTTAAGCTTTTTCCCGTGAGAGCTCTGTGGGAGGACACAGGCGGAAAGGAAAATCAAGATGATATTAGCAGAAAAAATCATGCAGCTCAGAAAGAAAAACGGATGGTCACAGGAGGAATTGGCGGAAAAAATGAACATTTCCAGACAGTCGGTATCCAAGTGGGAAAGCGGGGCGTCTATTCCGGACATTGACAGGATCGTTGCCCTGAGCGGACTGTTCGGCGTCAGCACAGACTATTTGCTGAAGGATGAAATCGAGGAGGAACAGTTTTCGGAGACGGAGGATATCTATGAAGGTTCCCGGTCAAGAAGTGTTTCTTTGGAGGAGGCCAATGCTTTCATGGAGCTTGTGAGAAATATGGCAGGCCGGTTTGCCGGAGCGGTGGCGTTGTGTATTCTGTCTGTGATTCCGCTGGTCTTATTGTCGGGGATGGCTGAATATGGAGGGATCGGAATCAGTGAGGACATGGCAGGGGGAATTGGATGCACAATTCTTCTGGTACTGGCGGCGGCAGGTGTGGCGGTGTTGATCTTAACCGGTATGAAACTGGAAAAGTATGAGTATCTGGAGAAGGAAGAGATATCGCTTCAATATGGTGTACAGGGAATCGTGTCCAAGAAAAAGGAAGAGTTTGAAGAAATCTTCCGAACCTGTGTGGTGGCAGGTACTGTGCTGTGCATTCTGGCAGTGGCGCCGGTGATGATTATGGCAGGCTTCAACGCCTCCGACCTGTATTTGATTTATGGTACATCCGGGATGTTTGTGATGCTGGCGGCAGGGGTGTTTCTCTTTGTGTGGTCCGGCTGCATTCAGGGAAGCTTTCAGAAGCTCTTGCAGGAGGGGGATTACACGTTGGAGAAAAAGCAGGCCAGCAGGAAGACAGCGTTCTTCCCCGGTGTCTACTGGTGTGTCGTTACGGCGGTTTTTCTGTGCGTAGGGTTTATCAGCGACAACTGGAAGGTGTCCGGGCTGGTATGGCCGGTGGCAGCGCTGCTGTTTGTGGCGATACTTGGAATTCTGCGTGCCATTGCCGGGGATAAGAATGCCTGAAGGGGGAGATAGAGTTTTACCATTATAGCCGACTTTTCTTTTTTCCACAAGCAGATTATAGCAGACTGAAATTGGTTTTTTAAACGGATGATGTTGGGGGCGAAAATCTTTTATTCGACCCCAACATCATCTTAAACTGTAAAAAAAGCTTTGACCGGCAGTTGGGATTGCAAAAGCCGGAAAAAGATAGTATAATGAAAAAAACGTTTTTGTTATCTAAAGTACAGGGAAAACCTGTGGGAAGGATGGGCACGGTATCCCATGAAAAAATTTGGATTGACAGGAGTGTTGATGATTATGGCTGTATTGCTTTCTGGCTGTGGAAGGAATGAGGCCCGGCCGCTGCATGTGGAGGACGGAAAAATAGTAGATCACAATGGGGAAGAGGTGATACTCCGGGGGGTGAACCTGGGAGGATGGCTGATTCAGGAGAGCTGGATGTGCCCGGTAAACGGAGAGGACAGAGCCTGGGCCAACCTGGATACCCTGAACCTGCTGGAGAGCCGGTTCACCGAGGAGCAGGTGCAGACGCTGCTCGACACCTATCAGGACAACTGGATCACGGAGGAGGATATCAAAGAGATCGCCGGTCTGGGGTGTAATGTGGTGAGAGTACCCTTCTGGTACAGGAACTTTATGAAGGATGAACAGGGGACATGGATTGCGGAGGATCCGGACGAAAACCCGGGATTCCGCAGGCTGGACTGGGTGATCGACCAGGCGGAGCAAAACGGGATGTATGTCATTCTGGATATGCATGGCTGCCCCGGCGGACAGAGTATGGATCACTGCTGCGGAACTCTTTGCCAGAACAGGCTTTATACCGACGAGCAGTGTCAGGAGACCATGGAAAAGCTCTGGGTTGCCATCGCAGAACGGTATCGGGACAGCGTCACGGTGGCGGCGTATGATATAATGAATGAGCCTCAGAATAACGGGGGCTATGAGGGAGAGAACAGCTACGATCCCTGGAACAGTGAATCCTGGAAGCTGAGTAATCTCATCTATGACAGAATGATCAAGGCTATCCGGGAGGTGGACCAGGAGCATATTATCACCGTGGAAGGAATCTGGAGAATATCCAATCTGCCGGATCCGGAAAAGCAGGGCTGGACGAATATGATGTATCAGCTGCATCTGTACGACGGGGACGATATGTTCCGGCAGCTGGCGGCAGATCTGGCAAAGACGGCAAAGCGCTATAATGTGGCGGCGTATGTGGGAGAATTCCAGAATATGCATGGCCTGGCTATCTGCAATGAATACGGAATCAGCTGGACTACATGGACTTATAAGGGAACCAATCAGGATGTAGGGGACTTTTTCTGGTATTTCGGGAAGCCGGAGAGAGCCGACTGTGAAAACGATTCCTATGAGGAGATACTCCGGAAATGGGGAGAGCCCATACGCACGGAGCATTTTGCAAAAAAGCTGGCGGTGTACAGGCAGATAGAGCAGTATGCCACACAATAAGGCTTTCTGATTACATATGAGATTTTGAATATGAGATGATTGCCCAAGGGGGTGTAAGTTTGAAAAGAGTTACGATAAAGGATGTGGCTAAGGAGGCCGGTGTTTCCATCACTACGGTTTCCCACGCGCTTTCGGGCCAGGGAGTTCTCAGACAGGAGACCAGGGACAGAATCGTGGCATTGGCCAGATCCATGCAATATATTCCCGACTGGAACGGTCAGAATCTGAAGTCTGCGGAGACGGGGCTTCTGGGCTTTTTTACCTCTTCCATTTCGGGATATTACGGAGTGCTGGTAGATGCCATGTACCAGGAATGCAAGGCTCATGGCTACGGCATGGAGATCTTTATCTTTGACAGCGGAGACGACCTGCTCCGGCTTCTGATGGGAAAGCGTGTGGACGGAGCGGTGATCCTGCACAGCGGATTGCAGGAAAAGCAGGAAAAGTACCTGCAGGATATGGAGTTCCCCATGGTCTATCTGGATCGTGAGAATCAGGGACAGCACACCTCCAGCGTACTGTTTGCCTCCTACGAGAGCGGCCGGATGGCGGCGGAATACCTGTATTCCCTGGGGCATCGAAGGATACTGGTTTTAAAGGGCGTGGATTTTACCTACGACGGCAGGCTGCGTCAGATCGGTTTTGAGGACTATATGCGGGAGAAAAACTGCCCTCTGGAGGAAGAATATGTTCTGAGCTGCTGGTTTGACCGATGGGTTGCCTACCGGGAGACAAAGGCTTTTCTGGAAAAGGGACTGCCCCTGCCGGATGCGGTTTTTGCCGCCAATGACGACAGCGCCTTCGGGTGCATCAAGGCATTCCGGGAGGCGGAGCATTCCGTGCCCGAGGATATCAGTGTCCTGGGCTGTGACGATGTGGAACTGAGTCAGTGGTATGCGCCTGCGCTGACCACCATCCGCACACATATCATAGAGCAGGGAACCTTATCCATCAGGGAGCTGGTGGGACTGATCCGGGGCGATAAAGAGGGAGAAATACACAGGATCGCCGGGGAGATCATTGAGAGGAGCTCCTGCCGCAGAAAATAAATTGTTTTGACCATGAAACAGGAATGAGATAGGAGGAAACAGTTTTGAAACGTTACATAAATGCGGCGCTGATATACGCCATTCTTGCCATGGCCGGCGGGGTGTTTTATCGGGAGTTTACCAAATTCAACGGATTTACTGCTGAAACGGTCCTCTCTGTTGTGCATACCCATTACTTTCTGCTGGGTATGGTGTTTTTCCTGCTGCTGCTTTTGCTGGAAAAGAGCTTTTCCTTTACCGACGCAAAAACCGGGCGGGTGCTGGTTATCTATCAGATCGGTCTGAACCTGACTGCCGTGATGTTTGTTCTGCGGGGCGTGACCCAGGTGGTGGCTCCTGCGCTTTCCACGGGGGTGGATGCGGCAATCTCCGGTGTGGCCGGGATTGGGCATATCCTGCTGGGCGTCAGTCTGGTGCTTCTGCTGGTGCGCATCAAGCGCAGCGTGTCGGCGGCGCAGAGCTGATTAGAGCTGTAAAAAGGCCGCTTTCAAAATAGCTGGCTTTTGCCGGCTGGTCTTTGGATAAGGTTCTGTCAATAAAAGAAGTATTACCACTCTGCTGCCTTGGGGCCTGTAGGGTGGTTTTTTTCTGCCGTTTTAGCAAAATCGTACAAAACGGGAATCTGGTTTTCGTTGAATACTACAAAAAAGAAGAAAAACAAAACGTTTTTGTTGACAAAATACAAAAAAGAAAGCATAATTAGTATTAACAAAAACGTTTTTTTAATCCAACACAATGTACATATGGCTGCGGCCCCTTTGTGGGACGGAACCGAACTGTTTTGGAGGGATAGAGATGATTTCTGTTTTGGCCATCGGCAACAGCTTTTCTGAGGATGCGACCCACTTTCTGCATCAGATTGCGGAAGCGGACAATGTTTCCATGAAGGTAGTCAATCTGTATATAGGGGGCTGCAGCCTGGAACAGCACTGGTATAACATAGGTACGGATGCGGCAGAGTATCTGTATGAGCTGAACGGGCAGTCCCAGGAACGTTATGTGTCTGTCAGCCAGGTTTTGAAGGAAGAAAAGTGGGATTTCATTGTGACGCAGCAGGCAAGCCATGACAGCGGCTGGCAGGACACCTACGAGCCCTTTTTGAGCAATATGGTGTCGTATCTTTGTGAGCAGTGTCCCCAGGCCCGGCTCCTTCTGCATGAGACCTGGGCCTATGAGACGGACAGTACTCACAACAGATTTGTCAGATATCACAATGACCAGAAGGAAATGTATGAGCGTCTGAGCCGTGCCTACCGGGCAGTTTCGGAGAGGTTGGGGCTTCCGCTGATTCCCTGTGGGGACATCATCCAGGCGCTGCGGGAAAAGGAGCCTTTCCGGTATGGGGAGGGCGGCATGTCCCTGTGCAGAGACGGATTTCATATGAGTTATCTCTATGGAAGGTATGTGCTTGGGGCGGTATGGTACAGAGCTTTGACGGGCAATAGCCTGAAGGATAACGGTTATGTCCCGCAAACCACGTTTGCGGCGGGAGAGAATGCCAGGCCTGAGCTGCTGGAGCTGATCCGGCAGGTGGTGGAAGAGATGGTGCCGGGGGCATTGGGAGTCTGTTAGGCCGGGGCTCAGGCATTTTTCAGGGGGGATGATAACGATGAAAAAGGGAAGGTGCTGCCTTGCGGCGGCGATATTGGCCGGAGGACTGTGCCTGTGTGCCTGCGGGGAGGCCGGAGAGAGCGGCGGGGAGCCGGAGACCGAAACCACCCGGACCGATGGGCAGCAGTCGGAGCAGACAGAGGAAAGTTTGAAAGTGGATACGGATATGGAAAGTGAAACGGAGCTGCTGAGCTCATCCGGAGAGGGAATTTTGCCGGGGAGAGAGAGGTATCATCTTGACAGCTTTGGTGAGAATGTGTGGTTTTTCGTTCCCCAGGACGACCCGGAGGATGTTCAGCAGGAACTGATGAAGCTCTGGGGAGGACAGGAGACAAATCAATTTGGCGACGCAAGATACGCGGTCTATTTTCTGCCGGGCGTATACGATGAAAAAATTCGTCCCAAGGTGGGATTTTATACACAGGTGGCGGGGCTGGGAGCCATGCCGGACGATGTCTCCCTCTATACGGTGGGATGTGATGCCAGATGGCTGGGAGACAACAAAAATCACAATGCCACATGTAATTTCTGGAGAGGCGTGGAGAATCTGTCCGCCAGAGACTATGTGACCTGGGCGGTTTCCCAGGCGACCTTCATGCGGCGGGTTCATCTGGAGAAGACCATGTATCTCCACGACAGCAACGGCTGGGCCAGCGGAGGATTTCTCTCCAACAGCAAGGTGGAGCTGGCTGTCAATTCCGGGAGTCAGCAGCAGTGGCTTTCCAGAAACTGCGACTGGAGTACCTGGATGGGTGAAAACTGGAACATTGTGTTTGCAGGCATCGAGGAAGGAAAGAGCCCGGAGGGAACCTGGCCGGAGCACGCCTATACGGATGTGCCGGTGGTGGAGGAGATCCGGGAGAAGCCTTACCTGGCATATGACGAGGAAAAAGGCTTCGGCGTGTATGTGCCCCGGACGCGGACACAGGCAACAGGTGTGGACTGGGATCCGGGAGAGTTTCTTCCCATGGACGAGTTTTACATAGCAAAGCCCTTTGAAGATACGGCGGAAACCATAAATCAGGCGCTGCGGTCAGGAAAGCATTTGTTTCTGACGCCAGGGGTGTATCAGCTGACAGAGCCGATCCTGGTGGAACGGGACGGAACCATTGTGCTGGGAAGCGGGCTGGCAACCTTGAGATCCATGGAGGGCAATGCCTGCATGGAGGTTGCACAGGAGGCCAGGGTGACTCTGGCGGGAATCCTCTTTGACGCCGGGCCGAAGGAGACGGAATATCTGCTGGCGGTGGGAACCGAAGACGGCGCGGCGGAAGCGGACGGCGGGGCCGACCAGGGGGCAGACTTACAGCCCAAAACACTCCTGTCCGACCTGTTTTTCCGGGTGGGCGGCGCAAAGGGTTACGACACGGATGTAAAATGCTGTGTGAAGCTGTATCAGGATAATATCATCGGTGACAACTTCTGGGTGTGGAGGGCCGACCACGGTTCCGGCGTGGGCTGGGAGAAAAACCGCGCTGCCAACGGCGTTCTCGTGGCAGGGGACAATGTGACGATCTACGCGCTGATGGTGGAGCACTTCCAGGAATATCAGACTGTCTGGGAGGGGGAAAACGGGAAAATCATTTTCTATCAGTGTGAGATTCCCTACGATGTACCTGACCAGGAGAGCTGGAAGAGCCATGACGGCAAGGTGAACGGTTTTGCATCCATCAAGCTTGCGGACACAGTGAAAAAGCACGAGTCCTGGGGCATTGGCATCTATCTCTACAACCGGGACGCCGAGGTGGAGCTGCACAGCGCCATGGAGGTTCCGGAGGACGGAGAGGAGATTCGCGTACACAATATCTGCACGGTGATGATTACAGGAAATCCGGGCATCAGTCATATCATCAATGAGGACGGAGACGCGGTGATGCACGGCGGAGCCAGGGCCATCCTGACGGAGTGGGGTGGGTGAAAAGAAGGAAGATAACAGATTGAAGGGATTGTTACAGGCGACAGAACAGACTGCCCCGCAAAGGGTGCGGGGCGGCAAAGGCCTGTTATCAATAGAAATGGAGGATATTTATGAAAGCAAAGAGATTTTTGGGACTGCTGCTTGCGGCATCCATGACGGCAGGTTTGCTGGCAGGCTGCGGTAATGACGCAGGAAATCAGCAGTCGGGTTCTGCTGACGGCGGCGGAAACTCCCAGCAGAGCGAGGGACAGGACGGAAACGGCGACAGCGCGGACAACGGCGGCGAGGAAGTGAACACGACTCCCTTTTATATGACGCTGGATCCTCAGGTGAGCGGTGAGATCGACATTATGACCTGGTCCGGCGACAGCGTTTATCATGCGGATATGGGGCATTGGGACGCTGACGAGAAGGAAGACCTGACCAGCGGAAACGTGGCAATGATCTATGCCATGGCAAAGAAGTTTAACGAGATGTATCCCAATGTGAAGATCAATCTGTATGCAAAAACCGGAGACGGAAACGGAAATGACACCTCCTGGGATCAGGAGATGGAGAACTTCAAGGCGGAGCACGGAAAATATCCGGATATCTACTGCTCCATGGCTCTTCCCCAGGACGTGGCGGAGGGAATGGTGGCGGATATGTCCGTCTATGCCGACGACCCGCTGTATCAGTCCTTCAACAGCTCTATCATGGGCATGATGAACTATTACGGTGTGCAGGCAGGACTGCCTCAGTATCTGCTTCCCTGGGGTGTGTATGTGAACAAGGAGCTGGCTGAAGTAAACAACATCGACACGCCGGATCCCGACTGGACCATCGACGAGTATACGGACTTTGTAACCTCTGCGAACAACACCACCTTCTGGGGACTGATCTACGGTGATTCCTCCACCAAGTTCATCGGCACAGGTACGGATACCGTGAACGCCGCATTGAAGGAGGGCAAGGAATTTGATATTACCTCCGAACAGGTTATGAGTCTGCTGGATTACATTCCCAAGTGGTCTTCCGCCGAGGTGTGGGCGAAGTACAATGAAGGCGCAATCGACGCTGCAATCATGGAGGACGGCGGCTGGTGGAGCTACAAGTTCTTCTGCAAGAACTATGTGCTTACCAATGCAGGAGATCCCTGGTTCTTCAACTCTGCGGCTCTGGGGCAGAACGAGGACGGCACCTGGCCTGAGAATGCCATCCAGTCCGGTGACTGGGATATCTATCCCAGACCTTCCACCGATTACCGCGGCAACAATGTGGGTATTGTAATTGACCCCATGGCTCTGCACAACTATGCGATGGACGACGGTGATCCCGCGCTCAGCGACGAGGAAAAGGCAAAGATGGATCTGGCTTATGCCTTCGGCTCCTACTGGTGCGGTTCCACAGAGGCAATGCAGGCGAGAGCCGATCAGATGTACAACGATAACGGCACCATGAAGTATGCCATTAACGATTCCTTCCCGCTGGTGACAGGTGAGGAATTTGACAAGCAGATGGAGATCTGGTACAACGGCGGCGGCCATGACCGTTTTGCAGACGCAGACCTGATGCCCGGCTTCCAGTATGTGCTGAAGCTCTGGGAGGAAGGCGCCATCTATGACTTCTCCGACAAGTGCTATCCGATCAAGGTTATGGTGGACGGCTCTGAGGTGAACTGCCTGAACGAGTGGAACAACATGACAAATAAGGACATCTCCGGCGTGGGCGAGACCGATCCCGGCTGGCTGGATACCATCAAGGCAAATCTGCCTGATTGGAATACCAAGTCCAAGGAGAGACTGGCAGAGGCGGAAGAGAACATGAAGGCAGGTCTGAAGACCTACTACGGATTGACGGATTCCGATTTCTAAGGGAATTCCCGTACTGTTTTTAAATCTGAGCGGCAGTGATGCCGCAGGTAAAAGGAATTGTCATTGACAGTTCCCAGGGAGTTAGCGCAATCAGAAGAGGAAGGACTTGTTATAAGACACATAGCGTGGAGATAATGAGTCCTTCTTTTTAGTAAGGAGCACATTCATGAAGTGGAAAAAGGCGAGGATTTTAAAAAAGGGTATCATAGCAGCTGCCGCGGCCGCGCTGTGCGGCGGGGGCCTTTATCTGATTTTTAATATGAACCGTGCCGAGTATGTGGAGGATGTCAGCCCTGAAGAACTGAGGCAGGCCTACGAGCTTTTGTCGGATTCCCTCGTCTCTTCGGACTACATGTATACAGATTATCTGATGTATCTGGACGCGGACTACGGCGAGGGGAGCTTCCAGGCGGCTCCGTCCGGCGGGGCGAAGGAGTATGAAGCCGGCGACGGGCAGCCTGACTATGAAGGAAAAGCCGTAGTGCTTGACTATGAGGAAAGCGCGGAATACAAAATTAACGTGGAAAAAGCGGGAGTGTATTGTCTGGCGGTGGACTATTTTTCTGCCGGCAATTCCTATCTGGATTACACGGTGGAAGTCAGGCTGAACGGAGAGGCTCCGTATCAGGAGTGGAAGACGGTAGAGCTTTCACTCTACTGGCAGGATTCGGTGGAGGAGTATCTGAAGGATCGCTACGGCGACGAGATCGCGCCCACACAGAGCCGTGTAAACGAATGGAGGCACAGTTGGCTGTACAACAACACCTATTCCTCCACACACCCTTTATATATGACACTGGAGGCAGGGGAAAACACAGTCACCCTGTCTAATCGTTCCAACGGAGGCCTTGCGCTGGGAAATCTCTATGTGGAGGCGCCCGCGGACGATGTCCCTGCCTATGCGGAGTATCAGGCCCAATACGGGGACAGACAGCTTGTGCCGAAGGAGGCTACCATCCTGATCGGCGCGACGGAATATACCGCAAAGAATTCGGCGGAGATTATCTACAAGTCAACGGCAGATCCCGCCATGACCCCTTACGATGCGGAGTATAAGCTGCTGAATACCCTGTCCTGGACCAAGCCGGGAAATGAGATCAGCTATCGGTTCCAGGTTGAGCAGGACGGTCTGTACCGGCTGGGATTCCATTATATGAACGACAAGGAGGAGTTCAGCTCCTTCGAGAGTATACGCATCGACGGAAAGGTGCCTTTTAAAGAGCTGGAGTGCTATGCTTTTCCCTACAGTGACAGCGGCTGGGCCAACGAGATCCTGTCGGATGAGGAGGGGAAGCCCTATGATATTTATCTGACGGCAGGAGAGCACACCCTGACCCTGAAGGCGGAGATGGAGCCGGTGATGTCGGCCTGGCGGTACGGCCAGCTGATCGCGGAGCATGTGACCCAGCTGACCCTGGATATCAAAAAGATTTCGGGCCAGGATGCGGATAAGTACAGAACCTGGAAGATGACCCAGTATATTCCGGAGATTCCGGATTATCTGGCGGCGTACAAGACCATTCTGCAGCATATCCGCTTTGAACTCCAGAATGAGTCGGAGTACGGCGTAAACGGCGCGCTGTTGTCCTATCTGGATAAAGCGGAGATCTTCATTGATGACATGGCTGAGTATCCGGACGAAATCGCCCTCTACACCACCAGCCTGACCGGGGCGGATAACTCCGTGCTGGTGGCGGTGAGCAAGTTTACTTCGTCCATCATGAACGTGAACTTTTCGCTGGATGCCATCTATGCCCTTGGCCAGGATAAGATGCCAAAAGCCAAGGCGGGGGTTTTCGCAAAGCTGGGAAACAGCATTCAGACAGTATATTATTCCTTTGTCTCCGAGAAGTACAGGACTACCTCGGCACAGGAGGACGAGCTGAACATCTGGGTTTCCAGGGCGCTGACTCATGTGGACCTTCTGCAGAAGCTGGCGGACACGGAATTTACCCCCAAGACGGGTATCAAGGTGAAGATCTCCGTCATGCCGGATGCCAACAAGCTGACCCTGGCCTGCGCGGCGGGGGAGACGCCGGATGTGGCGCTGGGGTTAAGTTCTCATATGCCCTTTGACCTGGCCTGCCGTGGGGCGCTGTACGATATGACACAGTTTGAGGATTATTGGGAGGTTGCAAACCGCTTTGTCGCGGGAGCGCTGGTTCCCTATACCTATAACCAGGGCATCTATGCCATGCCTGAAACCCTGGATTTTGACGCGGTGATTTACCGCACGGATATCTTTGAAAATCTGGGGCTGGAGGTGCCGGATACCTGGGATGAGCTCATCGATCTGCTGCCCGGACTGCAGCGTTACGGCATGAACTTTTACCACAATATTTCCTCGGGTGTGGGATATAAATGGTTTTATCAGACCACGCCGCTGATCTTCCAGAACGGGGGACGGCTCTATGCGGAGGACGGCACCATGACGGCCATCGACCAGCCGGGTGCGGTGAAGGGGCTGAAGCGCCTGGGAGAACTGTTTGTGGCTTACTCCCTGGATACCCAGGTGCAGGAATTTTTCAATTCCTTCCGCTATTCCGTTTTGCCCATAGGAATCATTGACTCCAATACCTATGTGCTGATCCGGAACGGAGCCACGGAGCTGGAGGGGCAGTGGGAGCTGGCACCTTATCTGGGAACGGTGCAGGAGGACGGCAGCATCAACAGAAACTTTGTGGCAAACGGCAGCGGCGGCGTTATTTTTGGAGAAACCGACATGGCCGATGAGGCATGGGAGTTTCTGAAGTGGTGGACCAGCGAGGAGACCCAGGTGGAGTACACCTATACCCTGCGCTCCACCTACGGAGATACTTATTTCTGGCTGCCCTCCAATGTGGCGGCGCTGGAACAGGCCCCCATCGGCCAGGAGGACAAGGAAATCATTCTGGATATGGTGCGGGAGCTGCGGGATGTGCCCAGGACGCCGGGACAGTATCTGCTGGAGCGATCCATTTCCGATATCTGGAACGCAATGGTGTTTGACGGCACCTCGGCTCAGGTTGCGGCGGACGAGAAGGTGATCGCCATCAACCGTGAGATCAGAAAGAAAATGCAGGAGCTCGGCTATTATGACGAATCGGGAAATCCGCTGAAGGATTATGTGATTCGGGACGTGGACTGGATCCAGGAGCAGATGGACCGGGCAAAAGAGGGAGGTGAGCAGGCATGCAGCCAGTAAAGAAGAATAAAAAAACACGGCGCTTTACAAAAGAGGACGGCAAGGCGTACCTGATGCTGCTGCCCTACATCATATTGTTTTCCACCTTTATTCTGGTTCCGGTGATCATTGCCATGGGCCTGTCCTTCACTTACTTTGACGTGATCAATGAGCCCACCTTTACCGGACTGCTGAATTATATCACCCTGTTTACCCAGGATGAGGTATTTTTGAAATATGTATTGCCCAATACTTTTCTCTATGCGTTGATTGTGGGCCCCGGGGGCTATGTGATCTCCTTTTTGCTGGCGTGGATGCTGGCGCAGATCCAGCCTCTTCCCAGAACCATTCTGGCCCTGTGCATCTATACGCCCTCCATGCTGGGCGGCGTGTTTATCGGCGTGATCTGGAAGACCATCTTCTCCGGCGACCAGTCCGGTTGGTTTAACAGCATCCTGCTGCGGCTGGGGCTGATCGACACACCGATTCAGTTTCTGCTGACCAGCGATTACTTTATGCTGATTATGATTATCGTGTCGCTCTGGTCGGCCATGGGTATCGGTTTCCTTTCCATGATATCCGGTATCCTGAACATCGACCAGGAGCTGTATGAGGCGGCTTATGTGGACGGCATCCGGAATCGTTTTCAGGAGATTATTTATATCACGGTGCCCTCCATGAAGCCTCAGATGTTCTTCGGCGCGGTGATGGCTATCGTGAACGCCTTCAACATGGGCTGGATCGGCGTGACCTTAAGCGGCGCCAACCCGACGCCTAATTATTCCGGTCAGCTGATTACCAACCACATCGACGACTACGGCTTCCTGCGGTACGAGATGGGATATGCGGCGGCGATCTCCGTGGTTCTGCTGCTTGTGGTATACGGCTTCAACATGGTGGCAGGCCGGTTATTTGGCGACAACGATTAGGGGGAATTGCGATGAAGAAGAGGAAACAAAAACGCGGAGATTTCCAGGGTTCCCGCATTAATCCGAGAAACTTTTCCGCGGGACAGGTGAAGTTTTATATCATTCTGATTCCGTTGGCAGTGTTTATGATCCTGCCGGTGATCATGCTGATCAACCGTGCGTTCATGCCGCTGGGCGAGCTGTTTGCCTTCCCGCCCCACATTATAGCGCACAATCCTACCATGAATAATTTCAAGAGTCTGTTTGCTCTTTCCAGCACAACGGGGGTGCCCATGCTGCGCTATCTGTTAAACTCCGTGCTGGTGACGCTGATGACAGTGGCGCTGAACCTGGTGATCACCATCCTGGGCGCGTACACTTTTGCAAAAAAGAACTTCAAGGGCAAGGCGGCTCTCTTTGAAATCAACCAGCTGGCACTGATGTTTGTGCCTACTGCGGTGGCCATCTCCAGATATCTGGTAATCACCAGGCTGCACCTGACGGACACCTGGCTGGTACATGTGCTGCCGCTGGCGGCCATGCCGGTGGGCCTGTTCCTGGTAAAGCAGTTTACGGATCAGATTCCGGACGCCCTGATCGAGGCGGCGGTGATGGACGGCGCAAGGGAGCTGACCATCGTGAGAAAAATCATTGTGCCGCTGATCCGCCCGGCTTTGGCTACCTCCATCGTGCTGACCTTCCAGCAGGTGTGGATGGCCACGGAAGCCTCCAACAATTATGTGAACAACGACACCATGCGGACCCTTGCCTATTACCTGAACTCCCTGTCAACCAACAACACCATAGCGGCGGCGGGCATGACGGCGGCGGCATCGGTACTGCTGTTTCTGCCCAACCTGATTATCTTTATCTGTATGCAGTCTCAGGTGATGAATACCATGAGTCATTCCGGCATCAAGTAGGAAGGAGAGAGCGATGAAAAAACACAGTAAACTGAAAAGTATTCTGCTCCTCCCGATGCTGGCGCTCCTGGCCCTGCAGCTTCCCATGACGGCAAGCGCCAACCAGGCTACCTCCTACACCTACGCGGCGGACGAGGATAAGAATTGGGAGAGAACCCAGGACGCCTATCTGCCGGATAAGACAGTGACGGAGCTGGGGCTTTCCTCCCCGGAGGATCTGTTCATCGACGAGGACAATATGCTGTACATAGCCGACACCGGCAACAAGCGGGTCATCAAGTATGACATTGGGCAGGGTCAGGTGGCGGGAATTCTGGAGAGCGGCGAGATGACCGGTCCCAGAGGCGTCTATGTGACGGAGAACGGAGATATCTACGTCGCGGATACGGGCGCAAAGGCCGTATTGATTTTTGACCGGGATTTTAACCTGCTGAATAAGCTGACCAGGCCGGACGCGCCGATCTTTGCGGATACCAACTACGAGCCCAAGCGGGTGGCGGTGGACGGCGGCGGAAACGTATACCTGATCGGTGAGGGCGTTTACAACGGCGTGATCCAGCTGGCAAAGACGGGAGAGTTTCTGGGGTATTTTGCGGTGAACGACGCCGACCTGAGCTTTTCCCAGCGCTTGCAGCAGCTGCTGTTTACCAGAGAGCAGCTGGCTAACCTGGTGGATATCAACCCCACGGTGTTTGCCAATGTGTTTGTGGACCGGAACGGAATCGTCTATACCGCTACCAGCGGAACCCACCGCAACGGTATGAAAAAGCACAGCACCAACGGCGGAAACATGTTCAAGAACAACGTCTGGTCCTTTGACAATCTGACGGATGTGTATGTGGATGCAAACGGGCTGATCTATACCTGCTCTGCCTCCGGTTATATCAACATCTACTCCAAGAACGGGGAGGAGATTTTTGAGTTCGGCTCCTATGTGACCACGGTGGATATTGCCGGATTGTTTGCCAGCCTGCCCTCCATCGCGGTGGATGTGGACGGGAATATCTGGGCGGTGGACGGCACAAAGGGTTATCTGCAGTCCTTCAAGCCCACCGAGTACGCCCGGACGGTCTACACGGCCATGAACCTCTACGAGGAAGGGCGCTACGAGGAGGCCATGGAAAAATGGAACGAGGTGCTGAAGCTGAACCAGATGTCCGTGCTGGCGCACAACGGCGTGGGTAAGGCCTATCTCCACGCGGAGGAGTATGAGGCGTCTCTGGAGCATTTCCGGGTGGCCAACAACAAGGATTATTATTCCCAGTCCTTCTGGGAGGTGCGGAACGAGTGGATTCAGAAATGGCTGGGGCCGATCCTGGGTGTGCTGATCGGGCTGCTGATCTTAAAGAAGGCAGTGAAAGAGATCGACAGACGGCACGGCGGCCGAATTGCAAAGGCAGGACAACGGGTGAAGACAAAGTTTGAATCGCTGCCGGTATGGCGGGATATTCTGTACGCACTGAAGACACCGAGACACCCCATGGACTGTTATTACGAGATCCGCAAGCTGCGGCAGGGTTCTGTGCTTTCGGCAGCGGTGATCTATCTGTTGTTCTTTGTAGACTTTATGGCGTTTAAGACGGTGAAGGGATTTATCTATCAGACGGTGAAGGTGGAAAATATGGATATCGGCTCCATCGTGCTGGGCTTCTTCGTGCTGCTGGGACTGTTTGTGATCTGCAATTATCTGGTGACCAGCATCAACGACGGAGACGGCACCTTCAAGCAGATCTTCATGATTCCGGCCTACGGTCTGATGCCTGCCATGATCGCCCTGCTTGTGGTGACCTGCGTGTCCTATGTGCTGACCTACAACGAGGCGTTTCTGCTGACCCTGGTGCTGCTGATCGGAATCGTCTGGAGCGTCATCACCATATTCATCGGGCTTCAGACGGTGCATGACTATACCTTTGGAGAGACGGTGAAGAGTATTATTTTGACGGTGGTATTTATGGTTATCGTGGCGGTGATCGGCATTATCATTTCCATCATGTGGAACAGCCTGTACACCTTCCTTGCTTCCGTCGGAAAGGAGATGATCCAGAATGTTTTTTAACAGAAAGCAGAGAAACAAATGGATTGCCTTGGGCTTGATACCGGTTCTCGGACTGGGACTTGTCCCCGCCCGCGCCGAGGCTTATGTGGCCACCAACCGGGACACCAAAACGGCGCCGGAAAGGGCGGAATACGAACCTGCGGAATATGCGGAGTATGAGCTGCTGCAGGAGACCGGAACCGTAAAATATTACTGGCGGGAGGACAGGGATGTCCTTGCCATTGTGGATAAGCAGACCGGGTACTGCATCAAGACCGGCGCGGATCTGCCTTTTTCCGGAGATGTGAAGGATGCGGTAAAGGCGCTGGAGAAGGCGGGAGCCTCCCCGGAGGAGATCCTGGAGGCGGCGGAAAGCTATCCGGACGACTTGAACAGCACCTATGTGGGAATCGCAAATTCCCTGATTACGCTGGAGTACTATGACAGCGACAAGATCAAATATATTTCCTCCGCCTCCGAGGAGGATGTGGAATCCACGCTGAGTAAGGTGGAGGAGGGAAAGTATTGTCTGGATGTCCGGTTTCGGAAGCCGGAGGTGCAGATGAAGGTATACATCACCCTGGGGGAGGAGAGCATCGACTATTTCATCCCCTGTGGGGAGATGTCGGGCGGCGGGCTGAACAGCCTGGCGGCCATTGACATCACCCCCTTCCTGGGAGCCAGCGGCGGGCGCATGAATGTGATGAACCCGGAGACGCTGGAGTGGGAAAAGCAGGACAGTTACCGGGTGCCGGGCTATGTGCTGGTGCCGGACGGCAGCGGAAGCCTGATCCGGTTTGTGGATAACACCTCGGTATTCAACGCCTATGAGGGGGACGTGTACGGCAAAGACTTTGCCACGGAGACCAACTACAGCTTTGCCTATTATGACGACGTGCCGGTGAAGGATCCTGTGATGCCGGTGTTCGGCATTGCCCACGGGAACGGGCAGATGGCCTTTGCGGCCTGGGCAAATCAGGGCGCGGAGTACATGGATATCATCGTGAACCCCGACGGCACCAAGGCGACCACTTATACCTGGGCTTATCCCAGATTTGAGCTGAATATCAACTATTACCAGCTGTACGACGAGCAGGGCAGCGGATTTTTCAAGCAGATGGATGAGATTTACCAGTATGACATCGACATCACCTACGCTTTTCTGTTCGGAGACGGCAGCGACGGAACACCTGCCGCGGACTACACCGGTATGGCAAGGGTGTACAGGGAATTCCTCCTGAATGCGGGGGAGCTGACCCTGGCGGAGCCAGACGGGGGAGACATTCCCATTCGGCTGGATTTCATCATGGCGGATTCCAAGAGCGGCATTGTGGGAAATTCCCAGGTGGAGATGACCACTGCGGAGGATGTGGAGGAGATTCTGAACCAGGTGCTGGCAAAAGGGATTACCAACATCAATTCCGGTCTCATCGGATGGCAGAAGGGCGGGGAGAGTCTTTCCAGACCTTATAAGCTGAAATTCTCCGGCGCCATAGGCAGCAAGGGAGATTTTAAGAGACTGATCCGGAACTTCGGGGAGCAGGGAGTGGACATTTCGCTGTCCCGGAATACGGTGACGGTCAACCGGAAAATGGTGAGTTATTACAATACGGCTGTAAAATGTATCAGCAACTGGTATCTGAGCATTGACAAGAGTGCAATCCTTCCGGACAATGTGCCCACCGCTCTGTTCAGCTATGCAACGCCGGAGAAGACGGCGGAGTGGACCAGGCTGCTGGCGGACAGAACCTCGGATTTTACCGGCAGTCTGACCCTGACTGAAATGCCCCATGTGCTCACTTCCAACTGGAGCAGGGACGGTGTGATCACCAGTCTCACGGAGAGCGTGGAGCTGTACCGGAAGACCCTGGAGGAGATCGGGCAGGAGACCAGGCTGAACCTGGAGAACCCCAACAGCTATCTCTGGAAGTATACGGATCGCTATCTGCAGGCTCCTGTAGGTATCTCCCAGCTTATAGGAAGGCTCCTTCGACAGGATGAAGGACGGGAAAAT
>ERZ779624.122-NODE-122-length-31990-cov-10.795334_pt1 | contig 31990 bp, 27 predicted proteins | sample MGYA00514190_ERZ779624 | MGnify/ENA primary metagenome ERZ779624 (study PRJEB29562, sample SAMEA4376706) | mouse gut metagenome | isolation source: Cecum | study: EMG produced TPA metagenomics assembly of the A DSS colitis mouse model was used to assess the... | reverse complement strand
ACAAGCGTCAGTCTGGTGGGAAACTGCAGCATGGGCACCAGCATACCTGTCACCTGTGTGGGGGCGGCGGTCATACTGAAACAGGGGGAAGGATTCTGGAGGAATGCTTTTTTGGTCATATTGTGCGGGACGGCCCTGTTGTTTTCCCTGTACCAGACCAATGATATTCTGCTGAAAAAAAGCGGGCTGATCAGATTGTACACGGCAGAGGCCATGGGGAACTCCGGTATATTGGGCGGGGAATATCTTCCGGAAGGTGTGGTGCGGAACTTTGGTTATGATTCCGCAGTGCCATCCGGGGGAGTGGAGATCTTATCCTTTGAGAAAAAGAATCTGGATACAGTCACACAGCTGAAAGTGGCCTCCGGGGAGGGGGAGTACTGGGTGGAACTTCCCATGCTGCTGTATAAGGGATACAGAGCACAGGATGCTGAGACCGGGGAAGGGTTTGAGGTGCAGGCCGGGGAGAATCAGATGGTGCGGGTACTGCTTCCGGAGGGATATACCGGAACATTGCATGTCTGGTATGCTGGAATGTGGTACTGGCGTGTGGCGGAGCTGGTCAGTGTGGCTGCCGCTTTGGCCGTGATCGTTTCGGGTGTGAAAAAAAGGATGCGATTCCGGGCATAATCAGCGATTTCCTGCATATGATAAAAGAGTGGGCGAAATTTTTATAAAAAAACCCTTAATTTTCCTGCGTTTTAGTGCATTTTCACAGGAATACATGCTATAATGTTGAAATAGAAGGACAATATTTCAAAAAATCAGCCCAAAACCCACAATAAAGGAGCAGGAATGGAACTGAAGGCAGACAACGGAGAGGGAATTGACAGCTGGAAGGAGGTAACGATCACCTACAGCGCGGCTCTCCGACAGATAGAGACAAGAATGGAGATTTTGAATGATGAATTTCAGCATGTTCATCAGTATAATCCCATCGAACACATCAAAGCGCGCATCAAGACGCCGGAGAGTATCGTAAAAAAGCTGAAGAGAAACGGGTATGAGTCCACCATAGACAATATGGTGAAGTACATAAATGATATTGCGGGTATCCGCATCATCTGTTCTTTCACCTCGGACATCTACCGAATAGCGGATATGATCTGCAAACAGAAGGACATCAAGGTGGTCGCGCGAAAGGATTATATCACCTTTCCCAAGGCCAGCGGCTACAAAAGCTATCACATGATTGTCACCATCCCGGTCTATCTTTCCGACAGGACAGTGGATACGAAGGTGGAGATACAGATACGAACTGTGGCCATGGATTTCTGGGCCAGTCTGGAGCACAAAATCCACTATAAATTTGAAGGGGATGCGCCCGAGCACATCAGGAACGAACTGGTGGAATGTGCAAAGCTGGTGGCAGACCTGGACGCAAGAATGCTGTCTCTGAATGATGAGATACTGGCGATCAGTCAGGCGCCGGACAGATAGGCCTGTTGATACAGGCGGTGTCACCGGGCTGGCCGGAACGGACAGTGTTGCGGTTTTCGGATATGTCAATTATCTGAAAGACTGTGATGCGGCGGTACAGTGGGCACTGTTTATGCCGGATTGTGTCAGGCAGCAGCAGGCCGACTGCGGTATTCGGGTGGAAAGCTTTGAATACCTGAAGTTTCCGGCGCTTCGTTTTGTGGGAGTGGGGAAGGATTTTTCGGAAGACCCGGAGGGGCTGGAGGAGTTGAAGCGTAAGCTGGATCAAATGAGCGATTACAGCTGCGGTTTTGACTTTGACCTGATTCTTCTGCACCATGGCGGAAAGGGTGTGGATGTAGAGCCCTGTCATGCCCTGTGGGGTCGTTTTATGGCGGCGGACGCTCCTGTTCCTCCGGGATTTGCATATCTTGATTTTATTCCGCAGGGAAACGGTGCGGCAGGTGTCCCCTATCTTTCACAGTTTGCATTTGCAAAATTTGCCGGAGACACGGAATCCATGCACAGACAGGAAGGCTTTGACTGTGACGCCATGTATGATGTGACGAGAAACATCATTCTCGGACAAAATGTATCCATCCCCTATCCTGACAAATATTGGACTGCAGAGGTATATCTGGAAGGGTTTGGAAGGGACTGTACCGCTTATCTGTTCAGTGTTGAGAAATAGACGGAGCCCTGAAATGAGGAGTGCCCAGATGCCTTTCGGCACCTGGGCTATTATGAAAAAATTATCTTGTTTGCGCTTTCGAATGTAAATACAGTATAGCAATTAGTTGTGAATAAAGTATGAACACATTGTTAATACTTGGTGAATGTTACAAAAACCATATTTGGTTACAGCTTTGCTTATACAATTTGCACAAAAACGGATTTGCTGCCATTTGAGTTGTAATCTATGCGGAAAAATGGTAAACTATGCACAGAGAACAGAGTGAAAAGTGCCCGCCGGAGTGGGCAGGAAGGAATACAGATGGATATGTTTATGGATAAGCTGGCACAGAAGCTGAATGCACAGGAAATCATCCGGGCGAACACGGCGGCGGATACGGAAGAGTTGAACCGGCTGAAAAATCAGGTGGCGGAATACAACGAGTGTCTGAAGAGGCTGCGGAGCCTGATCGACGAAGGGACGGAAAAGCTGCGGGGCGCACAGACCGGCGGAGAATCCGTGGAGCGTCTGGTAGCGGAAAGTCTGGAAAAACTCCAGTCGGTTCGTCAGGACAACACAGGGCTGGAGGAGCTGGGCAAAAAACTGGAAGAGCTTGGGACAAAGCTGGACGGAAGACTGACGGAGCTGGAGAGCCGGATGGATCGTCAGCCCGGAGAGCTTGCGGGAAAGCTGGACGAGCTTGGAGGAAAGCTTGACCGTCAGCCGGAGGAGCTTGGAAAGAAACTGAGTGTGCTGGAGGGAAAGATCAACCGTCAGCCGGAGGAGCTTGGAAAGAAACTGACTGTGCTGGAGGGAAAGATTGCCGGTCAGCCGGAAGAGTTTGGGAAGAAGCTTCTGGAGCTGGAAAAGAGGCTTGCACAGTCCGGCGGGAGCAGCCGGGAGCTCAGGGAGAGTCTGGAGCGGCTGGAACAGAGTGTGACGGAACGTCTGGACGGAACAACTGCGGCGGTGGACGAGAGCATTCACAAGGAATGCGTAAAGGTGTACCGCAACGTTCAGGCGGTGGTGATGGAGGAAAGCGAGAAACAGGCGAAGTCAGTGGGAAGCGCCATGGAAGAAGTGGGTGCCACAGGCAAAAAGCTGGGAACGATTCTTGGTATTTCCGTGGTCGCACTGATTATCTCGCTGACAGGCGTGGTGATACAGGTTCTGAATTTATTACACATCATAGATTTTTAATCAGCTTTTAACAGGAGAAACGAGATGGCAAAGGAGCTCTGGAAGCCGGGCAATATGCTCTATCCGCTGCCGGTGGTCATGGTGAGCATGGCCGACCGGGCGGGGAAAACGAACATCATCACCATCGCCTGGGCGGGAACCGTATGCACCAATCCGCCGGTGGTAAGTATTTCGGTCAGGCCGGAGAGATACTCCTATCCGATTCTGAAGGAGACGGGCGAATTTGTGATCAATCTGACCACCAGAGAGCTTGCCTTTGCAACGGATTACTGCGGCGTTAAGAGCGGGCGCGAGGTGGATAAGTTCGCGGATATGGGCCTGACGCCCCTTGCGGCGGAGTATGTGAAGGCGCCGCTGATTGCCGAGAGCCCGGTGAACATCGAGTGCAGGGTGCGGCAGATTCTGCCCATTGGCTCCCATCACATGTTTCTGGCGGATGTTGTGGCCGTCCATGCGGACGAGAAATATATGGATGAAGGCCGCAAGTTTCATCTGGAGAAAGCGGAGCCCATTGTGTATTCCCATGGGGCGTATCTTGTCTGCGGGGAGCAGCTTGGCACTTTTGGCTACAGCGTAAAGAAAAAGTGAAAAAACGATTATTGTTTTCTGGTGTTCTTAGAGGGGGAGCCGACGAGGCTTCCTCTTTTTATGGCGTCGCTGCCGTACTTACCGCGTATCTGATCCAGTGCCTCGTCCAGCTTTTTCTGCTTTCCTGAATCGGGGGCGGTATAGTCGAAAAGGCTGAGCTGTACGGGCTCGTTTTCCTCCGTCAGCTTTCCGGTGCGTATGCCCAATAGCCGGATGGGAGAGCCGTTCCAGAGCTCGTCAAACAAGCTGCAGGCGGTGCGGTAGATCACATCCGTGGAGGCGGTGGGCGTATCCAGGCCCATCTGATGGGACACGGAGCGGAAGGTGCTGTATTTGATTTCCGTGCATACCTGCCCTGCCCGGAAGTGGGCGGCCCGAAGGCGTCTTCCCACGGATTCCGACAGCTCCAGCAGAACCTTCGCAGCTTCCTCTCTGGTGGCTGCGTCGGCGGAGAGAGTAGTGGAATTGCCGATTCCCTTGGCCTGGTCGGGAACGGGGAGCACGGCGGAATCGTCATGTCCGTTGGCATAGTTCCACAGCAGCATACCGTGACTTTTCAGGTGGGCTGCGGGGATGGAAGGGTCAGAGAGTGCCAGGTCGCCAATGGTGAGGATGCCAAGCTTTCGCAGGGTATCCACGCTGGAGCGGCCGCACAGGAACAGCCGGGACAGGGGAAGGGGCCAGAGCTTTTCCTGGATTTCGCCGGTGTACAGTGTGTGCACCAGATCCGGCTTTTTAAAATCGGAGGCCATTTTGGCCAGCACCTTTTTGTCCGAAATGCCAATATTTACCGTAAAACCGAATTTTTCCCGGACGGAATCCTTGATGAGAGCTGCTGCCTGCTCCGGAGATGCATAATTTGCGGAAATGGGGGTATAATCCATATAGCATTCGTCGATGCTGACCTGCTCGATATCGGGGCAGATCCCGCAGAGATAGTCCATCAGCTGTCGGCTGCGCCGATGGTACAGCGCGTGGTCGGGCGGCGCCATCACCAGGGACGGACACTTGCGAAGGGCGCTTGCCACCGGCTCTCCGGTGGAAATGCCGAAGGCCTTGGCGGGGATGGATTTTGCCAGGACGACGCCGTGCCGGGTGCTCCTGTCGCCTCCTATAATGGAGGGAATCAGGCGCAGATCCGTATCGCTTCCCTGCTTAAGCTGCTCCAGCGCGGACCAGCTCAGAAAGGCGGAATTTACGTCGATGTGGAAGATGACAGAGTGATTCATGGGCGCCTCCGGGTAATTGCATCATTGTTGTTACATTTACTATATCCTCGGAAATCTGTCTTTACAAGCCCTTAAATTGCTGTTAGAATAACTTTGTTACAAATTTATTAAATTAATTGGAAGAACAATGAAAAAGAGAAAAGATAATCATAAAAAGTACAGGTTTACATATATTAAGACTACACTGTTTACACTCTTTGTCTGTCTGTTGTTTTTGAGGGGTTACACTCCCTTCGAGAAGACGGGGGATAACTTTTTCCATATCCAGCTAAACGGGCAGGATGTGGGAACCCTGGATGACAGAGAAAGCGCGGAGAGACTGCTGATGGAAGCCCGCAGGAACATTGCCGCCGAGTCCGACGAGCTGGTATTCATGGAGGCGGAGCTTGCGGTGACGGGGGAAGAAATATTGTGGGGTGAGGCGGACGATGAAAAGGAGGTCCGGTCCAGAATGGAGACGGTGCTGCGCAAGGGCATCATCGAGACCATGCATCGTTCCTGCACTCTGAAGATAAACGATTTTATCATCAATCTTTCCAGTCTGGAGGAAGCCCGGAGGCTTCTGCAGGCGGCTATCGGCAAATATGACAGTGAGGGCAAGTTTGCCGTGGAGCTTGCCTATGATACCGACAGGGAGTTCAGCGTGCTGGAGGCCAGAGTCCAGGAGACCGCCCTTCAGGAAAAAAAAGATGAGAAGGATTACTCCACGGGAGGAATTGCCAGTGTGCTCGAGGCTCTGCGCCAGGAGGAGGTCACCGGGCCTGAGGCAGGCTTTGAGGACTATGAGCTGGGAATTCTCTCCATGGATTTTTCGGAAAAGGTGGAGATCGTGGAGGTGTATCTGCCGGAGGAACGGCTGACATCCTACGAGGAGGCGGTGAACCAGGTCATTATGGAGCAGGAGACGCCCAGCATCTATGAGGTGGTAAAGGGGGATACGCTCTCGGAGATTGCCATCAAGGTAAATATTCCCATGGATAAGATCATCGAGATGAATGACGCCCTGGAGGATGAGCGGACAACCCTTCAGATTGGCCAGAAGCTGGTGATTACGGTGCCGGAGCCGGAACTTTCCGTCTCCTGGGTGAAACAGACCTACTATGAAGAGACCTATGACGCAGAGGTGCAAGTGATAGATGTGGATGAATGGTATACCACCCAGACGGAGCTCATTCAGGCTCCCTCCGCCGGCTTCCGGAAGGTGGTGGCGGACACGACCTTCCTCAATGACAGGGAGGTCTCCAGGGAAATCCTCAAGCAAGAGGTAGTCATGGAGGCGGTGCCCAAGATCATAAAGCGAGGCACCAAGATCCCGCCCACTTATATCAAGCCTATTTCCGGCGGCCGACTGACCTCAAACTTCGGCAAGAGAAAAGCGCCCAAGAAGGGGGCAAGCACCTACCACAAGGGTGTGGACTGGGCAACGCCTACGGGAACGGCGGTGCGGGCATCCTGCGGCGGAACGGTTGTGAAGGCGGGCTGGGTAGGCAGCTACGGATATGTGGTCTACATCAACCATGTGGACGGCAAGCAGACCAGATATGCCCACCTGAGCAAGGTTCTCGTGTCTGTGGGACAGACCGTAAAGCAGGGAGACAGAATCGCGCTGAGCGGTAATACCGGCGTCAGCACGGGACCGCATGTGCACTTTGAAATACTGGTGAACGGCGTGCAGGTGAATCCGTTCAATTATGTTCCAAAATAAGTGTGTAAAGAGGAGGAATACACGTTCGATTTACAAACGAGACAAATTATGGTAATATAAATCTTAAGAATTGCTTAATCTTTTTTAAAACTGAATAGATCAACCTTAAACAGAGGTAAAAATAGATGGAACAATACGCAATCAAAGGCGGAAATCCGCTGGTGGGAGACGTGGAGATCGGCGGGGCAAAGAATGCGGCCCTTCCCATTCTCGCGGCGTCTACCATGACGGACGAGTCTGTATATATTGAAAACATGCCGGATGTCAGGGATATCAATGTACTCCTGGAGGCGCTGGAGAGAATCGGCGTTATGGAGAAACGTCCCGACAGGCATAAGGTCGTGATGAATGCCGGAAATATCAGCAATCTGGTGGTTGACGACGAGGCACTGAAGAAAATCAGGGCATCCTACTATCTGGTGGGAGCGCTTTTGGGAAAATACAGACATGCGGAGGTGGTGCTGCCCGGAGGCTGTGATATCGGCTTCCGCGCCATTGACCAGCATATTAAAGGATTCCGGGCCCTGGGGGCATCGGTGACGATTGAGCACGGCCTGATCAAGGCGGAGGCAGAACGGCTGGTGGGAAGCCATATCTATATGGACGTTTCCAGTGTGGGCGCTACGATCAATGTGATGATGGCCGCCACCATGGCCGAGGGAATGACGACCATAGAGAATGCGGCGAAGGAGCCCCATGTGGTGGATCTGGCCAATTTCCTGAACAGTATGGGAGCAAACATCAAGGGTGCGGGGACGGACGTGATCCGCATCAAGGGTGTCACAAGGCTTCACGGTACGGAGTACACGATTATTCCGGATCAGATCGAGGCGGGAACCTTCATGTTTGCGGCGGCAGTCACAAAGGGAGATGTGACGGTGAAAAATGTGATTCCCAAGCATTTGGAATCCATCACTGCAAAGCTTCTGGAGATCGGCTGCGAGGTGGAGGAGACGGACGATTGTATCCGGGTAGTGGCATCCAAGCCCCTGCAGCACACCCATGTGAAGACGCTTCCCTATCCGGGTTTTCCGACGGATATGCAGCCCCAGATCACCGTGGCGCTGGCGTTGTCCGAGGGAACCAGTATCGTGACGGAGAGTATTTTTGAAAATCGCTTCAAATATGTGGATGAGCTTACCAGAATGGGAGCCAGCATCAAGGTGGAAGGAAACACTGCCATCATTACTGGCGTAAAGAGATATACGGGAGCGAGCATTTCCGCTCCGGATCTGCGGGCGGGAGCGGCTCTTGTCATCGCGGCGCTTGCGGCGGAGGGTCTGACCATGGTGGATGATATCAGATATATCCAGCGGGGCTATGAGGATTTTCATTTGAAGCTTCAGGGCCTGGGGGCTCAGATCGAGCTGGTGGAGACGGAGAAGGATTTCCAGAAATTCCGTCTGAAGACCGGTTAAAAAACGGTTGACAGGCCAGGCAGTTTGTAGTAATATGATTTGTGTAAATTTCATAGGATTTCTCTTATTCAGAGTTGGTGGAGATACATAGGATCGATGAAGCCACGGCAACCCCCGTACGGGAAGGTGCCCACCTGAGCGAGTTTATTTCGAGCAATAAGAGGATTGAATATCGAAAGATTTGAGGTCCGCTTAGCAAGCGGACCTTTTTGTCACACAAAAACAACCAAAGAAAGGAAAAAAAGATGGAAAAGCATTTATTTACTTCTGAATCCGTGACGGAAGGGCATCCCGACAAGCTCTGCGACGCCGTTTCCGACGCAATCCTGGACGCCTGCATGGAGCAGGATCCCATGAGCCGTGTGGCCTGTGAGACCGCAAGCTGTACCGGTTTTATTCTGGTCACCGGAGAGATCACCACAAAGGCAAACCTTGATATTGCCGGCATCGTCAGAAAGACGGTGAACGAGATCGGCTATGACAGCTCCGCAGTGGGCTTTGACGGAAATACCTGTGCCGTCATGGTGGCTCTTGACAAGCAGTCCCCCGACATTGCAATGGGAGTTGACAAGGCGCTGGAGGCCAGAGAGTCCGGCATGAGCGATGAGCAGATCGAGGCCATCGGCGCCGGGGATCAGGGAATGATGTTCGGCTATGCCACAAACGAGACGCCGGAGCTTATGCCCTACCCCATTTCCCTGGCTCATCAGCTGACCAGACAGCTGACAAAGGTGCGCAAGGACGGTACGCTGGGCTATCTGCGCCCCGACGGAAAGAGTCAGGTTTCCGTGGAGTATGATGAAAACGGAAGACCTGTGCGGCTGGAGGCTGTGGTGCTTTCCACGCAGCACGATGAAAAGGTGTCCCAGGAGCAGATTCATGAGGATATTAAGAAATATGTGTTTGATCCGGTTCTTCCGGGCGAACTCATTGATGAAAACACAAAGTTTTTCATCAATCCCACAGGACGTTTTGTCATCGGCGGCCCTCAGGGAGATGCAGGATTGACCGGCAGAAAGATCATTGTCGATACCTACGGCGGCTATGCACGCCACGGCGGCGGCGCTTTTTCGGGCAAGGACTGCACCAAGGTGGACAGAAGCGCGGCCTATGCTGCAAGATATGTTGCAAAAAATATTGTGGCTGCAGGGCTTGCGGACAAATGTGAAATTCAGCTGTCCTATGCCATCGGTGTGGCGCAGCCCACATCCGTCATGATCGATACCTTCGGCACGGGAAAGCTGCCCGAGGACAAACTGGTTGAGATTGTGAGAGAGAACTTTGACCTGCGTCCCGCGGGAATCATTAAAATGCTTGACCTGCGCAGACCTATTTACAAGCAGACCGCTGCTTACGGGCACTTTGGACGGGACGACGTTTCCCTTCCCTGGGAGGCTGTTGACAGAGCGGAGAGCCTGAAGAAATACATATAGGATTTTCGCAACGGCGTGTGGCGCATATGCGGCCATACGCCGTTTTTTCTTGTTGAATAATGTGGAAAACCCGTTATAATGGGATTGTACATTGTGTCGAGCAGTTGAAAAAAAGGGAGCAGGGTCATGGCATTTGCACATCTTCATGTTCATACGGAGTATTCTCTTCTGGACGGAGCCAATAAAATAAAGGAATATGTGTCGCGGGTGAAGGAGCTGGGCATGGACAGTGCCGCCATCACGGATCACGGCGTCATGTACGGCGCCATCGACTTTTACCGGGCGGCGAAGGAGGCGGGAATCAAGCCCATTCTGGGCTGCGAGGTCTATGTGGCTCCAAACTCCAGGTTTGACAAGGAACTGAACGGCGGGGAGGACAGGTATTATCATCTGGTTCTTCTGGCCGAGAATAATACGGGCTATGACAACCTGGTAAAGATTGTCAGCAAGGGCTTTACCGAGGGCTATTACTACAAGCCCCGGGTGGATATGGAGGTGCTGAACCATTATCACGAGGGGATTATCGCCCTGTCCGCCTGCCTGGCGGGTGAGGTGCAGAGATATATTGTCAAGGGGCTGACGGACGAGGCCAGAAAAACGGCCAGGAAATATGAGGCCTGCTTCGGCAAGGGGAATTTTTTCCTGGAGCTCCAGGATCACGGGATTCCGCAGCAGCGGCTGGTGAACACGGAGCTGATCAGGATGAGCCGGGAACTGGATATTCCCCTGGTAGCCACCAACGACGTTCACTATACTTACGCGGAGGACGTGGAGCCCCACGATATTCTGCTGTGTCTCCAGACCGGAAAAAAACTGGCGGACGAGGATCGGATGCGCTATGAGGGCGGCCAGTATTTTGTCAAGAGCGAGGAGGAGATGAAGGGGCTTTTTCCCTATGCGTGGGAGGCGGTGGAAAATACCCAGGCCATTGCGGACCGCTGCAATGTGGAAATCACCTTCGGGGAAACCAAGCTGCCGCACTATGAGGTGCCGGAGGGGTATGACTCCTGGACGTATCTGAACAAGCTGTGCGCCGACGGCCTTGCGGAGCGCTACGGCGACGGAAATCAGCCTGCGGGGAATACGGGCCAGACGCTCAGAGAGCGCCTGGAGTATGAGCTGGACGTTATCAGAACCATGGGCTATGTGGATTACTTTCTGATTGTGTGGGATTTTATCAATTACGCCAAGTCAAACGGAATTCCCGTGGGGCCAGGCCGTGGCTCGGCGGCGGGAAGCATTGTGTCCTATTGTCTGAAGATCACGGATATCGATCCCATCCGGTATGACCTGCTGTTTGAGCGGTTTCTGAATCCGGAGCGGGTATCCATGCCCGATATCGATGTGGATTTCTGCCCCAACGGACGGCAGACAGTCATCGATTATGTGAGCCAAAAATACGGTGCGGAGAAGGTGGTGCAGATCGTCACCTTCGGTACGCTGGCGGCCAAGGGAGTCATCCGGGATGTGGCCAGAGTCATGGATCTGCCCTATGCGCTGGCGGATTCCATTGCCAAGATGGTTCCCAACGAGCTGAACATCACGCTGGATCTGGCCATTGAGAAGAATCCGGAGCTGCGCAGAACCTATCAGGAGGACGAGCAGGTTCACACGCTCATCGACATGTGCAAGCGCCTGGAAGGTCTGCCCAGACACACCGGAATGCATGCGGCGGGAGTGGTCATCTGCCCGGAGGCGGCGGACGAATTTGTGCCGCTGTCGCGGGGAAGCGACGGCTCCATCACCACACAGTTTACCATGACCACGCTGGAGGAGCTGGGACTTCTGAAGATGGACTTTCTGGGGCTGAGAAACCTCACTGTCATCCGGGATGCGGTGGATTTCATCCGACAGTCCACAGGGAAGCAGATTGACATTGCGGCCATCGACTATAACGATCCCCAGGTTCTGGCCTCCATCGGCACCGGAAAAACCGATGGAATTTTCCAGCTGGAGAGCGCGGGAATGAAAAATTTCATGAAGGAGCTCCGCCCCCAGAGCCTGGAGGATATCATTGCTGGCATTTCCCTGTACCGTCCGGGCCCCATGGATTTCATACCCAAATATATCAGGGGAAAAAACAGCAATGAGGCGGTGAGCTACGCCTGTCCGCAGCTGGAACCGATTCTGCGGCCCACCTACGGCTGTATCGTCTATCAGGAGCAGGTGATGCAGATCGTCCGCTCCCTGGGGGGCTACACCATGGGGCGCAGCGACCTAGTGCGGAGAGCCATGAGTAAGAAAAAGCAGTCTGTCATGGAGAAGGAGCGTGCCAACTTTGTCTACGGCAACCAGGAAGAGGGAGTGCCGGGCTGTGTCTCCAAGGGAATCAGTGAAAAGGTGGCGGTGGGGATCTATGATGAAATGATGGATTTTGCCAAATATGCCTTCAACAAATCTCACGCCGCCTGCTATGCGGTGGTCACGATTCAGACGGCATGGCTGAAGTATTATTATCCCGTTGAGTTTATGGCGGCGCTGATGACCTCTGTCATCGACAACCCCAAGAAGCTGTCGGAGTACATTCTCACCAGCAGAAACATGGGGATCGAGCTTCTGCCGCCGGACATCAACGAGGGTCAGAGCGGCTTTGCGGTGTGCGACGGAAAGATCAGGTATGCGCTGACCGCCATCAAGAGCATCGGAAAGCCTGTGATCGACAGCATTGAGGAGGAGAGAAGGCTCAGGGGCTATTTTACAAACCTGAATGATTTTATCACCCGGATGGCGGACCGGGAGATGAATAAGCGTTCCATTGAGAATTTTATCAAGGCGGGAGCCATGGACAGCCTGGGCGGTACCAGAAAGCAGTTCATGAGCGTGTATATCCAGATATTGGATCATATTATCAAGGACCGCAAGAGCAACCTTGCGGGTCAGATCTCCCTGTTTGACATAGCGGACGATTCCCAGAAGGAGGAATTTGATATCCGTATGCCGGAGGTGGGGGAGTATACCAAGGAGATGCTGCTGGCCTTCGAGAAGGAGGTGCTGGGTATCTATTTAAGCGGTCACCCGCTGGAGGAATACCAGGAGCTCTGGCAGAGCTACATCACCAACACCACCAACGATTTTGTGCTGGATGAGGAGACGGGGGCCGTCCGCGCGGCGGATCAGTCCATTGTGGTGGTGGGAGGCATGATTGCGGACAAGACCATCAAATATACGAAAAAGAATCAGGTTATGTCCTTTCTGAACCTGGAGGATCTGGTGGGCAATGTGGAGATTATGGTGTTTCCCAGAGATTACGAGAAATACGGCAGCCTTTTGAATGAGGAGGCAAAGATCTTTGTGAGGGGACGGGTCTCCGCGGAGGAGGATAAGGACGGAAAGGTGATCTGCGAGCAGATTGTCAGCTTTGAGGAGGCGGCGCAGGCACAGGGGGCGCCCATCTTCCGCAGCGGCAGGCGGGGCGGCTTCGGAGGCGGAGAGCGTTTCGCAGGACGAGAGGGCGAAGGCAGAACCGGAGAGCGTTTCGCAGGACGAGAGGGCGAAGGCAGAACCGGACAGAGCGGTTTCCGCCGGGCGGAAGGCGCCTGGTCGGGGAAGGAAATGCAGAATCCGGCAGGAGCGGAAGGCGGTTCCGGGGGAGCGCGCAGCGGAAGGGGCGCGGGAAAGAGCTCTCCGGGAGCCGGGGGACAGGATGCTCAGACGCCCGGAAGGCTGCCGTCCGGGATCTGGATCCAGTTTCCGGACGCGGAGAGCTATGCCGCCCGGGAGAAGGAGCTGCTGGAATCCATTGCGGACTCGGACGGGAACGACGATGTGGTGATTTTCCTGAGAGATACAAAAGGGATTAAGGTGCTGCCCCCCAACCGTCGGGTGAACGGGGACGAGACCCTTGTGAGGAAGCTGGAGGAGCTTTTTGGCCAGGGAAATGTAAAAATTAAGAATTCTCGTTAAAATACTGAGTAAACCTATTGAAATGCACCGGGAAATAGATTAAAATGTGTTTGTTTGAATCGAGACCATCTTTCATAAGACGGGCAAGGAGGACGAAACATGTCAGATAAAATAAAGACAGTTGCAGTGTTGACCAGCGGCGGAGACGCACCCGGGATGAATGCGGCCATCCGGTCCGTGGTTCGTACCGCCATTTCCAGGAATCTGAAGGTAAAAGGCATCAAAAAGGGATATAACGGACTGCTGAATGAAGAGATCATAGATATGGAGCCCCGCAATGTTTCCGATATTATTCAGCGCGGAGGCACGGTGCTGGGTACGGCCAGGTGTCTGGAGTTCAAGAAGGCGGAGTACCAGAAGAGGGGCGCTGATATCTGCAGAAAGCACGGCATCGACGGTATTGTGGTGATCGGCGGAGACGGTTCCTACCGTGGCGCGCAGGCGCTTTCCAGGCTGGGGATCAACACCGTGGGAATCCCGGGAACCATCGACCTGGATATCGCGTGTACAGAGTATACCATCGGTTTTGACACGGCAGTCAACACGGCCATGCGGGCCATTGACAAGGTGAAGGATACCTCTTCCTCCCATGAGAGATGCAGTATCATTGAGGTTATGGGACGTCACGCCGGGTATATTGCGCTCTGGTGCGGAATCGCCAACGGTGCGGAGGATGTGCTGATCCCCGAGAAGTATGACTACAATGAGCAGGAGATCATCAATCATATCATTGAGAGCCGTAAGAAGGGAAAGACCCACCATCTGATCATCAATGCCGAGGGAATCGGACATTCCACTTCCATGGCCAGGAGGATCGAGGCGGCTACCGGTATTGAGACGAGGGCGACGATTCTGGGATACATGCAGCGGGGCGGCAACCCCACGGCCATGGACCGCTATTACGCCTCCATCATGGGCGCATATGCGGTGGATATCATGCTTCAGGGCAAGACCAACAGGGTAGTGGGCTATAAGCACGGAGAATTTATGGACTTTGATATTGAGGAGGCTCTGAACATGGAGAAGAGCATCAACGAATATCAGTTTGAGGTTTCCAGGCTGCTGACGGTATAGGCGGCGATATGGTTTGGCGGGAACGCTGAGGAACGCGTTTCCCGAAAGGAAAGAGAGTTCGGCAGGAAAAGCGAGGCGGCAATCCCGATGAGGGAGAGCCGCCGTTGTTTATGCGCCGGGGGATGGGGAGAGACTGTGCCGGTGAAGCAAAGCGCCGGCGGCGGGTATTATGGCGGAAGGCAAAGCCTAAGGCAGCAGATCCGGAAGGGAGGAATCGGTTTGATTATCAGCAGTGCAAATCCAAGAATCAGACAGGTAGTACAGTGGCAGCAGAAGGCCAGGGAGAGACGCGCCGACGGCGTGTTCCTTGCCGAGGGCTTTAAAATGTTTGAGGAAGCGCCCGGGGAACTGGTCAGGGAGGTATATGTGACGCCGGGGGCGCTGGAGAAGACGGTATCCCGCCCGGCACTTCGGGAAAAACTGGAGGAGGCGGGCTATGAGACGGTGACGGAGGAGCTTTTTTCCAAAATGTCGGACACCCGGTCACCACAGGGAATCCTGTGCGTGCTGCGGCAGCCCGCATACCGGTTGGAGCAGCTGCTGGACCGGCCGGATCCGCTTCTTGTGGTTCTGGAAAATCTCCAGGATCCCGGGAATCTGGGAACCATTGTGAGAACCGGGGAAGGAGCGGGTATAACAGGTGTTATCATGAGCGGCGGCACGGTTGACATCTTTAATCCCAAAGTCATTCGCTCCACCATGGGATCCGTCTTCCGGGTGCCTTTTCTCTATGTTGACAGCCTGGAGGAGGTTCTTTCAAAGCTGCGCGTGAGAGGGATCCGCACCTATGCGGCCCACCTGGAAGGTAGCAGGTATTACGACAGCTTTTCCTTTTGCGGGGGGACGGCGTTTCTGATCGGAAACGAGGGGAATGGTCTGAGCCAGGGGACGGCAGAGCGGGCGGACGAATACCTGAAGATTCCGATGGAGGGCAGGGTGGAGTCCCTGAATGCGGCGGTGGCAGCCTCCCTGCTGATGTATGAGGCGCACAGACAGAGACGGTCAACAGGGAATTGACGCCCGCAAAAGGCGGGCAGGAGGTGGGATTATGTCAGATAAGAAGCTTGGCTTTATCGGCCTGGGAAATATGGCGGAGGCCATGATAGGGGGGATGCTGAAGAGAGGGATAACGGCCCCGGAAAATATTATCGGGTCATCAAGGACGGAAGAAACAGCGTCGAAAATAAGGGAAAAATATGACATAACAGTCATTCTTGAAAACAGAAAAGTGGCAGAAATGTCGGATATTTTGTTCCTTGCCGTAAAACCGCAGATTCTGCCGGAGATAATCGGAGAAATCCGGGACTATGTGCGGGAGGAGACGGTGGTGGTGAGCATAGCGGCGGGGAAGACCCTTGCCGACCTGCAGAGCGCCTTCGGGGAAACGAAGCGCAGGCTCATCCGGTGTATGCCCAACACACCGGCGCTGGTGCTGGAGGGCTGTACCGGCGTATGCGCCGGAGAAGGAGTCTCCGCAGAGGAGCTGGAGAGAGTGGTAAAGCTGCTGGAAAGCTTCGGCAGGGCCGGCGTGGTTCCGGAGAGACTGATGGATGTGGTGGTGGGGATCAGCGGCAGCTCCCCCGCCTATGTCTTTCTGTTTCTCGAGGCCATGGCGGACGAGGCGGTGGCGGCTGGGATGCCGAGAAACCAGGCATATGAATTTGCGGCACAGGCGATTCTGGGAAGCGCCAGGCTGGCGCTGGAGACGGGAAGGCATCCCGGCCAGCTGAAGGATATGGTGTGCTCTCCCGGGGGGACTACCATAGAAGCCGTAAAGACCCTGGAGAGACGGGGGTTTCGCGGGGCTGTGATCGACGCCGTGGAGGCCTGCATTGAGAAGTCCAAAATGCTGTAAATCCCTGTTCATAGCAAAAACTTGACAAAATTTTTAATATTTGATATGATACCTCTGTAATAAATTTAACAACTTCGTAATAATTTTATTAAGGGAATGGAATAATTACCATTATCAAGATTTATTCCGGAGGTATATTGAGATGAAAAAGGGCAGAAGACTGACTGCCGCGGTACTGGGAATATTGCTTTTCTTTTCCCTGGCGCTGCAGTCGGGCATGACCGTCCAGGCTGGCAGCAGCGATAGTCTGGGAGACCTGAGGGGCGGAGTCGCATCCCTCTTGAACCCGGACGTGACAAATTCCACCGAGCTCGTAAACGCAAAGGCGCAGGAGCTGAATCTGGAGCTGTGGGAAAAGGAGGAGGAGAGCGTCAGCACATTGGTTATGGCGAATGTGAAGAGCGCCCTCAATGTCAGGAGCGAGGCCAGCGAGGAGGCAGACAAGGTCGGAAAACTGTACAAGGACTGCGGGGGTACCATTCTGGACAGACAGAATGGATGGACCAAGCTGCAGTCGGGAAATATCGTGGGCTGGGCGTCCGATGAGTACCTGCTCTTCGGGGATGACGCGCTGACTTTGGCCAACGATGTGGGAAAGATGATTGCAACCATCGACACGGAGACCTTGCGTGTCAGGATGGAGCCCAGCACGGATGCGGGGATCATGGGATTTCTTCCCAAGGGCGAGATTGTGGAGGTGCTGAGCAAGGACGACGAGAACGGCTGGGTGTGCATCGACTATGAGGGCGGTGACGGCTATGTTTCATCGGAGTACGTCATAGTTGATTTCCTGATCGACTCCGGGGAGACCATGGACGAGATCAAGGCGAGGGAAGAGGCCGAGCGGGAGGCAAAGCGCCACGTCAATTACGGCGCTTATACCACGGATGTGGATACCACGCTGCTGCTTGCGGCGCTGATTCAGTGCGAGGCAGGCGGAGAGCCCTACGAGGGCCAGGTGGCCGTAGGAGCTGTGGTTATGAACCGCGTGAGAAGCGGCGCGTACCCTGACAGCATACACGGCGTAATTTACGCGTCGGGACAGTTCACGCCCGCCATGAGCGGAAAGGTGAACAGAGTGCTGGAGTCCGGCAGGATAAAGGACAGCTGCCTGCAGGCGGCACAGGAGGCGCTTTCGGGCGTATCCAACGTTGGAGACATGACCCATTTCCGCCGTAACAACGGACGGGAAGGTCTGGTCATCGGCAATCATGTATTCTATTAAAAAAGCACAGAGAAAAGGGCGGCGCCGCGATGAAGCGGGCCGCCTTTTTCGGTTCATCGCTTTGTTTTACAAGTTGTGGAATAGAAACAGATTGCCTGTGAGACGAATTTGGGATATAATAAACGTAAACAGGAAAAGGGAGTGAAATGAATGAGTGAAATGTTGATTTTCTGGCTTGTGCTGTTAATTGTAGCCATAGTGGTGGAAGTGCTGACCATGGGGCTGACCACGATCTGGTTTGCCGGGGGCACTCTTGTGGCCATTCTGGCGGCAATGCTGCACCTGCCCATCTGGCTGCAGATCATTCTTTTTGCAGGGGTATCCCTGACACTGCTGTTCTTTACAAGGCCGGTGGCTGTGAAGTATTTTAACAGGGACCGCATCAAGACCAACGTGGAGAGCATGGTGGGACGTCAGGCTGTGGTCACGGGCGAGATCGACAATATTCAGGGAATCGGCCAGGTTACGCTGAGCGGTCAGGAGTGGAGCGCCAGGAGTACTGACGAAAAGGTGCGAATCCCTGTGGGAAGCGTTGTAAATGTTGTCTCCGTCAGCGGGGTGAAGCTGATTGTGAGACCGGACGAGCAGATGCAGAAGCTGAATCTTCAGGGGGAGAAGGAGCAGATTCCCGAGCCCGTGAGCGTTCTGCAGATGGAGGAGATGGAATCCCGGGACCAGGAGCAGTAGCGGGCGAAGTGCCGGGGTGACATAAAAGTTAAGTGCGTGCTGTCACTGAAACAGTACAGAAAGAGGTAAAAAATGGGACCTATTATTTTAGTAGCCGTATTGGTAGTCGTTCTTCTGGCGGTTCTTGTCTCCTGCTTCAAGATCGTTCCTCAGGCACAGGCTTATGTGATTGAGCGTCTGGGCGCATATCAGGGAACCTGGTCTGTGGGCTTTCATGTGAAAGTTCCTTTTCTGGATAAGGTGGCCAGAAGAGTAAACTTAAAGGAGCAGGTGGCAGATTTTCCGCCTCAGCCCGTTATCACCAAGGATAACGTTACCATGAGAATTGACACGGTTGTGTTTTATCAGATCACGGATCCCAAGCTGTTTACCTACGGCGTGGAGAATCCCATGATGGCTATCGAGAATCTGACCGCTACCACTCTCCGTAACATCATCGGTGATCTGGAGCTGGATCAGACCCTGACCAGCCGTGAGACCATCAATACCAAGATGCGCGCCGCGCTGGATATCGCCACTGATCCCTGGGGAATCAAGGTAAACCGTGTGGAGCTGAAAAACATCATTCCTCCTGCTGAAATCCAGAATGCCATGGAGAAGCAGATGAAGGCAGAGCGTGAGAGACGTGAGGCAGTCACCCGGGCCGAAGGTGAGAAGAAGGCGAAGATCCTGGAGGCAGAGGGTGCGAAGGAATCCGCGATTCTGCGTGCCGAGGCCGACAAGCAGTCTGCAATTCTGCGCGCTGAGGCAGAGAAGGAGAAGATGATCCGTGAGGCAGAAGGTGAAGCGGAGGCGATTCTGAAGGTGCAGCAGGCAAATGCGGACGGTATCAGGATGCTGAAGGAGGCCGGAGCAGATGAGGCTGTCCTGAAGATCAAGAGCCTGGAAGCATTCGAAAAGGTTGCCGACGGACAGGCGAACACCATTCTCCTTCCTTCCGATCTGCAGGGGATCGCAAGCCTTGCAGCCACCTGGAAGGAAGCCGGAAAAGCCGCAAAGTAAGGCGATTCGGAAAAACAGCTTGATCCTGGCTTCCGTTACAGAGAATGAATCCCGGCGGCAATTGCTGCCGGGATATTGTTTTTGGGGATGGAACACCTGGGGAGGTGTTGAGGAAGCATAAAGTATTTGAGTGGGGGAAAAGAAATGAAAAACAGAAAAAGTACAGTGATATGGGTTCTGTTTATTTGTTTGATGTTGTTTGCGGCCTGCGGAAGGCAGGACCAGGAGGAAACACAGGAGGCTACCGGAGAGATACAGACGGAAGCCTCCGTGCAGGAACCGGAACCGGAGGTTCCAAGGGAGCCTGTGGACTGGACCAGGGGCGGTTATGAGATGCCTCGGATGCTGGAGGGCGAGCTGAACTGGAAGTGCCTGGATTCCCGCAGGTTGGAGATTCCGGAGCCGGATTTTGACTACATCCAAGCTCAGGTTGACTTTGACAGATGTGACAGCTTTGGCAGTGACTTTTATGTGCTGCGGGAGTATGAGCTGGGGGAGGAAGAAAACGGAAGGTATCGTCTTTACTGGTTGGACGGGAAGACCAGGGAGAGCCACTGTGCCGTTCCGTTCTGGGAGGAGACACATCCCGGGCTTTTGATCAGAGACATCGACGTGGTGGGAGAGCACCAGCTGATGGCGTTGGGCTATACGCGTGACGAGGTACAGCAGGCTTTTTTGCTGAGCTGGAATTTAGACAGCGGAGAGGGAAGTATGCTGGAGCTGACACAGGCGGAAGCCCAGGTGGGTGAGTGGTATGAGTTCTGGGGAGACGGAGACGGTCATGTATATCTGGCCGGCTGTTCCGATACGCCGGCAATCTATGTCCTGGGAGAGGGAGAGACGCCGGGGCAGGCGGAGGTGCTGCACACACTGCCTTCGCAAACAGGGAAGTGCTCCATGTATCTGTACTGTAGGCTGCCGGACGGAACGCCGCTGATGGCGCTGGATATGAAGGTGCAGCTTCTGGATGTGGATTCGGGAGAGCTGAAGGAGCTGGCCACACTCACCAGTTCCGACATGCAGACAGGCTGTGTAACTGACAACGGAGTGATCTATATGATGTGGGGAACCCAGGCGGTTCTGTGGGATGCCGCCGCAGGGGATCTGAACTGTATTGCACAGTTGAGCGGATACGGGTACAGTCATCTGATGAATCATGAATGCATTGGAGTTGATGAGGCTGGAAATCTGATGGCCATGACGGAGAAGGACGGGCAGATCGACATTCTGTACTTTGGCCCAAAGGAAGAGACGGAAGGGACACTGCGTCTGGCGAATCTGTGGTATAACGGCGGAAGTGTGGAAGAGGCCGCGGTGGCCTGGTCCGTGGCTCATCCGGACTGTCAGATCGCGTACGATGCGGGCCGGGAAAACAACGAGGGGTTTTATCAGCGCATTATGGCGCAGATGTCCGCAGGGGAAGGGCCCGACCTGCTTTTTGTGCACGCGGAGGACATGGAACGGCTCAGCGGAAAACAGTTTCTGGCAGATCTTTCCGGTGTGCTGGAGGAGGAGACCCAAAGGCAGCTGTTTGAGGGCATTTTGACGGCGGGAGAGCGGGACGGCAGGCTGGCCGGGCTGCCCGCGGGAGTAAACGGAATCAGCATGATCACCACGGAGGGCAACTGGCAGAGAGAAACCTGGACCCTTTCGGAGGCAGCAGAGCTGTGGGGAGAACGAAAGAGGCAGGGGGCCTGGCGTTTCTTGCCGGAGCGCTGGTCACAGCAGGAGATGCTGGATTATCTGGTGCTGACGGAACTGGCAAATTCCCCCTTTATTGACTGGGAGAATCATACCTGTAATTTTGAGAGCGATCTGTTCCTCCAGGTGCTGGAGATGACAGCGGAGAGAAATGTACGCGAGCATACCAACCTGGATATCGACCAGGAGTTTGAGAATGCTGCCAAGGTGGCGGACGGAGTCTATCTGGCGGATGTGATCTACGGCGGTGGAATTTCCATCTATGCATGTCTGATGGAGTATTATGGTGGGGAGGCGCGGCTGGTGGGAATTCCCACTGAGGACGGCAGCGGCAATGTGTTGGAATGTTACGGTTTTCTCGTGGTAAACGCAAAGTCGGAGCACCTGGAGGAAGCGATGGATTTCCTGCGCTTTTATTACGGAAAGGAGTTCCAGAGCGGAGTTGAGAGGAACGTGCTGCGCAAGGATGTGCTGCGGGAGCGCGTGGTGCCGGATGCGGCAGGCGGAGACTATGAAATCGATACGGCGACAAACATGACCGTACCGTTGAAGAAGGACGGAAGCAGCTATGTGGATGACTATATCGTCTTTATGGACAGCTGTCGGGCGGAGCTGTGGGGAACGGAGACTGTCAAAGCAATCATTCAGGAAGAGGCGGAGGTCTATTTTGAAAGAGCCCAGACGGCAGAGCAGGCGGCGAGGAACATTCAAAACCGTGTGCAGCTGTATCTGGAGGAGAATAAATAAGGGACAAATTTAGCGCAGGAGGAGCGGGTTTTATGAATTTGCAGGGACGGGATTTTTTAAAGCTGTTGGATTTTACCTCGGAGGAAATCACTTATCTTCTGGATGTGGCGTCTGACCTGAAGGAGAAGAAGAAAAAAGGCATTCCGGCAGATGTGCTCCGGGGAAAGAATGTGGCGTTGATTTTTGAGAAGACCAGCACCCGCACCAGATGCGCCTTCGAGGTGGCTGCCCATGATCTGGGGATGGGAACCACCTACCTGGATCCGGCGGGCTCTCAGATCGGCAAGAAGGAGAGCATTGCGGACACGGCCAGGGTTCTTTCCGGCATGTTTGAAGGCATCGAGTATCGGGGATTTGAGCAGAGCATCGTGGAGGAGCTGGCGGAATATGCCAGGGTTCCCGTGTGGAACGGGCTGACCAACGAATTTCATCCGACCCAGATGCTGGCAGATCTGCTGACCATCCGGGAGCACTTTGGGCGGCTTGAGGGGATCCGGCTTGCCTATCTGGGGGATGCGCGTTATAATATGGGAAATTCCCTGATGGTGGCGTGTGCGAAGATGGGCATGGATTTCCGGGCATGTACCACGAAAAAGTATTTTCCGGAAGAGGCCCTTGTGGAGCAGTGCCGGGCCATTGCGGCCGGGAGCGGTGGCAGCATTACCCTGACGGAGGATGTGATGGAGGGAACCCGGGGCGTGGATGTGGTCTACACAGACGTTTGGGTATCCATGGGAGAGCCGGATGAGGTCTGGACGGAGCGCATCTGGGAGCTTTCTCCTTACCAGGTAAATACCGCGGTAATGGAAAATGCAGGAAAAGATGCAATTTTTCTGCACTGTCTCCCGGCCTACCATGATCTGAAGACGAAAATCGGCGCACAGATGGGACAGCGGTTCGGCATCACGGAGATGGAAGTGACAAATCAGGTATTTGAGTCCGGGCAGTCCCTGGTGTTTGAGGAGGCGGAAAACAGGATGCACACCATCAAGGCGGTGATGTATGCCACGCTGGTTTCCGGAGATGCGTAAGGCGTCAGTTCTTTCCGGAAGCGGATAGAAGGAATCACGGAATTGCCTGAGATGGCGGGCAGATGGGAGTCGGTTTGGAGAGGAAGGCGGAAATTCTGGCTCTTCTGCGGGAGCGGGAGAGCTATGTCTCCGGGCAGGAGCTGTGCGAGCGCTTCGGCGTGTCCCGCACAGCTGTCTGGAAGGCGGTCAATCAGCTGAAAAAAGAAGGATACTGTATCGAGGCAGTACAGAACAGAGGATATCTCCTGACACAGGAGGGAGAGGTATACGGGCAAAGTGAGCTGGAGAGCCGCATGGATACCAGGTGGGCAGGACATCCGGTGAGCTTTTACGATATGCTGGATTCTACAAATCTCCGGGCCAAGCTGGACGCGGAGAACGGGGCTTCGGAGGGGGCGCTGGTGGCAGCGGATATGCAGACCGCAGGCCGTGGCAGGCGTGGTAGGGCGTGGAGCAGTCCCGCCGGTGTGAACGTCTATTTTACCCTGATCCTGAAGCCTGAATTTGAGCCGGCCAGAGCGTCCATGGTGACGCTGCTCATGGCGCTGGCCGTTGCGAAGGGAATCCGGGAGACCTGCGGGGCGGAGGCGCTGATCAAGTGGCCCAACGACATCGTGGTTAACGGAAAGAAGGTCTGCGGCATTCTGACGGAGATGAGCGTGGAGCGGGAATTCATCCAGTATGTGGTCATCGGCGTGGGCATCAATGTGGGGATGCAGGAATTTGTGCCGGAGATTGCGGCTGCGGCCACCTGCCTTCAGGCAGAATGCGGCGGGCCGGTGTCAAAGACAGGGCTGATTGTGAACAGCATGAAAGCATTCGAGGAATATTATGACGGTTTCCGCTGTGCCTCCGACTTAAGCGGAGTGCTGGAGGAATACAATGCCCTGCTGGTAAACAGGGGCAGAGAGGTACGGGTGCTGGATCCCAAGGGAGCTTTTTGCGGTATTTCCAGAGGGATCAACGCCGGGGGAGAACTGCTGGTGGAACGGGAGGACGGCCTTCTGACCTGCGTTTACGCCGGGGAGGTGTCCGTGCGGGGGATCAACGGTTACACATGAGTCTGAGAGGTTGAAGAGAGGTTGCCATGGAAAAAACGGTGCTCTGCGGAGCCAATGCCTACGAGATGAAATATTATTTTAATGAACAGTTTAACGGGATTCCGGAATCCATCAGGGAAGAGCTGCACATTCTCTGTGTCTTGTTTACGGAGGAGGTGGGCGGCGTGTTCACCATCTCTTTTGAGGAGGACGGAAACGTGCTGTTGGAGACAAATGCCGATGACGACGATATCTACTACGACGAGATCAGCAGCGGTCTGATGGTGTCGGAGGTGCGCAGGAGAAGGCAGGAGCTCTTTGAGTCCCTGAGTCTGTATTACAGGGTGTTCATTTTGAAGGAAGACATAGCGGAGTGACGGACAATGATATTAGTGATCGATGTGGGAAATACCAATATGACGCTGGGCGTGTTTGAGGGTAAAAAACTGCGGTGTACCTTCCGCATGATGACCAAGACCCCCAGGACCTCGGACGAATACGGAGTGATGATCACGCAGCTTCTGAAGAACAAGGGAATCGAGACCGGGCAGCTGGAGGGATCCATTGTGGCCAGCGTGGTGCCGGATGTGATGCATTCCCTCATGGGCGGTCTGATCAAATATACGGATACGAGACCCATAAGCGTGGGACCGGGCATAAAGACCGGCATCCGCATTGTCACGGAGGATCCCAGGGGGATCGGGGCGGACCGGATCGTGGACGCGGTGGCTGCCTTTGAGAAATACGGAGGCCCTGTGCTGGCGGTGGACTTCGGAACTGCCACCACCTATGACCTGATTACGGAGAAGGGTGAATTTTCCGCGGGAATCACGGCTCCCGGCATTCGCATCAGCTCCGAGGCACTGTGGACCCAGGCGGCAAAGCTGCCCAACTTCGAGATCAGAAAGCCGAAATCCATTCTTGCCCAGGAGACCATCACCAGTATGCAGGCGGGACTTGTGTACGGTCAGATCGGCCAGACGGAGTATATCATCCGGAAGGTGAAGGAGGAGAGCGGCATAAGGAATCTGAAGGTAGTGGCCACCGGCGGGCTTGGGAGGCTGATTGCAGACGAGACGGACGAAATTGATATCTATGACAGCGCGCTGACATTGGACGGGCTGCGGATCATTTACGACAAGAATCGCAGAAATCCCCAGCAGTAAAGTGCGGGTGCTTTGGCATTGCAGGCCATGCGTCCGGCAAAATGGGCCATACAGACAGAATTTCCCGCAGGCGCGGGCGGAAGGTGTGATGATGAGCAGGCTGACAATAGGCAATGTGACGCTGGATAACAATGTGATACTGGCCCCCATGGCGGGGGTGACGGACCTGCCCTTTCGGCTGCTGTGCCGGGAAATGGGGGCGGGACTTGTCTGTATGGAGATGGTCAGCGCCAAGGCGATTTATTATAACAACAAAAACACGGAAGAGCTTCTCACCATAGATCCGGGGGAGCAGCCGGTCTCCCTGCAGCTTTTCGGCTCGGACCCGGAGATTGTGTCAGGGATGGCGGCGCGGATTGAGGAAAGACCCTTTGCCATTCTGGATTTCAACATGGGCTGTCCGGTGCCCAAGGTGGTGAACAACGGCGAGGGTTCGGCGCTGATGAGGGATCCGAAACTGACGGAGAAGCTGCTGACCGGTCTGGTGAAGGCGGTGAAAAAGCCGGTGACCGTGAAGATCCGCAAGGGCTTTGACGAGGAGCATGTCAATGCGGTGGAGATCGCCCGGATCGCAGAGGGCTGCGGCGTGGCGGCGGTGGCGGTGCACGGGCGTACCCGTTCCCAGTACTACAGCGGCAGAGCGGACTGGGAAATCATCCGCAGGGTGAAGGAAGCGGTGGGGATTCCGGTGATTGGAAACGGAGATGTGGACAGTCCTTCGGCTGCGGCGCAGATGCTTTGGGAGACGGGCTGCGACGGCGTCATGATCGGGAGAGCGGCCCAGGGAAACCCATGGATTTTCCGGGACACAGTCCGGTTTCTGGAGGACGGAACAGTGCTTCCGTCCCCGGATAGAGGACAGAAGCGGGAAATGGTTCTGCGTCATGCCGCCCTGCTTCTGGAGCACAAGGGCGAGTACACTGCCGTTCGGGAGATGCGAAAGCACCTGGCCTGGTATACGGCTGGAATGCCTCATTCTGCCCGTTTCCGGGGGATGATTAACGCCATGGAGACCATGGAGGAGCTGCTGACAGGGGTAGAGCGGATTTTCGGAGAAGAACCCTGGTCAGACTAAAAGTAAGGAAGCATAGCGTCAAGGTCCGATACATATATTAGAGCATGGACGCTATTATTTTTTTCTGTAAAAAAAGAGATTTGACGACCTGGAGGATTAAGCCTCTGCGCGTGGAGGATTATCTGCTGCTGAAGGTGGAGGTAGGCGCGGAGAGAGGGAAGTGGTTCGGTGCCCTGCTGCCTGCGGAGCCCAAGCCGCCGGAGGAGCCCGGGGCGGGAGGATGGTTTAAGAGGCGGCGCATGCGCCGGGCTGCGCAGAAGGAATACCGCAGGCAGATGCAGGAGTACGGACAGGCGGTTCTGGAGCTGGAGTCAGCCCTGGGGCGGATGGCCGGGGAGATTCAGGAGACGGCGGAACGGGCAGGAGCCAGGGAGGAGCTTTTCTGTGTCTACGACGGGGAGGCGGGTTTTTTGAAAGATGAGAATACGCTGACAGGAAAACTGTGGCAGGCCTGCTGGAACATTCCGGAATTTGAGGGGTATCCGCGTTTTCGCTGGATGAAGCCGCTGCTTCAGAAGGCCAGGGGGCCTTATTTCGTTTTGCTGGGGGTATCGCCCGATCTTCCCATGCTGCTGGATCAGTGTGCCAGGAGCATGAAAAGCCTTTGCTGGTATCTGCCAGAGGAGCAGTGGACGGAGGAGACGGAAGAGCTTGCGGAGGAATTTTACATAGAGAACGGACTGGCCATCGCCGTATACCCTTTGGGCAACCGGAGGCCATACCGGGCGCTGCGTTTTCCGGCCGGCGGGTCTGTCTGTGTGTTTGATTTTTCCCAGGAGGAAAAGGTATCTGCGGGAGAACTGGCCCCGGGCAGCGTGTGGCTGGATTTTTCCTCCATGGAGGAGAAGGAGAGGAGGATCAGGAGGCTGTTTCCCGGCGTGGGCTATGAGTCCCTGAAGATGCGGTGGAGGCAGGCGCAGGCCGGAAGCCAAATCGGAACAAATTTTAGCACATCTGACAATTCCGAAAGTTTCCCGGAATTTTTATAATGGAAGTACAGTTCAGATTATAATAAATTCCAAACGGGGGACCAGCAATGAGATACGGATATTTTGACAATCAGAAACGGGAGTACGTCATTGACAGGCTGGATCTTCCCACTTCCTGGACCAATTATCTGGGGGTGGAGGATTACGCCACAGTCATCAACCACACGGCGGGAGGCTACTCCTTTTACAAGAGTCCGGAGTACCACCGCATCAGCCGCTTTCACGGGAACAGCATTCCCATGGACAGGCCGGGCTATTACATCTACATCAGGGACAATCAGACGGCGGACTACTTCAGCATCTCCTGGCAGCCCGTGGCAAAATCCTTCGAGGAGGCAAAGTATACCTGCCGGCACGGCATGTCCTACTGAACAAGTAAATTATGGGGAACAATAAAACCACAAGATATAGTATTTATCTTGTGGTTTTATCTATATATAGTGTTGAAAATAGTAAAATCTTAAAAGTGCGAAAAAAAGCATATAATTCTTGATATTCTTGATAAAAAGTGCTATAATAGCAATGCGACTTCAATTTAAGAATTATCTATCTCTGCTCTCAAAAGGGGGTATTCTTTTGCTGTGGCAATATGTTGTAGTATTGGTAGTTATACCGTTTCACAACTTATTGCCGTAAGGAGATAGGTAAATTGAAGTCGCATTCAAAGGAACGGTGTGCTATGGTGTCGTTCCTTCGGGGGCGACATCTTTTTATTTATACGGCGTTCTGTCGTCCGTTCTGCCAAGCAAATAGTCAATAGATACTTTGAAATATTCTGCGATAATAATTAAATCGTCAATCAATGGTAAGCAATTTAGTTTATACCATTGGGCAATATTATTTCGGTGTATCAGCAATTTTTGTGCTAACTCATATCTTGTATTGATTGTGCGTTCTATTCGCAGTTCTTCTAAACGCTCTAAAAAACTTTTAGGGTTCATAGACTTCTCAAAATATTCATCGTCCGTGTTGGCTATTAAATATTCAATAGAAATATTAAAGTAATCTGCGATATGAATTAGTGAGGGAGTTTTTGGGACAATACCGTAATTAAACGCATTAGAAAAAGTAGAACGATTGATGCCAATTATTTCAGCTTTTTTCTCTTTGCTTTTAACTTCTATATCGCTTGTTAGTTCAATAAATCTTTTCTGAAAATCTTTTGAGATAGCCATAATAACAATTCCTTTACGATTAGACAATATGCAATTTACATTGTCGCTCTGTAATGATACAATAGGCTTATCCCATAAACGACAATACACAATGCGTTTTGCCGTTAGTATATGCAAATAAAGGGTTTTAGTATCTATGAAATCTTGTGCGTTTTTTGGACATCGAAATATGAGAGTGGAACAGTACCGCGATAAACTGTTGCATGTTATTTTAGACCTTATAGAGAATAAGAGAGTTATTCAATTCTATTCGGGTTTCCGTGGCGACTTTGATAGATATTGCAGTTACCTGATAAGCGAGCTTAAAGTAAGCTATCCGCAAATTAAAAATTTATCGTAGCTTTCGTATATTTAATAAAGTAATGATTCTAATGAGGAGTAGTTATGTTATATACTGAAAAATGTCCGAAGTGTGGGGCAGAGCAGAAAGGACTTGATTTGGCAGAAACGGACGGTTCATATATCTGTTCAAAGTGTGGGGCAGAAGTAAAGGTTAATTTGGAAGAACGGAAGAAGCAAACAAATAAGAAAGCGGCGGAATAGTCCGTCGCTTTTCTATTTGAAGAATGAAACAATTATTTGTTATGCAATTCTCTATATTCATTTGGGGTTTTTCCTGTGAACTTTTTGAAAACTTTGGAAAAATGACTTTGTGAGGCAAAACCCAAATATGAACTTATAACAAGTGATGTTTTATCAGAGTATCGCAGAAGTCTTTTCGCTTCTTCGATTTTTTCTTGCATAATAAAATCAGTAAGATTGACACCAGCTTCGGCTTTAAATTTGGTTGAAAGGCGAGAACGGCTTATAAAAAGATATTCTGCAATATCTTCCGTAGTAATAGCTTCGGATAAATGGTGCTGAATATAGTTTGAAATATCGATAACAAGTTTAGAGGGATGTTTGCCGAGCCTTATTCTTTCAACCCTTTCTGTAAAGTCCATAATCATGCGATACTGCAAATTCGTCAGATTTATCATACTGTTTAGAAGCTCGCATTTTTGAATGTATGAATCTGAAAGGGAGAGTGCGTCGTCAACGTCCATTCCGCCACGAATTGCGCTACGCGAGGTGAGGGTTGCAGTAACGATAAATATATTCTTTTGTTGTCGAAGTTGTTTGCTTGCAAGGATACCGCCCCGCACGGCAGGAGCATTATCTATCCATTCACGAAGAGCCGCGGAGTCGCCTTTACGAACAATATTCATAAGTGTTTGCTCAATAGCAAGCGTGTTGTGTAATTCTTGTTGTTGATGTATTTCGGTTAATGCGTCAAAATTTTTATCCGTTCTTTCATCTTCAAATTGCTGTTTGATTTCCATTTGCTGAAACTCGTAGATTTGTATATCTTCAAGTTTGATTTTTTCTTTATTGAAAATATGATTGAGAACGCACAAAATCTGCATTATGCTTTCGAGCGGCATAGGAACGATGCTTTTCATTGCCTGAACAAAGTCATCAGCAAGTTCATTTATCAAGTCTAATTGAAATGCAAGCTCACGCAAGTCTTTTTCGTTTGCGGGAAGCTGCCTTGTAGGTCCGATCACGATTTTATGCTGTAAAAAATTTATTACGCCGTAGTAATTAAAAAATGGGGTAATGTAGTATCCAAGATTTGTCTTTATCTTAAAAATATCTTCTGAATAAAGAGTGATAGGATCTTTTGGAAGATTAGATAGAGAATGGTAGAAAACCTGTTTATCGTTTTCATAAAGTCGAACAGGTATTCCCAAAAGGTTACCAATAACGGTGCAGATGTATTGCAAATCGAAATTTTCCATAAAACAATTATATCATAAACAAAACAAATAATCAAGTGGCTAAATATTGATAATATTTTTCATTTTGTTAATAAGCAACAGATTTTATTCATTTTTGGCAAAATGATAAAACAACTGTTACGGAATTGAAACAAATATTATAGAAAACGGGTAGCTCTAAATGCTATAATATATACAGTAATATTACAGGGGATAATGGCGTGAATATAGAGAGTTTGCTTAAAGAATTAACGGTAGAAGAAAAAGCGGCATTGGTGGCAGGTGCTGATTTTATGTACACAAACCCCGTGCCGAGATTAGGTATTCCGTCCGTTCGTATGTCGGACGGTCCGCACGGACTTCGCGTACAGAAAGAGGGCGGCGATAACGGTGTAAGCGGTAGTGAACCTGCAACGGCTTTTCCCACAGCGGTAAGTACGGCTTCAAGTTGGAATCCTGAAAATACATACAAAATGGGAGAAGCGATTGCCGAAGAAGCATTATACTACGGAATAGACGTGTTGCTCGGTCCGGGTGCGTGTATCAAGCGCAATCCGCTATGCGGAAGAAACTTTGAGTATTTTTCGGAAGATCCGTTGCTTGCGGGTAAAATGGCGGCGGCAGAAGTAAACGGCGTTCAGTCAAAAGGCGTGGGGGTTTCGGTAAAACACTTTGCGCTGAACAATGCAGAGAATTTCCGTTTTATGGGCGATTCCGTTTGCGATATGAGAGCGATAAGAGAAATTTATCTAAAAGTCTTTGAAATTATCGTAAAGGAAAGTAAACCGCACACAATGATGTGCGCTTACAATAAAATCAACGGCGAATATTGTTGTGAAAATAAATGGTTGCTTACAGACGCACTTCGCAAAGAGTGGGGTTTTGACGGCGTGGTTATGTCCGATTGGGGTGCAACTCACGACAGAGTAAAAGGGGTAGCTGCAGGGCTTGATTTGGAAATGCCGGGCGACACCGCAATTTGCCGTAAGTGGATAATCGACAGCGTAAAAGACGGAACACTAAAAACAGAAGAATTAGATAAGGCGGTGGAAAATGTCCTGCGCCTTGTTCAGCGTTATGAAAAAAATCCGAAAGGCGTTGACGTCGATTGGGAAGCGCACAATGCGCTTGCCGCCGAGATTGCGGAAGATTGCGCTGTGTTGTTAAAAAACGACGGCGTATTGCCGCTTGATAAAAGCGAGAGGATTCTTGTGGTCGGGGATTTATTTGATAAAATGCGTTATCAGGGTGCGGGTAGTTCAATGATAAATCCCACGTTTTTGACTACGCCTAAAACGGCGTTTGATAAGCAAAAGGTAACGTATAAATTCTGTCGTGGATATGCAGAAAACAAGCTCGAAGCCGATGATAAGTTCATAGCGGAAGCCGTGGCAAAAGCAAAGGGATATGATAAAGTTCTCGTTTTTGCGGGGCTTACGGATTACGTTGAGAGCGAGGGCGGCGACAGGGAAAATATGAAGCTGCCCGAAAATCAACTTGCCGTAATAGACGCACTTATAAAGGCGGGCAAAAAGGTAGTCGTCGTGCTGTACGGCGGTTCGCCTATGGAATTACCGTTTGCGGATAGTGTGAGTGCAATTCTTAATATGTACTTGCCGGGGCAGAACGGTGGAACGGCAACGTACAACTTACTTTTCGGCGTAAAATCGCCTTGCGGTAAACTTGCCGAAACTTGGGTAAAGAGTTATGCGGACGTGCCGTTTGGAAAGGATTTTTCAAAGACTGTAAACGAAATTTATAAAGAGAGCATTTTCGTCGGTTATCGTTATTATCTCACGGCAAACAAAGAAGTAAGGTATCCGTTCGGTTACGGTCTTTCCTATACGATTTCGCACGATACTTTGTATTCGGAATCGGTTTCTTCAACCTGCATA
>ERZ779624.120-NODE-120-length-32359-cov-29.699697_pt1 | contig 32359 bp, 31 predicted proteins | sample MGYA00514190_ERZ779624 | MGnify/ENA primary metagenome ERZ779624 (study PRJEB29562, sample SAMEA4376706) | mouse gut metagenome | isolation source: Cecum | study: EMG produced TPA metagenomics assembly of the A DSS colitis mouse model was used to assess the... | reverse complement strand
AAGGGTGGTTGATAAAAAGATACCTCAGAGTAAAATAAGATTACTGACTTTTGGACGGTTAGTAAAAATCTTATTGAACAGAGAGGTATCCCAAGATGAATTGTAACACACAAAACGCAAAAATTGCATCCATAACAGAAAAAACTTTGATTGTCGGAATCGACGTGGGAAGCGAGACCCATTATGCAAGAGCATTTGACTGGCGCAACTACGAGTACACTAAAAAACCGCTGGAGTTCAGCAACACCGAAACCGATTTCCAGACATTCAAGGCATGGGTGGAGGAGCTTGCAGAGAGGCACGGTAAAACTGCTGTAATCCCCGGCATGGAGCCCACAGGCCATTACTGGTTCGCATTGGGAAAATTCCTGCAGGACAACGGCATGAAGCCGGTGCATGTAAATCCCCATCATGTGAAGAAGTCGAAGGAACTGGATGACAACAATCCCAACAAGAACGACCGGAAGGATCCCAAGACGATCGCCGCGCTTGTCAACGAGGGGAGATTCTCTTACCCTTATATGCCAGTCGGTATTTATGCGGAGATCAGGAGCTTGTCGAACCTGCGCTTTCAGACACAGGAGGAGCTTACGAGGATCAAGAACCGGCTGGCGAGGTGGTTTTCCATCTACTTTCCCGAATATAAAGACGTTTACGGGGACTTAAAGGCAGTAAGCGGAAGGATGGTACTGAAGGTTGCACCGCTGCCGGAAGACATCCTAAAGCTGGGGGCGGAAGGTGTGAACCAGATCTGGAGGGACAGGAAGCTGAGGGGTGCCGGGATGAAGAGGGCAAAGGCCCTTTTATCGGCGGCGGAGCACAGCGTAGGGAGTAAGGAAGCGCCGGAAGCGGCGCGGATGGAGCTGGAAAATCTGCTGAGTGACATGGATGTACATGCGTCAAGAATGGAGGAACTGCTCCGGAGGATAGAAGAAAAGCTGAAGGAGATCCCATATATAGATAACCTGCTGGCGATCAAGGGGATTGGGATGGTAACAGTCAGCGGCTTTATAGCAGAGGTGGGGGACATAGGACGTTTTGACAACCCCAAACAGCTGCAGAAGCTGGCGGGATATGCCGTCGTGGCAAATGATTCGGGCAAGCATAACGGAGAAAGCCGTATCAGTTACCGGGGGCGGAAACGCCTGAGGTATGTGCTGTACGAGGCCGCTATATCGCTGGTGGGAAAGAACGCAGAGTTTCGGGAGATACACGAGTATTACCGGACGCGGAAGGAGAACCCGCTCAAAAAGATGCAGTCGGTGGTGGCGGTAGCCTGTAAGGCGCTGAGGATATTTTACGCGGTCCTTACCAAAGGCATCCAGTATGACCCTGAGAGGCTGCTGGGCGACATCAGGAGGCCACAGGTACAGACGGCATAACAGCTGGAATCGAAACAGGCAATACCCTGTCAGGGTTGGACTGAGCCTCCGGGAGACGGAGCCGGGAGCTGAATCCAGCCATGACAGAAAAGGCTGGAAGGTATGTGGAACAGTCTGGGGAAACGTCCGCCGCAAGGTGCCAGTCAGGGAAACATACAGGTCAGTAAGACTTATATAAAGAATGAGCCGGTAGCCGGCAGGAATATTTTCCATAGGGCATGACCCTGGTTAGGAGCTGAGCTGGCACCCTGGTTATGGACAGGCGGAACGAAGGAAGTTAGGACCCGCAAGATGGTGATCCTGGTAGACACGGGAGGTTCGCTGCCGTAGAAGGAAGGGTATACACAAGGCCATGTAGAGCGAAAAGATAGACGTTCTACTTCGTGTACCCTACATCCTCTATTTTCGTACCAGATACAGAGAAATGTCCATTTCCTTGGCTCATTTATCTGAGAGTAACAATAAAAATTCCTTGAATTTTTAAGGAAAATCACTTGACAATATAGGGAGGAAAACAAATGAGTAAAGCAAGAGTATTAAGAAAAGTGAAGAAAGCGATCAATTTAACGCTTTCGTTAGCGCTCACGTTGGTTCTGTGTGGTTCAATGTCAACATATGCTCATGCAGAAGAACTTGCAGATGACTACCTTCCGGAGGGTTGGACAAGGATTGAAACAGATTCACTGACAAGTGAGGAGATATCTGCAATTAGAGCAGCAATAGGCGATGTGGACGAGACTGTACAGCCTAAAGCTCCTGCACCGCCCCTGACCTCATTGGAAATTATTGATCTTGCGGTAGATGAGAATGAGGAGATTCATGTTGTCACAAGGGAAATTGGAACAAGCAAAGGTGGATTGCGGTTCGTATATTGGAATGGCTCACAGTGTTCCGAAAACATTTACGAGACGCAGCATTTGGTGGGAACCGATCGCATAGTATATGGTTATATTCGCTATTTCCACACGGGGATATATACTGACACATTTATCAGAGGTGCGACAGTGAGGATAACAGCCAGTTCAAAAAATGCGATGAGTCCGTGGAATACCTTGACTGCATCAGCAGTTTTTACTTTGCCTGATCATTATTAATTATGATTTAGAAGATAGGTCTTTCTTTGTACATATAGAAAGAAAGACCTATCTTGCGCAAAAAACAAATTTTGAAAGGAAAATATAATATGGAAATTGTAAACAGTACGGCTTCTGGTGTCTATACAAGTGAATATAAAAACAAAAATATGCCAAAGCAAACATATGAAAATTCTGTGAAGAAGGAAATAGCTGAAACCAAAAACAAAGTTTTGGGTATGGGGTTTTTACATGAAAAGAACAACACGGTACATTATGGGATGTGCGCTATGTATGCGGAAGATTATTCAGAGGATAATCCGGTTATTAAAGTAACCGTGACAAAGCCGAATGGAAAAGAAGAATATCATATCAATATCAATGAGGTGAATCCGAGAAATGCGTCAGAGATTGAAATGTTCGCATTATGTAATTATGCGGATGCGAAGGGAATCGGGACAGGCGGTACGTTTGGAAGTTGGCAGACCTTAAACTACTATCGTGACAACGCTTCCCACAACGGGTATTTTGAAATGACAAATGGAACGGATTCCTTTAAAAGTGTGAAGCAGGACTGGATGAAAATGGTTCAAACCATGATGAAAGACTATATGGAAGCAGGATTATTTAAGCAGTCTTTAGATGGTCAGGGATTATTGGGAATATTTGGAAAGTATGTGCAGGCTTTCGTATAGGGAAATAAAGATACATTAGGGAATGTTTTTAGACTTGGACCTCATATGAGGAGAGTCATTGGTTTAGAATGATTGATAAACCATATATGAGAATAATACCTAAGTAGCAGGGCTATTTCTGTTTTTATTCAGAAGATAGCTCTGCGTATTTTTACATAATGACCTAAATGCAGTTTGCGCTGTTTTCTGCAAAAACGGTTCACTTTCTGCAGTATCCCTTGATTTTATATAAAAGTTTAGATTATAAAATAATTGCAGTATAGGTAATGAGAAATTTTGATTAGGTGGAGGTGTATGGAAATGAGAAATACAGTTAAGAGAATTGTTGTCTCGGTAATGACTTTGGCATTTCTATTTGCAAGTAATACGAGCATGGTTGAGGCGAAAGAATCGTAAACGGTAGATAGTGCGTACCTCGACTGTAAGGGCAAAGTGTGTGACAATAGACTATATTTCTATCATCAGTATTAAAAGTTAAGCCTTAACTTTGGATACTGTTATACGGAGGTAAGTCTATGAACTCAACAACAGCAGCGGCTGTACAATACCGTTTAAAAGAGTGGGCAGCGCAGATCAGGGAATGCCAGAATCGGCCCGCAGGCATGAGTGTCGTTGATTGGTGTGCCAGCCACGGCATTACGAAAGCGGACTACTATTACAGGCTGCGCCGTGTAAGGCAGGTGTGCCTGGAAGACCTTCCGTCGGAGACTCCGGCGCAGCAGACCGTCCCGCCGGATCAAAAAGCTACATGTGTTATGTGCTGAGTTTTTGAGAAAGGTCGGAATCCACAAGAATGCTGTATTTCAGCCATTTATTCCAAAAACTCATAACATAATAATAGTTTCTCCTTTATGATGTAATTGCATTACCAACATCATTTAAGGAGGATTTTTATGTTGAAAGAAAAAGCGAAACCATGCGCCGGATTATCTGAAAAAGTACTCAATGAAATGTATTCGGATGGCTATTCCCCCAAAAGTGTGGACCATCATGTCAGGCCCATCTACAACAGGCTGGCAAGGTATTGTGAAGAGCATTTTGAGGGAATGTATTCTGTTGATGCGGGTGAAGCCTTCATACGGACGGTCCAAAGGAAAAACCAGTCAAAGGAGCAGACAGATTTGAACCGAAATTCAATCGAACGGTTAAATCATGCGCTGGACGGAGATTTTCATTGGAGGCCTGCAAAGTCAAAGTTAAAGCCATATGCTGCTTCCTGCTATGATGCGGTTGTTGCCAGATACGAGGCTTATCTTATCCAGACTGGAAAAACCATTACCAACACCAGGCGCCATATACATTTAATTGCTGACTTCCTGTCGCATATGGAATCAGCAGGAATCACCAGTCTCCCTATGATTAAAGCAGAGCATATCCATGAAAGGTTTGCGGCTGCAAACGATAAAGCAGGTTTCCGCAAGGCAGTGAAGATGTTTTTTCGATATGCCTGCAAATACGGATTGGTTGAAAACGATAACAGCCGATGGATCCCGACAGTCCCACGCCATAGGCCGATTCCCTCTGTCTATACAAAAGATGAGATAGAAAGAATACTCGATTCCATAGACCGGACTACAAGTCTTGGTAAAAGAAATTACTGCATGATTCTGATAGCTGCAAGACTGGGAATCCGTTCCTGTGATATAGCCGGACTAAAGCTTGAAGACATCCGGCACAGGGAAGGCCTTATACGGATCATGCAGCAAAAGACGGATATTCCCGTTGAATACCCGATACTGGACGAAATAGCTGAAGCCCTGAAGGATTATCTTGACAATGCAAGGCCTGGTTCCGATCTTCCTCATGTATTCCTGACGCAGCCCAGACCAGCCGCCTCTGCTTTAAGCACACAGGGGATCTATGCCGTTGTGTCCGGAGCCATTGCACGGGCCGGCATAGATATGTCTTCCAGAAGACATGGTGCTCATGCCCTGAGATCGAGTCTGGCATCGCATCTTCTTGCAGATGGAAAAACCTATCCGGAGATCCAGCAGGTATTAGGCCATGCTTCTCCTGACGCCGCCAGGCATTATATTCGTGTTGAAGCGGAACGGCTGAGGGAATGTGCCATAGAAGTACCTGTTTTTCCCAATGAACTGATTGCTTATTTCCAGGAAAGGCGGTGAAGTGACAGATGAAAAATACCGTCCAGTTTAAAAGCTGCCTGAAGGAAAAGTTAAATTCTTATATGGAACTAAGGGAAAGCCAGGGCTGCCAGGTTTTGAAAATACGCCATATCTTTATCTCACTTGACCAGTATCTGCTGAAAGCCGGACTTAGCGGCCATAGCCTGCCTCCAGCTGTCATTGATGGCTGGATTGCATCCCTTCCGGAAAAACTCAGCGTAAATACAGTGAATATTTATATTTCGACTTATATGCAGTTTGCAAGATATCTGCAGTCACTTGGGTATGATGCTTTTATACCGGAGAAAGCAATCGGCAGCAAGAATTATTCTCCGTATATATTTCATGAAGGTGATCTGGTGGCATTGATACAGGCTGCAGATGTCATGGTGTTTTCTGCTTCTGAAAAACACCGTCACAATGCCGCCTGCTTTAGCGTCATGCTAAGAATGTATATCGGTTGTGGATTCCGGTTAAACGAAATACGGCTGCTGAAGACGAAAGATGTTGACCTCGAATACGGCATCATCCATGTGCGGAATGCAAAGGGAAACCGTGACAGGATTGTACCCATGCACGAAACACTGGAGGAGTGCGTAAAGATATATTCAGAAAGTGGAATCCCCCAAAAAGAAAACCTGTTTTTTCCTTCCGGAACAGGAACCCCTATTTCATGTTCATGGATAAGGGATGCGTTTGTGAAATGTATCCGGTATATCGGTATAGAGAAACCAAACCTCCCGAAACATTCCAGAAATATCTGCCTGCACTGCCTCCGCCATAGCTTTGCGGTGGCAGCTTTCCGCCGGTTAGATAATAACGGCCTGGATATGTACGATGAGATACCGGTACTCTCTACATATATGGGTCATGAAAATCTTTACGGAACCGAACATTATCTCCATATGACAACAGAAAACAGCCGGGATATCCTGGATAAAGTGGAGGAATTCAATAAAGGGCTTTTCCCGGAGGTGCTGGAATGAAACAAACTTTATTTACAAAGCAGCTTGCGGAATATTTCAACATATATTTACCGATAAACAAAAAGTGTTCTAAAAATACCATCTCATCATATGCGGATGGATTTGTAGCATTATTCCGGTTTTTTAAGGAGATAAAAGGCATTCCGCATTACAGAATCGACTATTCGGATATCACCACAAAGACCATGGATGAATATCTGCTGTGGCTCCAAAATGAAAAGAACTATAGCGCGGCTTCCCAAAAACAACGCATATCGGCATTATCTTCATTTTTGAAATATGCTTCCGGCAGGGAGATGGTCCCCCTCGGTGCCTACAATGCAGTTTCCCAGACACAGACCCCGAAAGTTCCCAGGACGGTTTTCCCGTATTTCTCTGCAGAAGAGATCCGTATTTTATTGAGTATTCCTGAAACGGAAGGTAAATCTGACAGCCGGGATGTTACATTACTGGCATTGCTCTATGATTCCGGTGCAAGGGCACAGGAGGTATGCGACATACTGATTGGCGATATAACGTTCGCTAAGACTTCCACTATCAGGATCCATGGGAAAGGAAACAAAACACGCGAACTTCCTATGTCTTCAGATGTTGTGAAACTGATAAAAAGATATCTGGCTGAAAGAGGGAAAACTTTGAAAGATAACAGGGATGAACACCTCTTCCCAAGCCAGAGGTCTGACCGGATAACAACTGCATGTATCCGAAACCTTGTCTGCAAATATGTAACTTTGGCAAAAAGTAATCATCCGGATCACTTTAAGGAAGACGGTTATTCCCCGCACAGTTTTCGCCACAGCAAAGCGGTTCACATGCTTGAAGCGGGGGTGCCGCTCATATACATAAGAAACTTTTTGGGACATGAATCTGTTCAGACCACAGAGATCTATCTGCGTATCCATCAAGGCTCTGTTTCAAAGATATTGAAAGAAAGAAAAGCGGAAACAAATATACCGAATACACTTGAGCAATCGCATCCAAAAAACCAGGATATACCTGATTTCATTCAGAATGCAAGATAAATAATTATGTTATGAGTTTTTGGAATAAATGGCTGAAATACAGCATTCTTGTGGATTCCGGCCTTTCTCAAAAACTCAGCACATAACACATGTTATGTGGGTAGTCACATAACATGTGGGTATACCGCACCGAACGGATGTACACAGAACGCCAGATTGTCCTGTATGAATACCAGAAGACGCGCAATGCCAGCCATCCCAGAGAGTTTTTGAAAGACTTCAAGGACGTATGCGTCACGGACGGATATCAGGTCTGCCACACCATTGAAGGCGAACGGGAAGACCTGCGGATCGCGGGATGCTGGCACATGCTAGGCGGAGGTTTGACGAGGCAGCGAAGGCTCTGCCTAAGCAGAAGCAGAAGGACAGCTGCGCGTACCTTGTGCTTACCATGATACAGGCGATCTACCGGGAGGAAAAACAGTTAAAGGATCTCCCGGCAGGGGAACGGAGGAACCGCCGCCAGCTGAGCGTAAAGCCCCTGGTGGAGGCTTATTTCACATGGGTCCGTGAAAACCTCCCGAAAGTGCCGCAGAAAAGCAAATGTTTACGGTTAGAGGGAAGTAATTTCAGATTAGGCGGTATAGCCCCGATTACAAGGGCTTGCTGGGTCGGCGACTGGGAACCCTGTTAACTGGAATTCTTCTGTGGCGATGGAAGCGTGTTGAAATGTTAGCGTGATGGCAATAAAACGGAATACGACATAGGAGCAGCGTTTTGTTCGCGCACAATGGGAACGAATACGCTGTTTTTTGCAGAATAACATCAACGGGACGTTTGAGAGGCTGTGAGGAAAACTTGCTGATTTCCCCCACTTGTGGTAAGGTGTAATAGTGAGTAATTTGAGTGCTCATGGAAGGCGGATACAGTGGAATGAGGATACATAAGCTTGGATTGGCCGGGCTGCTTTTGATTCTATTTTTGACGGGGTGCGGGAATCCTGCGCAGGAGACGGCGTCGTCTGCGGAGAATGACGCGCAGGAGGAGACGCAGCAGGAGACCGGAGAGGAAGAGGAGAGCGGTTCGGGTATAGAAATGACTTCCTGGCGGGAGTCAGTGCAGAAAATGTTTGAGGATCCTTATGGGGATTATCGGGAGACGGGCGGTGAGATCGCCTTTCTGACGGACGGTTCCGTGGAGGACGGCGGTTACAATGAAGCGATATATAACGGTGTGCGGATGTATGCTTTGGGGGCGGGGACTTCCTTTTCTTATTACCATGCAGATCCGAATGCGCCGGAAAGCTATCGGGAGGTCGTACAGCAGGCTGTGGAGGATGAAGCCGGACTGATTGTCTGTGCCGGGGACGTTTTCGGCGAGGCAGTGGGTGCAATGCAGGAGACTTATCCGCAGACGTCCTTTCTGCTGGTGGATGCCGTGCCCCATGATGAAGAGCAGGAGGAAGTTCCCATTGCGGAAAATGTACATTGTGTTCTTTTCCATGAGGAGCAGGCAGGATATCTTGCGGGATATATGGCTGTCTGGGAGGGATACAGGAACCTTGGCTTCATAGGAGGCAGGGAAGAACCGGCAGTGCAGCGCTACGGTTACGGCTACCTGCAGGGGATCGATGCGGCGGCAAAAGATTTGTCGCTTACCGATGTGGCGGTCAACTACTGGTACGCCGGCACTTATACGGCGGATATAGCGGTGCGGGAGAAGGCGGATGAATGGTACGGAAACGGCACGCAGATTATCTTTGCCTGCGGTGGCGGTCTGTATGAGTCCGTGCTGGAAGCAGCGGAAAATCAGGATGGTCTGATGATCGGTGTGGATGTGGACCAGTGCAGGGTTTCAGACCGGGTTCTGACCAGCGCGGTTAAAAATATCGGTTCGGCGGTGACGGACGCTCTCGATGAGTATTATGCGGCGGGAGGCTGGTCGGATGAGGATGCCGGTCAGGTAAAACGTTACGGTGTGGAGGAAGGCTGTGCGGCGATTCCGGTGGTGGATACGGAGTGGCGGTTTCAGGAAATTCCTACGACTCACTTTTTTGAGATATATAAGCAGATGAAAAGAGGCGACAGGACGGTGTCGGATGCGACCGATATGCTGCCCGAAGTTGCTGTTTTGGTGAATTATGAATGAGCGCGGGAGGTTTGGGAGTGTATAAGGAAAAGAGAAGCAGGATACGTTCCTCGCATCCCCTGCTCACAGGCATCTGTCTGGCATTTGTATTGTTGTACGGCTGTGGGGAGGAGGCAGCGCCCGCAAGCGCGCCGTCAGGACAGGAAGCGGTGACGGAAAATGCAGCCGAACAGCGGGAAAAGGAACTGTCGGAACTGACGGCGGGAGAGACAAGCCTGTCGGTGGATGAATTGTCGGACTATGCCTTGGATGTGGATCTGGTTTACGACGCGGAGATGAAGAAACTGCGGTATACACTTACCATGCCGCTGATTCCGTCCAGCGATGACGCGTATCTGTATCTGTTCCGGGCGGACACCTGGGAGGAGGATGCGGATGCGCTGGAGAAGGAGCCGGTCACTAGAGGACGCAAAGACAGGGAGTGGGAGATCGGTTTCCCTTACCGGGATTCCTATCTGTATGAGCGTTTTATTCCGGCGGTAAAGATGGACGGAAACTACGTGCAGGTGGGCAGGAGTGTGTACATGTCAAATCCGGAAGCGCTTGCGGAAAATCAGGAACCTTATCCGGAAAACGGCTCGAAAAAGGGAATCCTGCTGGATCCCACAATGCTGGGGACGCCGGAACTGACAGATCTTGGCGTCAAGCATGCGATCTATAATATCCCGCTTTCGCACATTATGGGAGAAACGACAGATCCGACTTTCCCCACGATCACTTACACATACGGGGGAAGAAACTATGCCTTTAACGGGGCGGCGATCAACGGCTACGACGGGCTTTTTACTTACCTGTCCGATATGGGAATGACCGCCACGGCAGTGGTGCTAAATGACTGGAATGAGGCTTTCCCGGAACTGATTCATCCGGATTCGAGAAATCAGGAGAGCGGCGCCTATTATTATATGTTTAACGCGTCTGAGCAGGAGGGGGTAAGAACCATTGAAGCTGTAGCGAGCTTTTTGGCGGAGCGTTATTCAAGCGGGGAGCACGGTATGATACATAGCTGGGTGATCGCCAACGAGATCAACCAGAACCGGGTCTGGAATTATATGAATACCCGTGATCCGGTCCATTACACAAAGGAGTTTGAGAAATCTTTCCGCATCTTTTATCAGGCGATAAAAAGCCATTACGCGCAGGGACGTGTGTATTTCAGCATTGACCATGCCTGGAACAGCAACGAGGGCGATAATTCCGGCTTTTTTAACGGCAGGGATATCTTGGAGGGCTTTAACGGGGCGGCGCTTGCGCACGGGAACTATGACTGGGGTGTTGCGATTCATCCTTACCCGGAACCGCTGACCCGTGTGAACTACTGGTCGCAGGAGTATGATAAGACGATAGACGCGCCCCATTTATCTATTATGAACCTGAATGTGCTGACGGATGTGTTGTCCGAGGAGGAATATCTCGACCGGGCGGGCGAGGTGCGCAGTGTCACCATTACGGAGCTTGGCTTTTCTTCCGGTTCCGGGGAGCGGCTGCAGGCGGCTGCTTTCGCTTACTGCTATTATATTGTGGAGAATAACCCTTACGTGGACGCTTTTCTGATGAACCGGCAGACGGACGCGCCGGAAGAGGTGATGTCAGGACTGGCATTCGGCGTGTATGAGTATGACCATTCGGGGAAGTATATAAAGGATGTGTTCCGCTATATTGACACGGACAGGGCGGGAGAATACACGGATTTTATGCTGAATATTCTGGGCGCAGACAGTCTGGAGGAGGCGCTCTCATGGGCGCAGGCGGACGGAACTCCCAAATCGGGACAATCTTAAAACGGGGAGACGGGGATGAAGGTTTCGTTGCTGGTGACAGTATATAATGTGAAAACAACTCTGCCTGTTACACTGCGGAGCATAGAGGAACAGGACTATCCGAATCTGGAAGTGGTGATTGTGGACGGCGGTTCCACAGACGGTACAGTGGAACTGATCAAAGAATTTGCCGCGCGGGTGGAAGAGCGTCAGGGGTTTTCGGTGCGGTGGGTTTCGGAAGCTGACAACGGGCTTTATGATGCGATGAACAAAGCGTTTCGCATGAGCGCAGGGGATGTGGTTGCGGTCTGCAATGATAAGTTATGTGAACCAGCCGCTGTCAGCAAAATGATTGGCGCGCTGGAACAGAGCAGTACGGACTGCGTGGGCGCTCACGCAGATCTTGTCTATGTGGATGGCGAGCTGGTAATCAGGGAGTGGCGCATGGGACAGGGACAGATTTCGGAGGGCTGGATGCCGGGGCATCCGACCCTTTTTCTGCGGCGGACGGTGTATGAAAAGTATGGGTTATATGACACTTCCTACCACTGTGCGGCGGACTACGAGTTTATGGTGCGCTTTCTGAAGGAGCCGGAAAATAAACTCGCCTATGTGCCGGAGACGCTGGTGGCAATGTTCTATGGCGGTACGAGTAATGCAGGGCTGAAAAACTATCTGGTGTCTTTTCAGGAGGGTTGTCGGGCGCTTCGTAAAAACGGCGTGCCTCATCCTCTTTGGATTACGCTGAGGAGAAGTTTACGGGTGCTTTTACAGTTTGGAATCCGCCGCTGAAGCCGGCGGAAAAATGGGAGGAGGCGTGTTATGGCGGTAATCGGTTTTGCGGCTCTGGCATTTGGGATTTTTGTGCTGGATATGCTCTTAAAAAATCACGTTGAGAAGAGTCTGCAGGAAGGGGATGAGAAACCCTTCTGCGGGGGAAGACTTCTGATCAGGAAATATCATAACAAAGGCGCTTTCCTGGACATGGGTGAGGGAAGACAGGGGCTGGTGTCCATGCTGTCTCTCGGATTGACGCTGTTTATGACGGTGATTTTTCTCGGCACGTTCAGCTTTCGGGGGAACTCTACCCTTAAGGCAGGGTTGGCGTTTCTCCTTGGCGGCGCCTACAGCAACACCTACGACCGCCTGACGAGAAAATATGTGGTGGATTACGTCAGTTTTCCCGTGAAAAACAAGCGTTTCCGCAAGATTGCATTCAACGTGTCGGACTTCTGTATTATGATCGGGGCGCTGCTTCTGGTCATCGGGGAGACAAAGGGAAAATAAAGAGGAAATAAAGCTGGTCAAAGAGCCGGGAGAACGTTTCCCGGCTCTGCGTATGTGCAAAATTATTTAGGCGGTTATGACCGTGCCGCTCCTGCCTTTCAAGGCTTCTTTTACGTCGCCGAGGGAGGTGATTAACACTTTTCCGTGCGGATTTTCTTCCAGATATGTGATGGCGGCCTCAATTTTCGGCAGCATGGTGCCCGCCTCGAAATGCCCCTCTTCGCACAGCGCTTTTGCCTGACTGACAGTGAGGGAAGGGAGCGCTTCCTGATCCGGCTTTCCGAAATTCCCGTATACGCAGGGCACACCTGTCAGAATAATCAGTTCGTCAACATGAAGGCTTGCGGCAAGTCTTCCCGCCACGGCATCCTTTTCGATGACCGCGGATGCGCCTTTTAAGACATGATTCTGTTCGATGACGGGAATACCGCCGCCGCCGCATGCGATCACGATCTGACCGGCATCGGCAAGCGTACGGATGGCGTCGATTTCCACAATATCAATGGGGCTGGGAGCGGCAACCACCCGTCGGAATCCTTTGCCCGGTTCCTCTTTCACAAAATTTCCCTTTTTGATTTCCGCGTCCGCGTCCTCCGCGGACATATAGCGTCCGATTACTTTGGTAGGAGTGTAGAAGGCGTCGTCGTAAGGATCGACGGTCACCTGGGTCAGAATGGTGCTGACGGTTTTTACGATACCGCGCCCCACCAGTTCGGCACGGAGTGCATTCTGGATATCGTACCCCACATAGCCCTGACTCATGGCGGAACAGACGCACATGGGAGCGGGGGTGTAGTCGGTGTAAACCCGGCGAAGCTCCGTCATCGCCTTGTGGATCATGCTGACCTGTCTTCCGTTGCTGTGGGTGATGGTGAGCTGGTAATCGGCTTCCACCAGATCCGCAAGCGCCCTGGCGGTCTTTTTAACGGCATCCCGCTGTTCTAAAATTGTATAACCGAGCGCCTCGTGTCCGAGGGAGACGACTGCTTTTTTCTTATTCATTTCACACTGATCCTTTCGTGATTCGGATTTTTTCTATATTGCAAGTATATCAAAACGGCGAAGCTTTGTATAGAATGGTTTTGCTGATAATTATGTAAACGCAGAAAAATGCCTGCATCAGGCTGCGAAAAGCCGTGGAATCAACTGTTTCATCATTGATTTATCTTGTTTAAGGCAAGTGAAATTCCAGTGTTATGTAAATTGATTGTGGGTATTTGCCAAAAATGAAAAAGGAAAATCAGTTATATTTATGCAAAATATACAAGAAAGAGTTTGACAATATATGGGATGGGAAGTATAATGAAAGAATATTAGATATAATGCTGAAAAATGTAAAAATACAAGGGGAAGGTGGTGAAGCCGGCGCCGCGAAAGGGGTTAGCGGGCGTCGGCGGCATGATGAGTTACCTGAGTGCATTACAGGGGTTGTCGCTAAAACAGATTCAGTCAGTCATTGAAATTATGCAGCAGTCTTCTGAAGCTTACATGTTTATTTTGGATTTGACCGTGGATACCTATATGGTAGCGGAGAAGGCGACGAGGCGTTTTCCCTTCCGCTCTACCGTGATTGAGAACTGCGCGGAGATGTTGAAAGACGTGGTGTATCCTTCTGATTATGAACTGTTGGCGGCGGAACTGGAGGAATGCCGGTCGGGAGAAAAGGATACCCATGCGCTGGAGTACCGCTGGCTGGACCGCATGGGCAGGGTTGTCTGGATCAGCTGTAAGGGTACGGTGGTGGAAGGCGCGGAAGGGCACAGGCTTTTGATCGGTGCGGTCACTGAGATGGGGACGAAGGCGAAAGCCGACAATATTACAGGGCTCCGCAGAGAAGCGAGGTTTCGGCTGAACATGGAATCGACTCTCCGGGATCAGCCGGAGTCTGTGCGGTATCTGATGCGCATTGGCATTGACAACTTTAAAGAGATCAATGAGAAGGAAGGCGTGGAAGCCGGCGACGAAGTACTGCGTGAACTGGCGGAGTGCATTATCAAAACTTTGGATGAAAGCGTGGATGTTTATCGCCTGGTGGCGGATGAATTTATGATTGCGGACACCGGGAAGGGTGAGGCGAAGGAGCCGCGCGCTGTCTACAGGCAGATTCAGAGAACCATAGCCGCTACGGCTAAGAGCAAGGAATACAGCCGCTTTTATACCGTATCTGCAGGGGTGTTGGAAACGGATTTTGCTGGCAGAAATGTTGAGGAAGTCATGCGCTTCACAGAGTTTGCATTAAATGAGGCGAAGCGCCATGGCAGAAATCAGATGGTGGCGTTTGACAGGGAGGCATATGACATATATCTGGAACGGCTTGACATCCGCAAGCTTCTCAGACAGGACGTGAGCCATGATTTCCGGGGATTTGAAGTGTATTACCAGCCGATTGTCTCGGCAGAGGACTTTAGGCTGATTGGCGCGGAGGCGCTGCTGCGGTGGAAAAACGAGAAATTCGGCAGTGTATCCCCGGCAGTCTTTATCCCGGTTCTGGAGGAGAGCGGTCTGATTATTCCGGTAGGGCAGTATGTTCTCTGGGAGGCGGCTAAGACATGTAAGAGGTGGAAAGAATACATACCAGAATTTCATATCAACGTCAATTTGTCCTATGTGCAGCTCTACAAGAGCGATATGATGCGTGATGTGGAACGCTGTATTCAGGAAGTGGGGATAGAGCCGGAAAGTCTGGTTCTGGAACTGACCGAGAGCGGCTATATTGAGACGAGTGACAGAATCAAGGAGCTGTTTAAAGACCTGAAATCAAGAAATATTGATGTCGCACTGGATGATTTTGGCACAGGCTATTCCAATATGCGCTATTTGAAGGAGATCGATGCCAGAACGGTGAAGATCGACAGAACTTTTGTGGTACAGGCGCTTAATAACGAATACGATTATAATATCATCAGCCACATCATAGATATGGTGCACAGCCTGGGTTCGGTTGTCTGCATGGAGGGGATTGAGGAGAAAGAAGAACTTTCAAAAATGATGGCTACCAAGCCGGATATGATACAGGGTTATTATTTTGGGAAACCCGCTCCGGCAGGGCAGTTTGAAAAAGAATTTTTACAGGCTACAGGTTCTCCCTGATTCGAATATCCACGTCCACATAAATGTTTTCCGAGGCAGGCATTTCTCCCGTTGCCAAATAGGCGAACAGGATCGCGAGGGGAAGGGAACCCTGTTGGAAGGGCTGTTGGCAGATGGTGGCTGCGATCAGCCCTTTTTCCATATATTGCCGTGTGGTGGGCACAAGGTCGTTTGTTATGACAACTGTGTCGTTTTTTCGCACAGAGTCTTCGATCGCCCTGCAGCCGCCGTATACGCCGCCCGCGGTGAAATAGACAGCATTTATTTCGGGATGGTCCGAAAGAAGCTTCTTCGTCAGATCAAAGCTCACCTGGTCGTCGTCGTTGTTGGTGATGGTATCCACGATATGGATATTCGGGTGTGACGCGACGATGTGGGCGAAGCCAGAGATACGCTCGGTGTGGCAGAGAATATTCTGTGAGCCGGAGATGATGCCCACGTGCACCTCGCCTTTGGTCATCAGGCGTATCAGGGCGCCGGCTGTCTCGCCGGATTTGTAAAAGTTGCTGCCCACATAGGCGATACGGCGGGCGTTTTCGATATCGGTGTTTAAGGTTACCACGGGGATTCCCGCGCGGTCCAGACCGTCAATTTTTTCCCGCACGGCGCTGTCGTTGTAGGGAGAGATGGCGAGCCCGTTTATCCCTTCCGAAAGCAGCGCATCTATGGCGTCGAGCTGCTGCTGTAAGCTGTATTCCGTCTGTTTTATGAGAACGCTGCAGTTATAACCGGCAAGTTCTTCCGCCTTTTCGCGCACGCCTGCGAGAACGTCGTCAAAGAAAGGATTGCCGACACCCAGAAGCACTACGCCCAGTTTCAGATTTTTTTTCTGGGCGGCGAGAACAATCCCCGCCTTGTTCGGCTTATAGTCGAGGGCGCGGACGATCTTCATGATTTTTTCTTCTGTCTGGGGATTGACGTCGCCGCGGTGGTTTAATACGCGGTCCACCGTACCCCGGGACACGCCGGCGAGAGCGGCGATTTCCTTGATGGTTGCCATGGCTGGATTCCTTTTTTTGGGGGGGGGGGTTCATGCTAACAGTGCGGAGAATGCCGTATTTCAGGCATTTTCTTGTGCGAGACTCAGCACTTCCAAGTCAGATTTGCTGACTTTGCGATGCAGCCTTTGCTGCTGAGCTTTAGAAGTACTTCTCGCGCTTTTCACTTTAGCATATCAAGTGGAAATAGACAATGCGTTCCACTGCATTTTGTATAAAGTTACGAAAAAAATATACGGTATTGCTTTTACAGACGGGACAGATTATCATGGAGACAGAAGTATCGTGCACGGGCACGGAAAATTTTAGCAGAAAGAATTGGAGGATAAAAATGCTGTATATTGGGGTGGATTTAGGCACAAGCGCCGTGAAGCTTCTTTTGATGGAGGGAAACGGAGCGATCGTCAATATCGTATCGAAGGAATATCCGCTTTATTTCCCGCATCCGGGATGGTCTGAGCAGAAGCCGGAGGACTGGTACGAGCAGAGCATCGCGGGGATTAAGGAGCTGATCGCGGATGTGGACAAGAGTCAGATTGCGGGCATCAGCTTCGGCGGCCAGATGCACGGGCTTGTGATTCTGGATGAGAATGACGAGGTGATCCGTCCGGCGATTCTCTGGAATGACGGCAGAACCACGGAGGAATGCGACTATTTAAACAACGAGATTGGGAAGGATAAGCTGTCCGAACATACAGCGAACATTTCCTTCACGGGCTTTACCGCGCCGAAGGTTCTCTGGGTGAAAAACAAGGAGCCGGAGAACTTCGCGAGGATCAAAAAGATCATGCTTCCCAAAGATTATATCGCGTACAAGCTGACAGGGGTGCACTGCACGGATGTTTCCGATGCTTCCGGGATGCTTCTGTTTGATGTGAAGAACCGCTGCTGGTCCAAAGAGATGTGCGAGATCTGTGGTGTGAAGGAAGAGCAGCTTGCGAAGATTTACGAAAGCTATGAGACGGTGGGAACGGTGCTCCCGGAGATTGCGAAGGAGCTTGGCATTCCCGAAACTGTGAAAGTGGCGGCGGGCGGCGGCGACAACGCGGCGGCGGCTGTAGGCACGGGCACTGTGGGAGACGGCATGTGCAATATCTCTCTCGGCACCAGCGGCACGATTTTTATTTCGTCCGATAAGTTCGGGGTGGATAAGTTCAACGCCCTTCACGCTTTTGCCCATGCGGACGGGCACTATCATCTGATGGGCTGTATGCTCAGCGCGGCATCCTGCAATAAGTGGTGGATGGACGATATCGTCGGTACGGAGAAATACGCGGACGAGCAGAAGGCGATCACCGACGATAAACTTGGTGAGAACCATGTGTATTTCCTGCCCTATCTGATGGGCGAGCGTTCTCCCCACAACGATCCTGACGCGAGAGGCACTTTTATCGGCATGACCATGGATACCACGAGGGCGGACATGACGCAGGCGGTGCTTGAGGGCGTGGCGTTCGCGCTGAGAGATTCCCTGGAGGTGGCGAAATCCCTCGGCATTCACATCGAGCGCACGAAAATTTGCGGCGGCGGTGCGAAAAGCCCGCTGTGGAAACGGATGATCGCCAATATCATGAACCTGAAAGTGGATGTGATCGAGAGCGAGGAAGGTCCCGCTATGGGCGGCGCGATGCTGGCGGCGGTTGCCTGTGGTGAGTATGCAGACGTGGAGGAAGCAGCGGCGAAGATCGTTAAGATTGTGGACACGGTAGAGCCGGAACCTGCCCTTGTTGAGAAATACGAAAAGAGATACCAGCAGTTTAAGCAGATTTATCCGACCTGTAAGGAACTGTTTGGAAAACTGAAGTAGCAGGAAGTGACTGTCAAGCGTGTGTTTCGCAAATGGCGTTGCTAGGGCAACGTGAAAGGAGAGTGGATATGGAGATTAAGAAAGTGACAGACCCGTCATTTCGTAAGTATGGCAGGGTTGTACAGGGGATCGACTTTACGGATCTGGTAGAGGCGATCAAAAGTGAGACGCCGCTGCCGGATGGCGTGGCTTACGAGCCTTCCATCAAGGCACTGGAGGAGACCAGGGCGGCTAAGGCGTTACAGAGAAGAACCTACGGCGAACTGCCGATCGAGGTGGGATACTGCAACGGTCATAACTATAAGCTGAACGCCATCGAGTACCACAGGAGTTCCGAGATCAACGTGGCGGCTACGGACGCGGTACTGATTGTGGGTATGCAGCAGGATATCACTGACGATTTTAAGTATGAGACGGCGAAGATGGAGGCGTTTCTGGTAGAGGCGGGCACGGCGGTGGAACTTTACGCGACGACCCTGCACTACGCGCCCTGCAGCGCGGATGAGGGCGGCTTTAAGGTCGGCATCGTGCTTCCGGCGGGCACAAACTATCCGCTTGAGGAGAAGCACGAGGGATGGGAGGATTCCCTGATTACGGCGCAGAACAAGTGGCTGATCGGTCACGAGGAGGGCGGGCTCGACGCGGGTGCGCATATCGGACTGGTAGGGAAAAATTTAGATATCAGAGAAGGGTGAGAAGTAACTCCAAGACTCAACAGCAGAGGCTGTTTCGCCAAGAGTTGCTAAGGCTCACTTAGGAGAATGCTAAAAGAAGCATTCTCCGTATAACAATATAATCATACCGGCAGCACCGGTTAAAGGAGGATATAAGATATGAACAATTTACCGAAAGTAAAAATTGGTATCGTTGCGGTAAGCCGTGACTGTTTCCCGGCGTCTCTGGCGATCAACAGGAGAAAAGCGCTGGTGGAGGCTTACGCGAAGAAGTATGACGCGGCGGACATCTATGAGTGCCCTGTCTGCATCATCGAGAGCGAGATCGACATGGTAAACGCATTAAAGGACATCAAGGACAATGGCTGTAACGCGCTCTGCGTGTATCTTGGCAACTTTGGCCCGGAAATTTCTGAGACGCTGCTTGCAAAGCATTTCGAGGGGCCCAAGATGTTCGTTGCCGCTGCGGAGGAGTCCCAGGGCGATCTGGTTCAGGGCCGCGGCGACGCTTACTGCGGTATGCTCAATGCCAGCTACAACTTAAAGCTCAGAAACGTAAAGGCTTATATTCCCGAGTATCCTGTTGGCGATGCGGAGGACTGCGCTGACATGATCCATGAGTTTATTCCGATCGCCCGTGCGGTTGCGGCGGTCTCCAGCTTAAAGATTATATCTTTCGGTCCCAGACCGCTCAACTTCCTGGCATGTAACGCGCCCATCAAACAGCTTTACAATCTGGGCATTGAGATTGAGGAGAACTCAGAGCTTGATCTGTTCGAGGCGTTCAATAAGCATGCGGGCGATTCCCGTATTCCTGATGTAGTGAAGGATATGGAAGCGGAGCTCGGTGATGGCAACAATAAGCCCGATATTCTGCCTAAGCTGGCACAGTATGAGCTGACCCTGCTTGACTGGATCGAGGAGCACAAAGGCTACCGCGAGTATGTGGCGATTGCAGGAAAATGCTGGCCTGCATTCCAGACCCAGTTCGGCTTTGTTCCCTGCTTTGTGAACAGCCGTCTGACAGGCAGAGGCATTCCGGTATCCTGTGAAGTGGACATTTACGGCTGCCTGAGCGAGTTTATCGGTGAGGCGGTAAGCGACGATATCGTAACCCTGCTCGACATCAACAACTCTGTTCCGAAAGATATGTACAAGGAGTCCATCGAAGGCAAGTTCGACTACAAGTTTACCGATACGTTCATGGGCTTCCACTGCGGCAATACCTGCTCCAAGAAACTGTCCAAGTGCAGCATGGAGTACCAGATGATTATGGCAAGATCCCTGCCTGAGGAAGTGACACAGGGTACGCTCGAAGGCGATATCGTTCCCGGCAACATTACCTTCTACCGTCTGCAGAGCACGGCTGACAATATCCTGCGCGCATATGTGGCGGAGGGCGAAGTTCTTCCTGTTGCGACCAGATCCTTCGGCGGCATCGGTGTATTCGCGATTCCCGAGATGGGCAGATTCTACCGTCACGTGCTGATTGAGAAGAATTACCCGCATCACGGCGCGGTCGCGTTCGGTCACTTTGGCAAGGCGCTGTTCGAGGTATTCAAGTACATCGGTGTGGATGTGAGCGAGATCGGCTATAACCAGCCGAAGAGCCTGCCGTATCCGACGGAGAATCCTTTCGCGTAATATTTGCAGTATGAACGAAATGTAGAAATAGAGGGCGTATGCCGTGAAAACGGTGTACGCCCTTTCCGTATGCAAAAAAGGAGCAAAAAAGACGGAACCAGATATGCCGGTTCCGCCATAAGTTTTTTGTCTGTATATTTATCAGAGGACGGTGTCCACCATAGAACCCATCGTCGGTATGTTTATGCCGCCGTTGTTGCCATAAGTCTGTTTGTTCAGAGTGTCTCCCTGCGTAGCATAGCGGTAGATGCGGTTTACTCTGTCGGTCATCTTCTCCGCCAGGGAGTATGCGCCGTTGAACAGATTCTTAACGCCGCCCATATCCGCGTCCTTAAACTTCTCCTCGTCGATCGAAAGGGTCTTGTCGGAGTTTACGGTAACGCCCATTTTTGAGAAGGCGCTCTTGTTGTTGCTGATCAGGCTCTTGAGATAGGAGGCCTGGTTGACAACGTTACTGTTAGCGCTCTTGTCGGTGTTTTTAATCAGCTCGTTATAGTCTTTCACAAAAGCGGAGAACGCTTTATAGACATTTTCCTTATTGCTGTTTGTGATATCTGTGGCGCCCAGATTCTCGATGGACTTGTAGAGCGAGTTCGCGGCAGCCGCTGTGGAAGAATCTGTCACGGTTTTGTCTTTATCCTTATCTTTTGTGGAGGATGTGCCCGAAGCACTTGTTGAGGAATAACCGCCCGCATATTTTGCCTTGGAGGAAGTAACTGCCTCGCCGTCACCTGCCGCCCTGTAAATCTGGCTTGCCTTGTTGACAGCTTTGTCCGCAAAGGAGCCGATGCCGCCGAACAGCGTCTTCACCGTAGCGCCGTTTCCGTGCTCTGTGTCCTGCAGCGCCTTCTTCATGGAATCTTCGTTAAGGGACAGCGTCCTGTCGGAATTCATGGTGATACCGACCTTGGAGAACAGTTTGTAGTTTGAGTAGTAGGAGTTATACAATGATTCCGCCTGTTTCTGTACGGTCGTGTTCTTACTCTTCGACGCGCTCTTCATCAGACTGTTGTAATCCTTGATGAAGGAGGAAACGGAGTCGGTAATCTTATTGATGTTCTCCTCGCTGCGGTCGTCATAGTTCAGCGAAGTGAGTGCGGAAGCGGACTTGTAAAGGGACTGTGCCGCCGACGCGGAAGCGCTGTCTTTGACCTTGCCCGCCTTGTTGGAGTCGGTTTTGCCGGACTCCTCCGCTTCCTGCTTTTCCATTTTCGCATAGTAAGATTTCAACATCTTGCCGTAGCTGCCGTTTTTAATAGCCGCATAATCGCCAAGCAGAGAACTAACCCCGCCGGCGTTGTCACCGCCGCTCATGCCGCCAAGCAGTGTGGAATAGGTGTCTGCCATTCCTGAATTTAAACCATTTAAACTGATTCCCATGTCGGTATCCTCCTTGTCATAAAATTCGACATCCGTGTCATATATGTGTTTATCGCAGATTATTCTTATATCTATTATTTCGTCTTTTGCGCTGATTTGTAAAGAGGTTTATAGAAAAATATTTATAAAAATTTTCAGATTTTTCTTGACTTTGTCGAAAAAATATGTCATACAGCTATAAAATGTCTAAAATACACAAAAAAGATAGCAAAATGGAGATAAATGTGGGCAGTGTAACGACAAATATTTTATATTGTTGACACAAATTGTTTAAAATGCTATAGTAATAGAAATATATAAAGGTAAAAAGTGACAAAAATGTAAAAAGGGAAGGGCTTTCGCGTTTTGTATATTAATATATAGCTAAAGATGGCAGGCGTATAGTTTGCGGATGAAAACGCGGAGCTTTTACAATCGGGTGCGCGTGGCTGCCCGGCTTTTTTATGAGAAAGGAGAGCATAGAAATGGGACTTTTAAAAGATATTTTTGGATCGAAGGAAAATAAGATACAGGTCGTTGCTCCAGTGGCGGGAAAGCTTGTTCCGCTCAGTGAGGTGAGCGATCCCACCTTTTCCGAGGAGATTCTTGGGCAGGGTGCGGCAGTTATCCCCTCGGAAAATGAGTTTCTTTCTCCTGTTGACGGTACGGTCACCACAGTATTTCCTACCGGGCATGCGGTGGCGCTCACCTCTGTGGAGGGGGTGGAGATACTGCTGCATATCGGGCTGGATACGGTGAAGCTGAACGGGAAACATTTTACCATTCATGCCGAGGAGGGGCAGCAGGTGAAAAAGGGTGACCTGCTTCTGGAAGCCGATCTGGAACAGATCAAATCCGAGGGATATGACATTATCACGCCTGTTGTTATCTGCAACACGGAAGAGTTTTCGGAGATCGGGATGGTGAAAGGCGGTTCGGTGACGGTTGGAAATGTCATTATAAATATCATAAAAAGAAAAGGATGACTTCATTTTTGGGGAGGTTTGAATGGAAAGATATATTGGAAAAAGCGTGATGAGGGGAATTGCCATAGGAAGAGTATACCTTTATAAAAAGGTAGAGATTCAGGTGACGGACGAGAAGGTGCCGGACGCGGAGGCTGAGAAGGAGCGGTTTATGGCTGCCGTGGATCGCGCGAAGGCACAGCTCACACGACTTTATGACGATGCTCTGCAGAACGTGGGAGAGGATCATGCCGCTATCTTTGACGTACACAGAATGCTTCTGGAAGATGAGGATTATCTGGAAACTGCCGCGGGGGAGATCGAGAAAGGTTACAATGCGGTGTACGCGGTAGATCAGGCAGGAACACAGTTTGCTGAGCTGTTCGCGGCGATGGACGACGAGTATATGAGAGGGCGTGCGGCGGATATCCGGGATATCTCCCAGAGAGTGATCCGTATCCTTCTGGATCTGCCGGAGGAGGAGATTAACTCGGAGGAGCCGGTAGTTTTGGTGGCGGAGGATCTGACGCCAAGCGAGACGGTGAAGCTTGACAAAAAGAAAATTCTCGGATTTGTGACTGTGAAAGGATCGGCAAATTCCCACACGGCGATTCTGGCGAGAAGCATGAGTCTGCCGGCGCTGGTGAACGTGAATATTGACCTTTCGGATGGGCTGCATGGAAAGAGCTGTGTGGTGGACGGATTTGAGGGTGAGTTTCTGGTGGAGCCTGAGGAGGAGATACTTTCCGAAAAGGTTGTGCGGAAAAACCAGTGGGTGGCGGATCTGGAAGCGCTCGAGAAACTGAAAGGGCAGGACAATGTCACACAGAGCGGGAAGCGGATAGACGTCTTTGCGAATATTGGTAATGTCGCGGACGCGGACATGGCATGCGTGGCTGATGCCGGGGGAATCGGGCTTTTCAGGAGCGAGTTTCTCTATCTGGGCAGAACCACTTTTCCGTCGGAGGAGGAACAGTATACAAGTTATAAGGCTGTCCTCGAGAAGATGGAAGGAAAGAAGGTTGTGATCCGCACGCTGGATATCGGGGCGGATAAGAAGGTGGACTATTTCGGACTGGAGCCGGAGGAAAATCCGGCGCTCGGCTATCGGGCGATCCGTATCTGCCTGGACCGGGAGGAAATATTCATCACTCAGCTCCGCGCCCTTTACCGTGCGGCGGCGCACGGGAAACTGGCAATCATGTTCCCCATGATTATATCGGTGGATGAGGTGAAGCGGATCAGGCAGATTGTGGAGATGGTGAAGGAGGAGCTTACAAAGGAAGGCTATCCTGTCGGTGAGCCGGAACTTGGCATTATGATCGAGACGCCGGCGGCGGCTGTGATTTCCGATAAGCTGGCGAAGGAAGTGGACTTTTTCAGTATAGGAACCAATGATCTTACGCAGTACACGCTGGCGGTAGACCGGCAGAACCAGAAGCTGGAAGGGATTTGCGATACCCATCATGAAGCGTTACTGCGGCTGATAGAGATGACTGTGAAGAACGCCCATGAGGCGGGCATCTGGGTAGGTATCTGCGGAGAGCTAGGCGCTGATACGGAGCTGACAGAGTGGTTTTTGAAGATCGGTGTGGATGAGCTGAGTGTAGCGTCATCTGCGGTACTCAAGGTACGTGGGGCGGTGAGAGCGCTGCCGTAAGTATACTCTCGGATGCAGAAGAAATTCTGAGGGTGCATATAAAATCTAAGGAGGGAGGATATAAGAAATGAGGGAGTTTACTTATGTAATCAAGGATCCGGTGGGGCTGCATGCCAGACCTGCAGGACTGCTGGTAAAGAAGGCGGGCGAGTTTACCAGCAGGATTACGATCGAGTCTGGAGGTAAAAGCGCTGAGGCGAAGAAGCTGATCATGCTGATGGGGCTCGGAATCAAGCAGGGTGCGGAGGTTGTCTGCCGTATTGAGGGCGAGGACGAGGATGCCGCGCATGATGCGCTCGTGAAATTCTTTGAAGAAAACTTATAAAATTTTAAAACGATGGGAGGTAGTGTTTATGATGAAATATTTACAGAAACTGGGTAAATCCCTGATGCTGCCAGTGGCGTGTCTGCCAATCTGCGGTATTCTGATGGGAATTGGATATGCGCTGTGTCCGTCCACGATGCAGGGCGGTGAAATGAACGGATTTCTGAACCTGGTGGGTTTTTTCCTTGTGAAAGCGGGCGGCGCGCTGATCGACAATATGGCGATCCTGTTCGTAATCGGTGTCGGTGTCGGTATGGCGGATGACCATGACGGTACGGCAGGTCTGGCGGCACTGGCATCCTGGCTGATGATGACGAATCTGCTGGCAGTTGGCACGGTTACGGCATTGATGCCTTCTATCGCGGATGATGTGAACAAATCCCTTGCATTCGGGAAGATTGCAAATCCGTTTATCGGTATTCTTGCAGGTATCATTGGCGCAAGCTGCTACAACAAATTTAAGGGCACGCAGCTGCCGGATTGGCTCTCCTTCTTCAGCGGCAAGCGCTGCGTGGCAATTATTGCAGGGGTGGTTTCTATCCTTGCATCGGCGGTTCTGCTGTTTGTATGGCCGATCGTATTCGGCGCACTGATTGCAGTAGGCCAGGGCATCGTAGGAATGGGCGCTGTAGGCGCAGGTATCTACGCTTTCCTGAACAGGCTGCTGATCCCTACGGGTCTGCACCATGCACTGAACAACGTGTTCTGGTTTGACACCATCGGTCTTGGCGATCTGTCCCACTTCTGGGCAGGCGAGACCAGCGCGGACGTTACATGGAGCCTTGGCATGTACATGTCCGGATTCTTCCCTTGTATGATGTTCGGTATTCCCGGTGCGGCTCTGGCTATGGTCCACACGGCGAAGAGCAACAAGAAGAAAGTGGCGATCGGTCTGGTTGCATCCGCAGCTGTCTGCTCCTTTGTCTGCGGCGTTACTGAGCCCTTCGAGTTTGGTTTCATGTTCCTTGCACCGGCTCTGTATCTGATTTATGCACTGCTTTACGGTATCTTCACGACGATTACCGTGTTGCTTGGCTTCCGTGCAGGATTCAGCTTCTCGGCTGGCGCGACAGACCTTCTCTTCTCGGCATCCCTGCCGGCGGCGGCAAATACATGGCTGATTATTCCTCTGGGTATTGCGGCATTTGCAGTGTTCTATGTGGTGTTCCGCTTCGCGATTGTGAAGTTTGACTTAAAGACACCCGGCAGAGAGGATGACGATGTGGAGGCGGAGAAGAAAGCCGTCCTCTCCAACAGCAATTTCACCGAGGTGGCTTCCATCATTCTGGAAGGTCTCGGCGGCAAGGGCAATGTGAAGTCCCTTGACAACTGTATCACAAGACTTCGCCTTGAGATCAACGATTACACGAAGGTGGATGAGAAGAAGATTAAGTCCGCAGGCGTTGCCGGCGTTATGAGACCCAGCAAGACTGCGGTGCAGGTTATCGTGGGCACCAAGGTACAGTTCGTGGCGGATGAGATGAAGAAGATGCTGTAAGCGGATTGTTCATTTCCATTAAAACGTGAATAGCGAAAAGGATGTTTATGGGCAGTCTCTTTGCGGAGGCTGCCCTTTCCTGTGATGATTCCCCGGCATTCCGGAGAAAATGGGTACAAAATCTGCGGGTTTCCCGCATATATTGAAATAAAGTATATGCGGGAGACGGCAATGGCTGAAAAAAGGAAATGGAACGATAAGTTTAAGCTTGCGATGGGAGAACTGGAATATAAAATACAGCGGGAGCGCAGAGGACGGATGCAGGGAGGCTGGCCCGAGCCGGAAAAGGTGGAGGCATGGAACGAGGAGCGACAGCGGCAGAGAGGGTGCGGGCAGTATTGCGGCTCTGTGAGCGCGGCGGAGCGTCCGCAGACGAAGAAAGAGTATAAGCGGGAACAGTTTTTGAAAAATGTGGCTGTGCAGACAGCGAAATCGGCGGCATTTCTGTTGGCGTCAGTGGCTTTGATTCAGGGAATTGTGAGGTTTCTGCCCGATTCCATCACTGTCAGCAGCTCGGTGGGCGGACGGGAGCTTCCCATTTACTGTGTGGAGACAGATAAGAAACAGGTGGCCTTGAGCTTCGATGCGGCTTGGGGCGGCGGTAACTTGCGGTAAAATGGTACGGATAAGATACACTTTATTTTGTGTAACCGTATCTTGTAGATGTGAATTTTTTGCTATTTTCGGCTGATGTTTGATACATCAGCCGATATTCTCTTTGTTGGTGTAAACCGTTTTGAAAAGCGTTTCTAACTCACTTGAAAAATTGTATGTGATCTTGATTTTGTGGTTTTCATATACCGTTATTTCATGTATCATTTCCACTACAATATCCCTGTCCAATTTTTCAATAGCTCTAAGCTCTAACAGACGTTTTATCCACGGGCTGTCAAAAATATCCGGCGTAGCTTCGTCCTGCCTGTTATCCATGCTTTTAAGCTGCTTTTCCAGTAATGCTTCTTTCTTTAGGTAATCCTGCCGATATGTGACAAATTCATCTTTGGAAATCAATTCGCTTCGGTAATCTTCGTAAACCGCTTTATTCAGCTTCCGTACTTTTTCCAGTTCAGCGGTCAGGCGCTTTTGCTCATTTTCATTTACCCGCTTTATTGTAACGGCTGCCTCTTGGTTCTGTTCAATGACTTCGCGCATATTGTCAATGTTCTGCATGATAGCTTTCAAATCTTCCGAAATGATTTTTTCCAAAACCAAATGCGGTATAGGGTGCGGAGTACAATATTGTCTGCCGGAGCGTACATACGTCCCGCAATAGTAATTGACAATACCGCCGCCGTGTCCCGGTGTTCCGATTTTCTTTGTTAAAGCCCTGCCACAATCCCCACATTTCAAAAAACCTGCAAAAATACTCATGTTGCTGTTTAAGTCAAGATTGCGTGTCCTGCGCTTTAACAAATCCTGTACTTTGTTCCATGTTTCATCATCAATGATCGCTTCATGTGTGCCTTTTACCACAATCCAATCCTCTTTGTCTTGGGCTTTTGATTTTCCTCTCATTCTCTGGCTTTTCTTGTTCTGCACCATATTACCGATATACATTTCATTTTGTAAAATACGGTTTATAGTTGAGTACGTCCAGTAAGAGGTACTGTCTAAACGGTTGCTGTTTCTGTAATTATCTCCGTTTATCTTTTTGTATTCAGACGGGCATACAATTCCGTCCTCATTCAGCATAGCCGCAATACGGATTTTTCCATATCCCTCTATATAAAGTTTGAAGATTTTGCGGATAACTCCGGCAGCGTATTCATCAATAACCAACTTGCTTTTATCAGCAGGAGATTTCTTATATCCATAGGAAGCAAACGCCCCTATAAATTCCCCTGCCCTTTGTTTGGTTTTCATGGAAGCATGGACTTTTTTTGAAATGTCCCTTGCATACTGCTCGTTAAAGATATTCTTTATTGGCAGCAGCATATCATAAGCCTGCTTCATACTGTCAATATTATCCGTAATGGAAATGAAACGCACTTCGTGATCCGGGAAATAGCGTTCCAAATATTTTCCTGTGTCAATGTAATCACGTCCGAACCGCGAAAGGTCTTTCACAATGACACAATTCACTTTTCCGGCTTCTATGTCTGCAATCATTCTCTTAAATGACGGACGCTTAAAATTTGTTCCCGTAAAGCCGTCATCAATGTAGGTGTCATACAAAACAAAGTCGTCCTTGTCTTTTAAGTAATCTGTAATCAGTTTCCTCTGATTTCCAATACTGTCACTCTCTGCCTTATCGCCGTCCTCTCTTGATAACCTAATATATTCAGCCACGTTGAAAAGTATATGTTTTCTCATAATCTTTTACCTTTCAACCGCTTCCCTTGATCGTATTTTACTACAAAGAAGCGAATTTTCTATTGGTTTTTCACGGAGAAACATCTTTTTCAGTTTGTTCTTTTACATGGGTCTGAATAATACGGTTTACAAGCTCTGCGACAGTGATCTTGGCTAAAAATTCTCTTTCAATGGTATAGCGTGTAGTTTCCTGCTTGTCATTTTTCAATCGGCTGTCCCTCCTGCATATAATCAGTTCAAACAATGTTCTACAACCTACTCATAACAGCATATTAGATACAGCTTATCCAATATGCTAAATTGTTTTTGGATAAAATGAGCGAAACGGACGGGACGGGCTTTAGTCGGGCAGCTCTACCTTGCCGACAAGAGAATAATAGATTTCGATTTCCTGCTGCGGAGCTTCCCCCGGCGTTTCCCGTCAAGGGCTTCCGATTCGTGGATTACGATTTTCTCCACAAACTCCCGTAACAGGGTAGGGGTGAGTTCCTCAAAGCTGGTGTACTTGCGTACCACTTTCATAAACTTTTCAGCGTTTGCCGTGGCTTCCAGCGTCTTAGAAAGCTCGCTCTGCAAGGCGGCGGCTTTCTCTTTCAGTTCCTTTTGCTCGGCTTCGTAGTCTGCCGACAATTCCGTGAAACGCTCGTCCGATATGCGCCCGGTCACGCTGTCTACGCCGTCATTGATAGCAATGAAACGGACGCCGTTCTGTGGGAAAATCATTTCGGTGTACATTCCCGCTTGAAGATAATTTCGCCCTAAGCTTTACGACGTCTATATGACTGCGGGTGCCAACAAGTTTCTAAGAAGCTGCTATGGGCGAGTGAAAGAATATCTTGCATCTCTTCCAGAATCCTCATTATCCACTACAATTTTCAGACCAGCACTGGCGATTTTTAAAATGCCAAAAATGGGAGCAAAAAGACAGGAAATTTTTTGTCAATTTCCTGTCTTGGTGTGCCATTCTATATAGCGGCGGCTATTCAGTTTTTAACTGGCAAGCGATAATGATTGGGGCTGTTGCTCTTTATTCTGTGCCATTCGTATCTGTAAATCATTTGTAAAAGAATTATCTTGCTGCGTCTGATGCACCATAAGCAAAACTTACAATTGTAGCATTGCTGTATTTCTCAAATGCGGCATAATAATCTTCTTCTGAAATTGTTTTTGTTTCATTCTCCTTTGTCGTGGTATAAGCAGCGTTTCCGTTTTCATCAAATTGTTCGTTAATTACTTCTGCCAACTTAAGTGTACCGGATTTCTCAACCTCAAAACGCTGCATAGCGTGACCGGAAGCCGTATAGATGCCTGTTTCATCATAGGATATAGGATATGCCGTTCCCATACTCTCTATCGATCCTATGTTTTTAACTTCTTTGTCTACCAAATAATATACATCACAATCAAGTGCCGCCTGTTTTCCTGTCCCTTCATCATACACCTGTGATGTAACAAGTAAAACCGGCAAAGGGGCATTCGTATCAATCGTTACAAAAAGCTCATTGTCCTCCAATCCTCCAATGGTTTCCCCGTAAATGTCAGCGTTATCTTTACTTTCTTTCCCACACGCACATAGCGAAAAGATGAGCACACATAAAACGAAACATGAAACAACCTTTTTTGTCTTATACATATTTTTCAGTCTCCTTTTTTTCTATTTTCAATGACATAACTTACAAACAGTACCAGTCCGATCGCACCGGTAATCATAGACGGAATCATTAATCGCATATAATCAACGGGAGCGTCAGCATATTGCCCTGTTGCAATATATCGGTACAGCATATACTGGGTACTGAGCGTTGTGCTTTGTAACGCAATCACATAGGCAAAATTTAATACGCTGACCATAACAAAAATCAATCCGCCAATGAGTAACAGCGTCATTTTTCTGTTATGAAGATTTATTTTCATCAAATCTTCTAAAGTGATCTGTTCATCATTTCTGTTTGTCACACTTGTTTCCGCCTCCTTAAGCAAATCATCTAATGACACATGAAAAATCCTGCTTATTTTAACGATACTTTCTAAATCGGGAGAGGTGCTGTCTGACTCCCATTTGGAAATTGTCTGTCTGGACACGTCAATTTTCTCAGCTAATTGTTCCTGTGTCATTCCTGAAAGTTTTCTTAATTGGTTGAGTTTATTTCCAATTTTCATTTTCGTTGTCCTCCTTAATCGTGATTCTAAATGATTTTAGTTATTTTTTCTATCAACATATCTTTACATTTGCGCTCAATATGGCGACATTAGGGAAAAAACCGCAATTATCTCCGTTTCAGATTTAACCCATTCCAGAGATTTTCAAATTATAACATTTATTTTTTGTTTTTCCATTTCGATTTGGAAATGCGGGATTTATACTAGAATAGTGTGGTGCTGGCGGTCTATCTCTTGCTTTCGTTTTCTTGCTTCTTTACCGTACATGAACATTATATCAAGACTTATCGTTCAAGGTGATGGTGGAAATTTTAATTTTTCTGTGGTAAACTATTTTAATCAACATCTGTATACTAAGGTGGTGTAATAAATGAAAATTGCACAGGCTACAAATGACAATTTGACAGAGCTAATGTCTTTTTACAGTGTAATGTGTGATGTCCTTGGTGAAAAAAGTTTCCTGCCAAACGGGGATAAAGGTGGTTTTCCCTCGCAAGCAATGGTAGAGGAATCTATCAAAGGCGGATGTCAATTTATCGGCATAGAAGATAATAAAATCGTTGCAGCATATATTCTAAACCATGATTGCGACAGAGCATATAATACAGTTCACTGGCAAATCAACGCCGCAAAAAATGAAGTAGTCATTATGCACGCACTTCGTGTTCTGCCGGATTATAGCGGGCGTGGATATTCAAAGCAGCTTGTCGAACATGCAATCCAGACAGCAAGAAGCAGAGGCTGGAAAGCAATACGGTTAGATTGTCTGAAAGGGAATGATATACCTGTCAAAATGTATCAGTCATACGGTTTTAAATATGTGGATACTGTGGATATTACTTATGTCGATATAGGTATTCCCATGCCATTTCATCTTTACGAGCTTGTTTTGGGATAAACAGCTTAAGCGCAATCAGCAGTCATGCTCTCCGGCATGACCGCTTTTCCATACTTTGCTATACAGAATAGGACGGCGTATGTTCTGCGGTATCTGCCGTCAATCACGTTATAGACATTCATTTCCCACACCACCCAAAAACCAAGAACTGCCAAACAATGGGCGTGTCATGTTTCCCTTTTCGTGGGGCAATACGACAGTTTTTCAAAAATGCCAAAAATGAACACAAAAAAACAGGAAACCTTTTTAGGCTTTCCTGTCTTGGTGTGCCGTTCTATGTGGCGGCGGTTATTCAGTTTTGGGGTATGGCTGTTCATCAAAGCGGGACTGGAACAGGGCAGCGATAAGCCGCCGTTTCATGTTGCCCTCGGTGTCCTTGTTTTGCTCATACTTACCTTCTTAAATTGCATTGGCTAAATCAGCCGCTTTTTGGCAGCCTTCGGTTTTGTCTATATCGCCAACATTTAATACGCCGGGAATTAAAACCGTGCCTACCATTTTCCATTTATTCAATGCCGCCATACGCTCAATAGGAATACGAACGCCGTC
>ERZ779624.119-NODE-119-length-32830-cov-8.306819_pt1 | contig 32830 bp, 18 predicted proteins | sample MGYA00514190_ERZ779624 | MGnify/ENA primary metagenome ERZ779624 (study PRJEB29562, sample SAMEA4376706) | mouse gut metagenome | isolation source: Cecum | study: EMG produced TPA metagenomics assembly of the A DSS colitis mouse model was used to assess the... | reverse complement strand
TGAGCTGGAGGGCGGGGCGGACGGTGTCGGCGGTGGAGTAGGTGGCGCCGCCCAGCAGGGCGTCGGCCTTGCCCATCTTCACCAGCATGGTGCCGAAGTAGTTGCCCTTCTTCAGAGCGGCGCGGCAGTCGTCCTCGCTCATCTTGCCCCTGCGGAGCTCCACCATCTTGGCGACCATCTCGTCCATGCCGGCGTAGGTCTCGGGATCGAGGATCTCGGCCCTGCTGACGTCGAAGCCGTTCTTCGCGGCGGCGGCGTTGACCTCGTCCGTATTGCCCACCAGGATGACGTTCATCAGATCCTCCTGGATGAGGCGGGCGGCGGCCTCCTGGATGCGGGCATCGGGGCCCTCGGTGAAGACGATGGTGCGGCGGTTGGCCTTTAGATTGTTCAAAAGAGCGGTAAACATAGCATGCTTCCTCCGTTTTATTGTAGGCCCCTGTGCAGCCCCGCTGCGCGCCGGCCGCCCGGGGGCCCCTGATCCGGCAGGGCCGCGCCCTGCTCCAAGCGGTTCCATTATACACCACCTGCCCCTCTTCCTCAATGATAAATTGAGAAAAATTTTCCCGGCGGGCCGCCGCCGGAAAAAGGGCGTGGGAATTGCGCGCTTTCCCAGGAAATCCTGTTGAAACTGACCAGAGAATCCGGTATAATGGGGGCGGTATACAGGACATCTTCCCCAGATGCACGAAAAGGAGAGCGACATGGCGACATTTACAGTCAACGGCCGGACCGTTACCACAGAGAAAAACCAGAAGCTGATCCGCTTTTTGCGGGACGAGCTGCGCCTGACCTCCGTCAAGGACGGATGCAGCGAGGGGGCCTGCGGCACCTGCACCATCCTGGTGGACGGGAAGGCCGTCAGAGCCTGCGTGCTGACCACCGACCGGGCGGACGGGAAAACCATCCTCACCGCCGAGGGGCTCAGCGAGTTTGAAAAGGAGGCCTACGCCCGCGGCTTCGGGGAGGCGGGGGCGGTGCAGTGCGGCTTCTGCATCCCCGGTATGGTGATGGCGGCCAAGGGCCTGCTGGACCAGAACCCGGACCCCGGCGAGGAGGAGATCAAAAACGCCCTGCGCACCAACATCTGCCGGTGCACGGGGTATGTGAAGATTATCGAGGGCGTGCGCCTGACGGCGAAGATCCTCCGGGAGGGCCGCCTGCCCCGGCGGGAGGAGGACTGGCGGGTGGGCAGCCGGGTCTGCCGCATCGACGTGGAGGAGAAGGTCCAGGGGACCGGGCTGTATCCCGACGACGTCTATATGGAGGGGATGCTCTACGCCTCCGCCGTCCGTTCCGCCCACCCCAGGGCCGTCGTCAGGGCCATTCACGCCGAGGAGGCCCTGTCCCTGCCCGGCGTGGCGGGGGTGTTCACCGCCGCGGACATCCCGGGGCAGAACAAGGTGGGCCACCTGGTGAAGGACTGGGACACCATGATCCCCGTGGGGGGAATCACCCACTACCTGGGGGACGCCGTCTGCATTGTGGTTGCAGAGAGCCAGGAGATTCTGGAGAAGGCCAAGCGGATGGTCCGGGTGGAGTACGAGGTGCTTCAGCCCGTCCGCTCCCCCCAGGAGGCCATGGCCCCCGATGCGCCCCTGGTTCACCGCTCCGGCAACCTGCTGGCCCACAAGCACATCCAGCGGGGCAACGCCGCCCTGGCCATCGCCCGCAGCAGGCACGTCATCACACGCCGCTTCTCCACCCCCTACACCGAGCACGCCTTCCTGGAGCCGGAGTGCGCCGTGGCCTACCCCGACGGGGAGGGGGGCGTGGTGATCCTCTCCAGCGATCAGGGGACCTACGACACCCAGCACGAGACCGCCCCCATGCTGGGCCTGCCCCCGGAGAAGGTGAAGGTGCGCAACATGCTGGTGGGGGGCGGCTTCGGCGGCAAGGAGGACGTGACGGTCCAGCACCACGCCGCCCTGGCCGCCTATCTCACGGGCCGGCCGGTGAAGTGCAGGCTCAGCCGGACGGAGAGCCTGCTGGTCCACCCCAAGCGGCACCCCATGGAGATGGAATTCGCCATCGGCTGCGATGAGAACGGCCTCATCCAGGGGGTGGCGGCCAACGTCATCTCCGATACGGGGGCCTACGCCTCCCTGGGGGGGCCGGTGCTGGAGCGGGCCTGCACCCACGCGTCGGGCCCCTACCACTACGAGAACTTCCAGATCGACGGGTACGCCTACTACACCAACAATCCCCCCAGCGGGGCCTTCCGGGGGTTCGGCGTGACCCAGACCTGCTTCGCCATCGAGTCCCTGCTCAACGAGATGGCGGACATCGTGGGCATCACCCCCTGGGAGATCCGCTACCGCAACGCCATCCGCCCCGGCGAGGTGCTGCCCAACGGGCAGATCGTGGGGCCGGAGACGGGACTGGTGGAGACCCTGGAGGCGGTGAAGCCCTACTACGACGGGGCCAAGTACGCGGGGCTGGCCTGCGCCATGAAGAACGCCGGCGTGGGCGTGGGCATCCCGGACACCGGCCGGTGCCGCCTGGTGGTGCGGGACGGGCGGGTCCACATCCGGGCGGGGGCCTCCTGCATCGGCCAGGGGCTGGGCACGGTGCTGACCCAGATGTGCTGCGACCAGCTGGAGCTGGGGCCGGACCGGGTGGTCTATGAGCGCAGCAACACCGTGGAGGCCCCGGACTCCGGCACCACCTCCGGCTCCCGGCAGACCCTCATTACCGGCGAGGCCTGCCGCCGGGCCTGCGGGGAGCTGAAAAAGGCCCTGGAGGGGAAGACCCTCTCCGATTTGAACGGCACGGAATATGACGGCGAGTACCTGGCCAGGACGGACCCCCTGGGGGCGGACGTGCCCAACCCGGTCAGCCACGTGGCCTACGGCTACGCTACCCAGCTGTGCGTGCTGGGGGAGGACGGCCGGATAGAGCGCATGGTGGCCGCCCACGACGTGGGCCGTGCGGTGAACCCCACCTCCTGCGAGGGCCAGATCGAGGGGGGCGTGGTGATGAGCATGGGCTTCGCCCTCACGGAGCAGTACCCCGTGGAGGACTGCCGCCCCACCGCCAAGTTCGGCACCCTGGGCCTGTTCAAGGCCAACCAGATTCCGGAGGTGAAGGCCATCGTGGTGGAGAAGCCGGGGCTGGACGTGGCCTGCGGGGCCATCGGCATCGGGGAGATCACCTCCATCCCCACCGCCCCCGCTATCGCCGACGCCTACTGCCGCTACGACGGCAAGCGCCGGTTCTCCCTCCCCCTGGAGGGCACGCCCTACAGCAGGAGGAAGTGAGGGGAACTCATCAAATAATAACAGCGGGGGAGGCGGCCGGAAAAACACCGGTCTCCTCCCCCGCTGTCTTTGGCTATTTCGCCCTCGCCGCAGGTGCGTTTTTGTGAATACTGCCTAATTAAAGCGGCGCTGTATGGTTATTATTGACATAAAGTGTAAAAAGTGGTATCATTACATTGCATGAATTTGCCTGTCCGTTTAGTAAACAGGCGTTCATCACCCCCTCCCCCCGCTTGGGGTCCCAGGGCGGCAGGGCAAAATCGCCGCTAATTATGAAAGGAGAGAGGGAAAAGCATGAGGAGAAGAAGAGCAAAACGATGGCTGGCAATGCTGATGAGCCTGGCGATGGTTCTGTCGCTTCTGCCGGCGGCGGCGATGGCCGCTGCTGTGGAGGAGACGGCGCCGGAGGACGGCATTGTCGACGATGTGGGCGGCGGCGTGATTCCGGACGAGGCGACGGACGGCGGCGCTGCCGGCAGCGGAGAACCGGAGGACGGGGAGCCCAATGACGGCGAACCGGAGGACGGTGCGCCCAACGGCGGCGAGGGGGAGAACGGAGAGCCCGCCCCCGACGGAGAAGCTGGTGACGGCGAGGGGGAGACGGAAGAAACCCCGGACGGCAGCGGCTCCGAGGAGGAGAAGAACGAGAACGAGGACGCTCTGCCTGAGGACGAGAACGATGTGCCGGACGGGGCCACTCCGGATGGGGACGAGGTCCCGGAGGAGGACGGCGTCTCGGAGGAGGAGCTCGCCAGGATTGAGGAGCAGTGGGCGGATTTTGCGCTGTGGGCGCGGATGATGCCGGACGGCGCGCTGGTGGACAGGTGGGAGCAGGATTCCCAAACAGTGAAAGGGACTGGTTCCATCTGTGAGATTAAGAATGGCAAGCTCCATTTGAAAGTCGGAAGTGGTAACACAAATAACGGAGACCACTGGACTTCTGGAAGCGGCCCGGCCGTATTTACCAGCAGCGCGATGAACGACGCTTTGCAAGCTGATACTGACGGAAGCTATAAGGTCAGCTTTAAAATGAAGCCGTTGGTTGATGGCATGTGCTTTGGTGTGTATTTTAACTACAAGGATCCGCATCACGGTGCGCTTGTGGGCTTTAATACACCCGAAGCGTGGTTTTGGCAGACCTATATTGGCGGTGGAGATGCCTATAGTACCGCGACATTGCCCGGACCTACGGAGCTGACAGCTGGAACAACGTATCAGATTGAGGCATCGTGGGATCCGACGAACAAGACCGCCACATTGAGGGTTGATGGTACTGCGGTTGTGAATGATTGGGATTATTCCGCAGTGCCCAACACAGCAGATGTGGATATTATCAACAACATCGGTATTAAGTTGGGTAAATCCAACACCGACGTACTTAGTGAGATTGAGGTATGGGATATTCACTACAGTGGTCAGGAGGAAATCACAGCCTACACCCTGTCCGGCACGGTGAGTGACGAGAACGGCGACCCGGTAGCGGATGCGGTGGTGACGGTTTCCGGCGACTATAGCGACGAAACCACCACCGACGACCAGGGAGTATACTCCCTGGAGCTGCCTGACGGCAGCTATACCCTTACTGTTTCCAAGGAGGGGTACGATGAGGTGACGGAGACTGTAGAGGTGCCCGGCGCTGATATTAGTAATAAGGACATTACATTAAGTACCACCAAGATCGTAGAGATTCCCAGCAACGGCGTGTTTGACAACTGGACACAGGTGGAGGCCAGCAAGAAGGGAACTCCTGTAGATCCTGAAGTGGTGGAGGGCAAGCTGGTATTGCAGGCTGACCCAACCAACGGGTTTAATTTTGCCAGCGCCACTCCCGCAATCTTCACCAGCAGCGAGATAGCAACGGCGCTGGCAAAGGTTCAGGGAGAGAAATTCCTGTCTTTCACGGTGGTGCCGGAGTGTGTAAAGGCCAATCAAGCGGTACCTGACTATATCGCTTTTGCCATTAACCTTGAGTACAATGGAGGGGTTAATGGCAACGCGCGGGCATACCACATTGGCTTTTACAATGCCGATACCGATGCCAATTCGGGCACGTGGTTTGTTCAGAAATATACCGACAATGGCAGCCCATATAATAATATCAGCGTCCCCATTGTAAAGGGGGGAGTGCCGCTGAAGTTTGAAATACGGTGGGACGACAGTGCCGTAAGCATGAGCGTCAACGGTACAAAAATTTCTCTTGGAGATAATGGAAACATGACCGGCATAGCCGCCACGAATAATGTGGGGATTTCACTTGCCGGAAAGTCGTTCAGCGACGGCACCCTGCAAAATGTAGCCCGCACCACCAAGCTGACCCTGTCCGACATCCACTACTCCGGGCAGGAGACCGTTACCGGCCACTACGTGCGGGGCGTAGTACGCGATAATAGCGGCAGGGCCCTGGCCGGGGCTACGGTGACCGCCAGCGATGACACCACCGCTACTGCCGACAACAACGGCGCTTACAGCATGGTGCTGGCTGAGTCCAGCGAGGCGTACACCCTTACCGCCAGTATGGACGGGTACGGGGACCAGAGGGTCGAAGTAACAGTGAACGAGAACTCTGCCGAGGAGGATCTGGAGAACGTCAGCTTCAACCTGGAGCTGCTGCCCGTCCTCACCGGCAAGGTGACGGAGAAGGGTACCGCGAAGGCTGTGAAGGGCGCGTCAGTGGCGCTCTACGAGGCCGGTGCGGAAGAGGACGCAGAGCCCTTCAAGACGGCGGTCTCCGGCGAGGACGGTACATACCGCATCATCGGCGTGCCCAGCGGCGACTACACTCTGAAGGTGAGCTGCGAGGGGTATACGGAGGCCACCGTTGAGACCGTGACGGTGGGGAGTGCGGACGCTGTGCAGAACGTGGAACTGGAGGTATATACGGTTCCGTTCTATACGCTGTCCACCGCCAGTATGGACGTCATGGTGGACCAGACATTCCCCCGCGTCATTAAGTACATCATGAAGGGCGAGCTGGCCGGTGAGGAGCTGTGGGGCCAGAGCGCCATTCTGGACACCATCAAGATCAACGGCACGGATGTAAAGCCTACGGTCACCAGCGAAGTGGTGGGCAGCGAGAAAGCTGTTTATACCATGGTAATTGACAGCGGCAACAACAACGGCACCGGCGTCACCGCCACTATCACCGCCGAGCTGCGCGTGGGTCTGGACGGCCTGAACGATCCCGGCAGCGACGCGGCGGACCGGACCCTGGGCTTCTACATCACAGATGTGACCTACCCCAACAATAATGACAAGCTGGCGAACCCGGTGGAGACCATTGAGATTCCCAACCACAGTTTGGTCTCCGTCCGCTCCACCGAGCCGGGCGCGGCGGTGACCGGCGGCAAGCAGGCTGCCAATACCACCGAGAGCGGCGATGTGAGCTATCCCGCCGCAGGCAATGAGAACTTTGCGGGCTACACAGAGGACTTCTTCGCCGCCTTTGTGTACAACGACAGCCTGTCGGCCAGTCTGGCCAGCAACTCCGCCTATGCCGCCCGCGGTACGGCCGGCGACCAGTGCTACCCCGTCCGCGCCCAGTTTGACGCCAAGGACGGCGGCAGCAGCGTGGCCATCGGCCTGGGCAGCACCCTGTGGTACTACCACTACGATATTTCCAAGAGCGAAGGCGGCGGCCTCAAGGCGCTGACGGAGGATCAGCTTCCCAAGGCAAAGCGCATCATGGAGCCCCTTGAGACGCCCTTTGCCAAGGTGGTGATTACCGGCGACATGAACGGCAACCGCGAGGTGGACTGGCAGGACGCCGCCATCGCCTACCGGGAGACCGTGATGCACATCCCCGCCGGCGGCGAGGGCGTGGCGGATTCGGTGAACCTGCGCATCTCCATGAACTTCGGCTCCATGGCCACCAACCCCTTCCTCATCGCGCTGGACAACGTCAAGCGGGTGGCGGCCCACACCGACGGGCTGGGTCAGTTCGTGCTCCTCAAGGGCTATGCCGGCGAGGGCCACGACTCCAACCACCCCCAGTATGACAACATCGGCGTGCGCATGGGCGGGGCGGAGGACATGGTGACCCTGATGCGGGAGGGCGGAGAGCTGGGCGCCGTCTTCGGCATCCACACCAACGCCTCCGAGTTCTATGCCGAGGCCATTGAGGAAGAGAACCAGGTGCTCAGATATGCCGCCGGCGGCATGAAGTACGGCTGGAACTGGCTGGACCAGGGTATCTCCATCAACGCCGTGTACGACTACGCCATGGGTCTGCGCAAAACCCGCTGGGATAAACTCTACAACATCGTGCGGGGCTATCCCTTCGTGGTGTACGTGGACGTGTGGGGCAACAACACCTCCGGTACGGAGGACGCGTTCCAGACCCGCGCTCTCTCTGAGGAAATTATCAGCCACGACGGCTGGCGGATCGCCCACGAGTGGGCTTGGGCCAACCCCTATGAGTCCACCTTCCAGCACTGGACCACCGACTTTACCTATGGCGACTACAGCCAGAAGGGCAAGCTGAGCGGCAATGTGCTCCGCTTCATCCTCAACCAGTACAAGGACTCCTTCCCGCCCGACTTTGCCAGCTACGGCGGCTCGGCCAACGCCCCCCTGCTGGGCGGTCCGGCCATGCAGGGCTTCGAGGGCTGGCAGGGCGACGGCGAATACAGCCTGTCCATCTATAACACCTATAACCAGATGATCTACACCAAGTTCCTCCAGCACTACCCCGTGGTGGAGTGGATCAACGCCGATGCGCCTGTGGTGATCCCCTACAACGGCGGCGGCGCGGGCGGTTCCCGCAGCAATTCTACCACCTCCAGATGGACGCCTGAGACCCAGATCCGCCTGAGCGACGGCGCGGACGAGATCGTCGTCACCCGCGGCACCAGCGGCCGGGTGGTGACCGACTTCGGGATGGATACGGTGGATAAATTCCTGGAGGGCGAGACCGAGTACCGCTCCCGCGTGGTCACGCTCAACGGCAAGGTCATCGCCGAGGGCGCGCCTGCCTCCGCAGGCGAGGACAACACCTTCCCGAAGGAAAAGGCTACCCTGCGCTACCTGATCCCCTGGTACTGGGACAACGAGGGGGAGCGCGTCGCCCCCGCCGACGAGAAGCTCTACCACTGGAACGCCACGAGCGAGGCGACCGAGTGGGAGCTGCCCGACGGCTGGGAGAACCTCTCCAGCGTGATGATCTATGAGCTCTCCGACCAGGGCCGGGGCGCCGGCAGGCGCGTCAGCGTCAGCAATGGCTGGATCACCCTGAGCGGGATCAAGCCCAACACCGGCTATGTGGTCACCAAGGACGCCGGGAGCGCGCCCGCGCCCCAGATCAACTACGGCACGGACCTGTATCTGGAGGACCCCTCCTTCAATCTGGATACCGCCAAGGGCCCCTGGACCGTCTCGGGCAGCGGCAGCGCCGTGCGTACCACCAACACCGAGGGCATCTCCGTCCTGAAGATGATCGGCGCTGTCTCTGTGAGCCAGAAGCTGAGCGGGCTGCAGGCCGGCAAGGTCTACGCCATGTACGCGGCGGTGGACAACCGCTCCAACGCCAAGGCGGTGATGACCATTACGGACAGCAGCGGCAAGGTGGTGGCCACCAACTACACGGAGCGCTCCATCGCCAGGAACTACATCAGCTCCTACTACCTCCACAACGGCCACGGCATGGAGGCGGGTACCAGCTTCTTCCAGAATATGTTCCTGTACTTCACCCCCCAGGCGGGAGAGACCTATACCCTGACTCTCTCCCGGACGGCGGGCAGCGGCAGTGTCTACTTTGACGACATCCGCACTGTGGAGTACAGGGGCAGCGAAAGTCCCGTGGTCTATGACCCGGAGACCGGCGCGGCCACCGAGCTGCACCAGGACTTCGAGAACGTGCCCCAGGGCATCTGGCCCTTCGTGGTGGGCCCCGTGGAGGGCGTGGCGGACAACCGCACCCACCTGTCCGAGCTGAATGGGAAATTTACTCAGGCGGGCTGGGACGTGAAGAAGATGGACGACGTGATCGACGGCAAGTGGTCGATCAAGAGCAACGGCCTGCACGGGCGGAACAACCTGGTGTACCAGACCATTCCCCAGAACTTCCGCTTTGAGCCCGACAAGGTCTACACCGTCAGCTTTGACTACGAGCTGGGCTCTGCGGGCTCCTACGTGGCCGTGGTGGGCGACGGGGCTTACGCCGGTCTGGGCAGCCTGACCGTCCACAACCTGGAGCAGACCCTGGACAAAAACGTGCCCAACAGCAGCGGCGTGGCCGGCAACGACACCGCCGAGGCCAAGGTGGGGCACATCGAGTTCACCGTGGTGGGCAGCAAGAGCGGGCAGACCTGGGTGGGTATCTACTCCAAGGAGAACGCCAACAGTCAGGGCACCTCCGGCTCGGAGGCGGCGTTCGGCGGCTATCTGGACTTCGTGCTGGATAACCTGTCCATTGAGCTGGCCGCCCCGGAGAAAAATGAGCTGGCCCTTCTCCTGCAGGAGGCCGACCCCATGGTGGAGGAGATCTATACTGAGGAGGCTGAAGGCGATTGGGAGGCCTTTGTGCAGGCCCGCACAGATGGTCATACCGTCTTCAGCAATGAGAACGCTACTACCGCAGAGGTCAACGCTGCGGTGAATACGCTGAGAGCGGCGATGGCGAAGCTGACGAAGGCGGTCATCTCCATCTCCGGCACGGTGACCAATACCCTCAATGCGGCTGTGGAGGGCGCGGTGCTGACCCTGGAGGACGCAAACTACTTCCCCACGGGCCTTACCATCACCACCGGCGCGGACGGCAAGTTCCAGTTTGTCAGCAAGAGCGGCGTGGAGCTGATCCCCGGCACCTACCACATCAAGGCTGAGGGAACGGGCTACTATGTCACCACTACAAGTGATATTGTGGTGACCAAGGCGGACGGTGTTAAGATCCAGAACATCCAGCTGGAGGCCGAGGCTCCGGGCGCTTACGTCAACGACTTCAACGGCGGCGACATCTCCATGATGGGGCCGGTGGTGGATGGGCCGGCGAACGAGCTGCCCACGACGGAGTGGGTGGAATACAACGGCAGCGGCGCGCTGAAGGTGATCTGGAACGGTCTGGGAAATCAGGCCGCCCGACCCATCAACAATGTGGTGGATAAGACGATCTCCTTTGCCAACGGCACCTTCTCCTTTGATGTAACCGCGCTGACCACAGGTAAGCGGTTCAATGTCACTATGCGCACCACCTCCGGCAGCAACCGTTTGACGGTTGGTCAGGAGGACAGCCCCAATAAATGGTTCTGTGAGTACTGGGGCGCAGACGGCAGCGGCACTTGGACCGATCCTCAGGACAACAGCGGAAAACCGTATGTTGAGCCGGGCGCTACCCGGAACGTCCGTGTGACACTGGACGGCTATGATGTCACGGTCTATATCGACGGCATGGCGGTTTACACAAATAATTTGCAGAACATTGGCGCAATTACGACGCCCGGCTGGTGCGGCATCAACATGAGCGGCAATCAGGGCAGCGAGTTCATTCTCGACAACATCCGCATCATTCGTGCCGACCCGGCTGATGGCGTGCAGAACGTCACCGGAACCATTACCGCCCGCAGCGGCGTGGCCGTCTCCGGTGCGGCTGTGGAGCTGTACAAGGACGGGGCCCGCGTCGCGGGTACCGCCACCAACGCGCTGGGCCAGTACCAGGTCTCCCGTGTGGAGCCCGGCGCCTATACGCTGAAGGTCAGCGCTCCCTTCTTCAAGAGCCAGGAGAAGAGCATCACCGTGACCGACGGCAGCGATCTGACCGGTCAGGACTTCACCCTCATCCCCGACATCTCCAGCCTGACCGCCCTCATTGAGCAGGTGGAGGCGCTGAAGGAGGAGGATTACACCGAGGAGAGCTGGGCTGTGCTGGCCGAGGCTCTGGCCGAGGCGAAGAAGATCGACGGCGCCAGCAGTGTCGCGGCCCTGAACACCGCCTACCGCAACCTGAGCAACGCCCGGGACGCTCTGGAGGCGAAGGAGGCGGACGCGGTCGACTACTCCGCGCTGCGCGAGCTCTACAATGAGATGGCGCTGGTGGAGAACGAGGGCTACACCGCCAGCGCTTGGGAGAATTTCCAGGCGGCGCTGGGCATAGCCCTGGAGGTTCTGTCCAGCGAGACCACCCAGAAGCAGGTGGATTTGGCCAGAGACGGCCTCCAGAGCGCCTTTGATTCGCTGGAGCTCGAATATGTGGCGCCGGACCTCAGCGCCCTTCGCGCGGCCTATGCGGCGGCTGAGGGCGTGACCAATGAGAACTATACTGAAGAGAGCTGGACCGCTTTCGAGACCGCTCGGGCGCTGGCCAAGAGGATTCTGGACAGCGACGGTCTGGGCTATACCCAGGAAGCCGTGGACGAAGCTGCCGGCGATCTGATCGCCGCGCAGGAGGCTCTGGTGAAGAATTCTGGCGGCGACAACCCCGGCGGTGACGGCGACAATCCTGGCGGCGACGGCGATAATCCCGGCGGTGACGGCGATAACCCTGGAGGCGACGGTGATAATCCCGGCGGCGACAATGACAACTCCGGCAGCAACGGCGGCAGCACTGGCGGCAGCAGCGGCGGCAGTTCCTCCAAGCCCGACGCGCCGTCCACCAGCACGACGGAGAACCCGGACGGCAGCATCACCACCGTTGTGACGGATACCAAGACCGGCACTGTCACCACCACCACCGAGTGGCCGGACGGCCGCAGGGAAGTGATCGTGGTGCAGGCGGACGGTACGGTTACCCAGACCAAGACCGACGCCGAGGGCGGGCAGGCTGAGAAGGTTACGGATCCCGAGAAAAACGTGACCATTACAGTGACCGACCCCGCCGGCGAGACGCTGGTGAGAGCGGAGGTTCCCGCGCAGCTTCCCACTCCGGAGCAGCGGTTTGCGGATGTTCCCGGCGGCCACTGGGCGGATGACGCCATCCATCAGATGGCGGGCCTGGGCCTGGTGAACGGCGTGGGCGGCAACCGGTTCAACCATCAGGGCGACATGAAGCGCGGCGACCTGGCTGTGATTCTCGCCCGGCTGTCCAACGGCGCAGGGGACTATCCTCTGACATTCACGGATGTGCCCGCCGGTAAGTACTATGCCGGCAGCATCGCCTGGGCGGCGAAGACCGGTGTGGTCACAGGCCGCAGCGATGAGCTGTTCATGCCGGAGGACACCATCACCCGCGCCGAGCTGGCCGTGATGCTGTACCGCTATGCGAAGCTGCTGAAGCTGGATACCGCGGTATCCGGCAGCGAGCTGAACGGCTTTGCGGACAGCGGCAGCGTCGCTGACTGGGCGGCAGAGGGTATGTCCTGGTGCGTGAAGAACAGGATTCTCCAGGGTAAGAACGGCGGCATCCTGGATCCCAGGACCAACGTTACCCGTGCGGAGGTGTCCGTGATGCTCCAGCGGTTCATCAATCTGATGAAGTAAGCACAGACGAAAGAAAGCATCCGGGGGAGGCCGAAAGGCCTCTCCCGGATGCTTTTTAGGAGGATGGGGTGAGGAGAGCAGAGACGTGGGCCGTTCCGCCCGGCGATGTCCGGCCGTTTGAACCCGCAGGGGGCGGCGGGGCCGTCACAATATTTTCCGCGCCGCCGGATAGCTCTTGCAATCCCCATACCGCTGTGATACAATGGGCGGGAAAAAGCGGGGCGGGGCGGAACTTTTTTCGGCTTTTCCGCCGGAGGTCCCGCCTCTTCGAACGCATACGACAGATAAATTTGGGGGACAAGACAATGTTAACAGCAATTGTAGGCATCAACTGGGGCGACGAGGGCAAGGGCCGCATGGTGGACCTGCTCAGCCAGCGCTACGGCGTGGTGGTGCGCTACCAGGGCGGCAACAACGCCGGCCACACGGTGGTCAACGACCGGGGGAAGTTCATCCTCAACCTGATGCCCTCCGGCATCCTGCGCGCCGGCACCGTGAACGTGCTGGGCCCCGGCATGGTCATCGACTTAGAGCACCTGTGCGGCGAGGCCCAGCGTCTGCGGGAGGGCGGCATTGAGGTGACGCCGGAGAACCTGAAGATCAGCGACAAGGCCACCATCTGCATGCCCTACCACAAGCTGCTGGACTGCCTGGAGGAGGACCGGCTGGCGGGGAAGAAGTTCGGCTCCACCCGCCGGGGCATCGCGCCGGTCTATGCCGACAAATATATGAAGAAGACCCTGCGCATGGGGGACCTGCTGGACCTGGAGGCCCAGGCCGAGCGCGTGGCGGACATCGTGGAGTGGAAGAACCTGACGGTAGAGAAGGGCTACGGCCACGCGTCCATCCGGGCGGAGGAGGTCATGGACTGGCTGCGGCAGTTCGGCCTGCCCTGGCGGGAGTTCATCTGTGACACCTCCCTCTACCTGGACCAGGCCGCCGGCCAGGGGAAGGACATCCTCTTTGAGGCTCAGCTGGGGGCCCTGCGGGACATCGACTTCGGCATTTTCCCCTATACCTCCAGCTCCTCCACCATCTCCGCCTACGCCCCCGTGGGGGCGGGCCTCCCCGGCCGGCGGCTGGACAGCGCCATCGGCATTATGAAGGCCTACTCCAGCTGCGTGGGGGAGGGGCCCTTCACCTGTGAGTTCTTCGGGGAGCAGGCCCGCCAGCTCCGGGAGGCCGGCGGCGAGTACGGCGCGGCCACGGGCCGCCCCCGCCGCGTGGGGGGCTTCGATGTGGTGGCCAGCCGCTACGGCGTGCGGATGCAGGGGGCCACGGAGCTGGCTCTGACCAAGCTGGACGTGCTCAGCGCCCTGGAGCGGATCCCCGTGTGCGTGGCCTACGAGATCGATGGGGAGCGGGTGACCGAGTTCCCCTCCGGCCGCCGTCTGGAGCGGGCCAAGCCGGTGTATGAGGAGTTCCCCGGCTTCGGCGATGTATCCCGCTGCCGGAGGAGGGAGGAGCTGCCCCAGGCCGCCCTGGCGTATATCGCCTATCTGGAGAAGGCGGTGGACTGTCCTATCAAGTACGTCTCCGTAGGCGCGGAGCGGGATGCCTTCGTGGAGATGTTCTGACGCCGGAAGAGCGCCCGGACTGCGGCGGCGGTCCCTGTAGGAACGAAAAAAAGCCCCGGGAGCGGTGAGCTCCCGGGGCCTTTCTCATCCATGGCAAAGGGCGTTCTGCGTGCGGGGGACGGGGGTCAGTGGCCGGTATCCACAAATACGATGCTGGAGTCCCCCTTCCGGGCCTGCTCCAGTACCGCCGCCGCCAGCTTCTGGAAGGATCCATAGGAGGAGGTGGCGCCGGTGATGGCATCGATGGGGGCCTCGCCCTGCCCCGACAGGAGCTGCCCGGCGTAGTAGCGGGTATACTCATTGGGGTAGGTGCCGTTGGAGTGGAGCATGTTCTGCATGTAGGCGTTGTCCCAGCTCTTGATAAAGCCGCTGGCGTTCTCCGCGTTGTACTCCACGGAGATGATGCTCCCGCCCTTGACCAGGATGGTGATGTACTCCTTCCAGCCGAAATTGTAGGCGGCGGCCTGGGCGGTGTAGTAGCCGTCCTGAAGCTCCGTATCGCTGCCGCAGGCCGTGAGAGAGACTGCCAGCAGCAGGGTCAGTATGAGGCTCAGAATCCGTTTCATCTGCCGTCTTCCTCCTTCACAATAAAGCGCTTTACCTGGAAGCGGAGGGCCTCCGCCTCCCGGGCCAGCAGGCCGCTGGACTGCTCGGTGCCGCCGGCGTTCTGCAGGTTCCGCTCCGCGATGGCGGCGATGGTGCCGATGCGCTCCTCCATAACCGCCAGGGCGCTCTCCTGGCCCTGGACCGCCGCCGCCAGCTGGTCGGTGATGGCGCCGATCTGGCCGGAGACGGCGGAGATGTTCCGCAGGGAACCGGCGGTATCGGCGGTCAGCTCCACGCCGGTCTGAATGATGGCGCGGGTGCTGCTGACCATGTCCGCGGCGCTCTGGGCGGCCTCGCTGCTGCGGGAGGCCAGCTGGCGGACCTCGTCGGCCACCACGGCGAAGCCCTTTCCGGCGCTGCCCGCCCGCGCCGCCTCCACGGAGGCGTTGATGGCCAAGATGCCGGTCTGGAAGGCGACGTCCTCGATGGCCTTGGCGATCTGGGTGATCCGCTGGGCGTTGTCGCTGATGCCGTCCATGGCGCGGGAGAGGGCGTCCATACGGGTGTTGGCGTCCTGGATGCACTGGGCGATCTCGGCAGTCTTCGTCCGGGTCTGGCCGCTGCTGTCCTTGACGCTGGACAGGCGGTCCTTTACCCGGGACACCTCGTCCACCAGCTCCTCCGTGGACTGGGTCTGCTCCAGGGAGGCCTGGTGCAGCTGGGTGGACTGGCCGCTCAGCTCCTCGCTCATCTCCGCCAGGCGGCCGGCGGCGTTCCGGAAGCCCAGGATGGTCTCGTTCATGGACTGGCGGATGGCGCCCAGGCTGGAGCGGATCAGGGTGAAGTCTCCTCTGTAGTCCACCTGGGGAACTGCGGTCAGATCGCCGTCCGCCATGCGGGTCAGCACCTGCTGGATGTCCGATATGTAGCGGTTGACGCTCTCTACCGTGTCGCCCAGGGTGTGGGTCAGCACCTCCAGCTCGTCTCCGGAGCGGACCTGCAGGACGGCGGTATGGAGATCGCCGCCGGACAGGGCCACCATCCGGTCCGTTACGCCCCGCACCGGCTGGGAGATGGACCGGGCCAGGCGCAGCACCAGCAGGATGGACACCGCCAGCACCGCCGCAGTGGCCAGCACTGCCACCAGCATGGCGCCGTTGATATAGGAGGCGTAATCCGCCTTGGGCACCTGGATGACCAGGGACCAGCGGGTGCCCCGGATGGGGGAGAAGGCCGCCAGCATGGTCTGGCCGTCCACGGGGAACTCTGCGGCGCCGGTTTCGTCGCTGGTCGCCCGGAGGGCGGCGTCCTGGTTGCCGCCGGTGAGCTGGCTGATGGTGGCCCCGGACAGGACCAGGGACTGGTCCGGGTGGCCGGTGACGTCGCCTGAGTGGCTGACCATGTAGGCCGTGCCGTGCCGGCCCAGGTTGATGCTGCTGATGACGTCGTTGAGCGTATCGTATTTATAGACCCCCACCACGTACAGGATGGTCTCCCCGTCCGCCTTCACAGGCATGCCCATGGTGATGCCCAGCCGCCCCTGGGAGCGGGTGGAGCCGTCGGTGGTCAGGTTGTCCGTCTCCCGGAGGAGGGAGAAAAAGCCGTCCTCCAGGCGGTCCGGCGCGCCGCTGGTTCCCTGGACCAGGCGGCCGTCCAGGCCGTAGAGGGCGATGGTGTACAGCTCGTAGATCTCGGCGGCCTCGGTGAGCGCCTCCTCCCGGCTCTCGCGGAGCGCGCCGGCCTCATCGCCGGAGGGCGGGTTCATGCGGGGGTCTCCGGCGATGGTCATCATCCGGTCCGCCAGCATGTGGATGTTGGCCTCCACCGTCTTGGCCGACTGCCTGGCCATCGGCTGAAGGCTGTCCAGCAGGATGCTGTTGGCAAGGGACTGCATGGCCGCCGCCATGATGACGCAGCACACGACGACCAGCACCAGGATGTTCAGAATCGTGTTTTTCAGGATTCTGCCATTGAGGCTCCGCCTCATCTCCCGACCGTGGGAGTCCGCTTTTTTCCGGGACACGTTTTACTCGCTCCTTATTCTATATTTTTGGCTGGGATATAGTGGCAGCCGGCAAATACCAGCTGTTACTACTATGCGTCAGGATTCAAGGCAAAATGAAGCTGCTGACAAAGCGGGTTTTCCAAATGGTACTTTTTGTAAGGTTTCAGAAAACGGGACTTTGTCAACAGATCCACTTTTAACACAGTATATCACAGGCGGCCGGAAAAGGGAAGCCCCTTTCTGCGGGAGCCGGGCCGGAAATGAGGGCGGCAAAAAAGAGGGCGCGCGCAGAAAATTTCCTCTTGCAATCCCGGCCGCAATCGTGTATAATACCTCCAGCACCATGAAATACCCTCCGCAGGCATTCGCGTTGAGGTTCCGGTCTCGCGCAATGGAAGCCTGTGAACCATGTCAGGCGGGGAACCGAGCAGCATTAAGCGGGACGATATGTGCCGCGAGGGCGCCGGTTCGGAGCGGATGCTTGCGGAGAGGATTTCATGGTGCATATTCTATCTGCGGACAGAGAACCGCGGACCGGAGGGGAGAGCGGCGCGATGTATCAGGCGTTATACCGCAAGTGGCGGCCCAGGGCCTTCGAGGACGTGGTGGGACAGGAGCACATCACCGGCACCCTGCGCCGGCAGGTGCAGCAGGGGCGGCTGAGCCACGCCTACCTCTTCACCGGCACCCGGGGCACCGGCAAGACCACCTGCGCCAAGATTCTGGCCAAGGCCGTCAACTGCCTCCACCCCGCGGACGGGGACCCCTGCGGCCAGTGCGCCGCCTGTCAGGGGATCGACAGCGGCAGCCTGCTGGACGTGCTGGAGCTGGACGCGGCGTCCAACAACGGCGTGGACCACGTCCGCGCCCTGCGGGACGAGGCCATCTATTCCCCGGCCAGCGTCAAGTACCGGGTGTACATTGTAGATGAGGTCCACATGCTCTCCACACCGGCCTTCAACGCCCTGCTGAAGATTCTGGAGGAGCCCCCGGCGCACCTCATCTTCATCCTGGCCACCACGGAGCTCCACAAGGTGCCCGCCACCATCCTCTCCCGGTGCCAGCGGTTCGCCTTCAAGCGCATCCGGCCCCAGGACATCAGCGCACGGCTGCTGTACGTGGCCCAGCGGGAGGGGCTGGAGCTGCTGCCGGAGGCGGCGGAGCTGCTGGCCCGCCTGGCCGACGGGGCGCTGCGGGACGCGCTGAGCCTGCTGGACCAGTGCGCCGGCGGCGGCGGGACCATCGACAGCGGCCGGGTGCTGGACGTGCTGGGACTGGCGGGGAACATACAGACGGCGGAGCTGATGGAATGCGTCCTCCGCCGGGACGCCGGGGAGGCTCTGGCGTACCTGCACCGGCTGTACGCCGGGGGGCGGGACGTGGGGGCCCTGCTGGGGGAGCTGTCCGTTCTGGCCCGGGACCTGCTTATCCGCATGACCGCCCGGTCCGGGGGGGAGGAGCTGCTCAGCGGCGGCTACGACGGCCCCACAATGGACCGGCTGAGCCAGGGGCTGAGCCCCGCCCGGCTGCTGTTTATGACCAGCCATCTCCAGAGCGCCTGTGCCGCCCTGCCCATGAGCCCCAACCGGCGCACCGACGCGGAGCTGTGCCTGCTGCGGCTGTGCGACGAGGGGCTGTGCGGCGACGTGACGGCCCTGGCCGCCCGCCTGGCCCGGCTGGAGGAGGGGGGAGGCGTCCGGGTCCCTCCGGCGGCCCCCCGGCCCGCGCCGCAGAAGGCGGTCCCCGCCGGTCCGCCCCCCTGGGACGAGGCCCCGCCGCCCCCTGACGCGCCGCCCTGGGAGGAGCCCGCGGCTTCCCCGCCGGAGGAGGGCCCGCCCCCCAGGGGCCGGCCGGCGCAGCCACCGGCCCCCGCTGATCCGCAGAAGCCCGCCCCCCCAGCGGCGGCCCGGCCCCCGGAGGGCGCCGGCGGCGACGCCGGACTGTGGCGGGAGCTGGTGGAGCAGTACAAAAACCAGCTCACCCCCATGTACTGGTTTATGCTGGACGACGCCGGCGGCGCTATGGAGGGGGACGTGATGGCGGTGCGCTGCGGCGACGAGCTGACGCTGGAGAGCCTCAACTGCCCGGAGGTGGCGGAGGTCATCCGGTCTGTCACCAGCCAGCGGCTGGGGCGGCCGGTGTCGGTCCGCTTTCTGCTGGGCGCCGGGGAGGCCTCCGCCCCCCAGGACAAGCTGGAGGAGCTCATCCGCCAGGGGAGCCGCTACGACAGCTTCACCGTCAAATAAAAATTCCTATAACTGAACCGGGAGAGCCGCCTGCTTCAGACGGCCCTCCCGGCTTTTTTGCCCCGCGGGCGGCTACCGGATGAAGTTGGTTTTGACCGGCGGCTCCTGGACGGGGAGGGGGACGCCCGCCGCCCGGCCGGCCTCCAGGCACCGCAGCAGCCAGGCCATGTTGCGGCCCAGCTGGCGCATGACCGCCATGCCCTCCAGGTCCTGGCGGACCTCGTCGGGGGTGTTCCCGTGGACCATGGGCCAGTAGCGGGAGGAGACCACGGGCATCTGGCTGATGGTGAAGTACTTGTTGAGCTGGTCGATGGCGGCGGTGGTTCCGCCCCGGCGGGCGGAGACCACGGCGGCGGCGGGCTTGAGCTGCAGGGCGCTCTTGGCGGAGTAGAAGAGCCGGTCCAGGGCGCAGGTGACCTGTCCCGAGGCGGCGGCGAAGTGGACCGGGGAGCCCACCACCAGGCCGTCGCAGTTCCGCATCCGCTCTGCGGCGGCGTTGACCGCGTCGTCACAGACGCAGCGGCCCAGCTTGGCGCAGGCCCCGCAGCCCCGGCAGCCGGCGGTGTCCCCCTGGCCCAGCCAGAACAGCTCGGTCTCCACTCCCTCGCCCTCCAGGGCGGCGGCCACCTCCGCCAGAGCGGTGTGGGTGCAGCCCTCCTTGTGGGGCGAGCCGTTGAGAAGCAGTACTTTCATAAGCGGTACCTCCTGAGATGAGAGTCTTGCTCTTCAGTATAGCAGATTCCCCGGAAAAGGCAATGGCGCGCGCCGCTCTTTTTACCAGAATTTTTGCGCCAGCGCCTTGCTGTTTGGGAAAAAGTCTGGTATAATTACCGTGCCGGTTTGCAGCCTCCCCATGGAGCGCGCGCGGCAGACAACTCCCTGCGCCATTGCAGCCATAGAAAGGACGTGGACTCCATCAACAGCGAACAGACGCGCAGACAGAAGATTCTTATCGCGGACGACTCGGAGATGAACCGCTCGATCCTGGCGGATATGCTGGGAGAGGAGTATGATATTGTGGAGGCGGAGGACGGCGTGAAGGCCGTGGCGGCCCTGCAGAAATATGGAACGGAGATCAGTCTGCTCCTGCTGGATATTGTCATGCCGGAGATGGACGGGTTCGAGGTGCTGGCGGTGATGAACAAGAACCGCTGGATTGAGGACGTGCCCGTCATCATGATCTCCGCCGAGACCTCCCCCGCATTCATGGAGCGGGCCTTCTCCCAGGGTGTGACCGACTTTATCAGCCGCCCCTTCAACGCGCTGCTGGTCTACCGACGGGTGGTCAACACCATTTTCCTCTACGCCAAGCAGAAGAAGCTGGCGGGCATGGTGGCCGACCAGATCTACGAAAAAGAGAAGCAGAGCACCCTGATGATCGACATCCTCAGCCACATTGTGGAGTTCCGCAACGGGGAGAGCGGCCAGCATGTGCTGCATATCCGCACCCTCACGGAGCTGTTTCTCCACCATCTGCAGCACAAGACCGACCGCTACCCCCTCTCCCAGGCGGATGTGTCCCTCATCAGCACCGCCTCGGCCCTCCACGACATCGGGAAGATCTCCATCCCCGACGAGGTCCTCAACAAGCCCGGCCGGCTCACAGACCAGGAATTTGAGATTATGAAGACCCACACGGTGGTGGGGTCTCAGATGATGGACAATCTGCCCATCCACACCGAGGAGCCCCTGGTGAAGGTGGCCCGCTCCATCTGCCGCTGGCACCACGAGCGCTGGGACGGGCGGGGCTACCCCGACGGCCTGCGGGGGGACGACATCCCCATCGGCGCCCAGATCGTGGCCCTGGCCGACGTGTACGACGCCCTCACCAGCGAGCGGGTGTACAAGCGGGCCTTCCCCCACGAGGTGGCGGTGCAGATGATTCTGGACGGCCAGTGCGGGGCCTTCAACCCCCTGCTGCTGGAGTGCCTGGTGGAGGTGGCCGAACGCCTGCCCCAGGAGCTGTCCGGCGGGAGCAGCGAGGAGCGGGTCAGCCGCATGGAGATGCGCTCCGTGGCGGAGGAGATGCACCGCCACGAGGAGCTGTCCGCCTCCGAGCGCACCCTGCACCTTTTGGAGCATGAGCGGATGAAGTACAGCTTCTTTGCCGCCATGAGCCAGGAGGTCCAGTTCGAGTACACCCTCACGCCCCCTATGATCACCCTGAACACCTGGGGCGCCAACAAGTTCGGCCTCCAGGAGACGGTGCTCGACCCCTTCAGCAACCAGCAGGTGCTGGACATCATCAGCGAAGACAGCCTCCAGGGCCTGTCCAAGGCGCTCAGAAGCAGCACCCCGGCCCAGCCCCTGGTAAAGTACGAGTGCAAGATCCGCATCCAGGGGGAGGAGCGCTGGTGCCGGGTGATCGCCAGGGCCACCTGGTCCGCCGACGACGTCCCCGCGTTCACCGGGGCCATCGGCAAGGCCACCGACATCCACGACTCCCGCATGAAGCTGGACGCCCTGGAGCGCATGGCCTCCCACGACACCCTCACCGGCCTTTTCAACCACGCCGCCGCCAAAAAGCGGATCATAGAGCAGCTCGACGACCGGCCCCATGGCCGCTTCGTTCTGGCCATCTTCGACCTGGACCACTTCAAGTCCGCCAACGATACATACGGCCACATGTTTGGCGACGAGGTGCTGAAATTCCTGGCGGCAAAGCTGTGCGAGTGCACCCGCGGGGTGGACATCGCCGCCCGGGTGGGGGGGGATGAGTTTCTGCTGTTCCTGGAGTACCAGGGGGAGTTTGAGCCGATTATTGCCCGTATCTTCGCCTCCCTGTCCGGCTGCACCTACCAGAGCTTCCCCATCTCCGTCAGCATGGGCGTGGCCCGCACGGACGTGGTAGGCACCGATTACGAGGATCTGTTCCACGCCGCAGATCAGGCGCTGTACACCGTCAAGCGCTCCGGGCGGGGGAATTACCGGTTTTATGACGAGAGCATGGGCAGGATGCTGTCCGCCATCTCGCCCATTGACGGCGGCGATACCGCTGAACCGACAGAAAAAATGGAGGAGCTATCATGACGCTGAAGGAGTGCTACGCCGCCCTGGGCGGCGATTACGACGCGGTGCTGGGCCGTCTGCCCGGCGAGAAGTTTGTGCAGAAGTTTGTGCTGAAGTTTTTGAACGACGGCAGCTATGACCTGCTGCTTCGCTCCATGGAGGAGCAGAACTACGAGGAGGCCTTCCGGGCCGCCCACACCATCAAGGGCATGTGCCAGAATCTGGATTTCACCCGGCTCTACGAGTCCAGCGCCCAGCTCAGCGAGGCCCTGCGGGGCGGCGCCGCCCCCGATGCACCCTCCCTGCTTGAGCGGGTGGGGGAGGACTACCGGCAGACCGTGGAGGCCATCCGGGCGTTTCAGGCGTCGGCCGGTGTATAAACAGGCGCGGCGGCGCGGGATATGCAGAGCGGGAGGTGCCATGGGATGCGCAGCAAACTAAAAAACAGGACGACCCGGTTTTTGACGGTCAGCTTGATTCTGGTGTCCATTCTGACTGTCTTCGTTTTCTCTTTTCTGGCGGTCTACATGGACCGGCGGAGCGTGGATACCATCAGCGAGGTGGGCAAGATCTACATGAGCGGCATGAGCGAGCAGATCGCTCTCCATTTTGCCACCACCATCGACCTGCGCCTGAGCCAGGTGGAGGCGCTGGTGGAGACCCACGATCCCCGCAGCGCCCAGACCGACAAGCTGGTGAACGACCTGATCTACAGCGCCCAGGCCCGCGGCTTCAGCCACCTGGGCTTCTACTCCGCCGACGGGAATTTTGTGATGCTCTACGGCGACGAGGTGGAGGTCACCGATCCGGTCCCCTTTCTGGAGTCCCTGAACAGCGGGGAAAAGAAGGTGGCGGTGGGCACCGACTCGACAGGGAGCAAGGTGGTGCTTATGGGCGTGTCCGCCTCCTATCCCATGGAGGAGGGCGAGCAGTGCACCGCCCTGGTGGCGGGCCTGCCGGTGGACTATATCAGCGACACGCTCTCCCTCAACACCAGCGACGGCATGGTCTACTCCTACATCATCAGGAGGGACGGCTCTTTTGTCATCCGCAGCGGCGTGGCCGCCCAGGACAACTATTTTGAGCAGATGTACGTCACCTTCAACGAGCTGGGCGGCACAGATGCGGATATGTACGTCACCGCCCTCAAAAACGCCATCGAGCGGGGGGAGGACTACTCCGCCGTGCTGCAGATCGGGAAGGACCGGCGGCACATACACAGCACCAAGCTGGCCTACTCCGAGTGGAATCTGGTGGTGGTGATGCCCTATGGGAGCCTGAACGAGGAGATCTCCGACCTCAGCAGCCAGTGGATCTCCCTGGCCCTGGGCAGCAGCGGCTTGATTCTTGCGGTGCTGCTGCTGGTGTTTGTCAAGTACTTCCGGATGACCAAGCAGCAGATGATCGAGCTGGAGCAGGCACGGAAGGAGGCGGTCCACGCCAACCGGGCCAAGAGCGAGTTCCTCTCCAACATGAGCCACGACATCCGCACCCCCATGAACGCCATTGTGGGCATGACGGCCATCGCCACGGCCAATCTGAACGACATCCAGCAGGTCCGCAACTGCCTGAGAAAGATTGCCCTGTCCGGCAAGCATCTGCTGGGCCTTATCAACGATGTGCTGGATATGAGCAAGATCGAGAGCGGTAAGCTGACGCTGAACATGGACCAGATCTCCCTGCGGGAGGTGATGGACAGCATCGTCAGCATCGTGCAGCCCCAGATCCGGAGCAAGCACCAGCAGTTTGACGTCTTCATCCACGACATCTCCGCGGAGAACGTGTGCTGCGACAGCGTGCGGCTGAACCAGGTGCTGCTGAACATCCTGGGCAACGCGGTGAAGTTCACCCCCGAGGGGGGCGAGATCCACGTGGCCATGTACGAGGAGCCGTCGGACCGGGGGCCGGAGTTTATCCGCATTCACATGCGGATCCGGGACACGGGCATCGGCATGACGCCGGAGTACAAGGAGCGCATCTTCGACTCCTTCAGCCGGGAGGACAGCGCCCGGGTGCGTAAGACCGAGGGCAGCGGCCTGGGCATGGCCATCACCAAGTACATCATCGACGCCATGGGCGGTACCATCGAGGTGGAGAGCGAGCCCGGCAAGGGCACCGAGTTCCATGTGGTGCTGGATCTGGAGCAGGCCACGATCCAAGAGGTGGACATGGTTCTGCCCGACTGGAACATGCTGGTGGTGGACGACGATAAGCAGCTGTGCGAGAGCACGGTGGAGTCCCTGCGCTCCATCGGGGTGAAGGCGGACTGGAGCCTGGACGCGGAGAAGGCCCTGGAGAAGGTGGAGGAGCGCCACAGGCGCGGCGACGACTACCAGATCATCCTGCTGGACTGGAAGCTGCCGGGGATGGACGGTATCACCGCCGCCCGGGAGATCCGGCGGCTCTACGGCGATGACGTGCCCATTCTGCTGATTTCCGCTTACGACTGGAGCGAGATCGAGACAGAGGCCCGGTCGGCGGGCATTACCGGCTTTATCTCCAAGCCTTTGTTCAAATCCACCCTGTTTTACGGCCTGCGCCAGTATATGGGGGAGGCCGCCGCCCCGCTGGAGAAGGAGGAGGCGGAGATCGACCTCAGCGGCCGCCGGGTGCTGCTGGCGGAGGACAACGAGCTCAACTGGGAGATCGCCAGCGAGCTGCTCAGCGAGCGGGGCCTGGAGCTGGAGTGGGCGGAGAACGGCCAGGTCTGCCTGGAGATGTTCCAGGCGCAGCAGCCGGGGTACTACGACGCCGTACTCATGGACCTGCGCATGCCCATTATGACGGGCTATCAGGCCACCGAGGCCATCCGCAGCCTGGAGCGGGAGGACGCCAAGACCATCCCCATCATCGCCATGACGGCGGACGCCTTTGCCGAGGACGTCCAGAAGTGCCTGGACTACGGCATGAACGCCCACGTGGCCAAGCCCATCGATGTGCGGGAGGTCGCCCGCCAGCTGTTAAAGTTCATGCGGCCTTTGGAGGAGCGGCAGTGACTGACATGAGAAGGAACCGGCCGGTGCGCAAGCACCGGCCGGTTCCCCTTTTATCTATGTCGCGCGCGGCTTGCTCCGCCGGCGGGAGCGATCCTCCATTTTCAGCTTGTAGAGCTCCTCGGTGGCAAAGCTGAGCTTGGTGACCACGTTCCGCTTGGTGGGATAGCAGTAGAGGCTGTCGTTGTCGGTGGAGATGTCCACACAGTCCTCGGGGCGGATGTAGCAGTAGTCGTACTCCACGTGGAGCCCGTACATCCCCAGGGGCGGGCGGTGGATGCGGTAGGGCTGCCCGTTGTGGACGCCCTCCACGATAAAGCCGCTGTCCATGTCGTGGGTGAGCCGCGCCATCCCCAGCCTCTGGAACCGCCAGGCGTTGGGCAGGGAGAAGACCTCCACCTCGTCCTCGAAGCGGTAGGTCCCCGCCTCCAGCTGGGCGCGGACCTGACCCCGCTCCCACTCGAACCAGTCGGGGACGTAGGGAAACTCTGTCTCCCCCTCCCGGGCGTGGAGCACCCCCAGCTCGTCGAGCTCCCACTCCCGGCCGCAGGCGGCGCAGCGCAGGACGGCGCCCCGGCTCTCCATCCGGCTCTCGGTGAGGCAGCGGGGGCACTGGTACAGAATCTTGTGGAGCCCCTCGGCCCGGAAGGGCTCGGTGATGCGGATGTTCCGCTCCCGCTGCCAGCGGTACTCGTCGTACTCCATGGCGGCGCGGATGACCGCCCCGATCTCGGCAGCGGACATCTCCGCCACGTCGCCGGCGGTGAGCACCTGGGTCATGGTGGTGTAGAGGGGGACCTTCCGGGGCTGGCGGTAGTTCCAGAAGGGGGTGTGGAGGTAGTTGCCGTGGTGGAGCAGCACCACCACGGGCACGCCCTGCATCTTCACCAGCTTTCCCAGGGAGTCGGGGAGGATGGCGGTGGTGCCCGCCGGGGAGTAGCGGGCCTCGGGGTACATGCACAGGATGTCCCCGTACTCGTGGAGGACCTTCCGGGCCGAGCGCAGCAGGGTCATGTCGGTGGTGAACTTCCGCTTGCACAGGCAGCCCAGCCACTCCATGATAAAGGGACGGCGGTAGTAGCCGTCGATGGTGGCGATGTTGTTGACCGGGTGGGGCCAGGTGGCGATGGAGCACAGGTGGAAATCCACAAAGTGCATGTGGTTGCTCAGCAGGATGTAGGGGGGCTTGAGGCCCTCCATGTGGATTTTCTCAATCTCGTAGGGCTGTCCCGCCATGCTCAGGCCGCACAGGGCCCGCAGAATGGCGGTGAACACCCGCCGCTGCTTCAGGGGCGGCCGGGTGGTGTCGTAGCGCCGGAGACGGCCGTAGTTGACGTCAATGGAGTCCATGCTCCCCTCCCTCCCGCCGGGTACACACAGGCCCGGCTCAACGATTGCCTACAGTATACCACGCCGCGGGGCGCAGCGCAAATAAAAGTTTTGGATATGCCCGCTAGGGGGCGCTTCCCAAGAAAATCTTAAGAAACTTATCCAGAAATTCCCCTTGCGTTTGCGGGAGCGAGGTGTGTATAATAGAGGGGAACAGGGGGCGCAGGCCCCCGGAAGTCTTCATGGGATGGAGGGACGTCTTTTGATACAGAGCTTTCAGGAGATGACAGAGGATATTGTGACCCACCCCCTCTTTTTACAGCTGCGGACCTGCCCCCACCACGGCGGGGAGAACTCGCTGTATATCCACTCTGTGGATACGGCCAGGTGCGCTTACCGGCTGGCGCGGACATTCCACATGCAGGAGGACCGGGTCCGGGCGGTGACCAGGGCCGCCCTGCTCCACGACTTTTTCGGCTACGACTGGCAGAGCGAGCGGCACCGCCGCTTCATGCGCCGGTACTCCGGCTGGAAGAAGGTGGGGCACATGCACGCCTTCATCCACGGGGCCCACGCCGCCCGGCGGGCGGACCGCCTCTTCGGCCTGGACCAGCGGCAGCGGGAGGCCATCGCCTGCCACATGTTTCCCCTGGCGCCCTGGCCCAAGAACTCCGAGGCCTGGGTGCTCACCCTGGCCGACAAGCTGGTGGCCTCCAAGGAGATGGGCGAGACCGTCGGCTGGCACGCCAAGGCCCTGTACCGCCGGATGGTGCCGGCGGTGCGGCAGTAGGGCCCTACCGGAACCAGGGCTCTACCCGGCCGGACACAAAGGCGATGGCGGGGCCGAGGCAGAAGCCGGTGATCAGCGTCGTCAGCCCCACCGTGGACCCCAGCAGGAAGCCTGCGGACAGGATGGAGATGTCCCACAGCATGCGGACCGAGCGGGCGCTCAGCCTGCTTGTGCGGGCCGCCGCCAGCTGGGGGATGGCGTCATAGGGCGCGACCCCCAGATCCGCCGCCACATAGAAGGCGGCGGCGACCAGGAAGGCGGCCATGCTGGGGACGAACAGGAGGACCCTGGCCGCCATGGAGAAGCCCCCGGGGGGCGTTACGGCCGCCATCAGGCCCATGCAGACGTCTGCCGCGTAGCCCACGCCTAGCATATTGGCGACGGTGCCGATGCCGATGCGGGACAGGTCGAAGCGGATGACGGGGAGGAACATCAGCAGGTTGAAGGCCAGCTGGCAGGTTCCGAAGGATACGCCGGTGCGGGCGGACACGCCCAGGGTGAAGGTGGAGCAGGGGTCGGTGCCGAACCCCACGGTTTTGAATACCGCGATGCAGACGCTGATGACAAGCAGACTGGCTGTGAGGACCGCCAGTCTGCGCCCTATGCGGGGGCGCTTGAACAGGGCGGCGATGGGGGCGGATTTCATATAGGACGGCCTCTCTTTTTCGCAGAATGGCGGATGGGATGCAGGTGAGATTATAGCATCGCGGCGGCGGGCCGTCAATGTGGAAATTCACAGGCACGCAGTCTGAAAGGCGGGTACTCCTCTGGGGGAGTGCCCGATTTTATATGGTCAGAGCGGCAAAACGGCAGAAGCCGTCCGCGGCAGCCGAAAGCTCGGTGGGCCGCGGACGGTTTTTATTCATGGAGGATGCAGCCCTTGACCATGAAGATCAGACGGTCATAATGGTAACGCCGCGGTCCTCGAAGGTGTGGAGCGTGTCCGGGCTAGCCTCCTTGCCTGTGATAATCAGGTCGATGTCCTCAAAGCGGCAGATGTTGACAAAAGCAATCCGCTCAAATTTGGAGTGGTCGCAGAGGACAATTTTTTCGTAGGAGGCCTCCATCATCATCTTTTTGGACTTGACCTCCACCGCGGAGAAGTTCATAAAGCCGATGTTGGGATCGATGGCGTCAACACCCAGGAAGACCTTGTCGGCATGGATCTGCCCAATCATGGTCTCTGTAAAATATCCGTTGAGCGAGTAGTGGTCGCGGCGCAGGGAGCCGCCTAGCACCATCAGGTCAATGCTGGGAAATTGGGTCAGCACCATGGCGCTCTTCAGATCGTTGGTGGCGATGTACAGCTGGTGAAAGCTGTCCAGCACCTTCGCGAGCTCGCACACCGTGGTGCCGCTGTCCAGGAAGAGGGTTTCGTTTTCGTTGACCAGCGCCTTGGCGGCCAGGGCGATCCGCTGCTTCTCCTCCAGAAACATGTCCTGGCGCACGTCAAAGGAGGGCTCATGGGATGTGTTGAGGGCCTTCCTGACGGCGCCGCCGCGGATGCGTTTGAGAACCTCTCCCTGTTCCTCCAGCTCAAACAAGTCCCGGCGAATCGTTGACTGTGAGACGTGGAGTGCTTCGGCCAGAGCCTCGATGGATAGGACGCCGTGCTTTTGCAGTTCTTCCTGAATTTGTTCCAGCCGCTGGACTTTAAGCATTTTTTCCACCTACCTTCATATGATCAATCAATTTGAACGGATATAGGGGTACACATGGGGTAATGGCTGCAATAATTTTTCAAATCAGAGCAAAACTTTTCAACTTGTGCAGAAGTATGTCGTAAAGCCAATCTGAATAGCGCCGCCCTGGGAATGGCACTCTGCCCCTGGGGCGGCATTATTGCGCTTTCGCGCGGTATAGCGGTATAGAAGAGAGCATGCTGCTGGTAAATGCAAAAAGAAACGTGGAGAGAAGGGGCGCGAGTGGCGCTTCAGCGCATGATAAACAGCCGTTAAGCGCGACGGATCGATAGGCAATCAAAACTATTTTAATCGAAATGGAAGCTGTTGTCAAGAACCTTTCACAATCTTTCAAAATATTGCAAAATATATGCGCAATTTTGAAAAATATGTTGACACGACCGTCTATATATGGTACTCTCTAGGAGAAGATGAAAGAAATTGATAAATATTGATGTAAATTTGAATGATGAGAGGGCGGAGATAAACATGAACGCGCAAATTATTGTCATGCTGACACACAACGACAGGACCGTTAAGAACGCACTGGAGATATTTGAGGAGAGCAAATCCCTGCCGGTGCAGCTCTGGGGATTTAAGGATGTGGGGCTGGAGCGGGAGCAGATGCTGGAGCTGATCGGCGCGATGAAGGCCGCCGGGAAGACCACGTTTCTGGAGGTGGTCTCCTACAGCGAGGAGGCGTGCGTGCGCGGAGCGCGGCTGGCGGTGGAGATGGGCTTTGATTACCTGATGGGCACGGTATACTACCCCTCCGTTTTTGCCTATCTGCAGACACAGCGCATTAAGTTCCTGCCCTTCTGCGGCAGGGTGTCCGGCAGTCCCAGCGTTCTGGAGGGCTCCTTCGATGAGATTATCTCTGATGCCAACAGCCTGTTGGATAAGGGGGTGGACGGTATCGACCTGCTGGCTTTCCGGCATGCGGATGGGGCCGGCCTGGCCAGGGCCTACTGTCAGGCGATTGCGAAGCCGGTGGTGATCGCCGGCAGCATCAACAGCTTCCAGCGCGTCGATTTTGTCAATGAGCTCAATCCCTGGGCCTTTACCATGGGATCCGCGCTGTTTACGGAGAACTTTGTCCCCGGCGGCGGTTTCTATAAAAATCTGGAAGCGCTTGTAGGTTATATGAATTCTGTCCGCTGACAGGGCACAGCAGAGCAGATGCCGCAAGCAGCGGGATGAAAGGAGGCGGAACGGGATGACCATTCGGGAGCTGCAGGCCACAACATCTCCCCATCCCTTTGGGCTGGTCACCTCCCTGAAGGAGGATGGACGGACGAACCTGATGGCGCTCTCCTGGTGGACCTTTGTCTCAAACACCCCGCCGCTGCTGGCCATTGCGGTCAGCAACCGGGGGTACACGGGGACGTGCATCCGCCGGACCGGCGAGTTCGGCCTCTGTCTGGTCGGGGAAGGGCTGAAGGACAGGGCGCTGCGGTGCGGCGCCTGCTCCGGCAGAGATCGGGATAAGGCGGCGGAGTTGAGCATCGAGCTGGAGGACGCTGCGGCCATCGGTGCGAAGCTTGTCAAGGAGTCCTGCGCGGCGCTGGAGTGCCGGCTGACGGACGCGCTGGCCGCAGGGGATCACACCATCTATGTGGCGCAGATTGTAGAGGCGAGGGCGAAACCGGAGATAGGGGGCCGGCTGTATGCCTGGGAGGGCTACCGGAGGCTGGACCCTCTCCGGCCCTGACAGAAGAAAGGAGAGGCCCATGGAGGAGAAAATTTTGGTCCGCGCCAAGGACGGCGTCAGGATCTGGCTGGAGGACCAGGAGATCTGCCGGGAGTATTTCAAAACAGACAAGATCACCTTCGGCATGTCCGAGCTGCCTGTAGGCGGCGCGGGGGCGCTGGACCCCGGCCACGCGGAGGCCCACGAGGTGTTCTTCTGCGTTCAGGGCGAGGTGCTCTGCTATGTGCCTGAGGAGGACCGCTACTACAGGCTGACGGCGGGGGACGCCATGCTTGTCACGCCCGGTAAGGGCCACAAGCTGTTCAACATCGGGGAGACCAGGGCGGTTCTGACCTGGTCCTGCGCTCCCCACCAGTGAGCGGGCCCGTCCGGAAAGTGAGGAACGGCGCTATGGAGAAGATGATTTTAGGAATTGACATTGGGACAACCTCCCTGAAGGCGGCGGTCTTTAACCAGCAGGGGGAGCAGCTGGCGGCGGCGGTGGTGGAGTACACCCTCTTGACGCCGGGCCCCCAGCTGGTGGAGGCCCCCTGCGGGGTCTATATGGAGTCGGTTGCCAGGTGCATGGACATGATCCGGGCCAAGGGCGCCGTTGACACCAGGTGCGTCCAGGTGGTCAGCTTCTCCGTCCAAGGAGAGACCCTCTGCCTGCTGGATGGGGCGGGGGAGCCCTTGTGCAATGCCATCGTCTGGATGGACAACCGGGCCGGGGCCGAGGCGGAGTGCCTGCCCTGCCTCCTCACAAAATGGGAGAGGAGGACGGCCACAGAAAACACCTGGCCCAGCCCGGAGGCGATGGCCGCGCCGATCACGCCCATGTCCATCGGGAAGATGAACAGCCAGTCCAGGAAGATATTTGCTCCCGCTCCCACGCACATTCCCACAAAAGACAGCGCCGGGGAGCCGTCATTCCGCACAAAAACAGACAGGCAGGTACTCATCAGCATGGGAGCAGAAAAAGCGCAGTAATAGAACAGGTAATCAACCGCCATATCCCGCATGGCTCCGCTGAGGGTGCGTCCGCCGCTCATGCCGATAATTTGACCACAGAATGTCATCCCCGCCGCCGTGAGCAGCACCGATACCAGCAGCGTCAGTGCAACCGAGGTCATAAAGGCGTGGTTCGCTCCTTCCCTGTCCCCACGGCCCATTCGGATGGCGACCACTGTTGCTCCGCCCATGGGAAACATTGCCGCGGCAGCAACGGAAAAGGTAATGAACGGAACGCCGATATTGACCGCGCCTAACGCCGCCGAACCCACACCCTGGCCCACGAATATGCCGTCTACCACATTGTAGAGGTAGGTCACGAACAGCCCGCCCATAGCTGGGAAGATGTATCGCCGCAGATTTTTCAGTTTGTCCGTCAAATCCCCTTAGAACCCTGATATATCAAGGCTTTCCGCTGATTGAATGTTCAAGCCTTATGTAATTTCCCTTGTTTTTGCCCTTATGGGCTGAAACAAGGGAAGTTTTTTTACTCCCCGCAGACTACCTTATCCAGCAGTCGTGCGGAGGTACGCTTGGCCTCCCTTGTGGCGTGGGCGTAAATGTTCATCGTGGTACTGACGTCGGCGTGGCCCAGCAGCTCCTGCACGTCCTTGGGAGCCGCCCCGTTGGAGAGCAGGTTACTCGTGAACGTGTGCCCTTATGGCATAATAAGGACAAATCGGAAAACCCTTGCGTTGCAACGGGTTGGCGGTTTGTCCTTATTCTTTTTCCACTAAAAACGGCCCTCAAATGGGGCCTGCGGGAGGGGGTGAAAAACCAAGGCTGCACTTAAAGGACAAATTTTTCAGACCACGAAGGAGGTTAAAATGGGAGCCTGGGGCATCACCGTAAGGCAAAGTGACGATGGCCTAGACCTGCTGGACACTATTGTGGCAGAACAATTGAGAAACGTAAATTTTACTGTTTTCAATGTGTCGGAGGCCATTACACTTTTGAACCAAACCATTCAAGAGGAAATCGAGCAATACAAGCAGAAGCCGCCGTCGAAGATCACAGATTTCTATATCAGCGAAACGCTTATGCACGACTTTATCAATGCGGCACTTCTGGTTGCAGAGTGTCTCTACGACTATTATCAGACCGGTGAATTGGTCGTCTATGATTATATCGGTGAGAACTACGATCCGGTTGAGTACCATATCAAAAACTTCATTGTCACAAAAGCTGACTTACAGCCCCTTCTGGCGGAGTTGGAAAACGTTCAAACCCCGGATCATTGGAAGTATCAGGGATGGGCCAGCGAAGAAATCCTCAAACAGTGGCTAT
>ERZ779624.118-NODE-118-length-32874-cov-8.831348_pt1 | contig 32874 bp, 27 predicted proteins | sample MGYA00514190_ERZ779624 | MGnify/ENA primary metagenome ERZ779624 (study PRJEB29562, sample SAMEA4376706) | mouse gut metagenome | isolation source: Cecum | study: EMG produced TPA metagenomics assembly of the A DSS colitis mouse model was used to assess the... | reverse complement strand
GTATTTGATCTTGCCCACGCCGGGGCCAATGGGAAACTTGATTCCGGACATGTTCTCGCGAATCAGCCGCTCGATCTCATCCTCCAGCTCGTCGGGAAGCTTGTAGCCGTCCCCGTCAAAAAACTTGATTCCGTTAAATTCCACAGGATTGTGGGACGCGGAAATAACAACCCCTGCATCCACTCTGTACTTCTGAGTGAGATACGCCACCGCCGGAGTGGGAATGACTCCCACATAAACACAGTTGGCACCCACGGAGCAGGCTCCCGCCATCAGCGCATTGGCCAGCATATCTCCGGAAATCCTGGTATCACAGCCCACCATGATCGTCGGCTTATGCTCTTTCTCCTTCGTCAGCACATATGCCCCGGCTTGGCCAAGCTGCATCGCAAGCAGCGGCGTAAGCTCCTCATTTGCAATTCCTCTGACTCCATCCGTCCCAAACAATCTGCCCATCTCTTTATCTGTCCTCCGATTTCACAAAACTCAGCGTCACAACAATTTCGTTTTCTGCCGTCACACTCTCCGGCAATGAAAACCTGACGGGAATCCGATAGGAACGTGACTCTAATTCCTCGATTTCCTCCTCTGCCATCCAGGCCGCTATATCCACCGTCCCCCGCAGCGTGCCGGGATCAATGGCAGAAACCGCCCTTTCCAAACCGGAAACCACCAGTCTGTAGGACTCCTCTGTCTCCTCCGGTTCTATCTCAAATCCCGGCGGCAGATTGAGAATTTCAAAATCTGTTCTGCCAAAGGTAAACGCCTTTTCCTTCTCAGGCTCCACATGAACCGTTACGGCAGCCTTTGCAAGAACCCCGCTGTCCGCAAGCCGGATATTCTCCGGCAGATAATCCCTGAGATTCAAGTTAAAGACCATATTGCCTGTGGCCCCGGCAATGTTCAGATCCTCCTCCGGAACCGACAGCTTTGTCACTCCCGCAACGGCGGAAATCGTGCCGGCAATCCGAATGGTTCTGGGATCACATTCCACCACCCCGGTGGCCAGATAGCCCTCCGCAGGACTCCCCGAAACATTCAGCTCGATAGGAATCTCCCTGACGGCAAGAACCTCCACCGACATATGCAGATAACTCACATTTGCGGAAACTCCCTTCAGCTCAAGGGGATTTCCATCATTGTCACAGAGCTGAAACTCAGCATTCAGGGACATATTGGAGGTTGCGTTGGTCACATCCACCTCCACATTGGCAGATTTGATCTGATCCACAGCCGACTTGGGGCCTGTGACCTCTATATTGGTCTGATCCGGCGACAGTCCCGCCACCATGTATCCTTCCGCTACCTCCCCCGTGGTGGTGGAGATAACTCTGATCCACTTGGTTTCCCTGTCTTCGATATTCAGGCGCAGAAAATCATGATCGCCCTTTACGGATTCCACATTCGCATTTTGAACAGTATATGATATCTCTATGGTATTAATGTCTGTCAGCTTGCTCATATCCGCTTCCGCAACCACATCCGATGCGCGCAGCTGCTTCAGAATACTGCCCGGCGCTCTCACTGTCACCCGTACGGTATCCGTTCCGCCCAGAATCTCGTAAACCTTGTTCTCCTTCTCCAGCAGATCCGCATTGATCAGCCTGACAGGGACATTGGAAAAGGTTACCGTATCCGGCGGATCATCAATGCTGACAACGACAAACCAGAGCACAAAAGCCAGCAGAAGCGAAGCCAGCTTCAGTCCCCAGTTATGAAATATCTTTTTTTTCATGTCTGGACTTGCTCCTTCCCTTCCAGATAGCCTTGCCCTTGGACTTCTCGTCTCCCTGTCTGTTCAGCACCTGCTGCAGTCGGGCCTTAAGCTCCTCCGCATTCAGCCCCCGCTCCAGTCCTCCCTCATAGGCCACGCTGATTTTTCCGGTCTCCTCAGACACAATGACGGTGAGGGAATCCACCGCCTCGGAGATGCCTACTCCGGCGCGATGCCTGGTTCCAAGCTCCTTGCTCAGGCTCAGACTGTCGGACAGCGGCAGATAGCAGGTTGCAGATGTAACGCGGTTTCCGCGGATGATCACGGCGCCGTCATGCAGCGGCGTGTTATGTTCAAAAATATTGATCAGAAGCTGACTGGTGACAATCCCGTCTATCTCTATGCCGGTACGCTCATAATCTTTCAGGGATTCCTTCTGCTCAATCACAATCAGCGCGCCCGTTTTGACCTTTCCCATCTCCACACAGGCCTTTACGATTTCACCGATGGTCTTTTCCGAAAAGAGTTCCTTCTCTTTTCTGGCGGCATCCGAGAAGACAGCCGACGGCAGAAAATTCTTTTTCCCCAGCTCCTCCAACGCATGCCTCAGCTCCGGCTGCATCACGATAATGAGCGCCGTCACGGCAAAGGTCAGCAGATTTCTGGCCAGCCAGAGAATCGTATTCATCTCCATGCAGTACGCCAGGAACAGAAAGACCAGTATGACAATCAGACCCTTCAGCAACTGCCACGCTCTGGTGGTCTTCATCCAAACCAGGATATAATACACCAGAAGGGCAATGATCAGGATCTCCAGGATGTCATACGGATCAATCGTTCCCCGGTATGTGCTGAAGTTTCTCACATAGTCAACTACTGTCTCTAACCACCGCATTTTGTTCTACGTCTCGCTTTTATTCTTCATAGTCTTCCATCTGGATTTCCAAATCCGGATCCCCGTCCGCACTGCCGTAGGTAATACTTCTCTCACGGGATTTATAACCGCTTCCCGCTCTCTGGCTCCGAACCGGAGCACCGCTTCGGCGTCCTCCGATCCGCTCTGTGGTAACGCTCCGCTCGCTCCCCCTGGAACGCTGGGCGTTAATCTTCTTCACGGTCTTCGTAGGCGCGGCCACCATCATCTTGGGAACCGCCTTTACATAATAATAATACTCGTCATCCTCAAACTGAACCTTCTCCGTCCGGCTGTAGTCCACACAGAAGCGGAAAAATTCCAGCACCTTCGCCACTGCAAGGGCCAGCACGGAGCCCAAAAGCGCTCCCAGAATGGAGATGTTGATATCATAGAGCAGATCTCCGATGAGCAGAATTACAATATCCGCCATGGCTCCCGCCACCATTGCAATGGTCCAGGCATAGTCGATGGAAAGCCTGCGGATCAGATAAACCACCATCACCGTGACCGCAAACGCGGCGATCATCACCAGCATTTCCCTGTTCTTCACAAGCCCGTCCACAATAAGCCGAAGCTTTGCCGTAGTCTCGCTGTCCGCCATGGTCTTAACCGCCGGCCCGGAGGTGATCACCGTCTGAAGCAGATAGTGCACGGTGACGCCGCAGCCCACGGAAATAACCGCCGTAGGCGCACAGACCAGGCCCGCCGCAATGGGAATGACATAGGGTATCTTCCAGGCACAGAGCAGCGGGGTCAGAAGCACCAGCAGCGAATCCCCCGGGCTGAACCTGAAGTAAAGCAGAAACATCAGCAGGAACACACACAGTCCCACCAGCGCAACCTCCAGAGACAGCGCATACATGTGCAGCAGGCTGAACACAGTACCGAACAGAACAATACAGTTTGTGGGAAGGAAGGAACACATCAGCGCGACAATGAGCACAATCGCAACATTATCCAGCTTTGTCATATAGCCCATCTTCCCATTCAGCGTATTCAACACAATAAATGCCAGCAAAAACTTCACCACGGGCAGAATAAAGGTCTCATATTTGCCATAGAATGATTTGATTTTTTCCTTAATTTCCAGTAACCCTGTCATTTACGTCCTCCGGCTGATTTCCCGGAGGCTCCGCCTCCATATGAAGAATTCAGCTTTTTTAAATTATGATAATACCGCTTCAGGCTGTTCTTTGCCCTGGCGTAGCGGTAGGTGCAGATAATATAGGTCAGTACCCCATATCCCGCAACCGTTGCCGCATAACAGATCAATACATCTTTTGCAAAAGTAATCAGATCCATCTTGTACAATTCCTGCATGAACATCTCAAAGTCATAGAAAATGTACAGGGCAAACACAATGGCGAAGGCGATTGTACCACAGATCAGAGACTTTAAAACCTGCACGGAAATATAATCGCTTCGGAAGTAATTGCCTATCTTTACATTTTTCTTACCTTCTCCGGCCTCGTAGGACGCCATATGTGTCATCAGGATCACACGTTCCTCGTTCAGCATGAAACTCCTCCTACTGCAGGTACCTCATCTTGGGGCCCCCTTCTTCCTTCTGCTGCTTCGCCGGCTCCGGCTTCTGCTTTCCGGTATTCAGCACGCTGTTGAGGTTTTTCGCCATATTGCCCTTACACCTCTCGCAGAATCTGCCGCTTCGGATCGGGCCGCCGCAGTTCTCACAGCTCAGGAACACCGCCGAATCCTCCGTAACCTCAAGCCTCTCCTCCCTCAGCCACTGGCGGATCTGTGCCGCTTCCACCTCACAGGCATCAGCCACCTCGGAGATTCCTGCTCCCTTATGAGCCCGGATATAGTCCTTTACCTCCTGGAACTTTTCTTCCAGCGCGTCCCGGCAGGAAGGGCATACATTAGGACCGGAAAAATAGTTAAAAATTTGCCCGCATGTTCTACAGTTTCTGATGTTCATAGTATCCCTCCATTGCTGCGGCGAAATTCACCGTGCGCCTGCCCCGCAGGCAAGGGTGACAAAACAGACCTTTTCCGCACCGGCATCCCGTAACGTTCTCGCCGCCTCATCTATTGTGGCGCCGGTGGTGAAGATGTCATCGATAACTACAATCGTCTTTAATTTTACATCATTTCTGCCCATAATAAAAGCCTTTTTCAAATTATTTTGCCGTTCCGGTGCATTTAATTTCTTCTGGGGGACGGTTTTTCTGGCCCGGATAAGCATTCCGGAGTAAACAGGAATCTTCATCCTGCTTCCCAGGCGCTCCGCAAGCAGCGCAGCCTGATTATATCCCCGGGATACCTGTCTTGCTCTGTGCAGCGGTATGGGCACCAGCCCGTCGGGCCGAATACTACGGATAAATTCTCCCAGATATTCTTCCATCTGTTCCGCGAAAAAGTCCGCATACTCCCTGCGGCCCGCATACTTAAAACGGTAGATGGCCCCCGCCGCGCTGTCATACTCATAAAGCGCTCTTCCTCTGTCAAAAGAATGCCCTTTCTCCCCGCATTCTCCGCAGTATTCCTCCCCCTCCTGCACCTTCCTGCCGCAGCGCATGCACCAGGGCGGCGTCAGCAGCTTAAGCTCCGGGAGACATTCTGCGCAGATTTTTTCTCCCCATTCCCTGACAATCCCGTCGCATACGGGACAGCGTCCGGGATACACTGCCCGCAGCAGCCCTCCTGTCAGCCTCTTCCATTCTCCCGGCAAATCAACTCTCCTTCCTCTTCACCCGGGCAAATCTCCCGGATCCGTTGTGCCAGCGCCGTAAAGCGCCTGTTTTCACTGGTATTCTCTATCATGTCCCGCACCGCAGCGCTGCTCCCCAGAATCGTGACGCAGCTTCTCGCCCGTGTGATGGCAGTGTACAGAAGGTTTCTGTTGAACAGCATCCTGGGGCCCCCCAGCAGCGGAAGCAGGACGGCCGGATACTCGCTGCCCTGAGATTTGTGGATGGTGATGGCATAGGACAGCTCCAGCTCCTCCAGCAGGGAAAAGGGGTAAGTCACCCTGCGCTGTTCGTCGTATTCCACCACCAGACTGGATAAATTTTCGTTTATCTCAAGAATTCTTCCCATATCTCCGTTAAATATGCCTGTTCCTTTATCCACAGGAATCCCATATCTGCTGACTACCTCCCACTCCAGCTGATAATTGTTCCTAACCTGCATGACCTTGTCCCCCTCCCGGTAAATGTTCGCTCCGCTCGCATGTTCCCGTTTGCCGGGTTCCGGTGGGTTGAGATACTGCTGCAGAATGGCGTTCAGGGTCTCGCATCCCAGGCTCCCCTTCCGCATGGGTGTCAGAACCTGAATGTCAAAGGAAGAAGCATTTACATAGTTGGGAAGCTTTTCCCGGATCAGCTGAATGATATGCTTGTACATTACATTCACATCACTTCTCTCCAGCATGAAAAAGTCTCTGGATTGATTGTCCAGGGCGATCTGTTCCCCTCTGTTAATCCTGTGGGCGTTCACCACAATATCACTTTTCTCCGCCTGTCGGAATATTTTTTTCAGCTTTACGGTGGGAAATCGTCCGCTCCCGATCAGGTCCCGCAGCACCTGGCCCGGACCCACGCTGGGCAGCTGGTTCACATCCCCCACAAGAATCAGCCGGGTGCCCGGCACCACTGCCTTCAGAAGCGCCTGAAACAGCTGGATATCCACCATGGACATTTCATCGATGATGACCACATCCGTCTCCAGTGGATTTTCCTCATTGCGCTCGAATCGCACCTTTCTTGCATCTTCATCGGAAAGCGCGCTGTTCAGCTCCAGCATACGATGAATCGTCCTGGCCTCAAATCCGGTTGCCTCCGTCATGCGCTTTGCCGCCCGGCCGGTGGGGGCCCCCAGAAAGATATCCAGTCCTTCCGCCTCAAAGTAACGGATCATCATATTGATAGTGGTGGTCTTTCCCGTACCCGGTCCCCCGGACAGGATAAACAGTCCGCTCTGAATACTCTGCAGCACAGCCCCGAACTGCAGCTCGTCCAGCTCCATATTCAGGCTTCCCGCCAGATCCTGCAGCCGCTTTTTCACGGCTGCATCCTGCGCAGGCAGCCGCTCCGCCTCACACATGGAAATATTCAGCTCGCTCAGCATCCGTGCGCAGTTCAGCTCGGCATAATAGTAGCTTGCGGAAAAGACACAGTTCCCTTTGACCACCAGCTTTTTATCCATCATCAGGTTGTCCAGCTGGGGCCGTATGTCCTCCTGTTTTACCCCCAGAAGCTGACCGGCCCGTTCCAGGAGCATTTCCAGCGGAAGATAACAATGCCCCTCCCCCACAGCCTGCAGCAGCGTATAAAAGATACCGCTTCTGATGCGATAGTCAGAGTCCGTGTGAATGCCCAGCCGGCCGGCCAGCTCGTCAGCCATCTTAAAGCCCACTCCATGGATATCCTCTGCCAGACGGTAAGGATTTTCCTTCAGCACTCCGTACAGCCCCATGCCGTACTTGTTATAGATTCTCACCGCCAGCGTATTGGAGATGCCGTACTGCTGAAGGTACACCAGCGCGTCTCGGAAGTCCTTCTTCTCCTCCATCTGCATCCCGATCTCCTGCGCCTTCTGCAGGCTGATCCCCTTAACCTCCGCAAGCCGTTCCGGCTCCTCCTCTATCACGCGGAAGGTGTCGTCACCGAACTTCTTCACAATCCGTGCCGCCAGTGCCGGCCCTATCCCCTTTATCGCCCCGGAACCCAGATACCGCTCCATGCTTGCGCTGTCCTTGGGCGCAACCGCATGCCAGCTTACAAGCTTAAACTGTTTTCCGTACACAGGGTGCTCCGTATATTCGCCCTGCGCAGAGATGGTTTCCCCCTGGCCAAGACCTCTGCACATGCCCACACAGGTGATTTCCTCCGCTTCCGACATGAGGTTCATTACAGTATATCCGTTTTCGCTGTTCTGAAAAATAATATGATCCACATATCCGCTGATTTCTTCCATCGAAGCCGCTCCTAAATCGAACTTTCTTGTTAAGGTCAGGGTGGTAAGAGCCCTGTTATATAAACAGAAAGGCTGCCTTGTATCAGACAGCCTTTTGTTTCTTCTCTATTCTACCGCATCCGGTTCCACTGTGTCCAGTCCGTAATTTCGTTTCATCTGTTCGTAAAGCATCTGAGCCAGACCGAGACCACTCTGCTCCGTTGTCTGCTCTGCCATACCCTGAATCATTTTGTCCTTGTAATAGTCCATCAGAGTACTGGTGGAGTTTGAAGACTCCTCGCTCTGAGGTATGGTCTTCCACATTCCCTTGTACATCTGCTCCACAAAATATGCTTCAAACTGTTTACACGCGTTCAGCAGCTCGTCATCCGTGGCCTTGGAATAGTCCGTGCCGTTCAGCTTGTTCTGCAGGCTTGACGCCGACTGATTCGCAGCGTTTGCATACACATCGCTGTACATGGAAGTGACATTACTGTAATCCATCGCTTATTCCTCCTCTTGCCGTTTCGCCGGATTGCTTACCGTCTCAGATTATTGGCCTGCTGCAGCATCTCGTCCGAGGCGATAATCGCCTTGGAGTTCAGCTCATAGGCCCGCTGTGCCACAATCATATTTACCATCTCATCCGCCACCTGGACATTGGAACCCTCCAGATAGCCCTGAATGATCTTGCTGCGCTCCACGTTGTTATTGTTGGCCTCATTGATGGGCTGGCCGCTGGCTGCCGTCTGGCCATACAGGCTGTCTTCCAGCTTGTCAAGTCCGTTTGGATTATTAAACTGGTATACACCGATTCTGCGCCCGATGGGCTGAGGGTTTTCATTTGCGTCGGGATAACAGAGTTCTCCGTCCTTCGTCACGGTAATGCGGCTGAGAATGTATGTATTGTTCAGTATAATGGGCTGTCCTGCGGAATCCAGCACCGGAAGTCCGTCTGTGGTGGCAAGCATGTTTCCGTTGGCGGCAAGGGTAAATTTCAGATTGCCGTTTCTTGTGTAGTAGGTATTGCCGTCCTGTCCTCTCACGGCAAAAAAGCCCTTGCCGTCGATGGCAAACGAAGTCTCGCTGTCGGAGGCAATCATATTTCCCTCTCTGAATATGGAAGAAATGGCTGAATTTCTCGTACCCAGACCCACCTGGGCACTGGTAGGCTTCTGCGCGCCGTTGGCAGTGGTCGTCCTGGTCTGCAGCGTCTGATAGAGCAGGGTCTTAAATTCGTTTACCTGAGTCTTATAACCCTGAGTGTTTACATTTGAGAGATTGTGTGCGATGGTATCCAGATTTGTCTGCTGTGCCAGCATACCCGTCGCCGCCGTCCATAAGCTTCGAACCATTTTCTTTTCTTCCTTCCTGTCTGTTCTATATCGTTAAGCTTTCATCAAAAAACAATTACTGCACACGGCCAAGCTGTGTCACTGCCACCTCAAGCGTGTTGTCATAGGTCTGAATGATCTTCTGATTGCTCTCGTAAGCCCGGGTAATGGCAATCAGGTTCACCATCTCCGACACTACCTTCACATTTGACATCTCCAGATATCCGGACTTTACCTCTGCGTCCGTGGTGATGGGACGCGCTCCCTCCACCGGCCGATAGTAGGTCTCCCCGTATTTCTCCAGATAGTTATAATCCTCAAAATCCGTCACCTGTATTTTAGCCACCACCCTGTCATTCTGGGTAATGGTTCCGTCGTCAAGTATTTTTGACTCCAGCAATGTGTTCAGCCGAATCCTTCTGTTCTGGGTATCCAGCACATAATCGCCGTCCTCCGTCACAAGATAGCCCTCCCTGTTGAGAGTAAACTGCCCTGCGCGGGTATACATGGTGGAAGTCTCTCCCGCCTTGTTGGTAAACTCAATGGCAAAAAAGCCTTCCCCGGCAAGCGCCAGGTCATAGGTATTCTCCGTAATCCGGAAGGAGCCCTGCGTATAGTCCGTATAATTCTCACCGATCTTCACGCCCGGCTGGTTCCTGCCCAGTCTCTGCACATTGGTAAGACCCACGGACTGATCCTTGATCTTCAGCGCAAGGACATCGTCAAAAGCCTGGCTTGTAGCGCCTTCCTTCTTGAATCCCACCGTCGAGGCATTGGCCAGGTTGTTTGTCAGCGTATCCATCCTGTGCTGCTCGTTGATCATGCCTGTATAGGCGGTATATAACCCTTTTACCATTGATTTCTTCCTTCCCTGTCAAAGCTTTCTCAGTTTTCTCTGTATCCGGAGAGGAATTCCACATATTTTCCGGTTCCCACTGCAACTGCCGTCATGGGATCCTCTGCCGTCATGGTATTGATTCCTGTCTTCGCGGAGATCAGTTCCTCCAGGCCCCGCAGCAGACTGCCGCCGCCGGTGAGCACGATCCCTCTGTCTGCGATATCTGCCGCCAGCTCGGGCGGTGTCTTTTCCAGCACGCTGTGAATGGTCTCCACAATCTGAGCCGTGGTTTCCCGCAGCGCCTCCTCGGTTTCCTCAGAGGATACCTTCACGGTCTTTGGCAGACCGGTCACAAGGTTTCGTCCTCTCACATCCATGTAGTCCGTCTCCGGCCTGGGATACGCGGATCCGATCTTTATTTTCAAATCCTCAGCGGTTCTCTCACCGATCAGAAGATTATGCTTCTTACGCATATACCGCACAATGGCTTCGTCAAAATCATCGCCTGCAATCTTGATGGACGCGCTGACCACCGTTCCGCCCAGGGAAATCACGGCAATATCCGACGTACCGCCGCCGATATCCACAATCATGTTTCCGCAGGGCTTGGAGATATCGATGCCTGCGCCGATGGCTGCCGCAATCGGCTCCTCAATGATGGCAACCTCCCTGGCGCCTGCCTGATAGGTTGCATCCTCCACCGCTTTCTTTTCCACCTCGGTGACTCCGCTGGGCACACAGACCGCAATGCGGGGCTTACGGAAGGTTCTTCTTCCCAAAGCCTTCTGGATAAAGTATTTCATCATCTTTTCCGTCACCGTATAGTCGGAGATAACACCCTGGCGCAGAGGTCTCACCGCCACAATATTGCCGGGCGTTCTTCCCAGCATCAGCCGCGCATCCTCTCCAATCGCCTTGATCTTGTTTGTATCTCTGTCAAATGCAACAACGGAGGGCTCCTTCAGCACGACGCCCTTTCCTCTGATGTATACTAATATACTGGCTGTTCCCAAATCAATTCCGATGTCCGTACACTGCATATTATAAACACCCCTTTCTCGTGGTCTATAAGATCCTAAAGTTAGTCATATGGTTCTTATTATAACCGAAAACCACTGTTTTTCATAGGGGTTTATGAAAAATTAATGGGAATAATTTCCAGCGAAACAGAAAGTGCAGGAAACAAAACGGTTCCGTCCGTCTGTTCCCTGCATCCTTGCCTCATGATTATTTATCGGTATGCACGAAGAATTTGTTTAGAGCAAAACTCAATTTTTTACATTTTTTCCGGAAAAGATGTAAAAATCCGGTCACTGCCTGGCCTTTTCCAGCATCTTCCTGATATAGATCCCGGTGTAGGACTGCTCCGCTTCAGCGATCTCTTCCGGAGTGCCCTTTGCAATCACGGTGCCGCCCCGGTCTCCGCCCTCAGGCCCAATGTCGATAATGTAATCCGCTGTCTTGATCACATCCAGATTGTGCTCGATGACCACCACCGTGTTGCCGCCGTCCGTCAGCCGGTGAAGGATTTCCACCAGCTTGTGTACGTCCGCAAAATGAAGGCCGGTGGTGGGCTCGTCCAGAATATAAATGGTCTTTCCCGTACTGCGCTTTGAGAGCTCCGACGCAAGCTTGATGCGCTGTGCCTCACCGCCCGAAAGGGTGGTGGAAGGCTGCCCCAGCTTCACATAGGAAAGCCCCACATCATAAAGCGTCTGAATCTTATTGCGGATGGAAGGCATATTTTCAAAGAAAGGCAGCGCCTCCTCCACCGTCATGTCAAGCACATCGAAAATATTTTTACCCTTATACTTTACGTCAAGGGTCTCTCTGTTGTAACGTTTTCCCCCGCAGACCTCGCAGGGCACATACACGTCCGGCAGGAAGTGCATTTCGATCTTGATAATTCCGTCTCCGCCGCAGGCCTCACAGCGCCCGCCCTTCACGTTGAAGCTGAAGCGTCCCTTGCTGTAGCCCTTGGCCTTGGCATCCGCCGTGGAAGCAAAAAGATCTCTGATCTGATCGAACACACCGGTATAGGTGGCCGGGTTGGAGCGGGGCGTCCGCCCGATTGGCGACTGATCGATATTGATTACCTTATCCAGCCGCTCCAGTCCTCTGATCTCCCTGTGCTTCCCGGGAATGCATCTGGCGCGATTCAGATCTCTGGCCAGACGCTTATACAGAATCTCATTCACCAGGGAACTCTTGCCCGAACCGGACACGCCGGTAACGCAGGTCAGAACCCCCAGCGGAAAATCCACATTTATATTCTTCAGATTGTTCTCCTGTGCTCCCACCACCTGCAGCCAGGCCCCGGGCTTCCTTCGGCATTCCGGCACGGGAATCCTCAACTCTCCGCTGAGGTATTTTCCGGTGATGGAACCGGGCACCTTCATAATTTCCTCCGCCGTACCGCAGGCGATGACTTCGCCTCCGTGAGAACCCGCTCCCGGACCGATATCAACCACATAATCCGCCGCAAGCATGGTGTCCTCGTCGTGCTCCACCACGATCAGGGTATTGCCCAGATCCTTCAGATTTTTCAGCGTATTCAGAAGCTTGTCATTGTCGCGCTGGTGCAGGCCAATGCTGGGCTCGTCCAGAATATAGCAAACGCCCACCAGACCGGAGCCGATCTGCGTGGCAAGCCGGATTCGCTGTGCCTCACCGCCGGACAGGGTTGCGGTTGCCCGGGCCAGGGACAGATATTCCAGTCCCACATCCACCAGAAATCCCACTCTGGCGCGAATCTCCTTCAGAATCTGTTTTCCGATGAGCTGCTGCTGACTGTTCAGAGTAAGCCCCCCCAGAAATTCATAGAGTTCCCGAATAGCCATGGCCGTTACTTCATAAATATTCTTATCGCACACTGTCACGGCAAGGGCTTCCCGCTTCAGACGCATTCCGCCGCAGGCCTTACAGGGAGTAATCCGCATATAGCTTTCATACTCCTGCTTCATGGTGTCGGAAAAGGTCTCCTTGTACTTCCGCTCCACATTTTTGATCAGCCCCTCAAAGGCGACGGGGTAAACGCCCTTTCCCCGCTGACCCTCATAGTGAACCTCCACTTCCTTCCCCTCGGTTCCGTACAGAAGAAGCTTCTTCACCTTCTCCGGGTACTCTCCGAAGGGCGTGTCCAGATCAAAACCGTATTTGTCACACAAGGCCTGTAGAATTGCATGGGTAAAGCTCTTTTTGTCGGTGCAGGACTGCCATCCCGTCACTGCAATCGCCCCCTGATTGATGCTCAGGGACAGATCCGGAATCATCAGTTCTACGTCAAACTCCATCCTGTAGCCCAGTCCAAAGCAGTCCGGGCAGGCGCCAAAGGGATTGTTGAAGGAAAAACTCCTGGGCTCAATCTCGCTGATTCCGATGCCGCAGTCAGGACAGGAGAAGCTCTGGCTGAAGGTCATGGGCTCTCCGTCGATCACATCCACCACCAGCAGACCGTCCGCCAGCTCCAGAACATTCTCAATGGAATCCGCCAGCCTGCGCTGGATCCCCTCCTTCACCACAAGGCGGTCTACAATAATATCAATATTGTGTTTGATATTTTTATCCAGGGTGATCTCTTCCGTCAGCTCGTACATGCTGCCGTCGATACGCACGCGGACATAGCCGCTTCTCTTGGCTCTCTCCAGCACCTTCTCATGTCGTCCCTTTCTTCCCCGGACGACCGGGGCGAGCAGCTGCAGCCTTGTCCCCTCCGGCAGTTCCATAATCTGATCGGTCATTTGATCCACCGTCTGCTTGGATATCACCCTGCCGCATTCCGGACAGTGGGGAATGCCGATCCGGGCATACAGGAGACGGAAATAATCATAAATCTCCGTCACGGTTCCCACCGTTGAGCGGGGGTTGCGGTTTGTGGATTTCTGGTCGATGGAAATTGCCGGCGAAAGTCCGTCAATCCGCTCCACATTTGGCTTCTCCATCTGTCCCAGGAACTGTCTTGCATAGGAGGACAGCGACTCCATGTACCTGCGCTGCCCCTCCGCATAGATGGTATCGAAGGCCAGGGACGACTTTCCGGAGCCCGACATGCCAGTGAGCACCACCAGCTCGTTTCTGGGAATATCCACATCAATGTTTTTCAGATTATGCTCGCATGCTCCCCTGATTTTAATATAATCTCTGGGACGCATTCTCTTAACTTCTTCCATTTCCTTTTCTCCTCAGATCCTGTTCCTTTGCTTTTTGCGGATGTCCGTTCTTCCTACTCCTCGTCCATCTCCTGCAGTTTCTTTTTCAGCTCCGTCATCTTGTCCCGCAGCTCCGCGGCAGCCTCGAAATTCAGATCTGCGGCGGCCCTCTGCATCTTCTTCTGGATATCCGCGATCAGCTTCACCAGCTCCTTGCGGTTCATGGATTCAGGATCCTTTTCAAACCGCATCTCTTCTTTGGCGATGACCCTGGAAATACTGATCAGCTCCCGGACGGCCTTTTTGATGGTCTGTGGTGTGATTCCGTGTTCTTCATTGTATTTCATCTGAATTTCCCGGCGGCGGCTGGTCTCGTCAAGGGCAATGCGCATGGAGTCCGTCACCACATCCGCATACATGATAACATGTCCCTCCGCGTTTCGTGCCGCCCGCCCGATGGTCTGTATCAGGGACGTACTGCTGCGCAGGAACCCTTCCTTGTCCGCATCCAGAATCGCCACAAGCGAAATCTCGGGGATGTCAAGCCCCTCCCTCAGCAGGTTAATTCCCACCAGCACATCGAACACGTCCAGCCGCATGTCCCGAATGATCTCCGCCCGCTCCAGGGTGTCGATATCGGAATGCAGGTATTTCACCCGAATTCCCACCTCTCTCATATAGTCCGTGAGATCCTCCGCCATCCTCTTGGTCAGCGTGGTAATCAACACCTTATTGTGCTTCTCCACCTCCTTGTTGACCGCTCCGATCAAATCATCAATCTGCCCCTCCACAGGCCTTACATCCACCAGAGGATCCAACAGTCCCGTGGGGCGGATAATCTGTTCCGTGCGCAAAAGCTCGTGAGCCTCCTCGTAATCCGAGGGCGTGGCCGACACAAAGAGCATCTGGTCGATATGAGACTCAAACTCCTGAAAATTCAGGGGTCTGTTATCCAGCGCCGACGGCAGCCGAAACCCGTAATCCACCAGCGTCTGCTTGCGGGAACGGTCCCCGGCAAACATCCCCCGTATCTGCGGTATGGTCATATGAGACTCATCAATGATGATCAGAAAATCATCGGGAAAGAAATCCATCAAGGTCATGGGCGGCGATCCCGGCGGCATGAAATTCAGGTGTCTGGAGTAATTCTCTATCCCGGAACAAAAGCCTGTCTCCCGCATCATCTCAATGTCAAAGTTGGTTCTCTCCGCAATGCGCTGTGCTTCGATAAGCTTGTCCTCTCCCTTAAACCAGCGCACTCTTTCCTCAAGTTCCTTTTCAATGTTCTCGCAGGCTGCCCTGATCTTATCCTGGGACACCACATAATGAGAGGCCGGAAAAATTGCAATGTGGTTCAGCGCGGCATGTACCTTCCCGGACAGCGGCTCTACCTCCGCGATCCTGTCTATTTCATCCCCGAAAAACTCAATTCGGATAAAATGATCGCCCCCCTGGGCGGGATACACCTCTATCACATCCCCATGAACCCGGAAGCATCCCCTCTGCAGATCCATGTCGTTTCTGGTATATTGAATATCCACCAGTTCACGCAGCACCTGGTCTCTGTCCTTTACCATCCCCGGCCGCAGGGAAACGATCATGTCCTGATACTCATCCGGGCTTCCCAATCCGTAAATGCAGGACACACTGGCCACCACGATCACATCTCTCCGCTCCGTCAGAGAGGCAGTTGCAGAGAGACGCAGCTTGTCTATCTCGTCATTGATGGATGAGTCCTTTGCAATATAGGTATCGGAGGAGGGCACATAGGCCTCGGGCTGATAATAATCATAGTAGGACACAAAATATTCCACTGCGTTTTCCGGGAAAAATTCCTTAAATTCCCCATAGAGCTGACCCGCCAGCGTCTTGTTGTGGGCTATGATAAGCGTCGGCTTATTCAGAGCCTGTATCACGTTGGCCATGGTGAAGGTCTTTCCCGACCCGGTAACGCCCAGCAATGTCTGAAACTGATTGCCTTCCCGGAATCCTTTGACAAGATCCGCTATCGCAGCGGGCTGATCGCCGGTGGGCCTGTATTCGGAATGAAGCTTGAAAGGTATCTGTTCCGTGAACTGTTTTTGTTCGTTTAGCACCAAAAGTCACCTCCATGATTCAGATCGGCAGCACTTTACTGTTTCGCCATTATACCATACAGCCTTTTATTTGTATAGATGTAAACCGGAATTTTAAGAACATTTGTTCCGAAAATTTGTTCCCGGATATTTCTCCTGTCTGACTAACTGATTATTCCCATGTCCTTTCTCCGCATACCATTTTTCGTACAGGATGTCATTCCAAAACATGAAAAAAGCAGGGCCTGCCATAAGGCGAGCTCTGCTTTTCCATGTTTTGCATAAATAATTCGGCAATACAGGCTTATGTCTTCCCGTTCATGCCTGAATTTTCCCTTTTTTCCTTTCCCTTAACCATACACTGCATCTGCCTGTATACTCCACCAGCCTCCAGAGACCAACGTTGGCGGCAATCATGATCCACGGCAGATGATTATACAACTGTCTGTTATTTGCCTCGGAAAGCATCACATAACACATGATGCCGGCTATGGAAAGCATGGCGACAACCCTGCCGGCCTCCCGTTCCTTCTCCCTGGAAAGCAGTTCTCCCAGAAAACACAAAGATGTCAAAATCAATATCATATACCAGTAGCCGTCAATACGGACCCTGTATCCCCAGGAATGTGCTCCTTGGTAGGAAATACAATTATATACCAGCCCATGACTCTCCGCACTATGGAAAAAAATGCTGGCCCCCATGGTTCCCTCTGCAAAGTTATTTCGCAGCTTCGCATGCACATGTTCCGGGTCCAGAAAATTCCCCTTGTTCTCCCAGATAAACTCCCGAATATACCTTTTCTTTTCTTCCATGCCCCAGGTTCCTGTCATCGTCACAAAATAATCTGAGTACATGTCAAAACCGCCGTCTCCGATAAGGCCCATAGCAATAAAATGGCTTGCCGTTGGAAGCGCCCAAGTATCCTTATACTCCTGCGTTGGCAGAGAATCGGCATATGCTCTGCACCCCAGCGCAACAGCGGCCACAATCAGAAAAATAATGCCGCATCGCGATATTATATCTCTTGCCCTGCGGAACAAAATAAGGTAAAGCAAAACCGCGATCAACGAAATAGCCACTGTCATTTTCAGCTGCATACCCACCGCCCAAATAATTCCCGCCACGACATTGCCTGCCTGCTGCCGCCATCCGCCGACCCGTTTCTCCTGATTTCGAAGCCAAATATAAAAGGCAGTTACACCAAAACAAAAACTGAACGCATCTGTATACAATGACTGAGTATGCCCCAATATGGGGAAATACATGGCAAGTATCAGCATACCCGACCAGGAAGATGCGGTTTTGTGCCACGAAACCCTGCCACTGATTCGAAACACACAGTACAATGCAGCCAGCAGCATAACTACGTTCACTGCCACTGCAAAATACCAGCCGTCTTCCGCACCAAAAAAATGTGCTATTCTGAACAGAAAGCTCAGATAGACCGCAGGCATAAGATTATTGGGACAACTTGCAAAATAGGTCCAGCTCATCTCATCGGTCAGCCCCGCAAAATACCTGGCTCCATTTATCACACTGAGGGAATCATGTACCGGAATTCCTCTGGAGCGCAGACAGAGGACGTACACAACCAAAGCGTAACACCCCAGAAAAAGCGGCAGAAAAATCTTCTGGTATTTCTCCAGAATGCCCTCCAGCTTTACAAGGATAAACACCAAAAGCAGAAATAACACCAGACTTCCGAAAATTGGCGGCATAAGCTGCTCCGCCCGAATGCCATCCTTAGTCTGCGCTACACAGAGAATCACCGTAAGAAAAATAATCGTTGCTCCCGATGCAGCAAACACACGCCAAATTCCTGTTGCTAACCTCTGTCTCATGTTATACCTTCTATTTCCCCAGCTTTTCCCTCAGCACTTCCTTCGCCCGCTCCAGCTGGTTGTCGTCTTTTCCGTTGCTGCCGTAATAGGCTTCCCCGTCAAAATCACACGGCACATCCGGTTCGATGCCGATGCCATGGATATTGTTCCCGTTTGGCGTATAATATGCGCTGATTGTGATTTTTACAGCGGAACCGTCCCGGAAGGGCATGATCTGCTGAACGATCCCCTTGCCGAAGGTGGTAGTACCCACCAGCGTCCCGATGCCATAATCCTTGATCGCCCCCGCCATGATCTCCGCGGCACTGGCGGAGTTCCGATCCACCAAAACCACCAACGGCAGCTCCAGCTCCTGGGTTCCGTCACTGCTGTACACCGAACGCTTGCCGTTCTTATCCTCCGTGTAAACAATCAATCCCTTGGGCAGAATCATACGGCACATATCCACAACTGCACTCAGGTTTCCACCCGGATTCCCCCGCAGGTCAAGCACAATCCCCTTCGCGTCGGAGCCTCTGGCCATAGCCAGCGCCTCCGCAAACTGATCCACCGTCACATCATCAAACTCAGCCACACGAATATAAGCCATGTCATCCTCCATCATGGAAAACTCCACAGTGGGGGACTCCACCTTTCTTCTGCTCATCGTCACGTTCACAAAATCGCTCTCGCCCTCCCGGACAAGGGTGAGCGTCACTTCCGTTCCCTCGGGTCCCTTGATGAGAGCCACCGCCTCCGTCAGGGTGAGACCGTAGGTAGACTCCCCGTTCACCTCATAGATGATATCGTTGGCCCGAAGTCCCGCCTCCTCCGCGGGTGAATTCCCGATGGTGCCGTTGATTCTGGGAAGCCCCGTAGCCTTGTCAAGCTCCACATAAGCGCCGATGCCATAATAGATTCCCTCCGACTGCTGCATCAGGCTGTCAAGCTCCTCCGCGGTATAATACTCGGAGTAGGGATCCCTCAGGGAGTTCATGATTCCCTTGTAAATCCCGTCCCGGATCTCTTCATCCGTCACTTCCCCCAGGAAAAAGTAATCGTCGATAACCCCCTCCAGAGACTGAAGCTTTTCCACCATGTCCGACGTAATCGCAGAGCCTTCCTCAAAAGCCACCCCCCGATTCGCGCTGTTTTCGATAGAGCTCTGAATCCCCACGCCAAGGTAGAAGATCCCGACAATCAGCAGCGCAGATGCCAGCCCGACCATCAGCCCGGCCAGAAACAGCCCCTTTCCGCTTCCCTTTTCGTCTCTGGGCGTCTGCCCTGAAGGAACAGCATTGCCCGAAGTCCCACTGTTCATGTTGTCAAAATACCTTTGCTTCTCTTCCATGTTCGTAACCATGCCTTTCTTTTAACCAGACAGCCCCTTTACCGGACGTATGGTCATGGTTTGCTGATATAATTCCACGGCGAAATATATGTCCCGTTCAACCGCACGCTGAAATGCAGATGATTTCCCGTGGATCGTCCGGTGCTTCCCACCGCCGCAATGGTCTCCCCTCTCACAACAATGTCGTCCTTCTCCACATACAGAGCAGAGGCATGCATGTAAATGGTATACAGACCGTCACCATGATCGATCATCACATAATTTCCCATGGTGCCGCTGTAGGTGGCTGCCACCACCACTCCGTCATAGGCCGCATAGATGGCCGTCCCCTTGGGGGACGCCAGATCCACCCCATTGTGGAACTTCTCCACATGCAGGGTGGGATGTATCCGCATACCGTAGTCATCCGACACTCTGGTATAGGAGGCCACCGGAAACTTAAAGGCGCCTCCGTCGTAAGTCAGCACAACGCCGCTGCTGGCCAGTATCCTCTTCTTTTCCTCCGCAATCATCTCTTCCAGAGCCTTAATTTCCTCCTCCTCGGCCTGGATTTCTTCCTCATACTCCCGGATTGCCTTCTCCTTGTTGTTGATGTCGGTCTCGTAGTTCAGAATGTCCTGGTTCTTCTGCGCAATCAGCGCCTCCAGGGTCTGCTGTTCCTCCTCCACGCCCGCCTTTGCCTCGTCCAGAATCTCCTTCTCCAGCTCCAGCTCCTCCTTACAGAGCTCCACATATTCCCTGATGAGCCGAAAATCCTGCCACATCTGCTGGTCATAGGAGATCACTCGCTCCACATAATCCGCCTTGTTCAGAAAATCTCCGAAGTTGGCTGACTTTAACAGCATATCCAGCATCTGAGGCGCACCGGTCTCATACACCATTCTTATGCGGGAGATCATGGCTTCTTTCTGATTTTCTTCCCGCTCAAGCGCTTCCGCAAGCTGCCCCTCTGTCATGGCAATCTCATCCTCCTTGAGGGCAATCTTCTGCTTCAGTTCAGCAATGTTCTGCTCGATCTGCTGCAGCTTGCCGTCCAGCTGAACCACATAATTTTTCAGATTGGTTCTCTGGGTCTCCAGCTCCTTTTTGATATTCTGCAGATTGCTCAGGCTGTTCTGCAGGTTTTCCTTTTCCTTCCGCGCCTGGTCGATCTGATCTTCCTTCTGTTTAATGCTGTCTGATGTGAAGGAGGACATGGTAACCGCGGACGCCCTCTGCTTCAACACCCCGGAGGCAAAAACCGCCCAGAGCATGACAAAGACCAGACAACAGCTTATGATTTTTTTCTTTTTCATATTCTCCAGCTTTTATACATGCAAGTGCTTTCTGACAGTTGTGATACTTCCCAGAAAACCGATTCCCATGCCCACAAGCAACGACACTGGAGTCAGAATGTCAAACACCTCCTCCACCGTCAAAAAGTTCAGGAAGTTGCTCAGAATGGAAAATCTTTCCGTAATATAGCTCAGGGCGTAGTTGTACAGACTGTAGATCAGCCCCAGCGGAATTGCCGCGCCCACAAGGCCAATCAAAATGCCTTCCAACACAAAGGGCGCCCGCACAAAAAAGTCGGTTGCACCGATATACTTCATGATGTTGATCTCCGCCGACCGGACCGAAATGCCGATGGCCACGGTATTGCTGATCAAAAAGATGCTGACCGCAAGCAGAATCACTATGATCCCCAGGGAAACATAGGCGATCAGAAGGTTGACTCCGCTGAGCGTGTCCGCCGTCAGCTCGGAAAAATTGACCTTCCGCACCTCGGGTATGGAGAGCATCCAGTTTACCAGCGCCTCCTGCATGGACACATCGCTGAGATAGACCTCATAGCTGTGTTCTCCCTCCAGCGGATTTTCCGGAAATCCCTCCGCATAATCCTCTCCGTAATAGCCCGTAGCAAAGTTTACCCAAGCCTCGTCATCCGATATATAAACCACATCAGACACTTCCACCCGCTGGGCTATCATCTGCCCGATCTCCTCGATCCGCTGCTCCGTGGGAATCTGCGTCTCCGTATGCTGTTGGCATTTATCCAGCTCGTTATGAAAAAAGACAGTGACGGAAACGCCTTCCTCCGCCTTCATCACGATGCTCTGAAAATTTACTACAATGGCGTAGAACAACCCGAACAGGAAAAGGCACGCGGAGATGGTGGCGATGGAAGCCAGCGAATACCACTTATTCCGGAAGATATTGGCGAATCCCTGCCTGATGGTATAAAACAGTGTGCTAATCTTCATCGATGTACTCGCCTCCCTCCTCGTCGCTGACAATGACGCCCTTCTTCATGGTGACGACACGCTTGTGCATGGCATTGACAATCTCCTTGCTGTGCGTCACCACCACCACCGTGGTGCCGTTCTCATTGATTTCCTCCAGGAGCTTCATGATCTCCCAGGAGTTTTTGGGATCCAGATTACCCAAGGCTCATCCGCAAGCAAAATGGACGGATTGTTGATCAGCGCCCTGGCCAGAGCCACACGCTGCTGTTCTCCTCCCGACAGCTGCCTGGTCTTTGCCTTATATTTTCCCGCAAGCCCCACCGTGGCAAGTATGGCAGGCACATTTCTGCGGATCTCAATGGCAGGCGTCTCCACGATCCTCTGGGCAAACGCCACATTCTCATAAACGTTTCTGTCGTTCAAAAGCCGGAAGTCCTGGAATACCACCCCAAGATTGCGCCGGAACTTCGGCACCTGTCTGTGCTTCAGCTTCGCCAGATCGCTTCCCATGACGTAGACGCTTCCGCCGGTGGCAGTGAGCTCCCGCAGCAGAAGTCTGATCAGTGTGGATTTTCCGGAACCGCTGTCCCCCACGATAAAGACAAACTCTCCCTTGCCGATGCTCAGCGTGATTCCGTTCAGCGCGGGAGAACCGCTGGAATATACCTTGCTGACATTATCCAGATAAATGATTCCCTTCTCCTCTATCAGCCGCTCCCTCTTTTTTCTCAGCAGTTCCTTCCTTCCCATATATGTCTCCTCTAATAGTTCCCATTCTCCATATATTTCATATACTTCACTACCATCAACGCGATCTTGAAGGTAATGGCGTCCTCAAACACGCGCAAATCCAGCCCTGTGCTCTTCTGAAGCTTATCCAGCCTGTAGACCAGCGTATTTCTATGTATAAACAGCTGCCTCGATGTCTCGGATACATTCAGACTGTTTTCAAAAAACTTGTAAATGGTGGCCAGCGTCTCCTCGTCAAATTCATCCGGGCTTTTTCCTCCGAATATCTCCCTGATAAACATCCTGCAGAGAGGAATGGGCAGCTGATAGATCAAACGGCCGATTCCCAGCTCGCTGTATGCGATAATATCCCTCTCGTCGAAGAAAATCTTTCCCACGTCAAGCGCCATTTTCGCTTCCTTGTAGGAACGGCTGACCTCCTTGATCTCCTGCACCACCGTTCCATATGCGATGCGGATCTCGTGGATGCCCTCCTTCTGCAGAAACTGCTCCAGGGATTCCGCCGTCTTATCCACATCCCTGACCGTCTCGCCCTCAGCCAGCTCCTTCACCACGATCACATTGTTTTCATCCACCGCCGTGACAAAGTCCTTGCTGTTGCTGCCCAGATGCGTCCGCGCCAGCTCCAGCGCATTATTGTCCTTCCCGTCCGCCGATTCCACAATCATGACCACCCGCGGTATGTCCGTCTGAATGTGCAGCTTCTTGGAACGACCGTAGATATCCACCAGCAGCAGATTATCCAGCAGCAGATTTTTGATAAAGTTATCCTTGTCAAATCGTTCCTTGTATGCCACGAGAAGATTCTGTATCTGAAACGCCGCCAGCTTGCCGATCATGTACACATCCTCGCCGGAGCCCCCGGCCACAAGCACATATTCCAGCTGCTGCTCGTCAAATATCTTAAAATACTGATACCCCTGAATCTCCTGAGAATCTGCAGGCGACGCCGCAAACTCCACCGCGGCCTGGGAACTGCTGCCCATATCCATGGTGGATGCAACCTCCTTGCCGTCCACATCCATGACACACAACTCCACCCGCGCAATACTCTTCAGACCGTCAATTGTGTTCTGTAAAATCTGATTTGATATCATAGTAACCCGCTCCCCTTCTCATGCAACCCCATTTTGCAGTCATTATAATAAAAATATTACAAAAGAGCCGCAGAAAAAGCAATAGGTTTTTATGAAAAATCACAAAAAAACTGCCTGACTCCGGTCTGTCAGGCAGCCTGCCGGGCAGGAAAGACCTGCCCTATACGCGCATGTCAAAGTTCCCGCCCACAGCGGGATTCACGCTCCGCTCCATCGCTGCGGAGTCGATCATCTGAACAAGCCTCTCTCCCAGCTCTCTGTTGGTATCCATCGCCTTGCCAAGCACCGCAGTCCCCACCTGAGACTGAGTGGAGATACTGGACAGTGCCGTTGAAAGTCCTGCAATATCCATGTTCATACCTCCTTTCCTCTTCAAAATCAATCCTAGCATATTTCCGTCTGCTTTTCTACACTAATATCCGTTTTACCGAATTCTTAAGAATTGACGCGGCGGATCGTCTTTTCCCCGATCTCGATCTTTCCCTGCTTCAGCAGCCGCCCCACCGCACGCTTAAACTCGTTTTTACTCATTCCGGTCTCATGCTCGATGACCTCCGGAGCCGCCTTGTCACTGAAGGGAAGCGCTCCCTCATAGCTGTCGAGCAGCGCCAGTATCCTGTCTGCATCCACATTCATCTGAAGATGCGCCTTCTCCCGGACGCTCAGATCCAGCTTTCCGTCCGCCCGGACACGAAGAACCCGGGCCTCTATATCCATGCCCGGAACCACCTTTCCGTACAGCTCCTTTTTGGCAATCAGACCGGAATACAGGTTGTCTACAGCCACAAACGCCCCGAAATTGTCGCTGAGCTCATACACTCTGCCCCGCACCCTGTCCTCTGCCTGGTAGGGACTGTCCGTCCGAAGTGACGCATAGACGTTCATGGTGGCACACAGGCGGTTGCTCTTGTCAATGTAAAGTGATACCAGCACCCTGGCCCCCGGTTTCACCACACCCCGCTGCTCCCGGAACGGAAGCAGCAGATCCTTCTCCAGCCCCCAGTCCAGAAAGGCCCCGAACCTGCCCACCGTCACCACGGTCAGCTCCGCCACCTTTCCCATACAAAGCAGCGGCTCATTCACGGTTGCAATGATCCTGTCCTTCGAGTCACGGTAGACAAAGACCTCCAGCTTATCTCCCACCTCGCTGTCCTCCGGAACCTGCTTTACAGGCAGGAGCACATGCTCTGCCGCCTCCTCAAAGCTCACCGCAAGATAAACGCCGAACTCCACTTTCTTCACGATGACCAGTTCCTGTTTTTCACCCAGGCGTATCATAATCGCTCCTTCTCCGCAAACTCTGCGGTCATATATGCCGCCCCCGACGTATCCGCCAGAACCACAATATAGTTTTCTCCGTTGTACAGCACTCCCGGCACAAGCACGTCGCCCAGAAACGCCTGTCTTCTGTACTCTGCCCTCACCTGTCCGATGACAAAGTCCTCCGGCAGATAATCCATTGCCATGTCGATGAACTGCTGGTTGTTGACATGGTGATTGGTGTCCAGATGGTGCTTCTTTACCGTGATCGGTTCCCGCAGGCTTCTCTCTCCCGGGGCCGTTATCTTCCGGGAAGCATATTCCATGTCAAGCCTGGGCTCCAGCACATACCTTTTCAGCATATCCTCAGGCACCGGAACCGGCCTGCCCTTCTGCATATCCAACAGGCTCCAGAGCGTATTTGCCCTGGCCAGAAACTCTCCCTCCTGTCCCAACAGCGCAAAATTACGGTAGCCCAGAAATCCTTTCATGTCATAAGGCGCCGTCCCCACCGTAATTTTCTCTCCCAGCTCCGGATAACGCTCCACCTTGATCTGCCAGGAGCAGAGCACCCAGGCCAGGTTTCTCTCCTGTAAATACCGGATGCCGACGCCCAGATCCTCCGACTGGAACGTGGAACAATCCTGAAAATAATTGATGAGAGCCGCCATGGTAAGCCTTCCGTCCCCATCTACCTCACTGTATCTGACTCTGCCTTCAAAAGTATACATTCTCTTTCTATGCCCGGCTCCTTCCCGCCATTTCGCTGCCCTCTGCCATGAAGCAGCACATTATTCCATAAGCTGCAGCATGATCTGTACGATCCAGTACAGCCCGAAAACCAACATACCGGAATTGGCCAGCACCAGATTGGCTCTGAGCCCCCTGGGCAGCGTGACCTCCCCCTTTTCCAGGGCAAACCTTCTCTTTGCGGCAAATACGATAAACAGTACAAGCCCTGTCACAAGCATGCCAATCACAAACAGCAGAAAAATGCCGTACAGAACCCAACCCGCAATATGCTCCGACATATAGCTTATGATACTCTGAAACTCTCCCTCCTCGGCCGCCGCCAGATACCCTTCCAGGTCGATGGCCCGAAACAGCAGACTGCTCAAAAATCCCCCCACAAAGTTAAAAAGCATATGCAGAGAAATCGTTATTCTCAGATCTCCTGTCTTCACATAGAGAAACGCCAGGAACATGCCGATTACCGCGGCATAGACAAACTGATTCAGATTTCCATGGAACAGACCAAACATCAGGCCGGACACCACCACCGCAGTCCCTTGCCCATAGCGCACCGTCCTGTCAACAATCAGCTTCCGGAAAATATACTCCTCCATGACAGGCGCACAAATCACCATGTAAATGAGTATCATGGCAGGATGAAGAGATTCCGCAAGGCTGGCGATCTGGTTTTCCACCAGTCCCCCCTTGAAAGCCCCGATCAGAAAAGTCAGTATATTGCCGAAAATATTGGAGGCATATGCAAGCCCCAGACAGATAACGGCAGACAGCACATACTGTCCCGCCGTCATCTTATGCTTTTCCAGCTTCACCGCCGGCACCATTTTTTTCATCAGGAAAATGAGAAGCGGAAACGCCACGCAGTACATGGGAATCATGGAAAGCAGCACGGTGATATTGCCGTCGCCAAGCCATTCCGGACGAAGCAGGCTCACAACAAAGACAAGGGGCACCTCCACAAGGTACAGCGCCGCCACCGCCGCCACATAAAACCACCCCATTTTAGAAAAATGCTTTTTCGCCGTGATTAATTCTTCTATTGAACCGTTCATTGAAGTATCCTTTGCATTGATTTTATAGTAACTACAGTTTAGCACAAAAATTATATTTTGTATAGACAAATGAAACTGTCAAATAGACTATGCAAAAAATATGAGGTATAATCAAAAAAAGTCCGCCGATGCGGAACAAGGAGGTATCAGCTTGCATTATACTGAAAAAACAGTGGAAGAAATCAAAATCGCCTATATCGGGGGCGGTTCCAGGGGATGGGCCTGGGGACTTATGAGCGATCTGGCATCCTGCAGCGACATTAGCGGTCAGGTGGCGCTTTACGACATCGACTTGGAAGCCGCAAAGGATAATGAAATCATCGGTAATTTGTTCCGCCGGGCCGAGGGCGCCGCGTCCGACTGGCGTTATCTGGCCGTCAGGGAGCTGAAGGAGGCTCTCACCGGTGCCGATTTCGTCGTCATCTCCATCCTTCCGGGCACCTTCGACGAGATGGAGTCCGATGTACATGCCCCCGAAAAATACGGTATCTTTCAGTCCGTTGGAGATACCTCCGGCCCCGGCGGAACCCTGCGCGCCATGCGGACCGTCCCCATGTTTGAGGACATCGCCCGGGCAATCCAGGCATACTGCCCTGACGCATGGGTAATCAACTACACCAATCCCATGACAATCTGCGTCAAAACGCTATACCGGGTCTTTCCCCGGATCAAGGCCTTCGGCTGCTGCCATGAGGTATTCGGAACTCAGAAATTCCTGGCACGCATGGCAGAGGAGACCTTTGACGTCCAAAACATTGACCGACATGAAATCAAAGTCAACCCTGTGGGCGTCAATCATTTCACCTGGCTCACAGACGCCCTCTGGCGGAATATTGACCTGTTCCCGCACTACAGGAACTTCTGTCAAAAATATCGCGACGGCTACCGCACCGGCGATCAGCAGATAGATTCCAACTGGATGAACAACAGTTTTACCAGCACGGAAAAAGTAAAAATGGATCTCTTTCTCCGCTATGGCTGGATTGCCGCCGCAGGAGACCGGCACCTGGCCGAATTCTGCCCGGGGAAATGGTATCTGGAAAATCCGGAAAGAGTTTCCGAGATGCAGTTTGGCCTGACCGGCGTGGCCTGGAGGAAAAAAGATCTGGAAGAGCGCCTCGCAAAAAGCCGCCGTCTCCGAAACGGCGAGGAGCAGGTCAAAATCAATGGCACGGGCGAGGAAGGAGTCAATCAGATCCGCGCCCTTCTGGGACTTTGCGACCTGGTCACAAACGTTAACCTGCCCAACCGGGGACAGATTCCCAATCTGCCTCTCGGCGCGGTGGTGGAAACCAATGCCGTCTTCCGTTCAGGGAGTCTGACCCCTGTTCTGGCAGGCCCCGTACCCCGGGAGATCTACCCCCTGATCGCCAGAATCTGCGGCCAGCAGGAACTGCTTTCGGAAGGGATTGCAGACAGAGATCTGAACGCCATCTTCTCCGTATTTGCCAACGACCCGCTGACAACCTGCAGCCTTACCGATGCCCGCAGCCTTTTTGGGGAAATGTGTGCCAACACAAAGGAGTATCTGACCATGTATGACCTCTCCGCCGATTTCTGAACAGCAGGGGATTTTCGGCTGCACCCTCTGCCTACTTCAGCTCAATCAGGATATAGTTATCCTTTCCCCGGATGACATGATACATATGCTCCTCCAGCACAGGCAGATCATATGCCGTCAGATCCACCGAGGGATCCCTTGTCACATTTTTCAGATCGTAATACTGGTAAAAGCCCGCCTGTCCCCACCACCAGCCTCCCTGGAAGGTGATGGGAACCAAACGGTTCAGGATACTGTAATTCTGGGGCATGTTCCGGATTACAGGCGAATACCCGATCATCCCCGAGACCTGAACCACCACCGGTTCTTCGGACAGAAACACCTCCATATCATTCATATCCTCAATGACCATCCGAATTCGAAAATCCGTATACTCCTTCTGGCTGTACAATGCATTGCCATAGGTGAGAGCAAACACAAAGAAGGCCAGGCTCAGCAAAAACGACGGAGCACGGAACACAGTGCCGCCGCAGCCCTCCACCGCACAGACTCCCAGCAGCGTAATCAACACTCCAAAACCGTACATGGCCCTGGGGGCAAAAAGAGTCTTTCCCAGTGCAGGATAAGCGCCAAAGCAGATGATTCCCATCAGGAAAAGGCTTATCACCGCCAGGGCTGCAGAAAGGATCCTGTTTCGTCCGGAGGAGCGCACCACCGACCACAGAAAGCCGACGGCCAGCACAAGGACGAGCAGTATCCAGAACCGCTTGAAATCCTCCCCGATCAATGTGTAATAATGCCTCAGATTATAGTATATGATCTGCAGCAGATCCCCGATCTTCGTACTCGCCAGAGCGCCTGAACCGTACGTCGCCTCCACCGGATTCATCAGAATCAGTTTGAAAAAGGCCAGCCCCAGGCAAAAGCCCGCCGCCGACTGAAGACAAAAGATGCCTGCCTTTTTTGCGGATTCCTTCCTGCACCACATTTTGAACATCAGCAGGATCACAATCATGGGATAGATTCCCGCAGCCGCCTGATAGGTAGTGCAGACTATCGTCGTACCGATGGCGGACGCACAAATCCAGACGGCGCCGTTCTTCTTTTTATACAGAAACGGCAGGATTGCCCCCAGAATGGATAACGCCATATACGGCGCGTCATATTTATAGGAAATGCACTCCAGAAAATAAGGATTCAGCCCCAGCGGAGTCACTGCGATCAGCTCCCACAGGGAAAAACAGGTTCTCTCATAAACCACATACAGCAGCAGAATCCCGGCTGCCGCAAGAAAAAGCACCGCAATCAGCTGGGGCAGCGGGGAAACATCCGTCAGATAGCGATCCATATGGACAAAATTTGACAGTGCCTCTGTCAGAAACCTGCTATAGTTGATCCAGCTTCGGGAGCCGTTTGCCACCCGTCCCATATCGTCGATATAATTGAAATTCGCGCGCAGAATGGCACTGATGCCCAACAGATAAATCACAGTCAGAATGCCAAATGCCTTTTTCATGGGAATGTTTCGGAAATTCGCCCCCGGGGAAGGCTCGCTCTCCTCCCTGGCTCTCAGCTCTTCCGCGGCCTGGGAGACAAAAAAGGACAACACCGCCCACACCGCCGGAACGGAAGCCAGGACAACGGCAATGGTACACACAAGCGTCAGCTTATCCTGTCCCATGCGAAAAAGGCCGGAAAGGATCACTACCCCGCGGGAGTCCAGCCATCTGTCATAAAAATTAAAGCCTAACACGCTGCACAACCCAAGCCCCAGCGCCCCATGGAGCGGACCGCCGAGGTTCTTCAGCCTTTCATAAGTGAGCCGCCTCCCGGAAAAAATCACCCCTCCCATCAGCACGGCCACAACGACGCATCCGACCAGGGCAGGTGTCCTTCCGGAGGTGATAAGAACCAGAAAGGCCATACCGGATATCAGCAGAATCGCTTTTGCCATCAATGTCTTTTTCACAGGATTATTTCCTCCGTCTTTCATCCATTTTTTTCCGTCTGTTCAAAAAAAACCTTCAAAGATTTCTCTCTGAAGGTTTTCCAGCAGGGCTACAAGGATTCGAACCTTGAAATGACGGAGTCAGAGTCCGTTGCCTTACCGTTTGGCGATAGCCCTATTTCTGTTACCTGATACAATATACACTATTTATTCCCAAATTGCAATACCTAAATTCATTTTTTTGCAATTTTTCAAAAAACAGAGCGCATTCCTATCAGGCAACATTTGATATCAGCCCTGCACCGTGCCTCTGACGGCAAAATGGCTGATTTCTTTCTCCAACACGTCGCTTACTTCCCGGCACACATCCACCGCCGCCTGTACCTCATGCATTTTCTCCACAAAGTCCGCCGCATTCTGAGCGGAAACATCCATTGCCGAGGCCCCTTCGCCCATGGAATTGGCAATATAACCCACAGAGTCAAAAATATTTCCCATACTCTCATTTAAGCCATTGGAGCTGTTTGCAAAATTCTGCAGGATCGAATAGAACTGCTCCATATTATTTACATATTCATCCATGGCTTCCACAAACTGGTCATAATCCTTCAGCACACTGCTGTTGATGTACTCCAATACTTCCGATGTATTTTCCGACAGATCCCGAACCGCGTTAATGACCTCTTGATTAATGTGCTGAATGTTCTTTACCGTTTTCTGGCTGTTTTCGGCAAGAGAGTTGATTTCTCCGGCCACCACGGCAAATCCCCGCCCGGCCTCGCCGGCTCTGGCTGCCTCAATTGACGCATTCAGAGATAACAATGTGGTCTGGCTGGCAATATCAAGAATGGTTTCCGACAAAGCATTAATTCTCGACACCTTCTCGCTGTCCTGAATGGAGCGGTTCAGCAGCTGCGTAATCTCGCCCACCTTGTTTGCCGTAAGCTCTTTCACTTCCACAATATGATTTTTCATCTGCTTTGCAGTGTCGGAAATTTTGACGGCCTTTTCGGAGCCCTGATTTGCTTCCTTCCAGAGAACATCCACCTGCGCCTTCACATCTCCCACCGTATTCTGAATACTGTCCGAGGTATTGGAAACCACTTCCATGTTTGCCGCAAGCTCTTCCAGCGCTGCGGAAGACTCCGTAATACTCTCATTTGCATTTCTGACCATTCTGTCTATCCGGTCATTTGATCCGGCCAGCTTGCCGGTTCCATCCGATACATTATTTATGATATTCTGCAGCGTATCAAGAAAATCATTCATTCCCGTGATCAATATGGAAAGCTCGCTCTTGGTACAGACAGTAAGCCGTTCATTCAGATCGCCTCTGTTCTCGTCAATGGACTTTATCATCTGCCGCAGCTCCAGAGAGGATTTCTTGATCGGCCGGATGGTCTTATACTGGAAAAGCACATGATTTATTCCGATATTCAGCATAATGATGATCGCGCCTATCACACTTGTAGTGATTGTACGGCCATATTTGTCCTGCTGTGTCTGTCGTATCGTCGCAATAGACTGCTCAAAGCTTGCGTTTGCCAGTTCCAGATTGCTGTCAAACTTCTCGTCTTCCGCCTCCAGGGCGTCGATTTCAGCAATGACCTCCTCCGTACTCTTTCCTTCCGAAGAAATCAAAACCGCCTTCGCATTCTCGGTATACGCCGTAAGCCCGGCCTTCATCTCCGAAATATTTACGCTTCGGTTTCCCTCCAGATAGATCTGCAGCTGATCGATATCCGTGATAAGCTGGTTGTAACGTTTATCAATATTTTCCAGCAGATGTTCTCTCTCCTCCACATCGTTGGTGGCCAGGTACGCATAAATATACCTCTGGATCTTCTCATAATCCTTTTTCATGTCGCCCCTGAGCACCATGGCAGAAAGATAGGTATCGCTGATTCTGGTGGATTCTTCTATGGTGCTTTGAAAATTGCGGATGCTTACTCCAAAGTAAATTCCAAAGACCACAAGTAAAACCAGATTCATCAATACCAACTGCGTTGTTATCCTGGCCCAAAATGATACCTCTGTTTTTCTGTCTCCCATTTTTAATCCCTCCGAACTTATACTCCCGGATCTGCCTCCCCTTTTTCTCCTTCCGTTTTTTTTACTTTTCGACTCCTTCCGTTTTTCCCATCTGCGTGCCCCCACACAAAAAACAAGAAGAAATCACCTGGCAAATCCTATCACATAATAACGCAACTTTTGTACACTTTCAAGTCCTTTTTGTGCCCTTTCCCGAACGCGAAAAGGGAGCCCCACGGCTCCCCTTTCAACTCGCCGGATATTACCGCAATTCGATAATCTGGCCCGGCTTGATCACATTTTTATTTTTTATCTGAGGGTTTGCCTTCATCAGCTCTCCCAGACTGATTCCGTTACCGGCGGCAATCCGGGAAAGAGTATCTCCCGGCTTCACGGTGTAGCTGTTGCGGCCTGTGGGCATGCCGGCAACTTCAGCTGCCTTCTCGGATACCACAGCAATATATCTGCCGCCGCGGCTCATTCCGAACATTGCCCCTCCCTCGGCCGTAACCGTGAAGGAAGACACCAGCTTCATGGCGTCTGAGGCTTCGTCATAAACATACAAAAACGCCCTCTTCCCTGCGTTCTCTTTTCCCAGATTCAGGTGAACGCCCACCGGCACGGCATATGTCTCATTCTCCTGCGTGCCAAACTCCACACTGGCCTCCGCACCCTGCAGCACCGTCTGCTCTGCAGCCGCCGGGATATCCACCGATGAAAGCATCGTAACCTTCCATCCGCCATCCTGCTTCTTCACGTCCTGTCCGGCAATACTGAAGCTGATTCCCTTTCCGGTGTGCAGCATCAGCGTCACATCCTTTCCCTTCAGCCCGTTCATCACGGATGCGGGAACCTCAAATTCGTCTCCTGCATGAACCTCTGCATTCTGTACGCCTTCTCCCATGGCAGCCTCGTCAACCTTGCCGCCCACCGCGTTCCAGTCCACGTTCACCACCACATTAGCCGCGGGAACATTGCTGCCTGACTGCCCCCCCTGACTGCCGGGCTGGGTCGTACCTCCTCCCGGATTGCTGTCGGGCTGGTTTGTGCTTCCACCCGGATTATCGCCGCCGGGCTGCTGGTCGCTTCCGCCCGGATTATCGCCGCCGGGCTGCTGGTCGCTTCCGCCCGGATTATCGCCGCCGG